>Ga0074197_1000021_pt1 | contig 360929 bp, 301 predicted proteins | sample EPASupsiteSAE305_FD_64526 | JGI IMG/M metagenome (GOLD analysis project Ga0074197, IMG submission 64526) | Bioremediated contaminated groundwater microbial communities from EPA Superfund site, New Mexico - SAE3-05 reassembly with SPADES | ecosystem: Environmental > Aquatic > Deep subsurface >... | reverse complement strand
TCGCGTTTTGCCTTGATTTTTCGAGGCTTGCGGAACTCCTCCCGATGGTCGTCGGACAATCCTCAGCCTTGTTCGAAAAATCTGACGTCAAACCGCTAAAAAACATACGGTGCCCCCTCGACCTCTGCCGAAAATAGATTTAAGATATAAAACACGTTATCAAAAAACAGATGTCCACATGATTTGATTTACGTGTTTTTCCTTGATTTTTCGAGGCTTGCGGAACTCCTCCCGATGGTCGTCGGACAATCCTCAGCCTTGTTCGAAAAATCTGATAGATGTCTTCATGATTTAATTTGAGATATGCCAAGTTATGATGCTTATTTTGGTGATGATTGAAAAATTTATATCTTTAAAAAGAGGTTGATTGCCTGAAGAGTGTAATTATAAATTGAGATAGAGCGAATTAAATGAAGAAAATAGATAGACGAAAATTTATAAAAAATTTCATAATTGGTAATGTATCAATTATTGCTGGGTATAATTTATTTACAAGTTGCAGTGAAGTATTTAAGGGTGAGATTATTGGAGATCCAATAACAGAGGAGGAGAAAAAGATTATTGTAAATACTCTTAAGTATGTTCCTATACAAACTAATAATCCTTCATTAACCAGATGGGCTAATGAGTGCGAAAGGTGTAGAAAATGCGTTGAGGCATGCACTACTCGACAATTGGTATATGGGACTTATCAAGCAACAGAAACTAAACATGTTTGTATTCATTGCGGAACATGTCTAAAGAGATGTGAAGAGCATGCAATTACGGAAAAATATAATTGGCAAGAGGTTTTGGCAGCAATAGACAATCCTTCTAAAGTTGTGATTGCATCAATTTCTCCTGCAGTAAGGGTTGGGATTGGAGACTATTTTGGTTTTGAGACAGGTTCGTTTCTTGTAAGTAATTTGATCGGAGCATGCAGAAAACTTGGCTTTGACTATGTGTTAGATACTAATTTCAGTGCAGATCTTACAATAATGGAAGAGGCTGCTGAGTTACAAAAAAGAGTTACAGATGGCTCTTTTCTTCCCCAATTTACAAGCTGCTGCCCAGCATGGGTAAAATATGTTGAGATCTATTATCCATCTTTATTGAAACATATCTCTACAGTCAAAAGTCCAATTAGTATGCAAGGTTCTATTGTTAAATCATATTTTGCTACTAAAAAGGGGTTGGATCCAAATAATATTGTACATGTAGCAATAACACCATGTACAGCAAAAAAATATGAGATAACACGAGATGAGTTGGGAGTTGATGGGTTAAAGACTACAGACTATGTAATTACAACAAATGAGTTAGCTAAAATGCTTAAAAACAGAAGTGTTACAATTGCGTCTCAAACTGGTACATTTGATAATTTGATGGGAAAAGCATCTGGAGCAGGAATCATTTTCGGTAATACTGGTGGAGTAACAAAGGCTGCTCTAAGAACAGCATATTTCAATCTTACAGGTTCTAATCCTCCTTCAAATTTGATTGACTTAACACAAGTTAATGGAATGGTAGGGATGAAATCGGCTGATGTTCTAATTGGCTCAACTACTCTAAAAGTTGCAGTCTGCTATGAAATGAGAAATGCTAAAATGTTATTGGATCAGGTTATGAGTGGAACTTGTAAATATCACTTTGTGGAGGTGATGGCATGTGAAGGTGGTTGCGTAGGAGGGGCTGGTCAACCAGCGGGAAGTAGTACAGTCTTGAAAAGAATTAATAGTTTAAATGCAGCTGATGTGCAGGCTTCTACCCGTTTTTGTCATGAAAATCCAGAAATTAAGTTGCTTTATAATGATTTTTTAGGACAGGTTGGCGGAGCAAAAGCAAAGAAGTACCTGCATACAAGTTATAACAATAAGTCCGGGCTACTTTAAGGATTGGTTTGATGATAAAATATAAATTAAGGAGACTTAAATATGCAAAAATGGAGACTAATTTCTTTAGTCCCCATTTTTGTTTGATAAATATTTGAATACCCAACCCTTAGATAATTTTTAATTAATGAGCATTAGTCATTAGTTTTTGCTGAGGTACTCTGCTACACCTTCGTCGGTTGCCTTCATTGCCTCTTTTCCTTTGCTCCAGTTTGCTGGACAAACTTCTCCAAACTCCTCGAAGTGCTGCAGTGCATCTACTGTACGAATTGCTTCGTCAACACTTCTTCCTAGTGGCAGGTCATTGATTACACAGTGACGAACGACTCCTGCTTTGTCTATTAAAAATAGACCTCTGTACGCTACAGGTGCTCCTTCGAAAGTTATGTTTCCATATTCATCTTCAACATATTCTCCGGCAAGAACACCAAAACTTTCAGAAATTGACTTTGAAAGGTCTGCAACAAGGGGATATTTAACACCTTGGATTCCACCTGCTTTTTTGCTTAGATTCAACCAAGCGTGGTGCGAAAACTCTGAATCAACTGAGCATCCTACTACTTGTACATCTCTTTTCTCAAATTCAGCAAGTTTCTCTTGGAAAGCATGCAGTTCTGTAGGGCATACAAATGTAAAGTCTAGTGGGTAGAAAAAGAAGACAACATATTTTTTTCCTAGATATTGTTCCAGTGAAAAGTCGTCTACAATTTGATTTCCATTTATTACCGCTTTTGCTTTGAATTTTGGTGCCTCTTTTCCGATTAATGATCTCATGATTATTGTTTGTTTTTAATTTCTGGTACAAAAATAATCACGATACTCTCTGAAAACTAATGATTTCAGATTGAATTACTCAATGAGTGGATAGAGAAAATTTATTAAGCCTTACGCTCAATCTCTTTGAGGTTCTCCATTCTCTTTTTATCAAGAAAACCTTGAATTGTCTCGAAATGTTCTGTCACTTTTCCTCCTCCAAATTCATAAACTTTAGTGACAAGTCCGTCCAAGAAGTCGCGGTCGTGTGAGACTACAATAAGGGTTCCGTCGTAATCTAACAGTGCTTGTTTAAGAATGTCTTTTGTCTTAAGGTCGAGGTGGTTTGTTGGCTCGTCGAGAATAAGAAGATTGACTGGCTCCAGAAGAAGCTTAATCATAGCAAGGCGTGTCCGCTCTCCGCCCGATAGAACTTTTACCTTTTTGTCGGAATCATCACGTCCAAACATAAAAGCTCCGAGCAAATCACGGATCTTTGTTCTGATTTCTCCTACTGCAACATTGTCGATTGTTTGGTAAACAGTGAGATCTTCATCTAGAAGTGATGCTTGGTTTTGAGCGAAATAACCTGTTAAGACGTTGTGTCCAATAGAGAGTTTGCCTTCGAAATCAATCTCTTTCATGATGCTCTTAACCATTGTCGATTTTCCCTCGCCGTTTCTTCCAACAAAGGCAACTTTATCGCCTCTTTCAATTGTAAAGGAGGCATTGCTGAAAATCTGCTTTTCGTCGTACCTTTTACCTACACCGTCTGCAATTACAGGGTAGTTTCCTGAACGTGGTGACGGGGGGAACTTTAATTTTAGGGCAGAGGTATCTATTTCGTCTACCTCAACTAATTCGAGCTTTTCTAGCATCTTCACTCTCGATTGAACTTGCAGCGTTTTTGAATATGTACCTTTAAATCTTTCGATAAAGTCTTTAGTCTCTGCAATCATTTTTTGCTGCTCATCATAAGCCTTTTGTTGCTGCACCCGTCTCTCCTTACGAAGTTCAAGATAATGTGAGTAGTTTACTTTATAATCGTAGATTCTTCCCATTGTTAGCTCAATGGTGCGGTTTGTGACTCTATCAACAAATGATTTATCGTGTGAGATCAAAACAACTGCTTTCGCTTGATTTTTCAAAAAGTCTTCTAACCAGATAATTGACTCAATGTCGAGGTGGTTGGTTGGCTCGTCGAGAAGGATAACTTCTGGCTTTTTTAGCAGAATCTTAGCTAATTCTATACGCATTCTCCATCCACCACTGAACTCAGATGTCTGTCTATGGAAATCTTCTCTCTTAAATCCAAGACCTAACAGAATCTTCTCAACATCTTCGGCGTAGTTTGTTGAGTCAATCGCATAAAATTTCTCACTTATCGAAGTGAGCTCCTCTATTATCTTATAGTATTCATCGGAGTCGTAATCGGTTCTTGTCTCTAACTCTTTATTGAGCTCTGCAATCCTTGCCTCTGTTTGGTGAATGTGGGAAAAGGCTGTAGACGTCTCTTCGAAAACGGTCTTTCCGTCTTCGGTCATCAGGTGCTGAGGCAGATAGGCTATCACACTTCCTTCGGGAGATGAAATCACCCCTCTTGTTGCGCTTTTTGCTCCAGCTAAAATTTTAAGAAGTGTTGATTTTCCCGCTCCGTTTTTACCCATCAGGGCTATTTTGTCGGTGTCGTTAATTACAAATGAGATGTTGTCGAAAAGCTTGGTCCCGCTGAATTCAACACAAAGTCCGTCTATTGAGATCATTTAAAAAATTTTGAGCCGCGAAAATAGGTAAAACAATTGGTAATAAAAACAGCCGACACCTTTTATAGTGACGACTGTTTCTTGGTCAGGATGTTATACTATTACTTCAACTCAATTTTTACCGGTGTTGGATTTTGAAGGTTGTCGCTTACTGGGCAACGCGACTCCATTGCCTCTATCCAAGTTTTAAGTGTTTCTGCGTCTGCATCTGCATCTGGCTTGACTTTAACAACAATCTGTTTGTATCCAGCACGCTCATCCATACTCATTCCAAACAGACGAGCAGGGTTTATGTCTCCGCTAAGCTCGATCTCTACTCCTCTAAGAGTAAAGTTCATCTCCTTGGCAATAAGGTGAGCCATCACATTTAAACAACCAGCAAAGGCTGCTAATACATATTCTACAGGGTTTGCGGCTGCATCGGTACCTCCTAAATCTTGAGGCTCATCTACAATGATTTCGAAATTTCTTGCTTTTACGACTGTTTTAGTCGGATTTTCGCTATGAGCTTTAACTCTGAATCTTATATCTCCCATTTTGGTTTGTTTTAATTTTTTACAAATTTACAGTCTCTAAACATCACTTTAAGGAAAGTTGCAATTGAATACTAATGATTGTTGGATGGTGTTTTTAACCTAAAAAAATGTAATATTGCATAAAAGATGTTATCATGCAATTTGATCATATTTCTAGAGAGTCATATAGTTTGGATAGATGTGAGTGGTTCAGTCTTTTAACTGAGGCGCAGCGGAAAGGCATTATATCGGATAGTAGCAGAGTTGAATATTCTGCTGGTGAGAAGATTGTAAAGCAGGGTTTTACTGCGTCGCATCTTCTTTTTTTGGAGAGTGGATTTGTAAAGTTGAATGTTGAGAATAGAGGACGCGTTACTACTTTTAAGTTTGTTAAAGAGGGGAATTTTATTGGACTAATGTGCTCTTTTGTGAATAAAACACTTGATTTTTCGGCAGTTGCTGTATCTGATTGTTCTGTATTGATGATTAATAGAAGTTGTTTCGAGGAGTTGATTCGCGACAATGGTGAGTTTGCTGTGTACACTGTGAAGATGATGTCTGAGCTAACTAACGGAGTCGTTCATAACTTAATTAATCTAAGTCATAAAAATGTAAATGGTGCAGTTGCGACTCTTTTATGCGATATGTCTGAATTGTTTGGTGAGACCTCCTTCATCCTTCCTTTTACAAGATCGGAGATGGCTGATGCTTTAGGGTATTCAAAAGAGAGTATAATCAATACTCTATCTGATTTTCAGAGAGATGGAGTAATTAGCGTCTCAGCAAAAAAGGTAACGATAGAGAATCTTATTGCTTTAGAGAAGATTGCTAAAAATGGATGAGTTTATTGGAATTCACAAGCTTAAAGAGCTACAGGATGGCCAATTGCGTCTATTTGAGCAGTGGTCTTCAAATAGAGCGTGGAGCGAATTTCATCATAATCATTATGATTGGTGGACATTTCCGATTAACATACGTAGTAGGTTTGGTGCTAAGTATATGATAGACGAGGATGGTGTTGAAATCCTTAAAGGAGATGATGTGTTTATTCGAAATCTTAAACGATGTACTTTTTTACTGCTGCAGTCGTGGGGATGGAATCTTTATGATTTAAAACTAATAGCTAATCCTGATGAGAATCAATCTTGGCAAAATTGGTCTGTAAGGCTTTATAAATGTGCGTTATCTTTAAAGATTTTTGGATGCGAAACCGAGTTGAGATCTGTTGTTGAATATGCCTGCTTTTTATTGTCGAGTGGTCATAAATTAGTACATGATAAATATAATTTCGAAGAATTTTTCTTTAATGAATATAGAAATGGAAAACTCTAAATGTAGAAAAGCTTTTGCAATTATGTCTCACCCAGGAATGGAGCTACTTGGATATTCAATTGAAAAGACAATTACCGATTCAACAGCTCTATCTGAAGTTATCATTAAAAATGGAGAGGTCTATCCAGTTATGGCGATGTCGTCAGTTATGGATCTCTCTCTTGAAGCCGAAGCTTTTGGTTGTAAAATTGAGTTCAGAGAAAATGAGATGCCCTTTGTTTTAAATACTATATTATCAGATTATAATAGCGTTGAAAATTTAAAGGTACCAGATTTACTGGCTGGCAGGATTCCTATTTTTATTGATGCTGCAAAACGTGTTGTTAAAGAAGGTAAGGAGATACCACTCTTCGCTGGAGTAATTGGTCCGTTCTCTTTAGCAGGGAGATTATATGGGATGTCGGAAATAATGATGGCATGTTATATTGAGCCAGAAACAGTTGAACTATTAATTGAGAAGTGTTATACCTTCATTCATTCATATTGTAAAGAGCTTAAAAAGATTGGTTGTGATGGGGTCTTAATTGCAGAACCAGCAGCTGGTTTGATGTCTAACGATGATTGTATGAAATTCTCCTCTGTTTATATTAAGAAGATTGTTGAGGATCTACAAGACGACAACTTCCTTGTAATACTTCATAATTGCGGTAATCGTGGTCATTGTACAGATGCTATGTTGTGTACTGGTGCAAAGGCTTGTCATTTTGGAAATGCTGCAAATATGGTGGAGATTCTTAAATCTTGTCCAAAAGATATAGTTGTTATGGGAAATGTTGATCCCGTAGGAGTACTTAAGCAATTAGAACCAAATGAGGTTAGGGAATATGTATATAATCTTCTTGTAAAAACGTCTGAATTTGATAATTATGTTTTATCTACTGGATGCGATCTTCCTCCTGGAGTTCCTCTCAAAAATATTGAAGCTTTTTTTGATGCATTGAATGATTATAATCAGTAATTAGTTAAACTCTTCTGATTCTTTTTTGTATATTTATAGAGAAATTTCTATAAAGATTTATATGAAAAAGTGTGTGCTTTTGCTGCCATTGCTATTGTTGGCTTTAGGGTCGTGCAACGATAATAAAATTATTTCTGTTGAGAATAATACAACCGAAGATTTCTTCGAGGTCAAGGATACAAGCGATTATCATGAATTTATTGTTGTTCCAGTAAAAGTTAAGGCTGCAACTCCTAAATCGAAAATTTTGAGTGAGGCAAACAAGAGTTACTATAGCACTAAAGGTATAATTGCAAAAAAGCCAGATAGTCTTAAGGTCACTTTAAGGAAATCGGGCAAATTAGCCACTCCTGAAGTTGTAAAATCTACAACAAATCCTATTGCATCGAAAGTACCTCAAATAGTTGAGGTAAAGGATCCTTCTGTAAAGGATGTAAATCCATATAATTTCTTTAGTTACAGTAAGCTGCATGGGTTGCGTCAAGATCAAATTCGTTCAATGACCAATGATAGATTTGGTAACCTTTGGCTTGGAACAGATGATGGCCTTACAAGGTATGATGGAAAGTTTTTTTCACACTATACAACTGAACAAGGTCTTAATAACAATTTAGTCTTATTTGTCTATTATGACACTAAGGGAAATATATGGCTAGGCACTTTTAGAGGAGGTGTTACAAAATTCGACGGAGTAACCTTCACTACATATACGACCGAAAATGGATTGGTGAATAATGTAGTAAATGCAATCTATGAAGATAAGTCTGGAAGAATGTGGTTTTCTACTGGTGGCGGTATCTCTTGTTTTGATGGTGTTAATATGACCTCTTGGAATGATTCGGATGGATTGCCAAATAATGATGTAAGATATATTTTACAAGATTCTTCTGGCGGTTTTTGGATTGCTACACATGGGGGAGGAGTATCCTATTTTAATGAAAAGGAGTTCTTTACGGCGTCTGTTCAAGATGGTTTTCCTGCTACGCATGTCGGTGTGATGTTGAAAGCAAAGGATGGCAGAATTTTATTTGGGACTACAAATAACGGATTAATTATTTACGATGGTAAGAAGTTTGTTAACTACACCGAAAAACAAGGCTTAGTTAGTAATTTAATTCGCTCTTTAATGGAAGATGCTGGAGGTAATCTATGGATTGGTACAGCAGATTCTGGTTTGAGCCGTTTTGATGGAGAGAGCTTTGATAATATTGGTGCAACAGAAGGCTTGATGTCAACGGCAATAAAATGCTCAGTTCAAGATTATGATGGCGGTATTTGGTTTGGTACTAGAGGGGCTGGATTAGTTAAGTATAACGGAGATAAATTTAGAAATATAACACGTAGTGAAGGATTAAGTGAAAGCAGAGTGATTTCAATCGCTCAAGATCGTGACAAGAATCTATGGTTGGGTACTTTTGGCGGTTATGTTACAAAAATTTTGGAAAGAGATAGTTCTGGGACTAAAGTATTTGAAAATCTATATTATAATGATAACTCTGGACTTACGAATAGTAGGATTTACTCAGTTATTTTAGACTCTAAAGGCCGAATTGTGGTAGGTTCTGATGGTGGTGGTATTACTTATATCGATAAAAAGAGTATGAGTATTTTCACTTCAAATGAAGGTCTTGTAAACAACGCTGTAAGAAATGTAATTCAAACAAAAAGTGGAGATTATTGGATTTCAACATATGGAGGTGGAATTTCGAAGTTTGATGGGGAATATTTTTATAACTATTCGAAGAAAAATGGTTTTACTACTGAAAATATTCTCTGCTCAATGGAGGCCTCTGATGGTAAAATATGGTTTGCTACAGATGGCGGCGGACTCTTTGTTTACGATGGAGTAAAGTTTCGTCAATTCAATAAGCAAAAAGGATTTTTTAGTGATGTCGTCTATTCTTTAGCTCAAGACAAACTTGGCAGGATTTGGATCGGCACTGGGGGAGAGGGGTTAATCTGCTATGATGGTAAGGTTTTCCGACGATTCGATGAACAGCAGGGGCTCAACAATAATTATATAATGAGTTTACTTGTTGATAGAGATGGTAATCTGATTTCGGGAACAAGGTTTGGAATCAATATTTTGAAACATGAACAGATTGACTCTGTATTGAGTAATAATTATTTGCCATTTTTCCAAAGTTTCGGATATCATGATGGTTTCACTGGAATTGGTACAAATTTGGGTTCTCTTTTTCAATCTCAGGATGGGACAATATATGTAGGTACCAATGATCGGTTAACGACTTTCAAAATAGAAGATTTAGTAAAAGTAACTAAAACTCCTTCTCTTCATTTATCTGGTGTTAAGTTATTTGGGGAGACAATCCAATGGCAGGAGATCCATGCAAATAAGGATTCTGTTTTTGTTCTTGGGAATGGTATAAAACTAAATGGTATATCTTTTAATCAGTCAGTTCCATTCTACGATATTCCAGAGGATTTAAGGCTATCTCATAATTTAAATTATGTAACCTTTGATTTTATTGGAATTTCTATGTCTAATTCTAACCAGGTTAAATATCAATATTATTTGGATGGATTAGAGGATACTTGGAACTTGCCTTCTTATAAGACTGAGGTTTCTTATGCTAACTTGGGTAGTGGAAAATATACTTTTAGGGTAAGAACTTTAGATTGGACCGGTAAATTTAGTAATGAAATTGCATATAGTTTTAAAATCAATCCTCCGTGGTGGAGAACAATTTGGTTTTATTTTGGCCTAATTGCGCTAGTTATCTCTACAATCATTAATAGTATTTTATATAGGGAGCGAAAATTGAAGAAAGAGAATGAGCTTCTTGAGAGAAAAGTTAATGATCAAACTCATGAATTGACAGATAAGAATCGTGAACTTTCTCAATTAATAAAGGAGAAAGATAAGCTCTTCTCGATTATTGCTCACGACTTAAAAGGTCCTTTTAATAGCTTTTTGGGGTTAACGCAGATTATGGCCGAAGAGATGAATAATCTCACAATGAATGAGTTAAAAGATATTGCAACAAAGATGAAACGTTCAGCCAATAATCTCTATAATCTTTTGGATAATCTTCTTACATGGTCTAGAATTCAGCAAGGGGCGCTCTCTTTTAATCCTCAGAAGGTTTCTCTTAATGAAGCTACGTTAGATGTTTGTTCTTTAATTAGTGAAACGGCTAATACAAAAGGGATTGATTTAAAAATAGAGATTGGGGACGATATGTTTGCTTTTGCTGATCAAAATATGCTTGATGTTGTTCTTCGTAATTTGCTTTCGAATGCTATAAAGTTTTCTAATCGGGGTGGTGTTGTCAGGGTTGCTGCTGAGGTTTTGGCGCAAGATAAAATTCTGGTTAAGGTTTCTGATCAGGGAATTGGTATGTCGGCTGAGATGATTCAGAATTTATTCAAGGTTAATGCGAAGGTAAACAGGAGTGGAACTGATGGGGAGCCTAGTACTGGATTGGGTTTATTGCTTTGCAAGGAGTTTGTGGAGAAAAATGGTGGTAGTATTAAGGTTGAGAGCAAGGTTGGTGAGGGTAGTACTTTTAGTTTTACTTTGTTGAGAGGGTAGATTGAGATTATAAAATTTAATTTAAGATAATGGAAAACTATTGTAAAACTATTATAACACTAATCTCAATCTAAAAAAACAACAAATTTCAATTTTTATTTTTGATAGTAGGGTTGTTGACCTTCATTAAACCTCCATTTATGATATTTAAACATATTTCTTTTATGAGCTCGTTAACCCTTTGTTTATATACTAATTAACCAAGTTAAGTTAACGCAAAATCATAATATAAAATTATTAATTATTATTGCTATCCTCTATTAATTTTTTAATTTTTCTTTCAACTAATTTTGATTTGCTTATTGCATTTTTAATCTGTATTATTTCAGCGTTTGTTAAATATCCATGAATAGTTAACTTGTTCTTCTTCATTTTATTAATAAGAAAACATTCATCTACTTTATGTAGCGTATTACAATTTATATAACTATCCTTTGTAAGATTATTTTCATCGCTAGGTCTAATCATTGAAATTGTTTCATTACTTATTCTTGCTTTTTGAAAATGATTAATCAGCGTATCGAGTTTAGAAGTAGTAACAACTAAGAATCCTTCATTAGAAGAGCTTTTAGCAATAACGATAAAATAATGCGGTACCTCAACCTCAATAAGTTCAGGCGCAGAAATCCGATATATTGTACCAATTTTAAAAGTACTATTAATTCGGTAAGGGCTATCGACTACATGATCTATGATTGAAGCCATGAAATAACAGCTTTGTTATTTCTATATACGTCTAGAGAATGATCAATTAAGTCATCAATGTCTTCTCCAACGATAGACTTAAAACGCGCATCTGATGGCATTTTAAAAAAATCTTCTAAATACATTTCAAATCTTGCAATAGCAGATTTTTTAATAGAATTTTTAAATCTTTTCCATTCAGGAAATTTATGAGAATAATTAACAATATCTTTGGACTTCATTTGTCCATAATTATCCCAAACTAATTCCATAACTTCAACATCTGAATCAGAAAAATAGTCTAAATCTGGGGCTGAAATAGATTTTATAAAATACCCTTCTACTTTATAAGTTGAGATAATGCTTTTAGAAGATAAATCTTTTGCAGACGAAAGAACAGGACCACACTGCATTGCATAATATTTATCTTCAAAAATCGTTCTCCCATATTTAATTAGGTGGACTCTATCTGACAACCAAAGTAGTTTCATCAATTTAAGACGATCAATAGTCTGTTTTGGTGAGACAGATGCAAAATAAATAATAGCATTAATTATTTTTTTTTCACTATCATTCATATCTATTGAATTTAAATATTTGCTTGTTCTTATAATTACAACAAAAAACTTATCAAAAAGTTACGCAATAATTGACAGAATGCATATTTATTGTAGTATACAAAAGTAAACAAGAAAAATAAATTCGCAAACATTTATACTTATTATTAATCAATATTTTACATATTGAATAGTGCATTAATAATCCTCACCTCATTGTTAACCACTTTTTTAAAATAACATATACAAGTTGTTTTATTTTTTTTATTATCGTAAAACTATAAAACAAACTAACAAGATTGTTATATTTAATGCAATTTTGCAGAACAAGTAAAACTGATAATATTTATTGAATTATCCCAGTAAATTATAATCCTAAATTTTCCATTTATTGCTACTTGAAATAACCAATCCAAATTTGCTATCAGTATATTTGTTTTTATAATCAATTCACTAAACTAACGCCAAAATAAAATATCAGGGGAAATTTACTTTGATATTTTATTGGAATTTTAACAAGTAGACCTTCTATATTCAGTTTGAAAATATAAGAATTTATCGATAAAATCTATGCCTTTATTAGGAGATTCGAAAGGGGTAAGAATCATTTAATTTTTTTCACTAAAGGATGGATAAAGAAAAACCTCATAGATTATAATAAATTTAAATATTTTCCAAGCCATGTCTCAAGTTCTTGACGATTAGTTATACCTTTATTAACAGCTATTTGACTTGGGCTTAATGATTTAAAAATAAAATTGATGTTTTTTTCTTTGCATACATCCATAATTGAGTTAAAAAACTCAGAAAATCCAATTTGGGAACCATTATCTCTTTTGGGAAATACCTGATTTACACTTACAATACGTCTTGACCCCATCGTGTGAATAATTTTATCGATTGATTTATTTGTGTTTAGAAAAGTTATGATTTCTTCATTATAATGACGATATAAGTTAATTTTCTCATTTTTGAATCTTGTTTTTGAGGTCCAAATTGTAGAGTCAGTAAATTTTTTTAAAATTTTTTTTTCGATGTATTCAAATAAAACACTTTCATTATCAGATTCAAAATCAATCTTGTCAATTATATCAAAACAACAAAAACGATTATCCATGATGGATTTTTTACGATTTAAACCATCGCTAGTGTCAAAAAAATAACTTTCATTTTGCTGTATTATTCTTGCAATTACCTTCCAAAAATAATTAGTAGATCTTCCATAATAGTAATCAACAGAATTTAATTCAGATCTAAAAGGATTAAAAGATCCTAAAACAAGAGTTTTTGGACTTTGAATTTCTTCCGGTTTTAACCATTTTAACTCTTTGTTTTGATGAGTAATTGATTTTATCGCTGTCATTAAATTATTAATTATTATATCACAGATAATTTATAATTAAAACAATAAAAAGATTTTAACTGGTATTTTAAAAGTGTGTTTTAATTGATAAATTTAGTAAATATACTTTTATCATTACAATAATTTACACATAATTGTTCTTCAATATGAGCAACTCATATCCCCTAAGAATAGTTAAAATAATTATTCAAAGTTATTAGTAAGATTTGCTCCATAAATGATAAAAGGAACGTTTTATGTTAATGCGCTTAAACTTTTTACTAATCAGTCTTTAAACTATTTTCTTTTAACAGTTGAATGTGGTTTATCTAAAGTGATATCTTTTCAAAGTTTTTACAAGTTTATATGTGTGAATTTTCTACTATAAATTCTTTATTTCATACAATAAATTTTAATTTATTGTTCATTAAAATAATATTATTATCTTTATAATCAAATAAATAGTAATCTTTATGAAGCAGATTGGGCATATCTTTATTGACGAAATGAAAAATGGTTCACTTCCAAAAGAAAGTCAATGTAACAATAATTATTATGTATTCTCTGCAGTTGTGATTTCAGATAAAAATCTAAAATCTATGAGAGAAGTTTTGAACAGAATAATTCATTCGCATTTTAGAGAATCAGGATTTCTAAAATCAAAGAGTATATCTCGCAAAACAATTTGGATTGATATTGCTAATAACTTAAAATCAGTCCCTCATTATGTTTGCTATTTAGTGATTGACACTGAACGACTGAATGGAGATGGGTTTAGACATAATAAATGGAGTTTTGAAAAGTATTTTCAAAACCTTATTAATAAGCATTTTTTAAATTCATATGGAGAAGTTCACGTTACTTTTGATAAGACAGGTAATCTTTCATTTCAGAAAAGTTTAACTGATTACATGGCAAGAAAAGGATTCGAAACAAATCTTTTTTATAGTAACACTTTCAGTATAAAAGATGATAAAACTGAAGAGCCACTTCTACAACTTGCAGACTTTTATGCTGGTATTGTTGGACGTTTCTACCGTAATGCTAATATAGACAAATATATGGAAGAAGTATATGATTCTATTAGTGACAGAGTCATACCACTTTACTTCCCTTATAATGAAATTTCTTTGAGTATTGCGAATGGATTATCAACGGATGAATTCAATGAGGAAATTTTTAATATTTCAATCAGTAGTGCTAGAGAATTTCTTAAGCATAATAGCGATAAAGAAACTGAATGCGAAATTGTGTCTTATATTTTAGATGAAGCTCTTAAAAAACCATTACGATTTGTCTCCTCAAAAGAAATATCTCGTATTTTACGTTTAAAGTATAATAAAGCTAAAGTAAATCCAATCATTACAATTGGAAGTATTAGAGATAAAGGGACGTTAATTGTTAGTCAAAAAAATTCAACTAGTGGAGGATACAAACTTCCTTGTAACGAAGCCGAAATTCATGGTTTTTATAAAAGCTTTACTCATAATATAATTCCGCAATTAAAACGAATTGGTCTTATGAATAATACTCTTATAGAGAAAAGCGAAGGAGTAATAAATATATTAAAACATAATGAACATGAAAAACTTTATGAATTAGTTGATTTAGTGAGAGATGTGCGTTTAGAATCAGATATGCCTATTCTGAAAAATAATTAAAAATAATCAATGGGAACCAGAATATTCACATTAACAATTAATTGTAAATATTTGAGAGATTTGGATTACCTCGCTATCGCTCGGTGATCCCTTTTTTGGGGGTGTTACAATGAAAAACAAAATAAGAGGCGTTGCCTCTTTTCTTTATTTTCTGTGTCTCGCTTGCAAATGAATTTGCAGCGAGTCGCAGAAAATAAAATAAGCCGCAAATTTTTGCGGCTTATTTTGTTTTCATTGTGATTCGGTTGGGATTCGAACCCAAGACCCACAGCTTAGAAGGCTGTATAATAATATTATTAAAAACATAATAGACAGATAATTATAAATTTTAAATTAATAATTGTGAAATATATGGAAAACATTTTGAGCTAATTGTTATTTTGTATCCATAAATAATCTATTGTCCAAATTAATGAATTTATTAAACAATTATATAAAATGGTATAAGATTCATCAGTAAATTCATCTAACCACAATAAACTATGTGCTGTAGTATTTCTAATAATATATGAAGTAGCATAATTACATTCTTGAAAACTCTTCCCTTGATTTATTAAATCTTTATATATTCTTGTCGCATCACTTAGTCTTTGACTAGACCTTAGAATAGATATATCTATTTGTCCGTTAAGTTTATTGCTAATTTTATTCCTTAAATTGTTTCCCTTTGCATCTTTAAGCTCTAATAGAGATTCTAATATTCTTGCTCCATCAAATAAGTGATTAAGAAATGGTTGGATTGATCCACCTTCTTTGCTCCTATGAATTAATTGATTTTTTATGTCGTGATATTGAAGTAAAAATACATAAAAAGCAGAAAGCAAGGATCTTTTTTTGTTTTCTGAGTATAGTAAGTCACTAATGAATTTTGCTCGAAAATCTAAAATTGTAATATTACTTCCTTTATTCTTATTGTATTCAACAAGAGTATTGGAAACTAATGTTTTTAGCTCCTGATGAATAGTTACATCTTTTTCATCTGTTAATAAGAAAAATTTCATAGAGGAAGTACATATTTGCATGTTTACTACGTCATAAATTTTATAATCCTCACTAACAGAAGCATCCATATAAAAAAGTGATTTAGTAAAATCATGGTATTGAAATGAGCACCAAGAAATAAAAAAAAATGGAGTACCCTTGTGCATCTTATTATATTGATCATTATCAAAATAATGTAAAATTTTTAATAATAGTTCATATGCTTTCTGTCTTTCATAAGGTCTATCATGCCCATCTATCACATTACCAACTCCGTATTTTTGAAAAAAATTGTCTGAATCTTTTCTCGTAACGATTTGCATATAATCATTAATAAGACAATTTTTATCTATAACATTCTTTGTTAAATTTTTGTATTGATTGTTAAAATCATTAAACAAACTTTCAATTTTATCTGATACTTGCATGATTAATAAAGTGCTTAATTAAATGTAAAATAATATGATGTTATCAAAACCAAAGCCAAGTGATTGGGATTACTTCATTGTGATTCGGTTGTGATTCGAACCTAAATATAGTTAATGAAAAATAGATATTATCATAATTACTCAACTAATTACAAAATTAGTTTGATTTTAAGCAAAGCCTGCTTCATTTCTTGGATTTTTGTTTCTATGAGCTCCTTGGCGAGTTCTACTTCAGCTGCCGTACAAAACCAATTATTTTCGAGATAATTTTCAATTTCTTTAAAATCCATAATGTAATTATAATGAACGGTATCGCTATTAATATGTATGAAAGTTCTTTTTTCTTTGTTTTTGTCTTCGTTATGGTCGTTATCTTCAAATCTTCCTGATAATTTGTATTCGAATTATTTTTTACGCTTGTGCTGTCAATTATTTTTTGCGCAGAATTCGACTGAGCTATAATGTTATTTCCCCGTTCTTCGATTCGATCTATAATTTGACCACCTGTTATAGTATCTCTTTTATCAGAAAAATAAGTAATCTTAATTTTACTAAAATCAGTAACATTAAGAGAAGATTGTATTTGATGAGAAATAACTCTAACTAGGATCGCACTATCTATCCTAGATAGCTTAGTGCTTTTTATTTCTTCACTTGATGCATCTATTTTTTGTTTTGTTGTACCACAAGATATCAACAAAACAAAAAATATTGAAGTAATGATATAATTACGCATAGTCTTTTATTTTAGAATTTTAAGTGCCTTTTCATAAAGAGCATATCTGTCATTTATACCGTTATAGCCACCATTAATCAGCTTTGTTATCCTTTTAAAATCTTGCTGATCTGCTAAGATGTTTAGTTTCTGTCTATTCCAGAACCAGTATGCACTTTTTACAGATAGTTCAGGTTCGCTTAATTTTTCGGGATATTTGATGAAATCAATACCAAGATCATCAGAAATATCCTTATAATTTGCTCTCCCGGTTATTTGTATTAACCCTCTACCTTTATATCTTTTGCCATCACCTTTAAAAAGGTTACCAAGATCTACTCTTCCTTCGTATGCTGAACCATCTGCAATTTCCTCAGTAAATTTTAACTGACCAGATTCATGCCCAATTTGCGCTAAAAATGCAGACATTCTTAACCTAGTATTTACTTCATATTGTGATGAATATTTATTAATAAAAGGTAAAAAATCATTTATTTTTTGAGGTCTAGCAAACGGATAGATATCTCTTAATTGATTAAATGTGAGTATCATATTAGTTACGTTTTTCTTTAAATTCTTTAATTTCGACATCGAATGTTCCTAATTCTGGTATTCTATCAGGACATGCTGTATTTTCACAGATATTCCGTTCTGCATATTTTCTCCGTGATATTTCATGATCAATAACCTTTTGCATTCCTGTGACTTTTCGTTCTACCTCCGAAAGCTTGAATCGGAGTTCTGACAGTTCTTTTAAATAGACTGAATTTTCAGATTTTAATTGCAAATTTTCTTTCTGAGACTTATTCAATTCTTGACTTAAAACATCGAGATATTTTTCAATATTTGTAAGTTTTAGAGAATCTGCAGTAGCTTCTCCTTCTCTGGCTTGAGCTTCTTTTATTTTGGCTTCTGCAGCTTTTTCCCTCTTAAGGGATTTAATTGTTAAAAATTGGAAAATAGACACTCCAGAGAAGAATGTTGTGACTATTCCCAATAGTATTGTGTAGTCCATTTTAAATATAGTTTAAGTTTTCAATTGCGAATTCAAAAGTTTCTCCAGCTCTGATAGCTGGATTTAGCCCATACACATCGATACCTTGATCGACAACATCTCCATTACCGATATACATATTTTGAGAAAAAGCAATACTGCTATTTCCATCGTATGTCCTGTAACATTTAAAATCAAATGTTACTCCAATTAAAGGCATACCGAATGCATCTTGGTAACCCTGATCGAAAAGCTCAAATCTAGCCCAACATGTGGGCAAGGCAGTGTTACCAGGTGTTAGTGATACCGAAGCTCCAGAAGGATCATATATTTGAGATGAGAGATATACATACGGATCAAAAGGAGTACCTATCGTTAGATATAATAGTGTCTGTTGTGCGATTTGTTTTTGATATACCAATGATGATCCTAAATACACCTTTTGTATCTCGGATGCACCTAGATATACCTTTTGTAAGCTATTACTCCCAATCTTTATCATACGATGAAATATAAAGTGTTAGAGTCTTTACTTGATAGTGCGTCATATGATGCTTGAGATCCAGTCCATATATGCCGACTATCAACAGTATCTGCATTCCCACTATTTGCAGGAAGTGAAGCAGGAAAAGAAAGATTATCTATAGCTACGAGCTCTCCACTTGCAGAGATTGTATAAACTCTGTTGTTTTGATCATAATTTATCTGACCATTTATAACCGATCCTAATCTCATGTATGCTAATCCAGGCTCAAATATTGTTGTTAAAGTACCATCAGCAACAAAATTGCCTGAAATAATTGATCCTTTTAAAAAAACGTCCTTTCCGTTCACAAGTCCTGAAACACCAGCAGGTGCGGGCCACAAGCCTTGTAAAATAACTCCGCAAGTAGTGTTTGCAGCATAGCTAGAGTGAACTCTAGCTAGCATTGTTCCCAATGGTATATTTTTTCCATTAACTACTTTTTCCCATTTATTAGTAGAGGTATTAAGAAACACTAAATCATTTGCTACAACAGAATCAGCTGTTAAAAATGTAGCATTATATAAATTATACGATAGAGTCGAAACCCCTGCGCTTGAAGCAGAAATATATAATGTTGAATTTCCGATTACTCCATTATATAGGACTGCTGGCTGAGTAATATTTTGATAAGAACTATTGTATAAAGAAGTGGCAATAGAGCCAGTTAATAAAACTCCAGAAGACTCTATTAATTCGACATAGATATCTCGCTTCGTAGAATTATAAGTCCATAAATCAAATAATGCTCGATATCCATTATTAAGAGTTTTTGGATATGCAATTCTAATATAATATATACCAGTTTGAGATGCCGAAGTAGTATTTGTTCGACTCCATCCTGTTACTATAGGACTATAGTTTTTATTGCCCATTATCTCTAAGAACAATTCATGTTCTATAGTAGAGTCTACGGTACTGGTAACAACTATTTTAAATTTTGCAAAATAATTACTTGGGTTAATTTCTGTTTGAGCAAAGCTAAAAAAATTGGATGATGATACAGATCCAATGAGTTTTTTTCTCGAAAAGTAAGGCAAATCATTCCAGGCTGTTGTCCCATTTCCAACTTTATACTTCCCTGGCAAACCGTCAGGATCAAGTTCATACGCGACTTCTCCATTTTCGAGAATAGGATTAACACTACTCCAGTTAGAAGCAGTGTCTATTCGATTAGCTGGAATAGCTTTGATGACTTTTTTAGCCATTTGCTCCTCCTCCACTTAAAATTATGGTGTCACCTGCTGAAACATCAACTAAATCATATAGAGAAATTGTTACATCCGCAGTAAGAGCTTTTCCAGCGACAGTCCTTGTAGTGTTAACCTTGCCATTCAGAGCTGTCAGTGTTGCAGTTGATACAGGCTTGTTAGCATCTGAAGTGTTATCCACATTCGAAAGGCCAACTTGTGCCTTTGTCACGCTATGAGGGTTATCTGTTCTATTTATATGTCCCGTTATTTGCGCTTGGAGTTTACCAAGAGCACCGATTACAGAATCCGTTGCAGAAATAACAGCACTTGTAGCGACTGACAATCCTGTTAGAACAACAGATCTTACTGCAGTGCTTAACGATTTCCACGTTTTATCCCCAGCATAGTAGTCATCAGTGCCTCCTGCCGGAATCACAGCTTGTGCGTCTGTAATACCATACCCAGCAAGAGTTGAAGGATTTGAACCACCAGTAACCCTTCCGTAAGTGTCGACAACTACTGATTTAAAAGTACCAGGTGTTGCAACTCCACTCTTTTGTGAAAAAGTGTTTCCAGTTTTAACGATTGTTGATCCATCGCCATCTTGCACTCCTGCCGATGAAAATTGAATCCAATTTATAGCGGTTGTTCCAAGATTGATAGGTCCGTCAGTTGACAGCAGCCAACCTGTGTCAGCTAAAGTAGTACCTTGTTCAACAAAGACATAAGAACCGGAATTAAGTTTAGAAGATGAATCGGCATCTGCAGCTCTACTCCAAGCTCCAGATGCAACTATGTAGATTCCGTTTTGCGAAGTAGTCGATTGGTTTTTTACTAAGACTCTGTCGCCAACAGTTAAAACAATGCCATCAATAGTCTGAGTGCCCGACAATGTGATACTTGCTGTAGTTGCTACTTTACAAGAATCTTTCGCATCAATTCCTTGTCTCGCCTGGTCTACATAACGTTTAGATGCAGCCTCTAAATCGGATAGAGGATCTCTTGATAAAATGAGAGCCCCAGTCATTGTACCACCAGCCTTCTGCAGTAAATCTGCTCCTTGTAGACCATCAACGCTGTCAGCATCACCTGTGATAGATGCTGGCAACTTACCATTTGCATCTAAATACAATAGCTTCCCCGCTGTAGGTACTGATGTTGCTGCTTGAAGCTGAAGGAATTCATTGTCTAAATTTTGAATTGCAGTGCTTAATTCAGTAGAAGTTGCTCTCGAATTAATTTGAGATTGAAGTTTTTTAAGAGCTTCTAATATAGTATCCGCTGTGCCGATAGGGATATTTCCAGAAGCAGCTGTATAACCAGTTAATACTTTTTCCATAATAGCGGCATCACTTAAAGCTGCAGCTAACTCTGAAGTATTCATCGTGAAATATGGTAACTGACTAAAGGTTTTTACTCCGTCAGTACCTATTTTCATTTTGACTGTTGTAGCATCGATAACCTCTATTGCTAATTCTCCCTGTAACAATGGTACAGTTGATGTTGCCCACTCTGCTGTTGTCGCTCTGCGACATTGTAGTCTAGTTTTTAATTCTTTAGTTGCCATTTATGCTTGTCCTCCATTAATAATTTCTATGTTGTTATAATTCCAAGTGATTTGCTTGTATTGCCCATTTTCGTAGATAAATATTTCTCTATTGAGATCACTATCACCTACTATGTACAAGACATTTTCTTTCCCGATTGTAGGTAAGTAAATTGTTGAGATATAAAGCTCTTTAATATGGCCAGAATACGAGCCTAATGAGTCAATCAAAGTTCCTAAATTCAATTTTTGCCAAGACTCTGAATAAGGTGACTGAACTGGTATTAATAGCGAATTATTAATCTCCGCTGATGAGAATTGAGAGAGTCTAGGGGCTAAAAAAAAAAGGTCTCCTGCAGGATCAATTATTTCCAAAGGTGCTTCTGGATTATTGTTTCTAGATAAGTTGAGATATTTAGAACTTCGAGCAAGTGAAAATGTAAAATTGTAAGAGCTTGGATTACTTTTTTGAGAGTTTATTGATGATGATAAAACTGTAATTTTCTCGAAAATTCCTCGATGGGATAGAAAATAACGTTCGCTAGTTTTAAAAAACTCAGTAATCCAAACTCGATGCTGTTCGGATAGAAAATAACCAGTGCTTTTTGAATATTTTTCAGTTAGATCTACTTGATATTCATTAGTTGTATCCTCTTGTGAAAATGTTTTAACTTCTGATAAAGCTTCATTTTTCAAAGTACCTGAAAATACCACAGAATCCCATCCTCCTAATGAGTTTTTAAATATGAAGTAGTTGTCATCTGAAGATGAGTTTTTAAGAACAAATCTCTGTATGAAAGACAATCGAGCACCTTGTGCATTCTCTGTCCATACATCAACATATTGTGGTTGTTTGCCGGCAAATTTTGTAGGCAATGATGAAAATTGAAGATTAGCTGTATTGATTTTATTGGCTGTAAATGCTCCAAACGTAACAGTCTGATCTGTCCCATCAGAAAAATAACCTTTGATTTTTAAATTACAGATCTGTAGTGCTATGTAACTTAAATATTGTGGCTGATTCCATGTTACATATGACGTTTGTGGTTGCCAAGTCAAAAAGTTCTCATTAAACCATGAAGAATATACAGATGTATCTATTCCACCATCAAATGCATAAAAAGAATGTTCAATAGAATCATCGATTGTAAAGCTGAACTGTGGATAATCAGCTGTTGAATGTTCAACAGTGTCAGGTAACAACGATATCAGAGAGTCAAGCAAGATTTTTTTAATATCAATTACAACCCTAGACTCTAGATCTGGATAATATGAAGATTCAATCAAAATAGCAGAACCATATTTCAACTTGAATATGATTTTCGTTTGAGTCGACACGATAACATTCTTAACGTTACCTGCGAAACTATATTGATCTGGTTGTTGTAGTATTGTTGCCATAATTCATTACAAAAATCCAATACAACTCACCACTCTCAAAGGACATTATTTTTTCTCAATCGTATACCAATATTCTAGTGTTGATGGTATTTGATCAGTAAGTGTTCCCATAACATAATGCTCAATAATGACTGAAACCTGACTCGCAAAAAAGATGGTCCCTTGTTGATGTTCTATATATTGTTGTTCAGTAGGAGCTATTATAGGTTTATAGATTTCTCCATTTAAGCGATATCCATAATCATCCAGCCCTGAAGATGGTGGAATTATTGTCGAACTGTTATCGTTATATTTCCAAAAATACACTGCAATTGTATGATTATAAATTATTTCTGGAATCGATTGTTCCTGTTGAATATCATGTGGTTCATATAATTTAACTGTTCTAAAAACACATTTTTTTTGCACTTTTCTTCCAATAGTATACGAGATAGTATCTGGTAGTAGGATCTGATTATCAACTAGTACTGGCTTTATCTCTGAAAGGTTGCTTTTTAAGTTTTCAGTTAACAGCATCTCTACATTGATCGTTACATTCGAGTGACGATAAAATGAATCTGCAAGTTTGTAAAAACGATGAAAGATGCCATCAGCACCCCAAGATTGAAGACTAAAGTTTCCATCTCTGTGCCCCTGATCATCATAATTAAATGGAGTTCCGTAGCATATCTGTAAAGAATTGATTGTTTTGTACTTGGCAAAACACAACATGGCAAATTTGGAAGAATCTTTTTTCTCTTCTTTTGTTTCTCCAGACTTCTCTTTTATTGCAGTATTTTGATGCCAAATATTTCCAACAAAAGGCATTAGAGTTTCATTTTTACCTGCAGGAATTATTGGCACTGCAGTATCTTTTAGTTGGATCTCTTCATTAGTTAAGTCGCCACCTTTATTATAGTTAAAATAAACGGTACCAACGGCTTCTTTACGTGTGTTTATACCATCAAATTCGATAGAATAAAACCTACCTTCAGCTAATCTTAATACAGCATTATACTTACTAATAATAGCTTGATCAAAGAATTCATTTTCTGATACAGCACCAATCGTTTTATATTTTTCTACAAATTTTTCAAGTGTTTCTGTCTCTGGAGCAGCATTTTCGAGAGACGTATCTTGCGATATTGTTATTTGAGAAAAAGTAGGAGGTTCATAGTCTAATTCAGAAACTCTTATACTACTAAGGTCAGTATTTGGAGATTGAGATAATTGATCCTTCAGAAATGAAATATTTATAGTTTTTCTACTCTCATCAGAAATAAATTCACAACAAAATTTGAATCTAATTACATTTAAAAAATCTTGTATAGTGATATTTGGAACTAATTGAGAATAATCAATTCTGTTAATAACGACTGGATCTGCACAGTTATTCAATAAACAAAGAGAAGAAAATTCACCTGAAGCTAAAAAGTTACCTTCTAATGTATATCCAAAAAATGAGATCACTTTTTCTAATACTATGTGTAACCTGAGAAATGGTGTAATTCCATACCCAATAGGCACAGTTGTATTTTTATCTCCTTCTTGAATTGTTCTTGCTTTCCTCCCAACTAAATATGGTGTGCCTTCTGAATCAGTATTTTCAGTTTGATTTAAAATAAAATACTTATCGCCTCCATTTTTACAAGCGACAGGGAAAACAATAAAATCAAAATTAGATGTACTTTTCATCGAATTTTGTAGGTCTGTCATTAATGTTGTACTGACATAAGAAAAGCCAGACATAACATCTTTAAGCTTCTTGTCTTTAATTGTAGTCCAAAACGCTCCAATGTTGGGATAAAAAGTAGTAGAAATACCCTCTTTTGTTGTTTTATGAATAATTTGCTTTGCTGTTAGTCTTGTCATACCATCTTCAATAAAGACATCTAAGGAAGATACTGGCTTTGTGTTTGATGATATGTTACTATAGCCGATAATCCTTAAATTGTTTTTAGTTAGTGGCAGTGTTACAGGAATACTTTTTTCTCCAATCTTAGAAAAGAATGGATTTTTTCTTTCCATCTCCAGGACAAAGTTTTCTGGAAGATCATATTGGCCTTTGCTCGTTATTATCCTCATGACTTTGATGCTTGTTTTTCACTAGTCTCTTGAAGTTCCATTTGTTCTTGCAGATCTGATAGCAAGACTTTTGCTTTTACTCCATTCTTTTTCAAATATTTTAATAGATCAATAAGCTCAGACATCATTGTTGAGTCAAGTTGATTCACAATAGTTGTTTTAGGAGCTGCTTGAGAAGCTTGAGTATATCCTCCAAACTCATAACCTCTCCCAGCAGGTTTAACAGACGCAAGAATAGCATCCATATTAAGTTGTTCAACATAACCTCCTTCTTGTGCATTATTAATTAGGTCCAAAAAGGGTTTTATGCTTTTATTAGATACTGCAGCTGCATTAGCAACAAATTCTGTCCCATTTTCTCCTACTAATAGACTTGGCTCATTGAAGTATCCGTTACGTTTGGAAGATCGTCTAGCCCAAAAGCGTTTTTTATCTTGTTCACGAGTAACATTAATATAACCACCATCTTCCTTACCTGTAACCACTCTTTGCTGGCTATTAGATCCTCCTCCGGAGTCTAGAGTCATTGCCTTAATTTTCCTTCTTTCAGCGTTAGCTGATACAATTTGAGCAGCTCCTGTTGCTGTCATCAAGGCAGCAGCTACAGCTCCTCCAATGGGACCTAGCTGAGCAAAACTCTGCATTATTGCAACAGCAGTATTCGCAATAATTTCTGCAACCTTGATTGCAAAATTTACATCAGCGTATTTCTTTTCAATATCAAGCTTTTTCTGTGCTTTTTCCTTTTCTAATCTCTCTACTTCTTCTGCATTATCACCTGCAGCAGCTATCTTTTCATCGTATGTTGCTTCCATAGATGAAATTTCTGCGTCTTGCAGAGCACTAACAGCACTTTTGCCAAGTCCATTAAAATAGTCGAAATATGCTTTTGCTTTACCTACTTTGAGATCCGTTAAAGCAGTTTGATGTTCTTCTTCAGATATTAATCCTGCTTTATGCAACTGATCAAGTTGTTGTTTCTGCATTTCGAACTCTTCTGCCCAGCTTGCAATATTAAGAGATTTACGAATGTTGAATCTTTCTTGAGCAGCGTTTATCTCAATATTTTTCTTTGCCTGTTCGTATGCTTTTGTCAGATCAGTAGTATCTGCACCCTGTTCTTCTAAAAATTTTTTCTTTGCTGTATAAACATCATCAAGAATCTTTGTCTGAAGCTTTATTTCCTCATCGTAGGTTAATAATCCAAATTGCTGTTTGAAATCTTGAGTTGATTTTATGATCGTATCATATACAGCTTTCCTTTTTGCAGCTGCATCGCTTTCTGATTGGACAACAAGTGCGTTAGCATCATTAACGGCTTGTGTTTTTAGTGCTCCAGTTTTTAGTTCAAGTTTTACGATGTCATCTTTATATCCCTGAGTAATCTGTACTCTAGTATTAGCCGTTTGCTCATCTAAAGTTAACATTAACAGATCATATTGCTCTTGAGTTATCTTACGATCAGCAAGAGCATTGTCAAATGTCAATTTTTGAACATTATACGCATTATCAAGAAGCTTTAAATTTTTTTCTAGACCTTCCTTTACTATTGATAATTTGATGTTATCAGCTGATTTTTGATTTTCTACTATAGCTAATTCGTCATCAGTAATCTTCTTTTTAATTTCACTTCGTAATTTTTCGTTTTTAACTTTTTTAAGATACTCTTTCAAGGCATTAATTCTGTCTTGATAAAATTGATTATCTAGTTGTGTGATTTGTAAATTAATTGATGATTCTGTTAGTTCTTCTAAAAGTCCATTTTTCTTGATAATAGATCTTTTTTGATTGTAGTTGCCTTCGAGGTTGTTTAATTGAGTTTCAAGGGCATCTTTTTGTTTTTGGAGTGCCTCCTTGGCTGCTTCTTGAGCATTACGCTTCTCTTCAGCTAAGAAAGAATTCATTTTTTCATGAATACCTCTAGTTTTTTCATATTTCTCAGTTTCTGACTGAATAACTGCAGCTTCAGCTTCTTTAAGTTTTTTTAATTCTTCAGATGTATTTCCTGCTCTAGCTGCTTCTGTTTTTGCAATTTCGTATTTAATTTTTGCTTGCTTAACAGCCTCTTCTGATATTTTTTTTTCTCCTTCTAACGCAGCTTCAAGGAATCCAATTCTTTCTTTTACTGAGTATTTGTCTCTTTGATAGGCTTTATCTCTATTTTTAGCAATTTCATTTTCTAATTTTGCCTTTCCGACAATCCAATCTCTTTCTCTTTTTTGCAATTCCTGTTTTTCTTTTTCTAATTTGATTGCATCTTTTGCTTCATCGTTTATCTCCTTCATTTTAGATCCTACAAATGGTAACATCTCTAATAATTTAGAGATACCAGATAATGCAGACTGAGCAAAGTCCAAAAATCCAATTACAATATCTTGTAAAATTTTTAATAAAAATTGCATGAATTTATTCAGTGGAGCAAGGATCTGATTAAGCTTAAATGTTGCTTCTTCAGACGAGTTGATTGCCTTTTTAAAAGCCATGAAAACAAGCACAATTGCAGCGATAACTGCTCCTACGGGATTTGCAATAAGAGCCATCATTGCTTGCTTCATACCTACTAGACTTTGTATAGCTTGCCCTGCAGGACCAGGAATAGAGCTTAGTTGAGACATCATCCCTTTTCCAGAATTCTGAAGTACACCCATACGCTGCCCAACTTCTGAGAGCTCCTGTTGAAGTTTTTTGTATTCTTCAGGATCTGTTGATAACGATGTTGATTCTAGTTGCTTCTGAAGATCCTTGGCCCGAACTTTAAGTTGAGACATTGTCATGTCCTCAACTTTGAGCTGTTTGACAGATCTGTCAATAACTTCATTATTTTTTTCAATTAGAGAATTGTTGTCTACTATTCTTTGATTGTAGTCTGCAATTTCATTTTTTGTTGCTTGATAAGTAGCCTTTAGCTCTTGATAGGCCGAGGTATTAGTCTTACCAGATCTCTCAATAGATCTCATTTGTCGCTCTGTCTCTTTGAGATACTTATTAGCTAAATCAATCTCTGCTTGTAGAGCTTTATTCTCCTGGGTAAACTTTTTAACAGCAGCTGCTGACTTACCTATCTCTGCCTGGAGTCCTTTTGCTTCCAGGTTAAGTATAAACTTTATTTCATCATCTCTTAGCTTACCCATATCATATTGTTTTTTCGAGTTCTGTTTTTATCCTTTCTTTTACCTGCTCTGTCAAACCATACTTTATGTCAGAGCGAGTCTCATTATATAACCGTCCATAAATAACTCTATTGTAGAGTGCAAGCTTTGATCTTAGCTCTTTGTTCTTAAACTGATCCATTGAACTTTTTATATCAAGGAAACGCAGATATCGTAGAAAATTAAACTGAAGCATCATTCTATTTTCGTCAGACTGAATTTGAAAATCTTTACTATAGATAGACCTGAGTAATCTCCCAGATACTCTTCTTAAATTTTCAGAAATTACCTTCCCTTGAGTCTCATTGATGAACTTGGCATCTCTTTCTAAGATTTCTCTTACATAGTGAGTTTTTATTGCTCCTTCTGATATCATAGCTTTTCAATTACTATCCATTTAAAAACGAGTTTAAAGCATTCAATTTCTACAATATATTTATATCCTTTTTGAAGCATTATATTTTTTATGTGGTTGTTTGAGATATAGTTATCCCCGTTAAATTTGGATATCGCACTAGTGATTTCTTCGGTAGTAAATTGATTTGTCGCATGCTCTATTCTATCTGCCGGTACATATTTTCGGCAAAAGCTATCCAATAGTTCAAAACTTAATGGATCCGGATCTCTTCGTTTTTTTTCTTTTTCTTCAGCCTCTTTTACTACGTTAATATTAGCCGCAAAACCAATTTTCTTTCCCATCATTATATCATATCAATTCCTTCAAGTTGAAATATCATGCTGAACCCATAACTGTTATTCAGTTCTCTGGATGAAAATGGCACTATCTCAGTAGGAAGTGTCAGCATCTTGACATATGGATCATCTTTGATGGCCATGATGTCGTTTCTTATGAGCTTTAATAGCTCAAGAGTTCTATCAATTATCGCAATTTCTTCAATTGAGTCTAGGCCTTGATTAGAAGAGAAAGGCTTTGCAATCGTGATTGATAAATCAAAACTATCTTTCTTGACTTTAAATTGGTTTTCAGTAGTTCTTAAGTTACCATAGTCAACAAATAGATATAAGCCAGTAATGGAGGTTATCCTCTTTTTCACAGCGTCATCAGATACTCCAAAAACGTAATCTGCAATCTCCGGATACTTTGATTTTATAGATAAGGACTCTGCCTTTAATTTGAAGGCATTATAATTTTCTGCAGGGGATTTTTTATTGAAATTCTTCATCACTCCAGCGTGATCAGGATACCTCGCAAAAAATAAGAAGGTGTTCTCTAGTATCATACAAATTTATTTATTTGTTCAAGAGTGAGATTCAGTTTTTTGGCTATTTCTGGTTTGGGCATATTGGAATCGTTGAGCTGGTGAATTGAATCAACTAAATTTTTGTACATCAACTCAAAAAACTCGATAAGATTTAAGCTTGATATCTCCTTGATGTTTCCATATCCTTTTTCTGTCATAGAATAGACTATTGAATTGAATCCTAAAGTCTGTTTGTCCTGCTTTTTCTTGTTGTTTTTATTAAATAGAATGTAGTATTTAGTCTCTGAGGTCAGCCATGACAGAATGGATTCAAAATTGAACATAACAGCGAATTTGATAGCTGGATTGAGCTTTTTGAACCTTGGGGACAGATCTTTTGCTTTTTGAGCAGAATAGCTACCCGGGCAATAAAGTGTTGCCAGCAGCAAATCAATATATTCATCTGGCCCCTGAGATGCAATCAATGACAATATTGTCAGTGTGTCTATGAACTGTTCTGCTGTTATCGAAGTATTAACGATATCACCACTGCGATCAAATAAATAACCAGGATATTTTTGCAAACCCACAAAAAGATTAGGGATGAGTTGTTTACAAATCGTTGCATCTATTTCAACAGTCCGTTGAAACTTTGAGGCGATAACTGCTTCAGGTTCACCGGCAATCTTCTCTGGATTGGTCTTTTTCAGTCGCTCTTGCATCTTTGGATCCAGATTTTTGAATCGGGGATCATCATAGACGAACTTAAAGCAGAAGTTCATCTTATCCAGGTTACGAAAAATCTCCTTTTCAAACCATTCATAGTTGTGTCTAAGGATTCTTCTAGAATTGATGTTCGAGAGCTCAATGTAAAGCCTTAATTGAAGCTCTCTCACATCAAACTTCTTGGCTTTGTACTCAAGAAGGATGCAGATGACAGTAATAAACTGGACAGGATCCAGTTCTTCCCATGAGGTGGGGAATTTTACGTTATTTGAAGCTCCAAGGAGCCTTTTTTCAAGCTTGGTAATCATGACATAAAGTATATTCTATCGCTTTCACGATTATTATTAACAATATTTTCAGTTACTCCAGAGGAGACACTCTTTGCTCTCTCTATGTCGGAATAGTATGACATTACATCCTTCATTATGATTGCATTTAGCTTTTCTCTTACCTGAACAGCAGTACCTCCTTTTGTAAATTCATGGGCAACATCATTTCTGATGCTTTTTGGAAGTTCTGTGATATCAAAAAGAACTGCAGCATCTGCCATAACATGGCTACAAAGGGCTCTTTTGCACTTTTCTTTAAGCTTTTCGTTTGTTAGGGAAGCAAGATCACCTACCCTTGGAATAATCTGATCTTGATTGATCTTTGTAATTAAAAATTGAACTTTTGAGAAGAAGTATGGTGAATTATCAATTCCAAAGTAATTATTAAACTCCTTGGCATCCTTAATAGGTAACTCAGACCTTTGCTTATACTGATCAGAATCCTTCCATGAACCAAGTTCTTCATGACTCTCCAGATACCTCAAAAGCTCATCCATTGATGCCCAAAACATGGTTATGTACTCTTCTTTAATTTCATCCAGCTGATACTTGTACAATTTCTGATCGCTTCCGTTTTTACTCACAGCATCAAAAATCTTGTACTTATACATTGTGTAGTTGGCAATAGCAGATCGGAGAGATAAAATTGCTATTGTGTGCTGCGGTTGTTCCAAAACAAAGTCCGCTTTAATAGCGTCATACACTCCAATAGTGATGACATCCTGAATTCGTTTTTTTGTTGGTAAAAACGATGGATATAATGAATCTAGCTGTAAGGTGCCATCAACACCTGGAGCAAATGATCTGAAGTCATCAATATTGTCAAAAAAGTCAATTGCGTTCATGTCTATACTTGAGTATTAGTGAGTCTGTTATCTTCTGATACATTCTGCTGTTTTTCAATTGCAGAGCGATAAAAACCAAGTCTAATACCAGACTTGTAAGCTTCCGGAAAGTTTAGTTTTATGGCATAATTGATGTCCCTGCATACAACATCCTCTGGAATAGTAAGTCCATTCAGATATATCATGTAATTATAATGAGCATCAGCTCCGGACTTGGAAATAACGCCATCTTTGGAAATGTTTGAAATTGAGGAATCTATACCCTTTGCAGAAGTAATTACTTCATCAGCTCTTTTGTCGTAAGTCGTGTGCGCTTCAATATACTCCTTAGATTTATTAGGTATCTCTTCAATTCTCCAACGTTCCTCCTGACCTTCGCTATTTGTGAAGCTATAAGAAGCATACAATTTGCCTTGGTTCTTCCCAGCTCCGGAGAGATAGTTTGCCAATTTTCGCAGCTCTTTTGTTGTGTATTCAGCAATCAACCCCTCATGGTATTCAGTGCCAACTTCCATAACGTCTGTATCTGAAAACTTAATGACAAGTAGTGATTGCTTGTCAGATTTTCTCTCTGAATTTGTATTACACATATCCTTAAGCATCTCTATCTTAGACTGTACCCATGCATTGGGAATGATTATATGAAGCCTTGCTGAGATGGCATTTTCAAGGAAACTATTGATATATTCCGGAGTTCTGTTGGACCCAATTACCCATGCTTTAATCCCTCGGAAGAACACATTAAATGCATAGATCTCTTCGCCATGACTTGGATTTTTAGAGTAACTTATTGCTGTAGAGTGAGCAAACGGATTAGTATAATCAAATCTGTTATATACCTTATACTCTTTCCCTGGTTGAGTCCAGTTGCCTATAATAACGTGTTTAAATTCATTATCTTCAAAATCTGTTCTATTGATAGTATCAGATGTTGTTGCCAACCTAGCCCTGAGATTGGAAACATGTTCTAAACCAGCTATTTTCTTCAGACCTATTTTAACTCCTGAAGCTAATCTCCATTTTGAAAATATTCCTTCATCATAGTAAAAAGATCTGATGGACTTATTGAAGTACGTCTTATAATCATCAGCCATACCATTCTCTAGCCATGAATCAAGCCAGTCTTGTATTTCAGTGTGTTCCACAAACTCCTTCCACACGTCCTTACCCTTACGCCTAGTAATGTAGAGAACTGGTCCAGTACCATAGAGCATGCGGATCTGTTTCTCTATTAGCTCAGGGAGAAGTCTATTTGAAGCAATCATTTCCTTTTGCTCATTAGGCTCAAGGTTATTGGCTCCTGCAGGGTAGACCTTATACTTATCTACTTTTACAAGCTGTACATTACTACGACCAGTACTCTGTATAGAATCAGTGAAGAGCTCTTGTGCTTCTTGTAGAGTTTCTCCGATTTGATAAGTGAATGTGTCTGGACCAGCTTTAATATATCCAAGACTATTTAATTTACTATTCTTCATTATTAAACCATTTTACTTTCTTCAATCTATAGTTGTCATGTGGCAGACCTATGTATCTTATTAAATGTTTATAACAGGCTTTATTACCTTCAGAGCACTCAAACAAAAAATAATTATCACCATCTATATCCCACTTCTCATGTGGTAATTGTGACCTTGTTCTGCATCCTGATATTGTTCGAAGCTTAGTTGATGCTTCATTTTTAATTCGTGAATACTTAAAGAAGGAAATTGTAAAGCATCCACCAGCTCTTGTAATATCCTCAAGAGTTTTAATAGCTTTATATCCATCAATAGTTTCCATAGTCCAAATGTCTCATGTTATTTAATCATTGTAAAGGACATGCATTGCAATGTTTTCGATTGTATATAAACTCACACACTATCTGCTTTCGTAATAGATATGCTCTATATGCTACAACTCAAGCCCAATCATATTTCCCGCCTTTTTACATATATGCATAGCATTTATAAAAATCAGCGCGTCGGTATCAGGAAGGTGTTTTTTTTAAACACCTTTGAACCCTTTTTCTTATAGATGCAATCTATCAAGGGGTTAGATAGTATTTTTATGTCACAACCATATCGTTTTATATATTTTATGTACTGATATTGTTTGGTAAATTGTTATAATTTCCACCTTTTGCCATTATCAAGAATTTTTCAAATTTGCCCCATAGCAAATAAAACATTCCCGAAGGTATCTGAGTGGATAAACCAGCCTGAAGGTTAAGTGGCAATTTAACTTCGCTAGACTTATCAAGTTCAATCGGATTAGATCCTTTTTTAATTGGGGCTGAATAAATTGAAGAGATAAGGTTAGGACATTCATTGGCATCAATCATAATTTTTGGAATAGCTTTATCATCTGGAGCAAAAAGTTTTAGCATGAGCTTGTAAAGCTCCCAATGAAAAATTGTTCTTTGGTTCAAGCTCATCAAACGTACTCTCCAGCCATACTTTTCCAGTTCGTGTTTTAACTCTTTTGCATCTGTCTCGTGTTGTCGCTTTTGAGGCTTACGTTGGTTGCCGGCTCTGTCATAATATAAGTCTATGTTTCTGTTTCTGCGGTTGCACCAAAACTGATTAAATTCTCTGGCTAATTCTGGTAGATCTTGCGGAGAAAAAACAAAGTGCTCTTTCAATATCCTGTATTCATTATTTTTTCTGTTTTCCTGGGCAACAACAAAAGATGCAAAGGATCCAGGGTCAAATCCTAACTCTAATTTTTCATCAGGATTATAGTGTTTTAGATACTCTGAAGTAATTCTAAAGTTGTCTTTGAGATTGAATTTCATTATTGACTCATATTTGTAAGAATCATCAAATGTGTGTGTTAATTCATCAAAATTGGCAACAAACATGTTTTCTGCTTTCTTCTCTCGGACAGAACATATAGATGTTAAAAACTCCGATGGAGTGAGTAGTTTCTTTTGTGTAGCGAAATATTGGGGACCAAGTACCTCCCGATTAATGAAAGTTGAAACACGCATATAGTATGTAGCCGCTTTTCTTGCCCTGTTTAAGATTGGAGTATATTTTGCCAAGCGTTTTTGCATTGCATCTACATTTTTACCTGTATGAATGTTATAAAGGGCATCATTTACGCACAAAGAAAGAGTCACAATTTCAGCAATAAGCTCTTCATTCATATTCTCCTCATATTCCTGAAACCAAGAGTCTTCTCCCAGGGATACCCTAGCAGTATCTGAGACACCAGTTACTCCCTGATAATAAATAGAAGCCTGTGTTTGAGAGATATTCTTTGTGAGCCTGCCAACACGCATTGCAGGGATAAGCCGGCTCTTTAATTTGGCTCCTTTATTGAGCTTCATTTCCTCCAAGAAAATGTGCACGATGTTGGATCCGGCGATTGACTCCTGCTGATCAGTTGCGACTAGTCGAATGTTATGGCCATTAGCAAAGAATATTGTGTGTTCCGGATGCTCAGGTGCATAACGTGGTTTTTGAAAGTGGCCAGGTAAGGTTTTCTCACCAACTACATAGTCAATCCCTTCTCTTAAAAGAGGCTTTTGTTCTTCTCCTCTGGGTTCAGAATAGAAAGCAATAATATTTGGGACGACGTTGGCTAACAATGCAACATAAGATTTATGGGCAAGAACTGATGTTTCCCTGGGGAGGTCCTTGGCAACACTGATTGTCCTGCGGCTTGTCACACCTTCTGTCTTCCCAGTACCCCGACCGGCTTCAACAATTACAGTGTTGCAGTCCACAATCTGAACAAGCATCTGCATGTTGTTCAAGTATAACTCTTCAAACTTATTATATTCTAATTCGTTATTCATCATCAATTACCTCCTCGTGTTCAACATCAACTATGTTTGCTTCCCGGATGAGTCTCTTCTTTTCTTTATCAGTCGTTTCTAGTGAATTAATAAGATTTATATAGAAGCCGTCTTCATCCTTTTTAACGATATCATGCAAACTCTTTTTCTCGAATCCAAGATCTGTATGCTTTACTTTATTTGTGATAATGAAAATAGGCACTTGCCAATCTGTTACTTTGATTCTCTCTGCAGCTTTAGTCCTATATTCATGAGCCTTATCGTAGCATCTTTTTGCTGCATCAATCTTATCCATGGCAATAGATAAACGAGCTAGATCTTCCATTTTATCTGCATAATAATTATCCCAAGCATCGACAGTAATTGTATCATCAATGTGAAAGAAATTCATTGCATCGTAATAAATGTCCCGAGCAGTGCTGTAGTTGAGATTGGGAAATTGTTTAAGCAAAGCTTTAACAACTCTGGTCATATTGGCTCCTTGATGATGAATAATAGATGGTACAGCATTTATCTTGATAATATAGTCCTGCAGATCTTCAGGAAGAGCTGCACTTCTGCGCGTCTTCAAAAAGTTCTGCAAAACATCTGGATCAAGGGTCTGTAATCTCTCAAGTTTATTCATACTCCAAATAAGTCGTTTTTGAGTTCATTAATTTTGCGCATCCTTTGCCTATCTCTCAACTGCACCTCGGCATCCATATTACCTCCTTCAGCTTCTTTTAAAAGAGATACATCCATGTTATAATCACCAATAGCAGATCCCATTTCATACATCTTTTTCAGAGGATGATCATCTGTCTCGATATCATCCAGAAAAATCTGTGCTTCATCTCTTGGCAGATCTAGAAGGGTAACTATCCGGGAAGGAGAATACTTCAAAGAAGCCCAGTTCCTAACTTTTACAAGAATATGGTTGTCATATGTTGCCATTATACTCTTTTCCGTTTATTGTTACCTGAATATTTGAATCAAACCTCTTCATCCGGTCAATAACCATTTGACAGTGTTTTGGAGTTATCTCCATTGCATAGCAATTTCTATGAAGCTGATGAGCTGCCACCATTGTTGTTCCAGATCCAATAAATGGATCATAAACTGAATCGTTTATAGCTGAGTTATTCATTATTGGCCTAGCCATACATTCAATAGGTTTCTGAGTACCATGACCAGAAACACCCTCCCTCTCCCGTACGCTTTTTGATGATAGATTTTGGATATCCCATACAGACATTACATTTCTTGCACCTTGCCAGTTATGTCTCTGTCCCTTTCTCACTCCATACCAACACGATTCGTGTTTCCAATGGATGTCTCCCCTGGACATGGCACAAGTATTTTTGTTCCATATTATTTGAGATATCAGGTTGAAACCAGCCTCCTCGATATCGGTGGCAAAAACGTGTGTAAAAAGAGCCCCATGCCATATGTATACTACATTACCCGGAAAGAGAACATATGCGTTGAACCAGGAAGGATTATCGTCATTAGCAACTTTACTTACTGATTTAATTTTACCTCCAACTTTAGCCCTCCAACTTGGATCATAATTCACTCCATACGGAGGATCAGTTACCATAAGCATAGGCTTGGCTCCGGCTAATAACTTAGCTACATCTTCAGAACTAGTACTATCTCCACAAAGAAGGCGATGCTTTAGATTTCCTAGGGAAAATTCGATGATATCGCCAAGAACTATATTCGTTGGTAGATCTTCTGGCTCTTCGTAGTCATCTTGTTCAGCCTTCAGCTCTGGTTCATCAGAAAGCATGCTTGAAAAATCCATGTTGACTGGAGCCATGTCAAGATTAAACACAGATAGATCATCTGCAGAAATTTCATACTTATCAAAAAGGATTGTATCCGGATTTCGTTGTGCAAAAATGGAGTTCTGAGCAGCGATTTCTGCGACAGCATCTCTTTTGTCTTCTGCAAATATTGATTCATATGGAATAGGAGGGATATTATATCCCTGGCTTCGTAGCTCAGCAAGTGCCTTTTTTCTTTGATGAGCATCAATAATCCATTTTTTTCCTTCTTCATCAATCCAAACAAGAAATGAATACTTAAAACCACGCGTTAATATTAGATTTTGAAGCTTTTTATTCAGTTCGGGATCATGTATCTTAAAATCTTCTTGCAGGTCATAAAATTCCTCAAAATCGCATACAGGAAGGTTTCCTAAATTAAATACTCTAATTGTTTTTTCCATTTTTTAACTCTTGTATTATTTCTGCCATTAAAGCGAGTTTTTCTGTGTGTTTACAAAGTTGACTTTGCCATTTTTGCTTATCAGTATCCTTTACTTTTTTTCTATTTAGGAATGATTTATACCTAGATACGTTATTGGCAACATTTTTATGCTCTTCTAAAAAAGCTGAAGGATCATTCTTAAGCATTAATAATAAACTGGTTTTGAGAGAGTTTTTTTGAATAAGAGGGTGTTGGTATAAAAATTTGCCGAATTTATTGTAATGCTCTAACTCTTTAAAACAAAGTCTGTTTCTTATCCCTAATTCAGCAAACTCAATTATCTTAGAAGATGTAGGCTCTATCTCAATCTCTTTATCAAGCTCGCACAACCTGCGATAGCTATAGATCCTATCTGAATAGACTGTGTGAGCATCTCTGATGTCTTCTTTGATAAGGTTTGTCCAGTCAATGTTTTTATACTCCTCTTCTTTTGAAACTTTTTTTTTTCAGCTTTGGGGATTTGTGATGTTTTGATTTCTGGAGGAACATTATCCTTGACTTCACTCATAGATTGACGGTTATTGATGATATTATCCTTTGATTCATATTCTAGTAGTAGAAAAAGAATATCAAAAGATAAGTCAGGTCTAGAGGCACTTGCAGACCGTAAAAGCAATTTTTCGTTTGGCAAATACTTTCTCAATAATTGCTTATCTTTTTCTATATAAGCATCATTAGCTAGTTCTTTGGCTAGTGTATTTTTTTCTTTAAAGGTTAAACTCATGGCTAGAAAATTTAATTTAACAACTTTGCAATGCAAACTTATCTATCCTTTATCTGTAGCCGAAGGACAAAGAAAAAAGCTGCTGACATAACTGCCGGCAGCTTTTAAATAATTAATCAAAAACGAAACTTTACGCTGTCTGAACTCTTGACACCTCTACCAATGTCTCTGAGTCGAGCACTTTAAGAGTGAGTCTACTTCCTGCATTTGCTATCCAGGTAACATCACCTTTAAGCACAATAGCTGCGATAGAGTCAATGTGAGTTGGGTTAGCACCACCTCCTCCGACAATCTCAATAATTCTTCCCTCATCAGCAGCTGCCAGACCTGAGATAGTTGCAATTGTAGTCGCAGCTGTGTTTGCTCCTGTTTGATATTGGTTAGCTGAAGTAATTGCAAGATTAGTTGCATTTGCAGCAATGGCTGCCGGTGACTCTTTAACTATTGCTCCAACATATTTCTGTGGCTGAAGGAAGCTGTTATTTTCAAAGGTAAATGAAACACTCCTTGACTCTTTGTTGTTAGTCCTGTCGAATGCTTTTAAAAGCATTGGTTTTAAATCATTTCCAATAATGTAATATTGAGCATCAGAAGCCATTTGATAAATAATAATAAATCTATCACCGGCATGCTCTTCCATAAATCGCTGAAGCTGTCTGCGATATCCACCCATTATAAATGTAAATGAATTGGTAACAGCTGTTGTTATCTCCCCTTTACTGCCGGTTGATTTATCTTCAAGAGAGTCGTCAACCGTCTCGAAATAATGCATATATTCTCCATTTTTAAGAGGGATAGTTCCAACTTCTCCATTAGCGTTTGGTCGGGGAAACTGTACTGAATCATCAATTTGCCCTAGCTCAATTAACCAAATTCTCGATGATATTTGAGCTCCTGCTGTCTCTCGATCGGAAACTCGACCAATATTACCTATTGCTGCCATCATGCAATATGAGACACCAGATCCTATCACTCCAATACTTTCGAGAGTATTCATACCATAATCTATGGCAATAGAGCATGCGAAAAGCCCGATAACTGCAAATATAAATGTAGAAATGAGCATGAGTCTTCTTTTAAATTTATGCTTAAAACTTTTCATAAAAATTTTGTGTATTTATTTTTTGATTTGAAAAACAAAAGCAGGGACCGGAGTCCCTGCCGGAGTTATTTATCCACGAGCTACCTCTAGGAATTTATTATTGGCTTTATCGTAGATTAATTTAATCCATTCACCAACTGCACTCGGTTGCCACGCCTCAGAGATAAGAGAAAACTTACCAGCTTTGGCAATATGTTGAGGGTTACTTGCAGAACCAACTTCAATCTTGTAAACTACTCCTTCTTCAGGATTTGTTATGTCTGTAAATGAAAGATTTGCCGGCTCAACATCTGGAGTATTGGCTTGTGTAATAAACCAGATGTTCTTTGAGCCATCTACTGTTGTTGCATCAGCAGCAAGTTTAGTAACAGGCTTATTGATGAAAATAGCCTGATCTTTTCTTCCTGCAGCTGTTAGAGCAGCTAAGGTTGGATAAGGCTTGCCAGCATAAGCAGCAGCTGTTCCTTCTTTCCATGTTGAGAATCCCCACACACTCTCCAGACGACGCTCAAAATATGTATTGTACATCTCACCAGGGATGTTCTCAAGTGCCTGTAAGTTGCCAAGCTCAGTTATCCACATGAACTTCAGATTGCCCATGTTTGGAACCCATACGATAGGAATATCGTAGTTCATTAACTTCATTTCGTCAGGACCGGTAAAATCCATGTCTTTTCCATAAGTAGCTCGATAGCTTTGTAGATACCAAGGCCTGTGCTTAAGGTTAAGATAAATTGCTTTACCTAGTAGGTTCGGGAGAAGTTGGTTCACCTCTTCTGCAAACTGCTCAACAACAGATACCATTGTAGCTGCAGTATAAGTAGAGTAGTCTTCATCATCAAATGGTAGGATTTGATTATTTTCGATGTACGAAATCAATCTATGAATTACACCTGTTGATGAATTCAAAAAATGGCCTTTAACACCAGCTGTAGGTTCGATTCTGTGTCCTAGGACGGTTCTTACATTGCGTTCGTTGTTTAGAACAGTAGCAATATTAAGTATCATCCACTCAATCATCTGCCATTTTACAGGGTCACTGCCGGCAGTGTTTAGATAACCGATATATTGAGTCTCGATCCACTTCATTGATTTGAAGAGAGTCTTGAACATCACGTCATGAACCTTTGCCTTTTCTGGAATAAGATCCATTCCTCCTTTAGAGAGTTCACCTTCTTGGTAAGCTTGAGAAAATTCACCAAAGAATGCATTAGTGATCATATCACCATCTTGTACATTAGAGCGAAGAGGGAACACACTAAACACATTCGGTAAAGCAATAATCCTTGCAATAAGGGCATCTTGTCTTCTTACCAGGTATTGAGTACCTAGACCAGCATCAGCAAGACCTGAATAGTCGATTGAGCCATCGGTATTGAGAGATTTAACGTTAAGGAGGCCATTCTTATTAAGTTCTTGAATCCTTTTGCAAATATCCTTTCCATAGGCTTTGAACTCCTTCTGGAAGCTTTCGAATGACTCCTCGTCCGGATCTGACTGAAGAGAGATGTTTTTTCCATGCATAAGAATCTGGTTCCAGCGTTTCTCTGCAGCGAACATTGGATGTTCAATACCAAATGCGTGCTTTGGAGTATGAAAGCCACCTAATCCAATAATAGCAATTTTTTTTGAATCAATTGGTTGATCAGGAGTCGCCTTTGAAGCAAGTGTTTTGACTTTGCTAGTAAGTTTTTTGTTGGTGTTCACAATTTTTTTGATTTTTTTACCAAGGTTTTTGGCTTTCTTCTTTGAATCATCCTCTTGATCTTCTTCCTCATCTTCATTCCCGTCTTCATTAGATGGATTTTCTTCTTCGTCCTCAGACTCCTCATCATCCTCTTCTTCTTCTTCAGTATCTACTTCTGCTGATGAAATAATTTTCATAGCATAATCGTATGCTTTAGCTTTACCAGCATCTTCGCTGTCTTCGTTAGCATCTGCGTAAAAGTCGCGGCCAAACGTTTCTTTATAAGAAGCTTGGATCTTTGTCCAATCCTCTTTTGAAAGAGTTTTACTCTTTGCCTTATCCATTAGACCTAGTGCAATAAGGACTTTTTGAAAATTCTTTTTAAACATGTTTTTTTAATTAAGTGATTGAAATATTGATTCTTGTTTGATACTCTTTGCCAAGATTGTGAGCTTCTTGAAATATCTCTTCTAGAGATTTAATCCCATCGATAAGGCCGTATTTGAGGGCTTCTTGCGCATAAAAAATCTCTCCAGAAAAAAGATTGGACTCCTCTGGAGCATTCTTAGTTAAGGGTCTAGATAATAGTATTGTTTTTTCGAATTCTTCCTGAACAGGATCTAAAAACCTTTTGATGAATTCTTCTGTTTTGCCCTCACTAACATCATTAGAGAGTTTGTTTTTATGAGTGCTTTTAGATGCATATACTTCTATTAGACGATACCCGTATTGTTCTAATGCTTTTTTGCTATCCCAATAAGATATCATTGTTCCAATAGAACCTACAACATCAAATTTATTGCTGCAATACACTTTATCTCCTGCAGATCCAATATAAATGCCTGCACTGGCCATAATTTTCTTGACAACTACTATAATAGGTTTATCAAGAGAACGTAATCTTTCATTCACCTTTTCTAGACCATAGCTTTCTCCTCCTGGTGAATTGATGATTAGAACATGAGCAATGATCTTTTCATTTTGCTCTGCTGTTTCAATATCTTCTATCAACTGTTCAGTAGAGCAATACCACCAATTTTTATCATGAGCAATAAATCCTTCAACAAAATGGATAGCTATACTTTCAGGTATAGATCGATCATCATAATCAGAGGTGATAAAAATAGAATCATAGTTTTCTTGAATAGATTTTATTTGTTCTGAAATGATTTCTGAATATTTGGATGGCTCTGAACCATTTTTAACGTGGCAGTCAAACCGAACTAAGAACTCATTGAAAGAGTCTTGAGAAATAATTAAAGGAGCTAAGCCAAAAAAGCTTAACGTTTGGTCCAAATAAGATTGCAGCATATCTGTTTTTGTTACAAATATGCTGCACCATTAAATATACATAAAGGACTGAATCTTAAAAATTCAAAGCAATAGGAGAGGATCTAGATAAGTCAATAGATAATTTCGATATAAAAGGAGTGATTTTTAATTTAACTGGGAAATCTTTTGAACCCCATATAATTTTATCGCCTTGGAGAGAGTAGAGTATAATTAGAATATTTTGACCCATAAACCTCAATATGTCATCATTCTTTTGAATTATTGCAGTTAAATTTTGATTGTATATATCTCCTGCATCACTAGTGTTTAACTTCTGTTCAAAATTTAGGTCATTAATTGTGTAGTATGACCTAATATTTTTTTCAGTTGATAAGGTATAATTGTTCCCAGATATACTTAATACATCGGAAAGAGGTATAATTGATATTTTATTTCCTAATTGATCTATTTTGTTGTTCATAACTATTTGATATTTAAGGACTGAGCAGTTTTGATACACTTTTGATACAGTTTTGATGCAGTTTTGCTGCACAAAACGGACAAATCGATACACTAAGTCGTACAAATATTTTTTAATTATTTTGACGGTAGTATGAGCGTTTTTCTTTATTTCTTCGCCTGGTTGTATTACGCCAACGATAATAATTCTTAAGCATGGCATCTTCGCTGATTCCGGTAATATTATACTTTTGACAAAAGATATGTACGGTATCGATATACTCTACTCCTAAGCGATGTTTATTATGATCCAAATCTTCGTGAAGCTCTGTCCACATCATCGTTTCAATTTTGGCTTGTATAAGACGTCCTGCTCTTAAAGATAAATAATTATATATTCTAGGATTTTTACCTTCGCGACGATCTGGTAATATTATCTCTACATTTCCAGAATCTATTGGGTTTGTTTCTGGTCGTTTAGCCATCAAGTCCCATATGAAATGATAGAGATTAATATTATCCGGAAGACTTACAGGATTATTCATTCTTGCGCCATATTTGCCAATGATGTATTCCGCAAGATGCTGATGAACTTGAATTTTAGTAGTTATCATAAAGCTGCCTCCAATTTGCCATTAATAAATTTTTCAATAAGAATGTCTGCATATCTATTATAAATAAGCGCAGTTTGATATTTTCCTTTAAATCGATTTTCAAGCAATCGCCTCTTCATTCCTCGTAAGGCAAATTCATCACTTTTTTTCTCCTCATTGATAAGCGAGTAAAATGTATGGCGAGCTCCGTTTTTAAGATAAATCACCATTTTAAATTTCGACTGATCATTTCCAAAATTTGACATAAAATTTACGTTTTAGGCTAATTAATTTACACTATTTGCTTGTTTGTTGACTTATTTTGCAATATTGCTAATGCTGCATGTTCATATTCCTGAATCTTTCCTGGAGCTTTATTCAAAAGATATGATCTCCAATAAACAAAAGCTGATTTGTTACGATATTCTTGTTCTAAACGTTTTAGAGCGTAAGAGAGCATCTGCTGTTCTGTCTTGATCTTACGAGTTTTAAACTGTAGTTCCTTGTATTCTCGATGCTTTTTAAGCCACTTTTGGGTCATAATGAATCCTGATGAGTAATTTTCGGGATTCATGTAATGAGCTGGCCAGATATTATCGAAGTTAAATGCAGTGTTTTTTTCCAGATAACTTTGAACGAGCCGGACTCGTTCTCGGTATTGTTCTAAGGCTATTTCACAAGAAGAGATGGAATTAAGATCTTTAAAATAATATTCAGAAAACTTAAATGCCTTTTCTCTTTCTGATTTATAAATCTTTCTGTTTGAGAATAATACAGAAATAACAAATTCAACTAGCATGATGGCATATCTTCGTGTTCGTTCCTCCTCATTTTTTCGAATGTCTTGGAGTTTTTGTCCATAATTACCCGATGTGTTAATTTTTGGGGTTGTATTCTGTTGAATTTGAACTCCAAAAGCATTTAACATAACACCTACTTTTTTCGATGTGTTAATTTTTGGCATGTTCAATGCAATCAGATCCTCAAGAGATCCTCGCGAATCTCCTGTGTTCTCGTTAATAGTTCCAGATTGTTCGTTGATAACGATCGGCACAGCCGATTCCACTTCGTGTTCCTGAATGTTCTCTGTGATTATTTTTTTATTAAGAGTGTTTAAGATACTAGAACATGGCGTGCAAATTGAACGCAAGGCCTGCTGAATCGTAATATCAGTCGTGTTTTTCAAAATAAATAGGAGGGGATTGTACTCTTCATTTTTGTAGTCAGAAATTGGGATCATTTCTGGGTTTAAATAAAGCTCATAGTCTCTCTGAGTACCGTGGTTGACTTTTTTCAATATGATCTTAGCATCTATTAGACGTTCCGTTAATCGATAAATAGTCGCTTCAGATTTTTTTGTGAACTCTGATAGCCTTTTGCGATTAGTTGGTAAAATAAGGGCAGAAAGGGCCTTCATTTGAAGTAATTCAGGTGCGTCTCTAAAGACATACCTTGAGGATGAAAGTCTTGCTTTTAACGAAAATATAAACTCTCTATAAAGCTCTCGATGTGCACTTTTGAGAAGATTACGCGTCATATCACCATTATCTCTCTCTATCGAAACAATTCCGTTATACTCTGCAGATTTGGCATCATAAAGAGCCATTATTGCTGCAAAATGATTATCAGTGTCTATGTATGGTATTTGAATTATCATGTTGGAAATTATTTTATTAATAAGTAATCCTCATATAGATCTTTAAATTGAGAAAGAGCGTACTCGGCGAGATTACGTGATTTGAAGCAAAGCCGGGAGCCGACATCCGCAGACGTAAACGCAAAACCCGTACATGAGCAGAAGAACCCGGAGCCCGAAGGGCAATAGAAATAATTATAAAACTTCCTCTCATTGTTGTCCCACCAATTTGGTTCCCATCCCTCATTTAGGGCTTCAATTATGATCGTTAGCTTGTAGAAAGCAATTATTGATTTTCGAAGCCTTTCTGGAAGCAGATCTACAATAGGTAGATGCGTAGGATCTAAATTAAGAGCCTGGCATGCATCTTCGAATGTTTTGATTTTTTCTGTAATGTTCATAATCAAATTTTTAAGCAGCAAGCTGCAAATTTGTACATCCTTTTGCTGTTGCCTCAACTATTGCTGTTGCAACTTTTACTTCAACTGCATTGCCGATAAATTTTTTTTGATCTGCTTGCGAGCCGATGAGAACATAGTCTTTTGGGAAACCCATTATCATTTTCAGTTCAGGTATCCTAAGCATACGCATCTTTATATCCACTATTCCATAAAGAGCCATGAACTCTTTAACCTTTTTTACTATTTCGGAATCAGTATCATAAATTTCATATATCAGCACATTATCTATGTGTTTGATAAATGATGGCATCTTAGATGTGGTTGTTGTTACATCCACCAAATAGGGTGGTCTCTTATCCATCCTTGCAATAAGAGTAAAGCAAGGCTTGTCGATAGATCTACCCTCTGACTTAAATTGAGGATTCATTAGCCATTTTAAATCCACAATTTTATGCTTAGGGTTTGTTGTTACCGTAGGCGCAGGAGCATCAATTGATGCAGGGCTTCCATTGCCATACTGCATATCTAAAAATTTGGAAGTAACGAGTGATAGACGGTCCTTTGTCGTTAGTGTCGGTGATGGCGAGGCTGTAGGTGAGACATTATTTCCATTTCCGTAATATGCAGCAATAAATGCGAAACGATTATTAGTAGTAATAGTCCCACAAGGTTTGGTTATATCTAAGGCTGTTGAAAAGGGATCTACTGTGTTATATCGTGACAGAAAAACTATCTGATGATGATCTTTCGTAGTTATCGTTCCTGCAGGCTTATTGATTGATTGAACTTTGCCTTCTGGTCTTCCTGAAAAAGCCTTTTGAATAAACTCAACCTTACATAAATTAAGTCTACCTTGAGTTGAGATAGTTGGGCAAGGATTATCAACAGATGGGGCAACATAGGTTTTCCTCTTTGACATAGAATTGTATTTCAAAAGGAATTCTTTTTTTCCTCCTGCTACAAACTTTATAAGCCCAGCATAAGTTCTTTCCCAGGTAGCATCTACTAATGGTTTTTTACGATCAAACATAGATTTTCCCTCATCTAAAAAGTCTAGAACTTCTTTGACAGCTCTCCATTTTTTAAGCTGCTTTCCATTACTTTTTGGATGTTCAGCATGTGTTTGCTCTGGCCAGAATATTTCTTCATTCTTTCTGCAGAACTGTCCAAAGTATCTTTTTCTTGATGTTAATGCACCAAAATCAGCTGCGTTAAGAATTTTATATTCATATTTATATCCATAATTACATACAGCGTTGATCCAATTTTGATAATCGGTTCCTGCAAGTTTGCTGATTGGTTTTCCATTATCATCTAGCTCACCCCATGACATAAATTCTTCAACATTTTCTATTTGTATTATGTCTGGATTTAGTGCTTGTATATAAGGGAATAGATGATTTGCCAAAGTGCGACTATCAGCATCTCTAGGCAGTCCGCCTTTCGCTTTTGAAAAATTCGTACATTCCAAAGATGCCCATAATACTATTTTGGCGTTTGGATATTTCTTTTTAAGAAACTCTACATGCTTAATCAATTTTTCAAGTCTAGAGGTGTTATAAAGTTGAGTTATATCCTCTGTGAAATGAAGTGTTTGCTTGTGATTTGATTTGTGGCTTCTTATTGCGTTAGCATCGTGATTAATACAACCAGCTACAATAGCGCACTTTTTCCCTTTGATCCTTGCACTATGGACGCCAGTTGTAGTACCGCCTCCGCCACAAAAAAAGTCTATGTATATGAGTTGAATATTTTCCATTTACGCTCTAATTTATTAATAAGTAATACTCTTTCAGATAATTATATGTTACTGTTTTTATAATCTTTACAACATGATGATTCGTGGGTTATCTCCCCAAGAAATTGGCATCTTTTAGATATTCCATTAGGGGTTTTAATTGGATAGGATCGTCCAACAACTTGTCCTTTTACAATTATTTTTCCTGTCCATCTACTGCAATTTCTACAATTGCATGATCCGAGAATTGCAGATTCAAATTCTTCCATTACCTTACCCTTTAAATTTTTGTATTAATAGACCAAATGTCTCGTAATTAGGAACATGAATAAAAGTGTAATAGTTTTCTTTGAATTCTAGGTCTATGATTGTAGTTTCGATACACGATCTAAGTGTATTTAGTAATAGCGACATTTCTTTACTGTCATAGCAAGGGTTTTTAGTGCTGTTTTGTTTAGCCTTATAATCACAAACTACCTGCTCTGCATCTGGATAGGTGTAATAGTCACCATTTTTTACAAGATTAAAACTAGCCTCATGGAGAACGCCTTCTATTTTACAGATTATATGGTTATTTTCTACTTTTATTGAGTCAAATTTTAGAATTTGCTCGAATAAAGAGTAATGTAGTAGTACATTATCCAGGTTAGCAATAGACTCCTTGGAAAGTGTTGAAATCTCACTCAATTTAGCTTTTATCAATATGTTAGCATTTGTTGCGTAAGCGAAGCCATTAGCAAAGTATATATATTGCATGACCGGTCTTAATCCATCTCGCACGTCTGCAGCTATCTTGTGCAGCTCTATGCCCTTGTTGAATTGTTGAGACATTGTGTTTGTTTATTTATCTAAAAAATGACTTTAAAATTTTGGATTTTCTTCGATATCCTTTTTTAAAACTTCTTGCAGAACGGGCAATACTTCAGCCGTAAACCTTTTAGCAGCTTCTTTAACTCGATTGTTATATATTATAAAAGCCATACCTGTGACCATTTTGCCTGCAAAATAATCTGTATTTAGAGTGCTTAAAAGGCTCTAAAGTCCATTTCTCCGAAACATCTCCAGGTATAACTAAAGCTTCCATAGTCTGTCACTGCAGCAAAAAAACCATCTGTAGTTATTACTACTTGACCTAACCAACCGTTATTTTTTGTTAATGTGTATGATTTTGCCTTTACTTCCATTTGATTACTTTTTATCTTTTTTAATCTTTGATCTTAACTTAACTGTGAACAGGATAAATATTATAGTTATTAAGCTAAAAAATATTATTAATCCTCTTAATATTAGCTTTATAGTAATGATGTCATCCATTCTAGATAGGTTTAAATAATATAAAGACCGGGGCTGGAACTACTAGCATGTCTGTTTTCGTTCCAGTCCTCGCGGATCTCCTGTATTGCAAAAGTGATTGTCGATTATTCATTCTTAAAGGACCTATTTAATAAGTTTTCATTAGCTCAGACTGCATTTGAAATCCATGATTCTTACAGAGCTTTGAATGTTTTTTTGTAGAAACTAATTCTGTGTCTTCGAAAAAGTAATAGATCATCCTTCGTCTTGTATCAACCCTACCTTGACCTGCTTTTCTAATTCTATATATCAGATTGTATTTGGCCTTTTGGATTTTAAGATCACAGTGAGAGCAGATAGTTTCTTCCTGGTTGACCCACCAGCATGATCCATGTTTTGGATGATAACATGCAGAAGTATTAGTACATCCACAATACTTACATATCCCTGAAGTATTAGCCATTTTGAAGCTTTTTAAAAATGATTGCCCAGGCTAAAAATGATGGAATAGCAACGTGAAATAAAACACTTGTTAATACCATTCCTAGAGTTATTTCCTTATCAATACTCCATTGTATTAAGGCATAGATTGACAATGCTATACATAGTATAATTACAATTGTCATTTGAGCTTTTTTTGAATTCATAAGCTTCTTTTTTTATTGTATTTAATATTGCTAAAGGTCCTAGATGCATATTTTTTAGGTTGCAAGCCTCGTAAAACAGCTCTTTGTGCTGCAATGGATCTATAAAGAGTTTGAGAGCTGACACCGTATATCTTGCTTACTTGCTGAAATAGTATCTTTTTTTTGCACTTTGGATACATACTTTTCAGTGATTCAGTGACGTCGTAAAAAAAAATCGACCTTTCCTGAAGACTTTTGATTATCGTGTATTCATTAATTTTAGAGTAACAATAATCTCTTATCTCCTTTTTAAGTTTTATTATATTTATTGCCTTGACTGATACCATGATACTCTATTACTAGTTGCAGCTGCAGTTTCTAATTCAATTCTTGATATCCTAATTTTCATGTTGGATTCTCCGTCTTTGATCTCTTTGATCAGTCCCTCTTTAATCCATCTATCAACTACTCTCCGTGAGTACATTTTATATGCTTGTGACTTGGAAACATAAGGAGAAAGCACCCCAGCTGAAGCCATTGCTTTCTGTGCAGCAATTGTTGCAACTTCGAGCATCATATTTCTCAGCTCAAGTACTTCTAACTCTATTATGTTTCCTTTAATAGTCATACTAGATTAAGTCAAAGGTTGATTCGTCTTTTTTGATAGTTCTGAAGGTGTAGTTACGACATACTTTATTGCGTGTATTGGGCCTAATAAAGTCTGTAAATGATGAGAACTCACTAGGTAGAATAATAATGAGTAGTGTTAGAGATATGAGCTTTTTCTTTAGCGGATTTAAGCTGGCAGGTATAGAAAAGTGAGATACAAAATACCAAGCTGATAGCTCATTCACTTTCTGAATTCTTAATTTTTCGTAGATGCCCCTAACAATATTCTCAACAGTTCGAATAGCGATAGGCTTTCGACCTGGTTTTAATGGAAGCAAATCTGGAATCTCCTTTTTTGAAGCACCCCAAGCAAGAAGTTCTGCTACTTGCTCTTCCCTTTTAGTGAGTTTTATTGTATCTGACATGGCGAAATCTATTATTGATTAATTATTCTCCCCAGATATCTTCAATATTGTATTGCTTGAATATCTGATTTATCGCATCGTACTCAGAAACTTTGGGTTCAACATTTCCCTTTAAACGATCAATCCATGTTGTATAGGCAGTAATACTAAGCGCATTCATTATAGCTTGTCTTACTATTTTTACTTTCCCTTTTGGAATTTGATTTAATCCTTTTTCAAAGGAATATTTATTCACTCCACTCATTTTGAGTATTTTTTGTTATTTTTTTTATATATTTAAATCGTAGATTTGTTTTGTTTTTCCGTAATATATTAGCAAATATAAGCATAAAATTAGCACTTACAAGAATATTGCTAATTATTTTGCAAAATTTTTTTAAAGAATATGGATGGTACTGATATCAAGAATTTTAGAAAGATTAATAAATTGTCTCAAAAAGACTTGGCAGCCATTTTTAATTGTAATCAGAGTTTTATTTCTCAATTAGAGAATAATGAAAGGCCTATTCCAAATGATTTTATTAGCACATTATTAGCATTAGGAAGTTATGATGTGTCAATGTTTGCAAAAGATAATGATTCAAAAAAAGTTAAAGAAGCTACTATAGATCAAAGTGTTGCTGCTTTAATTAATATGATGCAGCAATTAATTGACAACAATCAAATAATTGCAGAAAGCAACAAGATCTTAGCACAGAACAATAGCAAAACTGTTGATAGTCTAAATTTAATATCTCAGAGCAACAAATCTCTAGCTGATAGCACTTCTCAAACCGCAAAAAGTTTTGAAAGTATATCGGAGAGCAATTTAAAATTAACAGAAACTAATCAACTCCTTGTTAAATCAAACTCTGACTTGGTTTCAAAATTGAAGGCAGGAAGGATGGATGTTCAGGATGCAGAATGTGCAGATGTAGGGTAATGAACGTAGGGACTATATCTTACGTAATTAAAAAATATTGATAGTATTTTGATAGTTATCAGAATACTAATGTGAAAAAAATTGCAGAAAAACTTTGCTCCGGCTTTAAGCTAAATTGTACCATTTTATTGCTCCAAATAGCATGAATTATGATTATGATAAGTGGTTATGCTTGTCTGTACATTAATTTATGTGGTAATTTGACTTAACTCAAACTAAACTATAAAAATATGAGAATTACTTTATGCGCAATCCTGGCATTTCTTGTCATCGGATGCTCGCCTTCTAATGAAAAGAAGGCCCAAAAACTAATTGCTGCAGAATTAAAGCAATCCCTTAACGATTATTCTTCTTATGAATCAGTAAGCTATGGAACATTAGATTCTGTGTTTAATTCATTACTTGAAGACACGGTTTATTTCTCAAAAAAGATGGATCTTGAAAGATATCAAGTTTTAGTTCCGATTGAACCTAAATATCAAGATAGCATCAATGCTCTTAAACCTTATGTAGACAGTGTTGAACAAGCATTCAAACCGAAGTTAGTAGGCTGGAGAATGAGTCATAAGTTTAGAAGCAATAATGCCTTGGGTGCAAAAGTGCTAGGAGAATATCTATTTTTCTTCGATACAGAGCTAACTAAAATTACTGAAACTAAAACTAATTAATAATCTAAATTATATCCCCATGTATAAACATTACTATATTAATACCAATGCTCAACTCACTGGAGAGCATGAGGTACATGAAGATGGATGTTATTGGTTATCACTTGTTGTCAATAAAAAGTATTTAGGATTGCATGAAAATTGCCAAGAAGCAGTCCAGCAAGCTAGATGGTTAGGGTATAAACCTGATGGATGTTATTATTGCTGCAATCCTTGTCATAAAAGGTAAAAATTGAAAGATATGTATAGTACTAATATTACTTATGATAAAAAACGCCTAGAGCTTAATATAACAAATGAAGAACTTGCTCAATATATTGAAGATGTGTTGTCGCAAATAAGTGATGAAATTTTTGAATGTTCTACATTTCAATATTTGCTTATTAATTATTTATCATCTAAAAATGCTTTCAAAACTGAGCCAAATACAGAATATAAGCAAATCATTTTTGTTCAAACAGATTTGGTTAGAATTAATAAAATTCTTTGGAAACTTATTCTTGAAAATAGAATAGGAATTGATTTGCTTCAAGATTTTGGTAGTAGTAATAACCCTCGATTAATATTATTTAAGAATTAATATTTTAACAAGTTTCGAATATATGAGTACTTCAACGTTTTCTTTGCAAAAAGACTTCGAATTAGAAGAGTTGTGTAATTATTTGTCAAAAGATAAAATTGAAAATTTTACAATTAATGAGTTGCACGAAATAGCTTTATTTCAAAAAAATAAAATTGAGGAACAAAAAAAAGAGATAAGGAATTTACAAAATTCATATAGAAAATTAAGTTTGAAACAAAATGTATTTGAAAATATTGAGATACCTAATTTTGTAGCAATTGATTTTGAAACGGCAACTTCTGATAGAATGGCATGTCAACTTGGAATTGTTGTCGTTAATGATTATAAAATCACTGAAGAATTACGTTTCTATATACAACCTCCAAACAATACTTACCATTATCATAATATGGCTAGTAATTTCGTAAAACCTTCAGATACCGAATTTAGCCCAACATTTTTAGAACTATGGCCAACAATTAAACACTATTTTGAAAATCAATATGTTGTTGCCCATAATACGACATTTGATATTGGAGTACTTTTGGTGAATTGTTCTTATTACAATATTCCAGAACCTAAACTAAACAATATTATTTGTACATGTGAGATGCATAATATGACAAATTTGGTTGATGCATGTGGTTTTTATGGACTATCAATTAACAAACATCATGACGCGTTAGAAGATGCAAGGGCGTGCGCTTTATTATTGATAAAATACATGGAGCTTTCGCAGGTAATTAGTTGTAAAAAGAAAATCATTTCCAAAGAAAGTGATAAAAACTTAATATTTACAAGTAAGGAAAGAAAATTATCTTCAGCTGCTAAAAAGCAAGATTTAACGAATGTAGTTGATAAAAATAATTTTTTCTATGATAAAAAAGTAGTTATATCTGGTACTTTTAAATCATTTGAAATGAGAGAAGATCTTGCTCTAAAGCTAAAAGGATTAGGTGCTGACATTAATACTTCCATTTCCAAAAAGACAAATATTTTTATTTATGGAGAAGATTTTGGTCCTGTTAAAATGAATAAAGTAAATGAGTTAATTAATAGTGGTACTGATATTATTTTAATTAATGAAGAAAATCTCCTTAAATTATTAAACACTTAAATATGTAGAGTTATGGTAATTAAAATTGACAGATCAGATTTGTATTATAAAGATTATTCTTGGACCGTTTATAGGGGTGATGATCCAAAAATTACTGGATATCCAGATGATGAATTACTAAATAGAAAAGAAGGGTATGAAATATTAGCATTTATTAATATGTATGCTGAAAAACATTGGTTAGTAAACAAGCAACACTGCCTTAAAGTTGAGAGAATGATAAGACTTTATCTTCCTGAAAATATAAGATCGAGAAAAGAAATTTCTAAATGGATTGAAAGTAATTGGCATAATTATTAAATAGGACATAAATCATTAGAATTAATATATGAGCGAAATACTTGACCCCACTAAATACATTCCCATCGAACTGTATCTGAAATCACAACAACAAGTTGATGAGCTTCTAAAAATGCAGGTAGAAGCTCAAAAGAAAATTGATGAGTTAATCAAAATGATTGCTGATTATCAAAATGTCAAAATATAGTTATCTCTATACTTTATGGAATATAATAAAGAGCACAATACGATATATATCATTGGAAATGGATTTGATTTAGCCCATAATCTTAAAACATCATATTTAGATTTTTTTGCGGCATTAATATTCAAAACATTGAATTTTGACGTTAATTTTGACAGATATACTAGTGTTGATAGTATTGATACAGATCATCCATTAATTAAAGAGGCATTAACTAAAATAAATAATAAATTTTTATCTCATAATATTTCTGAGTACAATACATACAAATGGATGGATATCGAACACTCGTTCTTTAAAAATTTGTATAGCATAATTAAAACAAATGCCGTTGAAAAAAATATCTATGATGAAATAAATAAGTTAAATATTGATTTTGAATATGTTAAAAGCGAATTGTATAATTATATTTCTCAAGTTAATAAAACAATAGATTCTAGCATAAAAGTTAAAGGAATTGCGACAAAATTTTTCCTTACTAAATCATTAAAAAGAAATTTTGCTATAAATTTTAATTATACTAATACGATATTAAATTATAAACCAGATATGTATGTTGGTAAAACTGATTCTGACTTAGAAATAATCCACATTAATGGTAAGGTTTATAAGATTGAAAATGAAAACTATAATGATAATTATACAAATATAGTTTTTGGATTTGGTGATGAATATAGTGAAAGCTTCAATACAATTAAAGAGTACCACACTGCTTTGAAATATTATAAATCAATTGAATACTCTATACGCCCTGAATTTAGTAGAATTAATGAAATATTAACAGAGCCATATAATTTAGTCATTATGGGACATTCATGTGGTATTTCAGATAGGACGCTATTGTCAATGTTGACAAATAGTAAGAATCTTAGAAAGATTGTTATTTATTGTACAGACAGGAATGATAATTACGAAAGATTACTCTACCTTAAACAATCAACAGAGAATGGTAGAATCTTTAGAGGTACAGAAATTGATAAAGGACTATGTGACTAATTGAACTTTAGTCAAAAGTTGATGAACTTTTAAAAAATACAAGTAAATCTCAGGAGAAAATTGATGAGTTGATTAAGATTGTTGCCGAATATCAAAATGTCAAAATATTGTAAAAGATGGATGCTTTATCAGAACAAGATGCTAAAATATTGGACTTAATTCTAAATCAAGATCATTCACTGTCTTATATAGGCGATCCTGAACTTGGTGAAACGTTTTTCGACGAGAATAAATTATACATAGATTATCTAGCCTCTTTGGGGTGTATTAATAAGCATGCTGATCATTTATATTCTATTAAACCTATTGGCAAATTATTCATAGAAGGCGGAGGCTTTACAAGAGCCTGGAAAGAAAAAGAGGAACAGTTAGAATTATTAAAAAGTCAATCTATCCTTACAAAAAAGGAAATTAAAAATATTACATATTCTAAACGAATTTCAGTAATAGCAATATTAGTTTCTGCTATAGCTGCAATTTTTTCTATACTTCAATACTTCAAAAAATAAACTTAACCTAAAATAACACTTAAACTAAATTTTATGGCAACAAAAGAAAGGCAAGTCGAATATTATGTAATTGAAAAAAAATTTTGGGAAAATAGTGATAAGCCAAATGTTGAAGAGCCCTTTCATGAAATAATAGACATATTAAGTGAAGTGGTACAATTTGAGCTAATTGATAAAATGTATCAGTTAAAAAAAGACAAATCCGCTTATTTATGTTTTTTTAAACAAGAAACTAATTTAAATTCTAAAATTTTCACAGGACTATTTAAAAGTGGGGTTAAAAATTACAGACCTGATTTAATGGATATTTTAACAGGAGCTGAAAGATCAAATCCTAAAGGATGGAATGAAGCAGATGCAGAATTAACCCATTTTTGTATTAAAATATGTCAAAAAGAGATTGTTTTGTTATTAGAAAAAAATGGTAACGGAATTACTATAAATCAATTTATAAATTATGTAAAAAACTTTCTTAGACAAGTAGCAAAAAGAAATAATGAAAATGTAAAGTATTCTATAATAACTTCTCAAATTCCTAAAGACAATTTTTTTGATGAACTTGCAAAATTAAAAAGAACACAAATTGCGGAAATATATGTAGATAAATCTATATTAGGTAAAGGAGCATTGGAATTTGCAAATAGAACTACAACAGTGAAAAATGATGTTGTATTAACGATGAAGGCGCAACCTAATGAATCAATTACTGATACACTTATGGAGATTGGTAAAAAAATTGGGAGAGTGGATTATGGGATAAGAAAAATTCGTATCTTTGGAAAAGATGGAGATAACCACAAAGTTGCTTTTGACTCTAGTTTTTTAACTAAGAAAAGCATTATCGAAGCAGAATTAAATCCAAGTACAGGCGTGGTTATAACCCCGAATATATTAACTGAATTAACGTATTTAGCTGAGCAAATCAAATGAAACTGATTATTCTTATTTTTGATTTTTTCAAAACTAGAAAGAGTTCTTATGTGCTTTCATTAGCTGTATGCGCATTTATTTCAGCTTTTATTGCATATATATTAGAACCATCTGCTTTTAAAAATTATGTTGGGGATTTTAGGTCAAGCATACTAACTGTTACTGGTATTTTACTTGGATTCACTATTTCTCAATTAGCAATTTTTATATCTGGAGGAAATCAAAATATTGAGTTATCAAAATCATACGATATAGGAGTCGAATTGTGGAATAGAAAAATTTCGTTATTTGATAAAATTATCATTACTCTTTGTTATTTGATTGTAGTTCAAATACTAACTCTTTTAATAACATTTATTTTCCCTTTGTTTATTAGTGATGATTGCGTAAATAGTATATATCTACATTGCTTTATTTTATTTTTAGTTATACATTCTCTATTTATGATAATTAGTATAGCGTTAGATTTTTACTTAATAGTTTCAAAAAAATAAAGAAAGATTGTTACGCTCTTTATTGTTCCTCTCGAAATAAAGTCAAAACCTTTTGATTTGCCCGATCTATTCGGGCGAAATCTTTTTGGATATATCCTGAAGTTACTTTGTGTTCTGAAACGTGATTAAGGCAAAAAGCAGCTTCCGATTCAGATCCTTCGCACTCGTTCACGAATAATGTCGCCCAAGTGTGTCGTGCAGCATAATATTGCAGGTCTTCTACTCCGATTGCTTTTCCAATAGGCTTGAGATATTCATTTATGTATTTATTGAAATTTTGGGCTGTAGAATAACGCTGGTGGAAGTATAAGAGTCTCTCTCCAGAAGGATCGATGTATTTTTGGAGGATATCCATTGCCGGTTGTTCAATTTTTATTGAGATCCTTGCGTTATCTTTTCTTTGAGCTTTTGTTTTTGAGCGATTGTATGTTATTCGGCCATGATCAATTTTTGTAAGATTAAAGAGATCTTTTGAATTTATACCAACTAAGTAAAAGGAGAGAAGAAATACATCTTTCCCTAATTGGACTGTTTCTTTCTCTGGTTGATAGTTGATCAAAGCTTTCATTTGTTCTAAAGTTAAAGCTCTCTTAGCTGGTTCCCCTGATTCAGGGATAGTAAAATATTTAAAAGGGTTTTTTCTAATTAACACAATATCGTTGTATTCGTCATTATACCGCTTTATGGCAGTGTTAAATAATGAGCGTAAATTTGAAAAATATAATGCTCTACCTCTGCTACCTGTTCCGTTTAAATTAAGCCATTTATCAAAATCGGACAAGAATCCTGGAGTGATCTGATCAAAAGTTAAGTTTCTATTTCCACAAAATGCCAATATCTTCCGGAGAGTAATTTTATAGTTATTTACAGAAGCTTTGCCAAAAGATTCCCATTCTTCTAATGTTGCTTCAGCAAATTCAATAAAATTTAAACTTTTTGTTTGTTTATTGTACAATTGAGTCTGTAGAAATTCTGAAATTTCTGACGCAGTCATGTTACAGATCTTATCAAATGATGAAGTGACGATTTTTCTGGCTCTTTGAAGCTCATCAGACGTCTGTGTTAATAAGAATATATCTTTGATAGAATAATCCTTATTTAATTGTTGTTTTACGACAAAATATGGTGTAGCAATATATGCAGTTGATCTTTTATAAGATATTCTTATATTTACATTCCAGGTCCCATCTTTCTTTTGACGTTCTGGTCTAATTACGATTTTTAACGTTATCATAAGTTTTGTAAAACTGTAAATTATTTGTAAAACATCATTGCATAAATGTACATATTTTGCTGCACATTTGGAAATACAACTATTTAAACAAAATTGTAGGCAATATTCTTTTTCAGTAGATTCTACTATCTGAACAAATCTATTATTTGTCTGAATTACACAGGTATATGCAAATAAAAAACTCTGCAACATAAATTGCAGAGTTTTCGTTTTGGAGTGATTCGGTTGGGATTCGAACCCAAGACCCACAGCTTAGAAGGCTGTTGCTCTATCCAACTGAGCTACCGAACCCCTTGTCCCGTTTGGGGAGTGCAAAGATATAATTATTTTTTTATTTCTGCATAGATTTTGCGATAAATTCAACAACAAAAACTATCGAAGCTCCGATTATGAGGAAGATAATTGCTGCAAGTAGTTGAGAATCATTGCCGGTGATGGTTTCGTATTGTCCTGGAAGAATTGGGCGATCAATGCCTGCTGTAGCGTCTAAAACCTTCTTCCATGGCCAAACTTTAACAAGTGAGCCTATCATAAAGCCTGCAAGTACGCAAATTGTAGATTCGTAGAACTTTTTAAGGAGCCATGTTAGGAAGTGAGAGAACGAAATTATTCCTACAAAAGCACCTATTGCAAATACAATAAGTACTGGAATATTGAATGTACTAACGGCATTAATGATGAACTCATACTTGCCCAAAAGTAACAGAATAAAGCTACCAGAGATTCCAGGAAGAATCATTGCACAGATTCCAATTACACCAGATAAAAATATAAACCAATATGCCTCAGTTGTCTGACTTGGTGAGACTAAACAGATATAGGCAGCAATAATAGCTCCTGCAATTAACGCAACTACATGGCTTAACTTCCACTTTGTTATTTCTCTTAAAACATAAATAGCAGAAGCACCAACAAGTCCCATAAAGAAAGACCAAAGAGGAATTGGATGGTATTCCAATAGATATTGCATTAATTTTGCTAATGAGAATACACTAATAAGTATGCCCGAGAAGACTGAGATTAGAAAATTTCCATTGATTTGTTTCCAGAAATCGGCAAATTTACCTTTGAAAATCAATGATACAGCTTTGAAATCAATTGATTTAATAGATCTTAACAGCTCTTCATAAATACCAGTTATAAATGCAATCGTTCCTCCAGAGACTCCCGGTATCACATCAGCAGCACCCATAGCTATTCCTCTTAATGCTAGCAGAAGATATCTTTTCATAATTTGAGTGGTTATTTTTTATTTATAAATTTTATAATTCTTTTATCTGTTAGAATTTTAGGCTCAATCTCATGTAGTTTAACAATCCAAATTTCGTCGTAGAAAGTTAATAATTCAATATTTATTACAGCATTATCAATATCATCTAAACGATACAGACAAACAATATAGTAAACTAAAAACTCTGGCAGCTTTGATTCTTGAAATGCGAGAAAGATTTGGTAGCTGATATAATCACAATCAACGTGTTCGTCTTTCATTATTCTTCTTAAATAGGCGAGTGAGCTATAAAAGTCTTTTTTAACAAGATATATATAGGCAAGGCCTGTAAGAGCATCTATATTTCGTTCGTCTAATTCTAATATCCATAGAAATGTCTCCGCTGCCTCATCTAATTTGCCCATAGCAAGGTAAGCGTCGCACATTGCTATAAGAGCATAAGGATTATCAGGCTCAAACTTCAAAAATTCCTTGAAAGTTTCAGCCGCTTTTTCGTGATTTTCGGCATTTGAATAAAGAATGGCTTTGTTGTAAAGAACTGATGCGTTTTCGGGATTTAATGCTGCTGCATAATCAAAAGCTTCAACAGCTTTCTCAATATTTTTTACTCGCGCGTAGATAGTTCCCAAATTAAACCAAACATTGTCGTTGAATGGATCTTTTTCAATGAATTGCTCGTAATAATTGATGCTTTCTTCAAAGTGATCCAGCCTCTCCATACAAAAGCCAAGATCATTTAAAATATCATTGTTTTGAGGTTGATATTTTCTAGCTTCATTAAGATAATCAACAGCATACTCAAACTTGCCATCATCAATATAGTCCTGAGCGGCAGTAAGTAACATCTCGGCAGGCTCTTCGCTATCGAGAGAGACAGCTTTATTTATATACTCTTTTGCTAATTCGTGATTTCCACTTTTCAGAGAGGCTCTTCCGTATAAAAAAAGCAGATCTATATTGCCTGGATCTCTTGAAAGTTGTTGATCAATTATTTTGATAGCTTTTTCAGGTTCAGAATTGACAATCAGAATATCTACATATCTAAGAATCATCTCCGAAGAGTAAGGGTGTTGATAATAAGCCATTTCTGCTAGAAGATAGACAACAGCTCCATTGTCTTCGTTCATGTAATGATTAATTACAAAATCGAACTCCTCCTCATTGAGTTTTAGCTCACTCAATGACCCTCTGTTTAAAGCAGATTCACATCGTGAAACAAGATCCCCAAAGTCCTCCTCTTCATTGTACCCGTAAAGAAAATCTGCCATTATGCCGGTCTGATTGAACTGATATAGTGAATAACCTGATTGATAAATTCCATAGAATTAGATTGCTCTGCATTCTCAATAACCATATCGTAAGGAAGATCGGATTGGTTTGTTCTTCCAATTAAAAACTTCGGTTTAGAGTTTAACAAGATATATTTAGATGTGAAAGTCGGATCCAAATTGAAATCTACAAGAAGATCAAAGTCTTCATTAAGAAACTGCTCGGTGACAGCCTTATCTGGTACCCCATAATAATTTAAATTCCCCTTCGAGATAATTTTAATACTTCCGGCAGGTTCGACGAAAGGCGTGTTTAAATTCTTAAGTTTGATTCCAATTCCCTTGCTGGCGATATTGTTCTCTTTAAGGAAGTTAATAAAAGAAGAGATGGTTTTGTCTATTTCGGGTTCATTGACCGAAAAGATGAAGCCAGCCTTTCGGACTTCAGAAATCGACAAAAACCTGACATCACGTTTGATGTCAATTTGTTTAAGGGCCTTGTTCTGAAGTGTTTGCTTGAAAAACATATTGAAAATTGTTACTTGTTTGCAAATTTAACAAAAATCAAGCCACCTCCAAGGAATAAATTTTTTAATAAATGTAGTATCTTTGATACTTTATTAGTGACGCAGATGAATAGTGAATTTTCAGAACTTACATTAGCTGATCTGTATTCAAAGAGCCTCTTAGACTTTTCCGACAGACCGGCATTCTCTCTTTTGAAAAAAGAAAGTCTTACTTATAAAGAATTTGGAGATAAGGTAGATGCATTAATAGAGATATTCAATTCCAGAGGCATTCCAGAAGGGGAGAAGGTTGCCATCCTTGGTGGCAATATGCCAAATTGGGCTGTATCTTTTTTTGCTACGACAATAACTTCAAGAATAGCAATACCTTTATTACCAGACTTTACTGCTTTTGAGATTGTTAATATTTTGGAACATTGTGAAGCAAAAATCTTGATAGTTGCAAAAAAACTACTTTATAAGATTCCTGACCATATAAAAGGGAGACTCTCTTTACTAATAATCATGGACTCTTTCGAAATTCAAAAAGATATTGAAGATGCAAAATTAGTAATCCCGAATAGTCCATACCCTTTGGATTTAGCATCAATTATATATACCTCAGGTACATCTGGAGCATCGAAGGGAGTAATGTTGTCGCACAAAAATTTAGTAGCTGCCTCGGTGATGAACCAAGAACTCTTCCCTATTTACCCCGACGATATCTTTTTATCAATTCTACCACTATCTCATACCTATGAATGTAGTCTAGGAATGATACTACCTTTCACTCAGGGTGCTTCTGTTGTTTATCTAGATGGAGCTCCAACACCTTCGTTGCTATTGCCTGCTTTAAAAGAGGTTCGTCCAACAATTATATTGAGTGTACCTCTGATAGTCGAAAAAATATATAAAAATAAGGTTAGACCAATCTTTACGAAAAATCTGTTTATGCAGATCCTGTATACATTGCCACATGTAAGAAGAATTTTTCATAAAATGGCAGGAAAAAAACTTGTGCAGATGTTTGGAGGAAGATTAAGATTTTTCGGAATAGGAGGCTCAAAATTAGATGGAGTGGTTGAAAGATTTTTAGCAGACAGCGGATTCCCTTATGCTATAGGATATGGATTGACTGAGACCTCTCCACTTTTAGCAGGAGCAGTGCCAGGTAAAGTTAAATGGCAATCTACCGGTCCAAAGCTCAATAGAGTTGAGATGAAGATACTTAATCCGAATAATAAAAATATCGGAGAGATAGTTGTAAAGGGAGACAATGTGATGATGGGATATTACAAGGATTTGGATACTACTGCAACTTGTTTTACAAAAGATGGTTGGTTTAGGACAAAGGACTTAGGGATGATAGATAAAGCTGGTAATCTTTTCATTAAAGGAAGGCTAGATAATATGATAGTCGGTCCAAATGGAGAGAATATATACCCCGAAGAGATAGAGGCTATTATTAACGAGCACGACCTAGTTTTAGAATCCCTGGTTGCTCAGATTAAAGGTAAGTTAATAGCAAAAGTACATTTTAATTATGAGCAAATAGAGGCACTACACCAACTCTACGAAAATGCAGAAGAGTCACTTACAGATAAAGTAGATAAGGTGAAAAATGAGTTGAAAGATTATGTGAATGACAGAGTAAACAAGGCTTCAAAAATAATTGAAATAATAGAACAGCAAGTTCCTTTCGAAAAGACAGCCACCCAAAAAATCAAAAGATATTTATACAACTGAGAATGTTGATCAATAACATTTCCGAACTTATCGGTAATACACCAATCTTAAGGATTTCTTCCGAAATCAGCGGGCTTAAGAATATAGAGCTTTATGCAAAGCTGGAAAATTTGAATCCATTCGGTTCTGTAAAAGACAGAACGGCTTATCATATGTTAAAATATGATGTAGATCAGATTCAACATGAGCGTCGGACTGTGATTGAGACATCCAGTGGTAATACCGCAAAGGCATTAGTGTGTCTTTGCAATATTCATAATATTCCTTTTAAGACAGTCACAAATAGGATTAAAGTCTCTGAATCAAGAAATATTCTAAAATTTTTAGGGGCACAAATAGAGGAGGTGACTAAAGACGTAGATACAGTTGAAAAAATATTACAAGAGATAAAAGAGGAACCAGATAAGTACTATCACACAACTCAATACACAAATAGCAGAAATATAGATGCTCACTATATTACAGGAAAAGAGATCTATGAAGATATAGGGGAGATAGACTATTTCTTCGGAGTATTAGGAACTTCGGGATCTAGCAGAGGAATGAGTATGTATCTAAAAGAGAAGAATCAGCAGCTGACAACTATTGGAATAGTAACTGCAAAGGATAGCTATATTCCAGGAATTAGAAGCGCAACTGAGATGAAAGAGGTCGGGATTTATAAAAACTCAAATTACGACCAGATTTTAGAGGTCTCTGGAGTAGCCGCTAAGCACTATATGAAAAAACTCAGCCGAGAGCTAGGGGTTTTAGCAGGTCCATCTTCGGGTGCATCATTTTGTGGAGCAGTAGAGTATTTGAGAAGAATTGATAATGAGTGCAAACCGGGTACAAAAGCAGTTTTTGTTGTTTGTGACAGACTGGAGACTTATGCAAATTACATTAAAGACAATAGGTTCAGCAAATATCACGTCTGTGGAAATACCTATATTGTAATCGATCCTGCCGATAACCAAATCAGATTATCAGAAGGCGCTATCAAAAAACTGTGCGATAAAGACTTGGGAATTGGTGCTGATGGAATTATCTTCGGTCCATTTGTCTCTAATGGAAGATATACATTCAGAGCATTTAATAGCGATGGGACTGAGGCAAATAGTGCCTTTTTTGGTGCTATGATTTTTGCACGTTATCTTATAGATAAAGAGATCTTGAAACTCAAAAATTTCACAGTCTATATTGGGGCTATGGAGCTTAATATTAGTCTGGATGACAGGGATCAAATTGATGTAAAGTTAAGGTGCGATGAACCTTGTAACCTTGGTGAAATTGAAATTGGCAAAAGATTGGCAACCTTTGTTACGACAGGTAATAATAACTTAGTTTTTGAACACAGAGCTCCTTCAAAAGAGCTAGTTGAAAAAATAAATCAGGAGGTCATTCTCTCCAATTTGTTTAGTTCAGGTATTAATATTCAAGCAGTTAAAGTAATTGACCAATCTCATATATATGTTGAGAGTTTCGAAAGAGGCTCTGGATATACAGTCTCTTCGGGAACAGGAATAATGTCTGCATGTTATGCTTTTAAAGAGAGACTATCTGAAAAAATTACTATTCACACACCAGGTGGAATCTGCGAGGTTACTCAACAAAATTGGTGTATTAAAGGGAGCGTATTCAAGATTTTAGAGGGTGAAATTGATTTAGAGTCATTTCCTGAGATCTAATACGATCTTTGATTTCTTCCCTCCATCCAATTTATAAAGGCAGTATTAACAACTTTATTTCCTCCAGGCGTAGGATAATCGCCAGTAAAATACCAGTCACCCAAGTTTTCTGGACATGCTTTGTGAAGGTTTTCGACTGTCTGAAATACTAATCTTACATCTGCTCTAACAGACTTATCTTTGACCATAACAGCTATTTTATCCGATATTTCATCATCGGTCAATTGGCTGTAAATCTCCTTTACATAGTTTACATGCATCTCTTTTGGAAGATGCTGTTGATTTTTGCACTTTTGATAAACATCATCAATTACATAATCCATACCTCTCTCTCTCAAAAGCGAAATGACTGCATTAAAGGCAATGAACTCGCCCATTCTTGTCATATCAATCCCATAACAATCGGGATATCTAATTTGAGGTGAGGACGAAACAATTACTATTCTTTTTGGGTTGAGACTATCTAGTTTTGTCAATATACTCCTTTTAAGAGTTGTTCCTCTTACAATTGAATCGTCAATGACAATAAGGTTATCATCTTTTTTTACAGCACCATAAGTTACATCATAAACATGTCCAACCATTTCATCTCTGTCGTTGTCGGAGGTTATAAACGTTCTTAGTTTTGCATCTTTAATCACAATCTTTTCGACCCTAGGTTCTTTTGAAAAGATATCTTTCAATTCACTTTCACTAGGAACATCTTTAAGAGAAGATATTTTGGCAATATTTTGTTCCGTCATGTACCTTCTAACTCCAGTAACCATCCCATAGAATGAGGTCTCGGCAGTATTGGGAATGAAAGAAAACACACTCTTGTCTAGATCGTAATCAATAGCTTTTAGAATTTGTGGAGTAAGTAATTCTCCAAGTCTTTTTCTCTCTCTATAGATAGATTTTTCATTTCCACGTGAGAAGTAGATCCTTTCAAATGAGCAACTTCTTTTCAATTGAGACTCACGAACTCTAGTTTGGGATAAATTACCATCCTTTTTAATAATCAATGCACAACCAGGTTCTATCTCTTGAATCTCATCGCTATCTAAATTTAGAGCTGTCTGAATCACAGATCCTTCAGAAGCAACTATGATAATTTCATCATCTTTATAGTAGTACGCAGGTCTGATTCCCCATGGGTCGCGCATCACAAATGAGTCTCCATTTCCGATTACACCAGCAACCACATAACCGCCGTCCCACTGTTCACAGCTTCTAGATAAAATTTTACCAAGGTCTAAATTGTCTTCAACTAATGGAGTTATATCCTTTTTGGAGTGGCCTAAATCTCTGTATAACTTATATTTATCCTGAATTTCGTCTTCTAGATGAAATCCTACTTGCTCTAAAAGAGTAACCGTATCAGAATAATTACGAGGGTGTTGCCCAAGTTCTATCAGATCATTAAATAGCTCCTCTACATTGGTGAGGTTAAAGTTAGCAGCTATTGCTAAGTTTTTGCATCTCCAGTTACTTGCTCTCTTTAATGGGTGAACATAGTCGATATTATTTTTCCCAAAAGTAGCATATCTCAGATGGCCTAAATAGATTTCAGATGTAAATGGGACAGAGTTTTTTGCCTCATCACCTGTATAATTCTCATCTAAACTCTCCTTGATCTGCCCCTTTATTCTTTCAAAAACATCTTGTATAGGATTTGCATCACAAGATCTTACTCTGTCGATATACTTATATCCGGGAGGCATATCTAACTTTACCCCAACAACACCAGCGCCATCTTGACCCCTGTTCCTCTGTTTTTCCATGAGGACATAGAGCTTGTTAAGCCCATACAGTAATGATCCATACTTATTTTTGTAGTAGTCGAGAGGTTTTAAAAGCCTGATTAGGGCAATACCGCATTCATGATGTATCTGATCGCTCATATGAAATTATTAGTCGGGCAAAATTAAAAAAATAATTAATTTTGAGTAAATGTATTTCTAAGCCTGACCTTAAACATCTGATTTAAAATGGGAAAAAAATGGTTAATCGCACTTTCACTCTCTGTTGTGGCTCATATTTTAGTTTTAAGTAACTGTTATGCTCAAAATCAGAATTTTAGAGGCGTTTGGTTGACAGACGTCTGTAGCAATGTTCTTGATAGTGACGATAATATTCGTACTGCTGTTCGACAATGCAAAGAGACAAAAATCAATCATATTTTTGTAGCTGTATGGAACAGAGGGCAGACAATCTATCCTAGTAACGTTGTTAAATCGATTACCGGAATTGAAATAATGAATCGTTTCAAAGGTAGAGACCCGCTTTCTGTGTTGATTAAGGAGGCTCATAATGTTGGAATAAAGGTACATGCTTGGTTCGAATTCGGTTTTTCTTCTTCGTATGACGACTCTACGGGAGGTGCTATTTTGAGAAACAAACCTCACTGGAGAGGCCTTGATATTTCTGGAAATTTACTGACTAAGAATAAGTTTCAATGGATGAATGCATTTAATCCCGAAGTGCAAAAGTTTGTAACGGAATTGATATTTGAAGTGATAGACAATTATGATGTTGATGGAGTACAAGGAGATGATAGATTGCCAGCATTGCCTTCGACAGGAGGATATGATGATTATACAATTGGCTTATTCAAAAAGGAGTATGGAGTAGCTCCCCCAGAAGATTATAAAGATGAGAGATGGGTTCAATGGAGATGTAATATTCTGTCTGAATTTTTAGAAAGGCTTACAAAAACGATAAAGGAGAAAAATCCTAAACTTATAGTGAGTATCTCTCCCAGTATTTATCCGTGGAGTAAATATGAATATCTTCAAGATTGGCCAGAATGGTTAAGAAGATGTAGGATTGACATGGTTATTCCTCAGGTATACAGACGGTCATATGATGCCTATAAAGAGGAGCTGATACGACAAATTGAAGTATTTAAAAATGTAAATAGTGATGCGCTATTTATTCCTGGTGTTTTAGTAAAGGTTGAGAATGAGATCATACCAAACGATCAGATGTTTGTTGATATTTTAAAACTTAATGATAGCTTAGGTTTAGCAGGAGAGTGCCTCTTTTATTACGAGGGTATTGCCAATTTTTACAGAATATTAAAAAATAATTAGTTATCTTGTGTTAAAATACAATGTTCAATGACAGATAATCATTTAGATTACCATGAAAATCTTTTTCCAAAGGTTACAATGGAGGATATTTTAGACATAAAATCCATTCAAGAATTGATGGATGATTTTTATGATTTAACTGGTTTTGGAGTTGCTTTTATTGACACCGAAGGTAAAGTTCTTGTCTCAACTGGATGGGAAAGGGTCTATACTGAGTTTCACAGAAAGGATATTACAACTCCAATTATTGTAGGTGATTGGCATATAGGAAATCTATTCTTAGGTCAGTTCTTCTTTGAAGATGAAGTTATTGATTGGGAATTTTATAAGCAACAGGCAAAAAAATACTCTTTTCCAGAAGATGAGTATCTCAATGCTTTAAAACGTATTCCTGTTTGGAAGAGAGAGACAGTAACTAAAGTTGTTAGCTTTTATCAAAAATTATGCAAGCAGATTACTGAGTTAAGCTATGCTAAATACTTAGTTAAAAAGCAAGAAGAGCATTTAGAAATTGCTCATCGAGTTGCAGGAATTGGACATTGGAATTTTGATTTAAGAAGGAAAAAAATTTATTGGTCAAAGGATGTCTTTTTGATGCTTGGATATACTCCATTTGAATTTGAACCAACTTATGAACATTTTCTAAAAAGTGTCTATTTTGAAGATAGGGAGTTGGTGGACGAACGGTTTCGTTCATCAATTAAGCTAAAACAAGACTATTACGAAGTAGAACACAGAGTATTAGATAAAGATGGTCATTTTAGATACCTTCTCCAGAAATGCGAACACATCAAAGATTCTAGTGGAAAGATTATCTATTCCGAAGGAATGACTCAGGATATTACAGAACGCAAGAGTCGTGAAATACAACTGCAAAAAAGTGAAGAGAGATATAAATCCCTTTTTGAAGATAACAATTCAGTAATGTTATTGATTGAGAGAGGTGGCGGAAAAATATGGGATGTTAATTCTTCTGCAACACGTTATTATGGATGGAGCAGAGAGGAGATGAGAGAGATGAATATAAGGCAGATTAATACTTTATCTCCTGAGGAGATAAAGATTCAAATGTCGAGAGCATCTAATGGTGAACAAAATAAATTTACATTCAAGCATCGTTTGTCGAATGGAGAGGTAAGGAATGTAGAGGTTTTTTCTGGCCCTATCAATGTAGATAACAATGAATTACTCTATTCTATAGTACATGATGTGACGGACAGAGTGAAGGCAGAGATGGAGATTACTGAGGTCAATCAGAAGTTAAAAAAGTCACTTGAGGAGAAAGATATGTTCTATTCCATTATTGCTCATGATTTGAAATCCCCTTTAGCATCATTGATGACCGGTACCAAGATTATAGCTCAAAACTTTAGTAATTTAAAATTAGCAGATATTCAGAGCTTAGCAAAAAACTTAGAACAGACATCATCCAATCTTTATCGTTTATTGGTTAATCTACTAAACTGGTCGCAAATGCAACAAGGGGCAATGGTTTTTGTTCCTGAGCAATTGAATTTGAAAAATATTGTAAATAGCAGTATATCTGTTTTAAAAGAGTATGCATTGAGCAAAGAGATTGAGATACACATTGAGATTCCTCAAGAGATTGAAGTTTGTGCCGATAACAATATGATTCAGTCAGTCTTTAGGAATTTAGTCTCTAATGCGATTAAGTACTCACCAAGAGGAGAGACTGTCCTAATTAAAGCGACTAAACTGAATCGAATTACAACAATCAAAGTATCTGATAATGGTATTGGAATGAGCAATGATATCTTAGAGGGGCTTTTCAAAATCAATCCAACTCATGGACGGGCAGGTACAGAAGGGGAGTTAAGTACTGGCTTAGGCCTTGTTTTATGTAAAGAGTTTATAAACAGACATAATGGTAGGATTTATGCTCAATCAGAAGTGAATAAAGGCTCTACATTTATTATTGAACTAAATTAGGCTATATTACCACCAACAAAATTCTTTTAACGCTAACGCTATTCTGGAACTTACAGACAAATAAAAAGAAAAGAGGGCCCAAAATATTCAGGTCCTCTTTTTCTTGTTTATAAATGTTTAAATTATCGTTTGATAATATCTCGACCTATTGTACCTTGTAGATGCTTAACATAGTCGTAAGAGCAAACATAATCGTATCTCTCTTTTAGCTTTGCCATTTTAGAGATAAGTTCATCATGCATCTCTTTACTCAAATCGTGATCCTCTCTTAAGATTTTCTCGATATACTTCAATTGGCTAGATAGTAGTGAGATATCGTATTGCTGTTTAGTCATCAATCTCGCTTTATACCACTCCGAATTAATAAGTGAATCATAAGTGAATAGGTCTCTAATCTCTTTTGAATCGAGAGATTTTCCTTCGAATTGACCATATGCCATTATATGAAGCAGGGCTTTAAGAGGAGGGCACGCAGAATTTATACTTCCATCTCTGAAATATGCCTCTGCTACCTTTTTCTGAGCTTCTACAATGTTTAAAATTCCATCTGCAAATTGATCTAATGATTGGAGTTCAGGTTTTAGCATATCTTCTGGGAAAATCACATTTGGATTTTCAAAGACTCTTCCGAAATAACCATTAACGAATTTTTCAGTAATTCTGTATCCAAGAATTGACGCAGGTATTAATTGACCGTTGTATTCAAAATCCTTAATCTTTTCAAGGTCTCCTCTTGAAATCATTTCGGTCGGATTCTTCTCAAATGGTTGTAATCTAGCCCAAAGCTCTGGGATTAATAAGCTTAAGTCGTGATCTATCCTGTATTTATGCCCAATGTAGCCTGCAGGAGTTGTAAATCCATCATATCCAGTAAGAATAAACGAAACTAAAGCGTTGTTCAGATCGATAATTGGTGCTAATGCATTGAAAGGGGCCTTTGTTAATGCACCTTCGGAACCAGCGCCTGTAGTAGATGGAGATTTTCCTGTTAGTGAGCAGACAAAATCCATAAATAGTTCAGGAAGCTCTTGGTAGTGAACAGGATTATAAACAGCTAAAGGTCTAATACCTTTTTCGGCAGGATTATTTCTACGACCTGGAAGAACCGCATTTACAGGAATATAAAGAGGCTTGTCACTTGGTAACATTCTCGCAATCCTCATTCCTACATTAGCAATATACTTGGTTCTAGGGTCAATCAGGTCATCTCTTGTCTGAAGATATCTGACATTCTTGCTTGGTTTTCCATCTACAATTCTTGGATTTGAGGATGAAACAAAATACTTTGCACTCTTATTATCTGCAACGTCTTGTATCATATCTCTCATTGGATCGGTAAAAAGCTCGAAGTTGATAACATCTTCAACCATCTCTTTTGCATTCTCTGTTGTAAGAGGTTCAAAGTTAGAGATGAAGGTATTTGGAGATGAGAGATCGGACTCTGCTTTTTTGTCAATGCCTCTATGGATTGCCTCATCGGGACGTTGGAAGAATCTATATTCGCAGTTCTCGATAATCTTAACACTCTTATTTGTAACAATAGGGTTCAGGTTAGAGAGTGAATCGGTAGGAACAACAGTAGAGGCTGTTATATCGTCTTCCATCTGAATTTTATCTGCATGGACAAAATCCTGACGTAGTTTGAATGTTCTCCAAGCTCCTTTGTCATCATATCCAACTCTCAGATAACGAGCTATCAATTTCCTGTTTTGATACTTTAATTCGTTACCAGGTTGACCATTAAGGATGTCAACAGAGAAATATTTCTTCCAGTCATTTCCCCACTCTTCTCTGTAAAAACGTTTGATTATGAATGCTATACCTTTGATGTATTGAGGAATTGACTCTAACCAAGCGTTGTATTCGTCTACGAATTCAGGGGAAGGTGTCAAGAGTTTGATTGAAGAGCCCATTGAACGTTTGCTGCTTAAAAATGCTCTTGAATCTTTTTTGTCTTTGGTAGGAATCTTAAATCTTGTAAAGTAGTTGAAGTTAATTATCTCCTCTACCTTTTTGAAGTCAGAATCGAAGTCTTTAATAAAGAAGGATCCTGTAATAATTGAATCGGAAATTGATTTTGATATTTCAGACTTACCACCTCCTGAAACTGTACAAGGCTTATGGATAAGTACCCCCTCGGCTGTTGTCTCAACTAGTCGATAGTTGTATGTACCCTGAGCCTTCTCCATTCTATATTTGTTTCCATTTGGAAGAATATAGATTTTTCCAGGAAGAAGTTTGATTGAATACTCTGTCTTTTTCTTTGTCCAGCTCACTTTTTGTGTCTTGATATCGAATTGAGATAGTTCTGGAACATAGAAAATATCAGAGTAATTTCTATCAATTCCATATCCTTCGGGCTTCATTTCGATAATGTCTGGGAAGATCGAAGCAACCTTTTCTAAAGTAGTTGTAAAGTTGTATTCACGTGTGATTTGTGCGTCTCCTTGATTGTATGAAGGGAAGATTAATGCACCACCTGCGTGCTCCTCCTCTGCATTACCCATAAGGTTTGCAGCATATGAAATAAAGGTCTTAACCTCTTTTTTCGAATATCCAAAGTAGTTGTCTGCAATAACAGTAACAATTACACCTTCGTCTGTTCTCATTGTCAGCTTGAAAGCTTGTCCATTGTTATACAGTTCTTCCTCTTTCTCCCAGCACATTCCATCGCGTTTTTGTCTGTCAGTTGCTTCGGAGATGTGAGGCAGACCTAATTCTTTTTTCTTTAAGAAACAAAGTTGTGGTGCAAGAATTATACATCCAGTGTGTCCACTCCAATTATCAACATCTAATCCTGCATCATTGGTGACATGGTATGGAGAACCTCCGTTTCCAAAGATAGATTCAACAAAATCTAGATTTGAAACAAGTGAGCCTGGGGCAAAGAAGCGAATCTCCATTGTCTTCTTTTGAGTAATACCCTCTACAGCAGGGGCAACAAGAGGTCTTAATAATAATGAGACAAATACTTTTGCCTTGTTGGCGTAATCGTTGGTAAATGGAAGATTAAACATGTCTCCTTCCATTTTGACAGCATGTTTTAGAAGCATTGCTGCTGTCTTGATTGGAACAGCCTTTTTGTCGTCAGGAATAGGGAGACCTCCTTCTGCGATATGAAACACCCCTTGAGTTGTTCTACGGTCGCTTTTTGGATTATGCAGCACACCTTGTTTTACTCTGTATGAAGTCAAATATTCGCTCTTGTACTCTTGCTTATCTTCGGGCATCGAAAGCTCTCTGGCGATACCATAAAAATCAAGGGTAAATGTAAAAGAAGGAATGTTTATGTCGTGAATTTCAGTAGTAGCAAAATAGTTGTTAATAAAGTTTTGAATTCTTTGATCGGCAGGGCAAAGGTAGTTTTTAAAATGTCTCTCTCTTTCTCTGTAGTTGATGATCAGTGATTTTGCGAGTTGCAGAAATCCATCTGAATCATCTGCTTCGTCAATTGTTCCTACAAGGCCAAGTGCCTCTAGACGAAGTTTAATGTACTGATGGATGTACTCTTTTGAATTCTGTCTCGGGTTCTCAAAAAATCCTAGTGACTCCAATTGTTTTTTCATAAAACGGGGTTTAAAATTTGCCTCTAATACTGCAAAGATAGTTCCACATTTTATTTATTTGCCAACAATTTTCATAACCTTTAAAAGTGTCTCTCCGGTTCCTATTGTGTAGCCACTTTGCTGGTAGACTATCCTTCCAAATGTATCTGCTACAACTACCACAGGATAATGTAATTTGGATTTTGTAAACATATTGATCGAACCAAAAAGCTGACTTTTATTGTCTACTTTAATCTTTACAAGTTTGTCGTTTTGAATCTCTTTTAAATAATCATTTGACAACTTGTCAGCTATATGTGTATTTGTAAAGACAAATACTAGAGGAAGATTGAATTTCGTCAGTTGAGTGTAACTATCTGAGATATCTCTCAAAATATGTTTATTTGGCTCATTTTCAGAATCTATAAAGATAATTGTAAAAAAGCCTCTGCCATCTATCACTCCTTCGGGGTTTATATTGCCGCAAACAGATAGTTCGTCAGTTGAATTTCTAAGAACTAGCTCTTTGTTGGTAGTTTCGTTTGGTCGTACATTAAAAAGATCAATTCGTGCCAATACTTTCCCATCTGACAACCTTGTTCCACTTGTAGAGAGATAATAGCCACTCTTAACAAGCACAGGCTTGCCAAAAACTGATTTGATTGAGTTTGTCCCTTCATATCCCTCTTTGTTTCTGAAATTCAAAACTCGCCAATAATTATTTTCAAATTCCGAAATAGTAAAGTGAGTCTCAAATTTTGGATCTTCAATTGTATTCTCAGAGTGTGATTTTATCTCAAGATATCCAAACTCTTTAGATTGTTTTGTTTCGTCTAAATCAAAAATATCTACCCAATTACCTTTATCTAAAAATTGAGCTCTTTTTGTGAGTTTTTCAAATCTGGCAGGTATGCCTTTAAGACGGAATAGTGCAATTGCAAAATTGTCAAGAGATTTTTTGTCAGAGATTTTAAATTTAGCAACTTTTGATGGGTAAATATAAGAACCCGAGATGCTTAAAGAATCGTGTACTTTAATTGTTTTAATGTACTCAATGATTGATTTTGGGTTATTTTCAATTGGTTGTAATTTAGATATTTGCGAAAGTTCTGCTCTCCATGAAGATAGATGTTCTGTTTGGATCCTTGGATTAAGAATATAGTTGACTATTGTCTCCTTGTCATACTTTTCAATAGCTTGGTTCAGATCCATAAAGAGGTTTAAATGTTCTGTAAGTGTTTTTGCTGGAGTATCTCTAAGATCCTTTTCTGACAAAAGTTTAAGCATCTCAATTCCAAACGAATAATTTGATGAATTCAAAGACATGAAGAAATTTTTGATTTCAGAATTATTCCCTTTCGATAGTTTTAAAATTTGCTCAATTGTGTTTTTTTGTTCAGGCGTATTGATTTGTTTTACAATTATATCTACATCTTTTTGATTGAAAAAAGTAGATACATACGCATTTCGAATAGAGTCATCTTTCGCAATTTTCGAATTATAATCTGCGCTTTTTATTGATGAAGCTGAATCAGGTTTATAGGTTGAAACTGGAGGAGTAATATCAATATCTAAGGAATACTCATCACCAATTTTTTTGTTCAGAACAATCGTGTCTTTAATAATGCCCTCTTTAACACTACATTTTTTGATACCAAAAGATCCATTAAATGTAGCAGAGACAAGTACATCTCCCAGTCCTAGAGAGGCAAAAGCCACTCCGTCGGAGTCAGACTGTTTATTGATTGCAGGGTAAAATTCTGCATAATTATAAATTCTGAATGAGACAGTTGCGTTGCTAATCGCTCTTTTACTCGAATCGACAACAAAAATCTCCAGACGCCCTATTGGAGCATAGGTTGATGTTACATTAATCTCGGTGTAAAGAGGATTATTGGAAATTATCTCTTCGCTACCACTATATTTTCCAAATACTTTGGTGTGCATCAACATCGCCCTTGATACGATTGGTGTAAACCATGCTGTGTTTAAATCAATATCTGGCTCGCAAGCCCCAATATAATACCACTTTCCATCAACCCAAACCTCTACCCACGCATGATTGTCATCTGTATGTGCCCAACGTGGTGTATAGACTTGGCGAGCAGGGATTCCAACAGAGCGGAGGGCTGCAACAGTAAACGTTGACTCCTCACCGCATCTACCGGTTGCATTCATCATTGTGGCTAACGGAGAAGATGTTCTTTCGTCCGATGGATTGTATGTAACCTTCTCTCTGCACCAGTGGTTGATCTCAAGCACTGCGTCACGCATCGACAAATTTTTAACACGATCTTTTAATTCGCGATAAAAGATTGTTCTTGAAGAGTCTAGCGTCTCATTGTTTACGCGTACAGGTAATATAAAGTGTCTGAATATTTCGTCTGGAACGCTCTTTCCCCATTTAAAATCAAATCTTGTAGATAATGAATGTTGTACATTTTCACGGTAAAACTGTACATCATTATTATATAAGTCACACAAAGGCATATATGCATATAGAAACATCAAAGCCTCCCTCTCTTGAGGATCTTTTACCTCTGTAATATTAGCAGCCTCTTTAGAGAGATTCAGAAGTTTTACTTTTTGATGAAAATCATTTTCAACCTCTTCTCTAATTTGTCTATCTTTGATGAAGTGATCCGCTGAACAAGAGATCGTAATCAGCGATAAAAATATGATTGAAAGTTTATTTGCTAAGGACATGATTTGTATTTTTTGATAAAATTAAGAAAATGGTTGAAACAATAGAAATTTGCTGCGATAATATTTACAGTTGCATAGCAGCTGAAACGGAATCTGTAGATAGAATTGAGTTATGTAGCTCTCTCGAAGTTGGTGGATTAACTCCTTCTGCTGGTTTGATAAAGCGTTCCAGAGAGGTTTTTAGTTCTGATATTCATGTTCTTATTAGGCCGAGAGGAGGTGATTTTTTATATTCAACAAGTGACTTAAAGGTCATTCTCTCAGATATCGATTTTTGTTGTGAGTCTGGTATTGATGGAATTGTCTTTGGAGCCCTGAACAAAGATGGGTTAATTGATTCTGATTTGTGTGAAGAGATAATTGATTATGTTCATGAAAAGGGGATGTCTTTTACATTTCATCGGGCTTTTGACTTGACTCCCAATTTATTGGATTCATTGGAAGTCTTAGTTAAGATTGGTGCAGACAGGGTATTAACTTCTGGGGGAAGGGTAAGTGCATATGATGGAAGAGATATGATTGCTCAATTGGTAAAGATGGGGCAGGGGAGAATAGGCATCATTGCAGGTGGCGGAGTAAGATGTGAAAATGTGTCGGAGATTGTATGTTCATGTGGAGTTAGAGAGATTCATCTATCGGCTTCGGTTGATGTTGAGACAAAGATGATTTATCGAGACCAGCCTTTTCATTTTTCCAATAATGAAAAAGGAGACTTTTTTGTTAAAGTCTCCAATAATAAAGTTATTCAATCTGTTATAAAGTCATTACAATCAAAGGGTCTTTATAAAGTATTATAAGAACTAATTATTCCCAGAATAAATTATTCCCTTATTTTTTCTACCATCAATAAAAATGTGTAGAGGAGTTTGGAATCTTATGTGCCTGATAAATTTGCTGTCGTAGATCACCTCTGAAGGCTCTGCTTTCTTTAGGTCTAAAATTCCATCACCCATAAATGGATTGATAGTCAGATATCCTACTCCAAATGAGGTCAGATTTTGAAAAAAGTGAGTGCCTTGACTCGGTTCAACTCTAAAATTTTTAAGCCCACATTCAACAATAACTTTTGCTTCAGAAATCTGAGACCATTTAATTGGAATTCCAAGCCATGGATCGCTTGACCCCCACCTTCCTGGACCAATTAAAACATATGGCCGTTTGTCTTCTTTCATTTTGATGTTAAGGGAGTTGAGCTCTTCTGCCATCTCTCTGGTAAAAGCACTGTCAAACTCGCTCTCTTTCACATAAATCAAATCTGTTACTCCATCAATGCTACCAGCTCCTAAAGCACTTTCAGCATAAACTACTGCTTTTTTAAGATTCATGCTATTCCAATCCAGACTCTTATTGTCTTGATTGTCGGTAATCGGTCTGATTTGTAGGAAGCTGAAAATGTTATCGTTGTTATGTCCAGTATCTAAGTTAACCGCAAATTCAAGTTCCACAGGGCACTGCATCTCCTTTTCGCTGATTGTCAATAGCTCGCAAAGGATAGATGATAATGGCATTACATCGTATTTGAGTATGTGAGAGAAAGTGATGATCTTTCTACCATCTTCAAAATTATTGTCAACAATTCTTTGGTTTTGCCTGTCCCACGTAGATGCTACATGGTTCATATTCCTGAAATGTTTTATCTTGTTTATCTCAAATTTTTGCAGGTTAACAGCATCGTCGATTGAAGTCTTAAACTCTTCGGGCTTAAGATTTAGAGCATACATCTCAGTTTGAGTGTCTCTTAAAGCAAGTTCAGGGGTAGAGAGCTGTAGAATATTTTTTGGATGATAAGGCGAAAATCGGAGAGTCTTTCCACCCTCAACTACAATCTTTCCTAATCCAAATGCCATATTGACAATTCCCTCTTCTGGCTTTTCAGATCCAATCGGATAAAAGTTTATTGATCTGGCAACTCCCGATACCGTTGGAAAGAAGAACCCATTATCTTCGGTTCCACATACATCTTGTATTACTACAGCCATCTTCTCTTCACTAAGTAAATTCGAAGTAGCATGTATATATGCTCTGCTGGAGGCGAAGTAGATTGATGCATAAACACTCTTGATAGCTTTCCCTAAAAGTCTCAGCATTTGATCAACATTCTCAGTAAGCGGAATCATATATGTAGAATATATTCCAGCAAATGGTTGGTAATGAGAATCTTCTAGTTTAGAGCTCGATCTAACTGCTAATGGACCTGTTGCATGACGCAGATAGACTCTAAGGTCGGCAACAAGAGCTTCTGGAAGTCTGGAACTTACAAATTCAGATAGTAGCTCTTCGTCTGAAATGTCGGAGTTGATTACATATTGGAGACCATTATCTTTAATAAACTGGTCGAAATAGTCGGTAGCTACAACAACGGTTCTTGGGATTAAGATCTTGACTCCTTGATATTTGTTTAAGAGGTCATATTTTTGTAAAATCTTATTAATAAATGCAAGACCACGTGCTTTTCCTCCAATTGAACCCTCTCCGATTCTGGCAAACCAGATGTATTTACTGTAAGACTCAGGATCGAACTTTGCAATGACTCCATGTCCAAGCAGTTCTCTATAGTCGTTGATAGCTTTTATGATGAAACGTTTCATCTCGTCTGTACCAGAGAATTGATCTTGGGTGGCATTTCTTAATAGGTTTGCAAGGGAGAATAATCCTCTGGAAAACATCCATTTAGAGAGTCTGTTTCTCGATCCATGGTAGAGAAAGACATCGTCAGGAATCTCCATTATTACATGCTGTAGCTCCTTGAGATCTTTGGCCCTTCCAATAATCTCTTTAGTCTGTAAATCTCTAAATACAAAGTCTCCAAATGCAAACTCCTCGCTGATGTAGTCGCTAAGCTCCATTAAAAGAGCTTTTGAGTACTTCACAATAAAACCAACCCCTAATTCATTTGCCTTCTCTCTCATACTCTCTTGTGAAGATTGGAGTAGAAACGGCATATGCGGATCATCGTTCTTTATTAGGCGACAAAGGTCTATACCAGCATCCAGTTTTTCAGTGTCAGATGGGTCATTTTTTTTCATTACAAAACCCACATCTGAAATTACTCCCAGAAGATTCATTTTGTATCGTTGATACAGAAGAACAGCCTCTTCGTAATTTGTTGCTAATAATATTTTTGGACGTGCTCTTTTGCTTAATTTTTGTTGTTGCTCGTTGAGTGCCTCTTTTAAAAATTCGGCACTTTGTTGCAGCACAAGTCGATAAATAGCTGGCAGGTAGGTGGAGTAGTATTTGATTGAATCCTCTACTAATAATATTGCTTGAACTCCAGCTCCAATAATATCTTCGTCTGCATTCATCTGGTCTTCTATTAGTTTGATAATAGCCATTATCAAATCAGCATTTCCATGCCAACTGAAGATATAATCGATTCCAGACTTGTCCTCTTGTTCCAGCCTTGTTTGAATTCCTTTAGAGAAGTTAGTAAGCAGGACGACTGGAATGTTTCCATACTGACTTTTTAACTGTTTGGAAAACGAAAATACATCAAGCTCTCCGACATTAAGCATACTGATTATCAAATCGAAATCTCTGTCTTTTTCGATTAGCTCCAGTGCCTCTATCGATGAACTCACCCATTTGAATGATGGAGGATTGCTAAGATTAAGATCTGTGTACTCTTTGGTAATCTGAACCTCTATTCTTCCATCCTCTTCGAGAGTATATGCATCATAACTGCTGCAGATTAGCATAATCTTTTTTATGCGTTTCTGCATCAGTTCGTTATAATTGGTCTTTGTAAACATCTCTATTTTCTATAATCGTAGAATCCAATACCTGTTTTCCTTCCTAACAGTCCAGCGCGTACCATTTTCTTTAGTAGCGGATGTGGTCTGTACTTAGGATCTCCAAATTCATTATAAAGAACCTCCATGATAGCTAAACAAACATCTAGTCCAATTAAGTCACCTAATTCTAAAGGTCCCATTGGGTGGTTTGCACCAAGTTTCATCGCTGCGTCAATTTCGTCTCTCGAAGCAACGCCATCTGCCAAGATTCCTATTCCTTCATTAACAAGCGGAACAAGGATTCTGTTTACTACAAATCCTGGGGCCTCATTTACCGAAACTGGCGTCTTTCCCATAGCTTTTGCTAGATTGATTACCGTTTCGCTAGTTTGGTCGGAGGTGAGTTGTCCTTTGATGACTTCTACCAATTTCATAATTGGTGCAGGGTTGAAAAAGTGCATTCCAATCACTTTGTCTGCTCTTTTTGTGGCCGAAGCGATTTCGGTAATAGAGAGAGAGGATGTATTTGATGCTAAAATTGTATCTGGATTGCAGATTTTATCTAGTTCTCCAAAGATTTTGTGTTTAAGTGTCATCTCTTCAAAGACAGCCTCAACAACAAGTGCCGCATCGCTAAAGAGTTCGTAATCGATTGTTCCAGTGATGTTTGAAATATACTCTTTTTTAACATCTTCTGTAAGTTTTCCTTTTTCTACGAGTTTCGATAGATTTTTTTCTATGTTTTTAAATCCCGAAGCTAATTCTTGCTCCGAAATTCCCTTCATAACAACTTTGTAGCCAGCTTGGGCAAATGCTAGAACTATTCCGCTTCCCATAGTTCCAGTTCCAATAACACATATTTTCATATTATCTGTTTTTAAATTCAGGTTTTCTTTTTTCTAGAAATGCTCCCATTCCCTCTTTTTGATCATCGGTGGCAAAGCATAGACCAAACAGTGATGATTCGATCATTACAGCTGTGTCTGTATCACATTCCGACGCTCTGTTGATGGCCTCTTTTGAATATTTTACTGCAATAGGTGCCTTGTCGCAAATTGTAACAGCAAGTTTCATCGCCTCTTCAATTAACTTTTCATGCTCTATTACTCTGTTAACAAGACCAATTTTCAAAGCCTCTTCGGCATTAATCACTCCTCCCGTAAAGATCATCTCTTTTGCTTTTCCGATACCGACACTCTTAGACAATCTTACTGTTCCAGAAAAGCCTGGTGTGATTCCTAAAGATACTTCGGGTTGACCAAATTTTGCATTTACCGAAGCTAGACGAATATCGCATGCTAAGGCAAGTTCGCATCCTCCGCCCAAAGCAAATCCGTTAACCGCTGCAATTACAGGAATCGGAAGTGATTCGATTTTTCTGAAGACCTCTGCCCCCATGAGTCCAAATCTTTTCCCCTCCTCTGAATTAAGCGATTTCATTTCAGTAATGTCGGCACCTGCGACAAAGGATCTGCCCTCTCCTGTAATAATTAATACGTAAATACTTTTGTCTGCCTTGATCATCTCTGCTGCCTCTCCAAGCTCCTTTAAAGTTGAGGAATTGAGGGCATTAAGTGTAGCCGGATTATTAATCTTTATTGTGCAGATATGATCTTCTCTAGTGAAAATTAGATTGTCGAATGTCATAAATCTTGTTTTTGTGAATCTTTGAGATTCAAATATAATACTTTTTGGTAAATTTGGGGAGTATAAATGGAAGGCTAATGGTTGATATAGTTGCAAAAATACACGATAAATTTTCTCTTGAATTTAAGATTGGTCTAAGAGTGAACGATAAGGTAGATAAGAACTCTTTTTCTGTATCTATGTGGATTTTTGTTCCAGACAGTCTAGACTTGAATTCAAAGACGTATAAGCGAGATATTTTTTACAGAGATTTACGCTCTTCTGTTCGTCTTATTACGCCAGTTTTTAAGTTAGAGGAGTTGGCAGATAACTCATCTGCTCCTCTTCTTTCGCTTAAACGATCTATAAATGAGCACTCATTGTATGGAAATCTTGATTCTGCAGAAAAATTTGAATATAATGTGAAGATGTTTTCTGCGATTTTCAAGAGTTCTCTCAGAGAGTCAAATAAAATCGGAGACCCCAGAAAAACAGCTGCAGACGCTTTTGCCGCTTTAAAAAACTATAGGTTACTGGAGAGTGTTGTGAGACAGAAAATGAGGCAGGAGGAGAGAAATTATTTCTCTTTTGGGGAGGAGTTTATGTCTAATTTACTGGTAGACTATGTATTTAGAAATGTAGGGGCTGGGTTGAAATCGGAGTTGAAAGAGGAGCTTGAATATAGGGAGAGAGTAGGGTTTCCCAATCCTGAGCAGGAGAATAAGATAAAGAATCGAGACATTGTTTTCAGAAGGGGTATTTTAAAAAAATACATTGAGAGTGATCTTTTTTTGAATGCTAAAAAGAAGAGGGAGGGAATTATTGCTGAGCAGATGTATTTAAGTATTGCAGCTGGAATTTCAATGATCTTTGCAACAGCAATAGCATTTTCTTTTCAACAACGATATGGAAATTTTACAATGCCATTCTTTGTTGCATTAGTTGTGAGTTACATGCTGAAAGATAGAATTAAAGAGTTGTTTCGGTACTACTTTGCACATAAGCATCGATCAAAATATTTCGATAACAAAACTACTTTTGGTATTGGGCACAATCAAATAGGATGGAGTCGCGAAGGTTTCGACTTTATCTCGCAGTCAAATATTCCAGATCAAGTTTTAAAAATCAGGAGTAGATCTCCTCTGCTTGAAGCTGATAATAAGTATACAAGAGAGAAAATTATGCTGTTCAGGAAATCATACATGATTGATAAACCAAAAACAGATGCTCATGGAAGTTATAAAATAGAGGGAGTAAATGATATACTGAGATTGAATATGAACTCTTTCATGTATAAGATGGATAATCCAGAGATCTCTCTGTTTTATATAGATAAAAATGATGAAGTTGACAAGTTAATGGCAAATAAGGTATATTATGTTAACTTTATCGTTCGATTAAGACACGAAGATGAAGAGTATTTTAAACGCTACAGAGTGATTTTGACTCGTAGTGGAATTCTTGAAATAGAAGATTTATACTAATATGAAAAAGGCAATTGTTATTGGCGCCACCTCTGGGATAGGGCGTGGATTTGCGCAGAGACTGGTGGAAGAGGGTTATATAGTAGGGATTACTGGCAGGAGAGAGGATTTATTAAAATCTCTAGAAGAGGAGTCTCCTGAAAGTTATATAACTTGTGTTATGGATAATACCGATATTGACTCTGTTTATAAAAAATTGGAAGAGCTAGTCTCTAAACTTGGTGGGTTGGATTTGTTGTTTTTGAGTTCTGGTACAGGCAAAAGAAATCCTGAGTTAGACTACTCTATCGAAAAAATGACAGTTGATACTAATGTCGGTGGTTTTACAGCTATCGCAGTATGGGCGTATAATTTCTTTGATAAACAGGGGTTTGGGTATTTTGCGGCAGTCTCTTCTGTTGCAGGTACAAGAGGAAATAGAATAGCTCCATCTTATTCTGCGACCAAAGCTTATCAAATGTATTATATGGAAGGGCTGATTCAGAAAAGTAAAAATTCAAGAAAGCCAATTTATGTTACGGACATTCGTCCTGGTTTTGTTGACACGGCAATGGGTCATGGAGAGGGTGCATTTTGGATTGCTCCTGTTAAAAAATCTGTAGACCAGATGTACAAGGCTATGATGAGTCACAGAAATGTAGTTTATGTAACAAAGAGATGGAGATTTGTTGCTTTATTATTTAGATATGTCCCTTCATTTATTTATAAGAGAATATGAGATATAAGAATTATCCACTTGTTACAGTGGCCGATTTAAACAGCAGCAAAGAGGGAGGAGCTCTGTCTGCATTCTTTAATATTACCTCTACAAAAGATTCTAATGAAAATCATTTTGAACAGCCGAGTAAATTCGAAGGAGGAGCTTTTGGAATATGCCTTGCGGGTAGTACAACTGTCTCATTGAATTTAACTACTTTTAAATTAGAAAGAGGAAACATTTTAATTGTTTCTCCTGGCTCAATTGTCAGATTTGTACATAGTAGCGATGATTTTGAAGGTTATATGACTGCATTTTCGTTATGTTTAATAAAAGACATTGATATCGATTCAATAATTCCATTTTACTCTAAAATTGTTGATGAGCCATTGGTTAAGTTGACCGAAGAACAGTTAGAGAGGATTGTTTTTTGTTGTGATCAAATTAAAGCGAGGTCACTAATTAATGATACTCCATACTTTAAAGAGATTATTAAACATATGATACTTGTTCTATTCTATGAAATCAGTTCAGTCTATGAGAGAGGGAAAGTATCTTTACCACAAAATTTTTCGAAAGGAGAGACTATATTAAAGAATTTACGAAACTTGATCATTCATAACTACAGAATGCAACGAAGTGTAAAGTTTTATGCTGATCAGCTTGGATTGACAGCTAAACACATCTCTGCTGTTACTAAAGAGTTATGTGGAATGACAGTTGGAGAGATAATCGATGAGGCAGTCATCTTTGGAGCTAAAATTCAATTAATGTACTCAGAAATGTCGGTAAATGAAGTTTCTGAACATCTTAATTTTCCGAACCCATCTTTTTTTACAAGGTTTTTTAAACACCATACAGGGATGACTCCTAAAGAGTTTAGAAAATCGATAAGTAGTAATTTAATTAAAGAATAAAGTTATGACAGAGATTATTTCGGCAATAAATATTAGAGAAATAGCAAGTGCTTTTGTCGTTCTTTTTGCTGTAATCGACATTGCAGGTTCTGTTCCAATTATTTTAGCAATTAAAAAGAATAATCAGACAATAGATTCATTAAAAGCATCAATCCTATCCATTGTCATTTTGATTTCATTTTTATTTATTGGAGAGGCAATCCTCTCTTTATTCGGAGTAGATATTTCATCATTTGCGGTAGCCGGTAGTATTGTGATTTTTGTGTTGGCAATTGAGATGATATTTGGAATTGAAGTGTTTAAAAATGATGGTCCAACAAAATCTGCAACGCTTGTTCCTATAACATTTCCGCTGATTGCTGGTGCAGGTTCTTTAACAACTTTGTTGTCGTTACGTGCAGAATATGATGTAGTTAATATAATAATAGCCATTTTATTGAATATGGTTATAGTCTATATTGTATTAAGGAAGGTCGACATAGTAGAGAAGATATTTGGAGACGGAGGAGTTTATGTTTTAAGAAAATTTTTTGGTATTATTCTACTTGCTATTGCTGTAAAATTGTTTGCTTCTAATATTGCATCTTTACTAAATTAAAATTACACTAGAAGATTATAAATAGTGACTATATATGTGTATTACGATGTTATAATTACACTTTACTGTTATTTTGTAAGATTTTTTGTTTGAAATATAAATCCTAGCACTATTTTTGTGAAGCCGTTTCACAAATTTTTCAATCTTCTTTTTATGTATATTAACTCAATTGGTTGCTACATCCCGCAAGATAGAGTCCATAATAATTATTTCAAGGATGTTAATGGTTTGACTAACGAATGGATTCTTCAGCGTACTGGCATCCAGACAAGATCTAAAGCTGGAGTAGGAGAGAATGCTCATACAATGGGGCTGGAGGCAGTAGAAAATGCTTTAAAAACATTACCATACGATATAAAAGAGGTTGATCTTGTAATCTATTCAGGTTACACTCCCTTAGACACAGTAGGTACACTTGCACATGTTGTACAAAAAAAGTATTCTATTGATGATGCTGTTGCGCTATATGTCTCTTCTGCATGCTCTTCCTTTGTTAATGCACTTGAAATAGTCCAATGCTATATGGCTGCTGGTAAATCTAGAAAGGCATTAGTAGTATGCTCAGAACATAATACTATGTATAGTAATGAAAGCGATCCTGTCTCTGGACATTTGTGGGGTGACGCTGCTGTAGCAATGTTTATCTCCAAAGATAGAATAGCAACAAATGAAGCAAAAATAACTGATGTCTACACAAAAGGTCTTGGACACATTGGAAAAGGGCCAGATGGTGTCTATTTGAAACCAAAATCAGAGGGAATAGTTATGCCAGATGGGAGAGATGTCTTTATGAATGCTTGCAAGTATATGGTTGCATCAATCAATGTATTATGCGAAAGAAATTCTGTTGAACTTAATGATGTTTCAAAAATAATTTGTCATCAAGCTAATATAAGGATTGTCGATAATGTGAGAGCTCAATTAGGTTTTCAGTCCGATAGATTTTTAAACAATATTAGTGAACTTGGGAATACAGGCTCGGTCAGTTCTGCTCTGGTATTAGCTCAAAACTATACCAATTTTGCTTTTGGAGAGAAGATTGTTCTTACAGTTTTTGGCGGAGGATACTCATGTGGTGCATGTCTGATTACGTTTTAGTTATAAATTGAAAGGTAAGAATATTCTATAGCTAGTAATGGTTATAGAATATTTTTTTTTAAAATTTATTATTGGATATTAAAAATATTCATATATTCGCATCGATAATGAACACACAATTGCTACATATTTATTTCCTGCTAATGCTCGGTTATACAATCGAACAAGGGTAGTTAATACATAGTGTGCACGCATGAAATATAACTGAGAGGCTACCCGAGGGTAGTCTCTTTTTTTTTGTATCATTAAAATATTTAAAATGGAAAAACTTTATGTATTTGACACAACCCTTAGGGACGGCGAACAGGTTCCAGGTTGTCAACTCAACACCGTCGAAAAGATTGAGCTTGCAAAAGCCCTTGATTTTCTGAAAGTAGACGTGATTGAATGTGGTTTTCCCATCTCGAGTCCCGGTGATTTTAATTCAATCAAAGAGATTTCAAAGGTGGTAGAAAACGCTACCATTTGTGCTCTGACTCGAGCTGTGGAAAAAGACATTGATGTTGCAGCTGAAGCTCTGCACTTTGCCAGACATAAACGAATACATACAGGAATCGGAACTTCCGATTTCCATATATTGCACAAGTTTAAATCTAATCGTGAAGAGATTCTGCAAAGAGCAATAGCATGTGTAAAATATGCAAGGCGTTATACTGATGATGTTGAATTTTATGCAGAAGATGCAGGAAGAACAGAGAATGAGTATTTGGCAAAAGTCATAGCAGCCGTTGTGAAAGCCGGGGCTACCGTCGTTAATATTCCAGATACAACAGGGTATTGTACGCCCTATGAGTATGGTGAAAAGATTAAGTATTTAAGAGAGAATGTCCCAGGAATAGAAAAAATAATAATCTCAACACACTGTCACAACGATCTAGGAATGGCAACTGCAAATACATTAGCAGGTGTTATGAATGGAGCAAGACAAGTTGAGGTAACAATGAATGGTATAGGAGAAAGAGCTGGGAATACAGCTCTAGAAGAGGTAGTTATGGCTGTAAAATGTAGAAAAGATATACCAGTCTTCACCGATATCGATACAAAAATGATCATGAAAACTTCGAGGTTGGTGTCAACTCTTATGAGAATGCCTGTGCAGCCGAATAAGGCAATTGTCGGCCGAAATGCATTTGCACACTCCTCTGGAATTCATCAAGATGGAGTCTTAAAAAATAGGGAGAGTTATGAAATCATAGATCCTGCAGAAGTTGGGGTTAATGAATCTGTAATTTCACTGACTGCAAGAAGCGGAAGAGCTGCTTTAAAGCACCACTTTACAAGGTTAGGAATTGAAATGACCTCTGAGGAGCTCGACGAATCGTATGATAAGTTCTTAAAATTAGCGGATTGTAAAAAAGATGTCAGGGATGAAGATTTGCTTGCAATTGCTGGTGTAACTCGTTCAATCAAAACACAGAGGATAAGACTTAAATACTTACAAGTTGTATGTGGAAAGTCTTCTGTCCCAATGGCAACTGTTAAGCTGCTGATTGATGGTGAGTTGTGTACAGCCACTAGCTCTGGTAACGGACCTATAGATGCCTCTTTTTCTGCAGTCAAACAGTTGATTCATAGAAAAATAGTACTTGAAGAGTTTTTGGTTCAGGCAATTACAAGAGGAACTGATGATGTTGGAAAGGTTCATGTTCAGATAGAGAATAAAGGGAACATTTATTACGGATTTTCAGCAAATACAGACATTATAACAGCATCAACAGAGGCTTTTATTGATGCGGTGTCTAAAATTATTTAATATCATGGGAAAAACAATTTTTGACAAAATCTGGGAAAAGCACGCCGTCTCTAAGCTGGAAGATGGTGCAGTAATACTATATATTGACTGTCATTACATTCACGAAGTCACCTCTCCACAAGCTTTTGCAGGATTAAACAAAAGAGGTATAAAGGTTCGCAGACCAGATAAAACACTAGCTACTTGCGATCATAATATCCCAACAATAAATCAACATCTTTACATAAATGATGACTCATCTCGTATTCCGATAGAGACATTAAAAAGCAACTGTAAAGAACATGGTATAGAAATGTATGGTTTATTACATAAAAACAATGGTGTTGTCCATATTATTGGACCAGAATTAGGATTTACACAATGCGGAATGACAATCGTATGTGGTGATAGTCATACATCTACGCATGGTGCTTTTGGAAACATAGCCTTTGGAATTGGGACATCTGAAGTAGAGATGGTTCTTGCAAGCCAAACATTAATTCAATATAAGCCCAAACAAATGCTTATTGAGGTTAATGGACAATTGGGAGAGCAAGTATGTGCCAAAGATTTGATTCTAAGTATTATTTCGCAGCTAGGAACCTCTTTTGGTACAGGGTCGTTCATCGAGTTTAGAGGAGATACAATTGAGAAATTATCAATGGAGGAGAGAATGACTATTTGTAATATGAGCATAGAGATGGGTGCAAGAGGTGCAATTATCCCTCCAGATGAGATTACTTTTAAATATCTTCTCGAAAGAGAGTATTTTCCAAAATCAGAATCCGCAAATTTGATTAAAGAGTGGAGTGAGCTAAAAAGCGACATTGATGCGAATTATGATTCCAAAGTAACAATAGATGCTGCGACTATCGAACCAATGATAACATATGGGACAAACCCAGGTGCAGGAATAAAGATTAGCGATACAATCCCATTTTCGGATGAAGAGAGTTTTGTAAAATCGTTAAAATACATGGGTTTTAGGTGTGGAGATAAGCTAGAACATAAGAGTGTGGATTATATATTTCTTGGAAGTTGTACAAACGGAAGAATTGAAGATTTTAGAGCTTTTGCATCGATTGTAAAAGGAAAACGAAAACATCCAGATGTAATAGTTTGGCTTGTTCCTGGTTCAAGAAGAGTTCTAGAACAAATAGAAAGTGAAGAGACTGGAAAAATCTTAAGAGATGCAGGATTTGAGATAAGGGAGCCAGGATGCAGTGCTTGTTTGGCAATGAACGAAGATAAGGTTCCTTCTGGCAAGTATTGCCTATCGACTTCTAACCGAAATTTTGAAGGAAGACAAGGCCTAGGTGCAAGAACTATCCTTTGCGGACCTTTAGTTGCCGCAGCATCATCAATAACTGGAGTAATAACTGATCCAAGAAAATTTATTGCAAATGAACTTTGAAAAGATTAACATAATTAAATCTCATGCTGTAATTACAACAATTGAGAACATTGATACCGATCAAATTATCCCTGCCAGATTCCTTAAAACAACTACTAGAGAAGGTTTTGGCGATAATATGTTTTATGACTGGAGATTCAATAATCAGAGAGAGACTCTCTCGAATTCACCATTTAACAACCTCAATAGAGATTATAAAATCTTGGTTGCTGGTTATAATTTTGGATGTGGATCTAGTCGCGAACACGCTGCTTGGGCTCTGTATGATTATGGGTTTAGAGTAATAATCTCAACCTTTTTTGCAGATATTTTTAAAAATAATGCTTTAAATACTGGGCTATTACCTGTAACTATAGGAGCTGATTTCTATTCCAAACTTTTAGAAAATAATTCAAAGAGATTGATAATCAATCTTAATAAGCAGACATTAGAGATTGAGGGTAGTACGTTAATAACAAATTTTGATGTTCCTCTTTATAAAAAGGAGTGCCTATTGAATGGCTATGACGATGTCGAGTATCTATTATCAAAACTTAATCAAATTGAATCATATGAAAAACAAAATATGTGTATTACCAGGTGATGGCATTGGACCAGAGATTATTACAGAGGCAGTAAAATGCTTAAAGGCTGTTGAAAAGGCTTTTAACAGAGAGTTTGAATATTTTTGCGGGAAGATAGGAGGGTCCGCAATTGACGAATGCGGAGATCCTTTTCCTATAGAGACTGAGACTATGTGCAAGGAGGCAGATGCAATATTGTTTGGAGCAATCGGTGATCCCAAGTACGACAACAATCCAAAAGCTAAGACAAGGCCAGAACAAGGCTTACTTAAGATGCGAAAAGTTCTTGGTCTGTATGCAAATGTACGCCCAGTAAAAATTTATGAATCACTGATCGACAGGTCTCCAATTAAAGCAGACAGAATCAAAGGATGCGATTTTGTAATCTACAGAGAACTTATCGGAGGAATCTACTTTGGAGAGCCTAGAGGAAGAAGTGAAAATGGAGAGACTGCCTTTGACGCATGTGTCTACTCAAAAAATGAGATCGAGAGAGTTACGCGGTTAGCTTTTGAAGCAGCTAAAATTAGAAAAGGTAAGCTAACTCTTGTCGATAAAGCCAATGTTTTAGCTACTTCCAGACTGTGGAGGGAGATTGTTTCACAAATTCACCAAAATGAGTTTCCAGAGATCACTTTGGACTATCTTTTTGTAGATAATGCTGCAATGAAGATTATCACATCTCCTGCCGATTTTGATGTTATACTGACAGAAAACATGTTCGGAGATATACTGAGCGATGAAGCATCAGTAATTACAGGATCTATCGGATTGATGCCTTCAGCTTCTATTGGTGCAAAAGTCTCTCTTTTTGAACCAATACATGGATCGTATCCTCAAATGGCAGGCAAGAACAGAGCCAATCCAATAGCTGCAATCTTATCGGCAGCAATGATGCTAGAGCTATCTTTTGGATACAGAAAGGAGTCTGATGCAATACTAAATGCGGTAAAATCGATAGTTGACGATGGCTATTTAACAGAAGAGCTTGTCGAAAATGGAAAAAGTGTTTCCACAAGCCAAATAGGAGATAGAATAAGCAGTTTAATATTAAAAAATCCTTACCTTTATTGAGAAATTTAAAGGTTATGGAAAATTTGCTCGAACAGATCGCTTTGTGTATTCAAAGAGGAAAGATTGACGCAGTCACAGCTTATCCTCCAGATATGAAGGGAATGAAAGGTGCAGGAGAACTAACATTAGATGCTCTTAACTCAGGAATAGATGCAAATAGAATTCTTTCTGAAGCGTTAATCCCCGCGATGTCTATTGTAGGTGATCTGTTTAGAGAGAATAAATTATTTGTACCTCAGGTGCTTATGTCTGCTAAGGCAATGAGCACCGCTATGGTACATCTAAAACCTTATTTTAACTCAGGAGAAATTGCGAAAAGAGGTACTTTTGTAATTGGCACTGTATCGGGAGATTTACATGATATAGGCAAAAATCTTGTTGCAATGATGGTAGAGGGGAATGGTTGGAGTGTAATAGACTTAGGAGTTGATGTGAAATCCGAAAAATTTATTGAGGCTGCACAGATGTATCCCGATGCAATCATTGGAATGTCTGCATTATTGACAACAACAATGGAGTCTATGAAAAAATCTGTTGGAGATTTGAAAAATAATTATCCTAAGAGAAAAATTGTTGTTGGAGGTGCGCCTCTTAGCCATAAATTTGCAACGGAGATAGGAGCTGATCTATTTGCTCCCGATCCTACATCATTGATTCAGTATCTAAATACTAATATCATTATTCAATCGTGAGAACAATTATAAGTGGATCGGTACTACTCAAGGATTTGAATCCTGATTTTTCTTATTTTAACAAAAATGGATGGAACCATTTTGTTGAAGACATCAAATCGATAAAAAGCGATTTCGAGGTGATTGAGGCTGATTATATTGCTGTTTTGGTTAGTCATGAAACACTCGATTTATCCTTTAGCGAAAGGGTTGAAAAAGCACTCTTTGGATCTGAAAAATTTGTGCTATTTGTGTGTACGCTAGGTTCAATAGCAGATGATTTAATTCAAAAACATAAAGATGATATTTTAAAATATTGTATTTCTGATAGTTTAGCTTCAATATATGCTGATGGTGTTGCTGAATATATTCATCACAAAGTAGTACCTAATTACTTAGACAATGATGACAAAATAACAAACAGATATAGTCCAGGATATTGTGGCTGGGATGTATACAATCAACATTCACTATTTGAGTATTTTCCTGAAAATCCATGTAGTATAAATCTAAACGAATCTGCTTTAATGTACCCTGTAAAATCAGTATCAGGTATAATTGGAGTTGGCAAAGATGTTAAATTTGCTGAGTATGGCTGTGGTGAGTGTACAAATGAAAAGTGTTTCTTTTTGAAAACTAAATAGGTTATTATGAACCCTTCTAGAAAAAGAGTCCTGGATGCAATGAATCTTATCAAGCCAGATAGGATTCCTGTAATGAGCCAATTTAGTATTGGTTGCATGATGAATCAACTATCTCCATCGTCACCTTCCAAATTTTGGTATGATGAGGAGACATTCTCCAAGGGTTTAGTTGTTTTGTGTGAGAAATTCAAATTTGATGGAATCTTAGTTAGTTTGCATGGTCACTCCCCAAATTGGCAATCATCCATTCTTTCAAAATCAATCTTGGAAAATGGAGATGAACTGCTAGAATTTGAAGAGAGAACAGAGCTTCACTCACTAAATGATTTACCGCTTGTAAAGTATAAATACAAAAGGGAAAAACTCAATATTGACGATATTGATATTTCCAAAATCACTCCTTTTGAATTAGATTATATTCCTGTATCTCAAGACCTGTATTTTCATCTTGATCAGAACAATCTGTTTGGGATATACAAAAGAATATATGATCTGACTGATGGTAAGTATTCCATTCATGGTGAAATTACCTCTCCATTTGACTATCTTCTCGATCTTTTGGGATACGAACAGGGGTTAATCTCCCTTATTCTCTCTCCCGATAAGTGTAAGGAGATTTTATCAAAATTTACTGAGTCAATAATGAGTTTGGTCGATAAAATGTGTGATTGTGAGATAGATGCAGTTAAGATCTCATCACCATTTGCAGGCATGGGTTTTATATCACCTGAACATTACTCTGAATTTGTCTTACCTTATGAATCTCAAATAATTGAGGTAATAAAATCTAAAGGTAAACATGTCTATATTCACACTTGTGGTCATATTGACGACAGACTCGAACTAATGCAATCCTCGGGTGCTTCGGGGTTAGAGTGTCTTGACCCACCTCCAGTGGGAAATGTTGATTTAGCTGATGCATTTAATCGAATTGGAGATAAGATGTTTATAAAGGGTAATATCGACTCTGTAAATACTCTCCTTTATGGTGATGAGAATAAAGCTCGTGAAGATATTTTAAAGATTATTGAAGTAGGAAAAGCTTATCCAGGCTTTATTCTTAGCACAGCTTGCTCTATAGCTCCAAAAGTACAACCAGAAAGAATTTTGCTGTTATCTGATTTAATTTATTAAATTTGAATGTAATCGGCATATTTGTGAAGCGATATCTCATTTTATTACTTTTATTATCTCTAGGCATCAATTCAATTGTTGCCAGGGATTCTTTAGCAAGAGTTGTTCGAGTTGGCGCTTTTAATTATTATCCCGCAATTTTTCAAGACGATAACGGAGAGATCAAAGGTTTCTTTGTTGAATCTTTTAATGAAATTGAAAAAAGGGAAGGAATTAAGATTCAATATGTTTATGGCTCATGGAGAGATGGTCTTGATCGGCTATCAAAAGGCGAGATTGATTTAATGCCAAGTATGGCAAAACTACCCGAAAGAGAGAATCTATACTCTTTTGGATCTGTCCCATTGTTGACGGTATGGAGCGAATTATACGTTAGACCTGATTCAGAGATTGATAAAATAGTAGATGTTGAGGGTAAAAACATTGGAATTATGGTTGGTGATGCCAATGCCAAAAATTTTACAAATCTCGTAGAAAATCTCAATATAAAATGTAATATTATTGAATTTCAGGGTTTTGAATATATATTCAAGGCTCTTCAAAATAATGAAATTGATGCTGGTGTTGTAAATAATACATTTGGGGCACCAAAAGCAGAAGAGTATAACCTTCGCTCTACAGGAATAGTTTTTAATCCATTTGATATTTTTCTGTCTTCAAAGAAAGATAAAAATCTTGATTTGCTTAAACTTACAGACTCTTATCTTTCGAAATGGAGACACGACAGGGAGTCTGTATATAATAAATCAAGGCAAAAATGGTCTCATGGAGATGTAGGTTCGGTAAGATTTTTTCCAACTTGGTTAAAAAATTTACTGATATTATTCGGTACTCTGATTGTTATAATGATTCTGTTTTTACTATTACTTAAAAAAAGAGTCAATATAGCTACACAGGAGATTGTTCAAAGAGAGCGTCATTTACGAGATAGCGAAGCTCGGTGGAAAAGATACATTGACTCTTCTCCAATGGGAATTTTCATTGTTGATGGAGCAGGTAATTTCAAAAAAGTCAATAAAGCAGCTTCTTCAATAACTGGATTCAGTGAAAAAGAGCTAGTTTCTATGAATATTGCAGATCTTCAGCCTGCAGAATCTTTAACAGAGGATCTAAAAAATTTTAAAAACCTTCAAGAGATTGGTGAAATTTCTGTAGAACTTAGATTTATTCATAAAGATGGTTTTCCAAGATGGTGGTCTATCAATGCTGTAAAATTGTCTGATGATGAATATCTTTCTTTTACATTTGATATTACAAAGGAAAAGAACAGAGAGAAGTTAATCGAAGACAACAATATGACTATAATGATGCAGAACATGGAGCTAAAAAGAGCTAAGGAGAGAGCAGAGGAGAGTGATAGGTTAAAAACTGCATTTTTACAAAATATGTCGCACGAAATAAGAACACCATTAAATGCGATTATTGGATTTTCAGATCTTTTGGCTGATTCAACTGATAATAAAGAGGAGCAATTAACATATGCTTCGATTATAAAAAGTAGAGGAGAGGATTTGTTGTCGATTATTAATGACATTCTGGATGTGTCGATTATCGAATCTGGAAAAATTACTTTAAACAATGCATATTTTAATCTATTCGATTTAAAACGTGATCTTGAATCGATATATTTTATTTATGCAAAGAAAATTAAGAAGGAGGAATTGTCTTTTCAGATTGAAATTCCAGAAAAGTTTAGTGAGAAATACTTTATTGGAGATGTTGCTCGAATAAAGCAAATCATTATGAATCTCGTCAATAACTCCTTTAAGTTTACCGACCAAGGCTATATAAAAGTGCAATTTAATCACGAAGCTGGGATTTTGTTAATTTCTGTATCTGATACGGGGATTGGTATTCCTGAAGATAAGAAAAGCCTGGTATTTGAAAGGTTTATGCAAACAAGTTCTTCTATCTCAAGACTATATGGAGGTGTAGGGTTGGGATTGTCGATAGTCTCATCATTAGTCAAAATGATGAAGGGTGATTTAGAATTAAGTTCGGAAGAGGGGAAAGGTACTACATTTAAAATAAAAATTCCTTCAATCAGCGAAGATGATTTATAAAAAAAGAGGCTTTCTAATAGAAGCCTCTTTTTATTTATTTTATTCCTTGAACTTTTCTTGAATTAAATTCCAAGAGTCCACTTCATAATCATATATATAGTACCAGATACTACTAGAGTAGCAGGAATGGTTAGAATCCATGCAGATACAATGTTCTTTGCTGTTGCCCATTTTACAGAGGCAAATCCTTTTGTTATACCTACCCCGATAATTGAACCAGTAATTGTATGTGTTGTACTGACAGGTATTCCAAATACTGCAGTTCCAATTAATGTTGCTGCACCTGCTGTTTCAGCTGAAAAGCCTTGAACAGGCTTTAATTTAGCCAATCCATCTCCTAGTGTTTTAATTACTTTCCATCCTCCAGTTATTGTACCTAACGCAATTACAGAGTAGCAAGTTATTACTAACCAGCCAGGAACATGAAATCCTACAGTAGGGTCGTATAAGTATTCTCCAATAAATTCATTACTTCCAGCTACACTGAATAGTAGAATTGCGATAATACCCATTGTTTTTTGAGCATCGTTTCCACCATGGCCAAGACTGAATACTGCAGATGAGAATAGTTGCAGGACTTTAAATATACCTTCTACTTTAAGAGGATGGTACTTTTTAAATATCAGCATGGTAATACACATCATTATAAAGCCTAAAGTCATCCCGATTAAAGGAGAAAGAATAATGAATAATGCAATCTTGAAGATTCCTGTAGATATTAAAGCTGATGATCCGTAAGCAAACCAAACCGGACCTACTAAACCTCCAATAAGAGCATGCGAAACACTAATTGGCATTCCAAAATGTGTACATGCCCATACCCAAGCAACAGAACCAATTAGCGCTGCTAGAATTAAATACGGATTAACCACATTTGGGTCAACTATTCCTTTTCCCATAGTGTTTGCAACACTATGTTCAAAAATAAAATAAGCTGCAAAATTCCAAAATGCAGCCCATAATACTGCTGCTGTTGGCGACAGTACTTTTGTTGATACGATTGTTGCAATCGAATTCGCAGCATCATTCATTCCGTTAAGGAAGTCGAAAAGAAGTGCGATGATAATTCCTATAAATACTATTGTTAACATTGCGATTATGCTAGTTTAACGATGATAGACCTTATACTGTCGCTTACATCTTTAGCTCTATCAGTAGTATCTTCTAGTGCTTGAACGATGTTCTTGTGTTTAACAAGTTCGATTGCGTCTTTTTCGTTAATGAACAAGTTGCTAATGAAGTTTTCGTAAAGTTCATCAACTTTGTGTTCAATCTCTTTAATTCTCATACACTGTTTAACAATGTACTCGTGCTTTTTAGTAAGATTTTCTAATTCTTTAACAATATCCAATAAAACGACTGCATCTTCTTTTATCAATTCTACTATTATCAGTAGTTCAGGATAAGTTTTTTGAGGATGATACATTACATGCTTTCTTGAACAATCATGGATAAAATCGAGAAAAGTATCGATTCTTGAAGCAAGGATATGGATATCCTCTCTGTCGAATGGAGTAACAAATGTTTTGTTAAGCTCTTCATAAATCTTTGCTGTAATGTGGTCGCCTTTTGTTTCGAGCATTTTAATTGTTTTGTAATACTCTTTTTGCGCCTCTGGATTTGTGTCTCTGAACTGTGTCAAGAGAATGTCTGCAGCATTGTTAATGTTTTCTAATTGAGCAATGTAAAGGGGATAAAACTTTTTCTCCTTTACTACGAACATTTGAAAAAATCTGTCTATTTTCATCGTTGTATTAAATTTGATGCAAAAGTAATACAGAGAAAAAAAATATTTTCAAATTCGCCGTAAAGGAGAAAAAAATTAACAAAACCGTAACAAAAAATTAAGTTTTGCTTAACTCAAAGATTATCCAATCATTGAAATACTTCTTTTTATAAATCTGCTAAGATCTTCGCCTTTTAACATGTTGTTAGACAGAAGAGCAAGATCACAAACTTGACGTAAAAGCTCATTATTTTTAGAGAAATCAGATATTTTTTCTCTCTTTTCATTGTCAATTTTCTCTATCTCTTTCTCAAGTTTATCCATCTCATCACGCTGCTCTACAGTGATTTCATCGTATTTGAGTTTTTTTGTCTTCTCTTTTAACTCTTCGAGCTGTTTTTTTGGTGTCTCTTTTTGTGCATCAATCGTTGATAGCTCAGAAGAGACCTTGTCAGCTAATTCCGAAGATATTTTTTGAACAAGAGGATGTTCGTAGTTAACAGCTACTGTATATGAATCAGGCATTTGCCCATAAAAGTTCATCCCGCCGTTGAGAGCAGACATCTCTCGGTACCTTCTCATAAATTCCGATTGAGTGATTACTATAGGTGCTTCATTTATACCTAAATTTTCAACAACTACATGATAGTTTGCTCCAGAAGGAAGTGCAGTCTCGAATGCTGTTGAAATTTCAAAGATCTGATTGTCAGATAAATTTGGTTTGCTAACATCCTCTTTTTTAATAAGTTTGTCAATATGGTCTGAGTCTACTCTAGCAAATGATGAATCTTTGAACTTGGATTCAAGAAGATTTACAAAGTGTGAATCTAATTGACTATCAAATAATAGTACATCATATCCTTTGTTTTTAGCCGATTCAATATATTGATATTGATCTATTTTATTTGTTGAGTACAGATATACCAATTTTTTATCCTTATCTGTCTGATTTGATTCTATTGCCTTTTTGTACTCTTCATAACTGAAAAATTTATCATCAGTATTTTTTAAAAGCGCAAATTTTTCGGCTCTCTCATAGAATTTGTCCTCTGTCAACATTCCATACTCAATGAAGATCTTAAGATTGTCCCATTTCTCTTCAAGACCTTTTCTGTCGTTTTTGAAAATATCCTCAAGTCTATCCGATACCTTTTTCATGATATGGTTGGAGATTTTCTTAACATTTGAGTCAGATTGAAGATAACTTCTAGAGACATTCAACGGAATGTCTGGTGAATCTATAACACCATGTAATAAAGTTAAGAAGTCAGGAACAATATTTTCAACTGAGTCTGTTACAAATACTTGATTACAATAAAGTTGAATTTTATTTCTATTGACCTCCAGTTTGTCTTTTATCTTTGGAAAATATAGTATACCTGTCAGATTGAAAGGGTAGTCTACATTGAGGTGGATGTAAAAGAGAGGATCTTCTGCATAAGGATATAGCTCTCTATAGAAGTTTTGATAATCTTCGTCTTTCAAATCTGCTGGTTTCTTAGTCCAAAGAGGATTAGGATTATTAATTATCTTTAGTTTACCAGTCTCTACCTCCTTACCATCTTTCCACTCTTTCTCATTACCAAATGCAATTTCAACGGGCAAAAATTTGCAGTATTTTGTTAACAGAGAGTTGATTTTTGACTCTTCTGCGAAATCAGAAGATTCATCATCGAGGTATAATGTAACTGTTGTTCCTCTTTCAGCTCTTGAGCCTTTAGTTAACTCATATTCAGGAGTGCCATCACAACTCCATTTTACTGCCTCTGCTCCCTCTTTCCATGACAAAGTGTCTATCTCAACCTTTTTGCTAACCATAAAAGCTGAATAGAACCCTAGTCCGAAATGACCTATGATATTGTTTAATTGATCTTTGTATTTATCCAAAAACTCTCCAGCACTAGAAAAGGCAATCTGATTTATGTATTTTTGGACCTCTTCTTCGGTCATTCCTATACCGCTGTCAATAATGCGGATGACCTTTGTTGTGTTGTCAGTCTCCACTTTTACAGTTAGTTCACCTGTCTCTCCCTTAAATTCACCTGTTCTGGCAAGTGCTTTAAGCTTTTGAGTTGCGTCTACTGCATTGGAAACTAGCTCTCTAAGAAATATTTCATGGTCTGAATAGAGAAACTTTTTGATAATTGGGAAGATGTTTTCTGTTGTTACTCCAATTTTACCTTTTTGCATATTCTGTTATATTTTAAATTCTGATTACAGAAAATCAAAAGGTGTACCAATGAGAAAAGTCTCCTATTAATATGACAAAAAGACAGATTTACTCTCTGTATTTTGTTTCTCTTTTTATGTAGGATGGTCTTCTTTTTGATTCAACGAATACTTTTCCGAGATATAGACCAAAAATTCCCATTAACAGTAATTGAATTCCACCAAAAAATACGATTGTGACAATCAATGAGGTCCAACCTGAAACATAGTGGCCACTAAAGTATGAATAGAGAACGTAGGGAACATAAAGAAGAGCACTGAGTGAAAAGATAAGTCCAAGTGCAGTAGCGAATTGCAATGGAATTGTACTGAATGATGTTATCCCTCTTACTGCTAGCTGAAACATCTTTTTTGTAGAGTATTTACTCTTTCCGGCAAATCGTTGATCAGGAGTGTAGTCAATGCCTATTTGTTTAAAACCCATCCATTTGATTAAACCTCGAATGAATAACTCTCTCTCTGTAAATGACCTGAATGCATTAACTGAGCTCTGATTCATTAATCTAAAATCAGCAGTTCCATTTTCAATATCTATGTTGCTTAGTTTGTTCATCATTTTATAAAAGAATCTTGAAGTTTTTCTTTTAAAAAATGACAAACCTGGATCTTCCGCTCGTTTTGTATATACGATATCATATCCCTCTTCCCATTTTCTAAGGAGCTGTGGTATAACGTGTGGGGGATGTTGTAAGTCAGCATCAAGTGAAATAACTGCATCACCTAGAGCTACATCTAAACCTGCCTTTAATGCATTTTGATGTCCAAAATTTTTGGATAGTTCAATAAAATATACATTCGAACGAATTTCAGAGATCTCTTTTATTACTTGCAGAGTTTTGTCGGAGCTTCCGTCATCAACAAATAGAAACTCGTAATCGTAGTTTTCTTCTTTAAGAGTATCGTCAATACGTCTTATCAATTCAGGAATATTATCCTGTTCATTAAACGATGGTATTACAAAACTAATCAGCATAATCGAATTTTTTTGTCAATTGTTCCCAAACAATAGTAAACCAAACAAGAACACATGGCAGTGCTTTTAATGAATATGGAACAATATAGTTTTTTTGAAGATAGTCTGGGAAAAGGTCTGATGGTGAAAAGCTGGTTATCACAAGCACCAGAACTAATAATATCCAGTCCCAAGTGTTTTGTTTTTTCTTGATAATAAACCATATTACTGCTCCAATAATAGCAATTATATAAGTTGAAGACTCTGAAGATGAGCTGAATATTACTGTAAAAATTAATGCGGAAGCAAGATATAAAAGTCGATACTCTTTACTAGCCCAAGATTTGAACCTTAGATATGGAGCTGCGAATAAAATTGCTCCAGTAGCTATGATTGGAAAATCAGAATATGTATGATGTGTTATTCTCCTGATCATACCTAACAAAGAGATATTTTGATGAGGAGCATACATGTTTTTATCGTGTTTAAGTGATATCTCTGTAAACCAGCTTTTATATTGTTCTAAAATATAATCTACCGAAGTAAATAGCATTGGAAATGAAAAGAAAAACAAACTCCAGCCTATAAATGAGAGGATGAATTTGATTTTATTTCTTGAAAACAGAAAAAATGCGCAGCCTACTATTCCGTACAATTTGACAAATGTCCCTGCCAGAATAAAGAAAGTAGCTTTAACCTCTTTACCCTCTTCGATATAAGCAAAACTAAGAATAAGAATTGCAGCTATAGATATATTAAACTGCTGCATAAACGCAGCAGTCATAAGTTCATGAGCACATAGGATAAAGATTATTGCCTTCTGTTTTATATTGATTTTCAGCTTATTGACAGCATATGCCAAAAACGCACTGTTTGCTCCAACCCAAAGAGGTAGGCCTATAAATACAGGAAGTATTGCAAAGGGTGCAATTATGAATGCAAATGGTGGGAGGTAATAAGATTGATCAAAATATTCTTGGGGATATTGAATATAAAGAGGTAGTTGTTCAAAAAAATGATAGAAGAATCCTCTAAATATTAAGTAGTTATTGTATCCACTTACAGGTCCGTGAAAGTATTTTATCACGCCCGAAAATAGACCAATTACTATCCATAATATTATCAGATTCTTTGGATTGCTCAGTGTCGAAAGAACCTTCTCTCTGCTGATCAACGTTACACTCATTAAATTCCGCGAAGTTTATTTACATACCATAATATCTAGAATCATGTTGTCGGTATTTTGCATTCCAACTGATCCGATATTTCCTAAGTTAAAAATTGTCTTTTCAATATCTTTTTCGATAATGCCATCATTTTCTGATATACAGATGTCGTCTAACGCCAATATAGCTGATTGAACTGAAGATGAGACTCCTGAGGCAACTTTGAGGGCACAACCAACTTTTGCTCCATCACATACCATTCCTGTAATATTTCCAATCATGTTTTTAATTGCATAACATACTTGGTCATAGTTTCCTCCTCTAAGATAGACAATTCCACATGAAGAACCAGTTGAGGCAATTACACAGCCACATAATGCCGATAATTTTCCTAGGTATCCTTTAATGTGAATAGCAATTAAATGGCTTAAAACTAATGCTCTGGCAAGTTCTTCTTTTGATGACGATAGCTTTTCTGCAACTGCAATTACGGGCATTGTAACTGTGATTCCCTGGTTGCCACTTCCTGAGTTACTCATCGCAGGTAGGGTACACCCAGCCATCCTTGCATCAGAAGCTGCGGCAGTAATTGCCATAGAGTAGGTGAGAAGGCCATTTCCAAATACATTTTTGTGTACATTATCTAGAATAGTCTTACCAACTTTAAGTCCATAATTGTTTTTTAATCCTTCGTCAGATAGCGCCTTATTAAGGGTGACTGACTCTAAGATGAACTCTATATCTTCAAAAGGAACCTGTTTTGCAAAATCGAAAATTGTCTTTACATTCAGCTTATAATCAAGCGTGCATTTTGATGCATTTTCTGCGTTATTCCCTGAATCTTGAGTGTTATCAGAGGCTTCAAATAATACATTATCATCGAGCTTTACAGATACTATTGAGTCGTGGTTGTCTTTAATGATGGCCTCTGCTGAATGGTTCCCTGAGTAGCAAATAGCTTCAATATAAAGTTTTAGGTCTGTTTTTGCCAAAGCAATATTAATTCTCTCCTCTTCTAGCATTCTTTTTGCATCGGCAATGTTATTTTCTGACAACTCTTTTAATACTTCTAGCTTATATTCTGATTTACCGCAAGTTATACCTAGGGCTGCGGCAATATGAAGGCCAACCATACCTGTCCCAGGAACTCCAACTCCCATCCCATTTTTAAGAATGTTAGCACTTACGTAAACTTCGGCAGATTCTGGAGTTAGGCCAGCCTCTCTTAATGTCTCTGCAGCCTTGGCAACTGCTAGAGAAACTGCTATTGGTTCTGTACAACCCAGAGCTGGTTTAACCTCTTTTTTTATTAGCTCAATAAGCTCTAGTTCTCTTTTTCTAGTAATCATTTTCTATTTGAAAAAATTGATAATCATATTAATAATAGAATCTATCTCCTCTTGAGTTTTTAATGTCTCAATTGGGAATCCTAAGGCTACAACTTTGTAATCTCCTTTAAAAGCTGTTGCAGCAGATATATTGTTGTCTGCATATCTAAATATTGTCCACGCGTTTTGACCAATCGGCTCTAAAGCATCTGGAGCCTCTGCGCAATAAACTTCTTCGTTTGGTTTCGTATGGAAACTGAAATTTCCTCCAAAATTATAAGGACTTTGTACTGCTTTTACCTCACCAGTTTTGCTTGCATAGTGAGTTCTCCATTGATATCTTAATGTTTTTTCTACAAAAGATCTAGTTAGTGAATCTGTTTCATAACTATCCCATACATCAGTGGCGATATAGGAGCCAGATAGCAAGATATTGCCTCCTTTTTGACTGTAGGAAGTAATAAAGTGCTGAAGATCTTTAGGGAATACTTTATATTTTACTCCATATTTGCCAGTACCAGTTTTAGTTTGGGCTTGTTTACCAAATATAAAATCTATAATTTTATACTTGTTTGACTCTTCAATTTTACTTAAAGCATCTCTCGATATAGAGGAGAAACTAAAGCCGTTATTCTTAAACGCTTTTCCATGGGTGTATGGGTAATCAAATGTATTACCTGCGATAACTCTAGTTTCATAATCAGCATAAGATGCGCCAAATCCTGGAGAATCATCATCCATCCATGGAATATGTCGTCTAAATTCATACTGACTTCCAATGTATGAAATGTCTTTGATGTATGGCACCCCATGGTCACTATTGTCTGTAAATCCAGCAAATGTAGAGTCTGACGAAGCAAAACTTGAAGGTTCAGATACGCGATCAAAACAATTTACAATGAGTACCTCTTCTTTCGATGTTTTTGATTTGAAAACTGATAAGATTTCGGAAGGGAAACTCTCTCCTCCATCATTTAGTGCCGCAATTTTAAAGCTGTAAATCTCTCCAGGTTCAATTTGAATAGTGGTTTTGTTTCCTTCTATAACTCTACCATTATCAAAACCTCCATCATTTTTTCTTGTATAAACAATATATTTTGTTGGTGTTGCTGTTGGCTCTAGTGTGTCCAAAACTGCATCCCAGGAGAGGTTGACTTTGTTTCCATCTAATATTGCTGCAAAGTTCTTTACAGGAAGTGGCTGGATTACATAAGGTATATTGTAGAAGTTTGAGAAGTACTTTACAATTCCTTTATAAATTGCTCTGCTGACTATAAACCTGAACTCTGGATTTAATCCATATCTCATGTCTGCAAAGTTTTGATGGGACAGGAGTTCAAGTAACATTGTCGGAACTTTTGGCGATCTTGATTCAGAATATGATTTATCCCAAATTCCTCGTCTTTGCCATTCTGGAGAAAAGCTTTTTCTAACATCATCAACAATTTGAGATTGAATCAGGTCGGTCAAATATCGACTATTAATTCTTCGTTCTCCATTTGGAAATTTATCGGAACCATTTGAAAATCTGGTATAAATACCTAGTGTTCCTATTATGCTATTATCTAATGTAGTTCCTGCATCTGTGTGGAAAGCAAATGCCATATCTAGCGGGATATTGTATCCAATCTCTTCGGGATTATATCTTGAACCGCCGCTTAATACGTTTACCCATCTGCCTCTAGACATATAGTCATCGTTGTAATCATTGGAATTTCTATTCGGAGAGTAGATTGTATCGTTAAATCCTGCCCACTGAAGCCAATACCTTGCCCCTTCGGTAAATCTTGGATATCCACTAGTTTCTGGCTTTACATCTAGGTCTATCTTAACTTTTTGGATTGGTTCATTAGATGAACTCTTTCTGTTCATTTCGGACCCTTGATCAGAAGGTTTTCGCGCAATATTGCCCATTCCTCCTCCAAATTTTACAGCATCAGCAGTTACAATTTCTCCTTTTTTTCCTGTTTTATTGGTTAGTATAACATATTGACTAGAGTTACGTCCTTTTTCAAATGGGAATGTACCAAGGTAGATCCATGTTTTTCCTCCCATCTTTTGATTGACTTTAAAAGTTGTGGATCCTCCTTTATGATATACCGTATATTCTGCCGAAGTAGTGCTTTTTGGCAGGGATAAATAAGATACATAAACAGCATACTCTCCAGATTCTGGGAATTTTGGAGCCCATCTTGCTATAGAAAAGTGATCGTTTTTAATAGACTCTATTTGTCTTGAAGTTCCTAATTCAAATGGATTTTCGCCAGTTTCATACATGACTTTTTTGTCGGCAAATCCTGCTGCAGTGGTATTAGTCCATGTCATATCTCCACTCTCTTCATAATAGCCTGAGTCTTGCTGGTCGTTGTCAACGATAATCTCATTTTTTTGCACATCCCTCTCGCGAGGAAGCATAACAACAGCTCCTGCATTTTCTAACATAGGAACTAAAAATGGTAAAACGTAAGATTGAGTGTAAAGATCTTCTACTGTTTGGAAGATTCTTGCTCTCTGCCATTCCCATCTTAAAAGCTTTTGTTCATAATAAAAACCATGGCTTTGCCATATTGCTAAGTGTCTATTGTTTAGTCCTTTGCTTGCAGAATATGGTTTTGAAATGTTTTTTACAAGTAGATTTGTTGTCTGAGACTCTTTAAGGTCTTTTTCTCTCTTTTTCCTCTCTTTTTTTGTAAGTCCGAAGTCATCAAATGTTGGAATTACTAAGTGTGAAATAGGACTACCGCAAGAATGAATAGAAAGATTTAATTCTTTATACTCTTTAGGCAGAAGCTCTCTTGCAATTTTATAAATAAAATCAATATTTGTTTTTGAGAGAGAGTATTCAGAAAGATATTGATTAAAGTATATTGTTAATGATGTTTTTTTTCTAACTACAGAATCTATTGAAATCTTGCCTGTTACATATGCCTGTTTTTTAAAATGACATTGTAAAGTGTCTGCGATAGGTTTGAAAAAACTGGTTGGTAATTTTTGAGCCGGAAGCGCCGGTGATAAAAAAACAATTAATAAGAGCAAAATGGAATGTTTCAGTTTCATCACGAAATTGTTGTTAAAGGTGAGCAAAACTAATCAAAAAAAATCAAACATGTGAAGAATATTGATTAAATGAATAACTTTGTGAGACATGAAATGATACTTTAATATATGATGAAAAAGATTTTAAGCTCTAGAACAGAAAACATTTTTCTAATAGGATTTCTTTCTATTATCTATTTATTGGGATTATTGGTTCCAATCAACGATAATGACTCAGCTCACCACGCCACGATTGCTTTAAATATGTTTTTAAATAACGATCCAATTTCATTGGTCTCACATGGTGATCCCTATTTAGATAAACCCCATTTTCAGTTCTGGATTCTTCAACTCTCTTTTATATTATTAGGAGTCACTACATTTGCTTATAAAATATCTTCGTTATTATTTACGTGTCTTACATTATATTCTATATATAAGCTTGCAAGATTGATTTATTCTAAAGATGTTGCAATTAATGCTACATTAATATTAGCGACTTCGTTTGCGTTTCTAATGGCAAATATGGATATCAGAATGGATGCTATGCTTACAGGTGCTGTAACATTCTCTATTTGGAAAGTAATTGAATATCTCAATAAAAATAGTTGGAAATCTCTGATTCTTGCTGCACTGGGTGCTGCAATTGCCTTTTCTGTGAAGGGATGGTATGGAGTTGGTATAATTGCTCTTACAACTATTTTTTATTCGATTAGCAGAGGTGCCTTTTTGGATCTATTTAAATGGAGATTTTTATCGATAATCCTCTTTTTCTTTGCCTTCATCACTCCAGAATTGATATCTTTCTATATTCAATATGACATGCATCCAGAATTATTAATCAGAGGAACTACTGGAAATTCTGGTCTTCGATTCATATTGTTCGATCATTTCTATGGAAGAATGAGTGGACAAGAGTTTGGAGTTGCATCATCTAATGACTATTTATTTTTCTTTCACTCACTTTTATGGTCAATAATTCCATGGAGTGTACTGTATTATATCGGTGTATTTGATAGAATTGCAAGATCATTCAGAGAAAAGACTCTGTTTTCAAACACTTCATTAGCATTTGTTTACCCTGTAATTGTAATTTTTATTGGCATGGGTATTTCCAAGTTTAAGCTACCTCAGTATATCATTCCCATTTTCCCTCTCACAGCTCTTTTCCTAGCCTCTTGGATAGATAGTTTTACGTTACGTGCTCTTAAAAAAGCAAATATTTTACAGAATATTCAGTATGTTTTGATGATTATTGTTGCGATAGGTATCAATTATTGGGCATTCCCTGTACAAAACCATATACTTACATTGGTATTTATAATTCCAGGTGTATTAATGTTGTTTAAACTGCTTCAAAACACTGATTCAGTAAGGAATTTAGTTTTAAAAGGTGTGTTTGTAACAATATTTTTCTGGTTACCTTTTAATGCCAACTTTTTTCCACAATTACTATCTTATCAGGGTGGCCAAAATTTAGCAAAGGAGGCAAATAAGATGTCGCTTAACAACAAGAATCTATTTCTATTTAATAACGAATTAGATACTCCTTTTTCATTTGATTACTATACTTCTCATGTTCATAGATTAGTCACTATTAATCAGATGGATAGTCTAAAATCAAATATAAAACCTCTATATCTTTTTGCAGAAGAGAAGGATCTTAAATTCTTAAATGACAATGGACATCAATATAATATATTGGCTAAATCTCAGGATTTCAGGGTTACAAGGCTAACTCCTGCATTTTTAAATCCAGATACTCGACAATCTGTTCTAACTAATGTTTATCTTCTAGAAATCAAATAATAACAATCAATACTATGACCCACAAATTTTTAATCTATCTGGCAATACCAGTATTTTTGGCTTGTAATGTTGCAGGTAATGTAATGAACAAAGTTGAGTCTGCTTTTGACGTTGTAGGCGATCAAGACAGCATTAAAATTAAGGGAGATGAGAGGGGATATATTGTTAAGACAGGAGATATGGCTCCAGATTTTGAATTAGTAATGGCTGATGGCAGTAAAAAGAGACTTTCTTCGTTAAGAGGAAAAGTTGTAATGCTTCAGTTCACTGCTAGTTGGTGCGGGGTATGCCGTAAGGAGATGCCATATATAGAGTCGGATATTTGGCTAAAAAATAAGAATAGAAAGGATTTTGCTCTTTTCGCAATTGACTACAAAGAGACCAAAGAAAAAGCAATTGAATTTGCTGAGAAAATAGGAATAACCTATCCTATGACACTAGATTTAGATGGAAAGATTTTTGATCTATTTTGCTCTAAAGGGGCTGGTGTAACCAGGAATATTATCATAGACAGGAAGGGCAAGATAATTATGTTGACTAGATTGTTCGACATGGATGAATTCAACAAAATGAGAGAAGTAATTGAAAACGAACTAAAGAACAAGAAGTAATGAAAAAAATTCATCTAGCCAATTTGCCTACCAAAGTATATAAGTTAGAAAGACTTTCAAAAAAGGTTGGTAAAAATATTTTTATTAAAAGGGATGACCAGACTGGCTCAGAAATTTCAGGCAATAAAATCAGAAAGCTCGAATATGCATTAAAAGATGCTATTGATAAAGGTTGTGACACAATAATCACATGTGGAGGAATTCAATCAAATCATTGTAGAGCGACTTCTGCTGCTGCAACAATGCTTGGATTGAAATCAATACTGCTGTTAAGAATATCTACTTATCCAAAAGTTGAAGGCAACTTTTTTTTAGATAAGCTTTTTGGTGCTCAAATCGAATATTGTACTCCTGATGAGTATAGAAATTCCAGGAATGAAATCATGGAGAAAATAGCATCAGATGTTGCGTCTAAAGGTGGCAAGGCCTATATAGTACCCGAGGGAGCCTCTTTTGGACCTGGTGCTTTAGGCTATATTGATTGTATGAAAGAGATTGTTAAGCAAGAAAATGAGCTTAATATTGAGTTTGATACAATTGTTTGTGCTGTTGGCTCGGGCGGAACTTACGCTGGTCTATATATTGAAAACAAGAGAGGTAATTTAAAGAAAAGAGTCATTGGAATGGCAGTCTGCGACGATACATTATATTTCCAGAATGCTGTTGAACAAATTTCGCATGATGCAATAAAACTAATTGATTTAAAACTAGATATAGACAAATCTGAGGTTGAAATCAATGATAAATATGTTGGAATAGGGTATGCATTGAGCACCGAAGAGGAGTTGAAATTTATTGCAGATTTGGCAGCTTTAGAAGCATTGGTATTGGATCCTGTTTATACTGGTAAGGCGATGAAGGGACTTATTGCTGAAATTGAAAATGGAAATTTAAAAGACTCGGATAATATTCTATTTATACATACTGGCGGATTATTTGGATTATTTCCAAAGCAGCAAGATTTTGAATTCTAGTACTCCTTAATTGGAGGAAGTTCGTTTGTTAGAATATTTCTTGCAGGTTTTGCACAGTAGATGAAATTTAAACCCAGATCGCAGTCGAATTTTTTTAGACAGGTGATCTGGTTTTTTTCTTTGCACTCTAAATTCATGATATTATGTATATTATGGTAATAAGTTTTGCCACAATAGACAATCATGAAAGAAGAGAGTAGATATATGATCAACAACCTGTTCATTGTCTTTTTTTAAAGGGTTACTATAATAATTTTTATCGAGATAAAAGCAAAACATACTTTTATTATACTCGTAATCTATTTTTATTTGCATTCTTCCACTGTCGTTACTTAACAATGCTCCTGCAATCATAAGTGATATGTATGACGCTGTACGCATAATATTTTCTTTACACTGATATAACGACTCTTGTTTTAAAATGCTGCATACAGTGATATCTACAATAGAGATCGGTTAAGGCATTGATACCCTACAAACTTTTTATCATCTGATTTATTCAATATGTAGAAATGTCGATTAAAGTCGACGATAAGTCTATTTAAATGTTTAATAGACTTTTTTATCTAAAAACTAAAACTAGTTTAAAACCCTTTACTGGATTAGATTTTGGAATATTTTCGACATAAATTTATAACTAATTGATATTTATTTAATTGAACGTTCATATCTATTTTTGATATGAAAACTTTTTATTAACCTAAATATTAATTCATGAAAAAATCATTACTGTTATTGATTTGCCTCATATGTTTTGGAGTAACATCCGCGTATGCTCAGGCAGTGCAGTTATCGGGTACTGTTATCAGTTCGGAAGACAACATGCCTCTTCCAGGAGTTTCGGTACTAGTAAAAGGTGCGACATCTGGAGCACTGACCGATGCCGATGGTAAATTTATCATTAAAAGCAACAAGGTAGCTAAGACTCTTGTCTTTTCTTGTATGGGTTACAAGACACAAGAGGTAGAGGTAGGAGCAACAAAAGATTTTAAAATTACAATGGAGCCAGATGCGTTTCTTGTTGATGAAGTTGTCTTTGTTGCATATGGTGTACAATCAAAAAGAGATGTCTCTGGATCTATTGCATCAGTGAAGGGAGAAGCTCTCAAAAATGTACCTGTTCAATCATTTGACCAAGCTCTACAAGGAAAGGCAGCTGGGGTTAATGTTACTATTCCAAATGGAGTTATTGGTAATGCGCCAGTAATCAGAGTAAGAGGATATAACTCAATTTCGGGAAGTTCTTCACCTTTGGTTGTAGTTGATGGTATTCCATTGCTGGAAAATGTATCAACTGGAGACAGAAACCTAAGAACTGTAAGAACAGCAGCCCCAACTAACATGATGGGAGATATTAATCCTGGAGATATTGCATCTATTGAAATTCTTAAAGATGCTTCTGCTACAGCTGTTTATGGATCAAGAGCCGCTAATGGAGTGATTTTAATTACTACAAAAAAAGGAGTTGATGGAGCATCTAAATTATCATATGATGGATCAGTTCAGTTTACACAGGCATCTAGTACATTTGATGTAATGGATGCATACCAATTCATTGAACATAAAAACAGAGCACGAGCAAACATTGGTTTAGCACCTGCGTATTTTTTAAATAACGATGCTAACGGTAATGTAATTAATACAGACTGGAGAGACTATATCTATCAAACAGGTTTTCAACATAATCACAATCTATCTTTTTCTGGTGCAAATAAAACTACAAATTATTATGTCTCTTTAGGATACACTAAAGGCGATGGGATGGTTAAATCAAACGACCTCGAAAAAAGATCAGCTAGATTCAATATTGAACATAAAATCAATAAAATGTTCACAGTAGGATCAAACTTTACCTACTCATGGTCTCTTATAAATGCGCCGAATACAGGTTCGCTTAATGGTGATAGCTTTAGCTCTGCAGGTTTGGGTAGAACAGTTTTTATTACATCACCAATTGTAGGTCCTTACAAAAATGATGGATCTTATAATATTGATGCTGCATCAGGAATGATTGGTACTTTAAATAACACACAATCAGTAGGATTTTTCAATCCTGTATTTTTGATTGATAAGAATCAATTCAGTGCTCAATCAGAGAGATTACTAGGTTCTATTTATTTAAATGTTAATCTATTAAAAGACCTATACTTTAGAACATCTCTTGGATTGGACAATAGTCTTGTTGAGTCTAAACAATTCTGGCATCCAGAACATGGTGATGGACGCCAAAATGGAGGGCTAGCTGCAAATTATATAGATAGAAGAAATAGATGGAATATTACAAATACTCTTAATTATACTAAGACATTCCTGGAAAAATTAAAAGTAACTGCTATGGCAGGTTCCGAAGAACAATATACTCATATTCGTTCATGGTCTGCATCACAAGTAGGTTTAACTGACATTTTCTATGATTCTTATGAGGGAGGTTGGACAACTCCTCAGCAACCACCAAGAGCAGCCCTTGAAGAGAACTATTTCTTATCATTCTTTGGTAGGTTAAATATTGATTGGAATAAGAAGTATTTTGTAGAAATAAGCGGCCGTAGAGACGGTTATTCAGGCTTGGCTGCAGGAAATAAGTTTGGTAATTTTGGAGGTATGTCATTTATGTGGAATGCTTCAAAAGAGTCTTTCTTAGATAACGATTTCTTTAAAAGATATATTTCAGACCTAAGAATTAAAGCCAGTTACGGTAGAGTAGGAAATATTTCTGCAGTTTCAAATTATGCATCTCTATTTTTGTATGGATCAGGAATTTATAATGGTAACTCATCACTGTATTTTGCTCAGGCTGGTAATGCAGATTTAAGATGGGAGGCAAGTAATAAATTTGACTTTGGTTTGTCATTTGGTCTTTTGAAAGATAAGATTCAAGTTGATTTCAACTACTTCAATAACACTGTAGAAGATTTGATTATTCAAGTTCCTCAATCACCTTCAAAGGGTATTCCTGATGATCTTATCTTCCAAAATATCGGTTCTATGAAGAATAATGGGATTGAACTTACATTAACCAGCTATAATATAGATGGTAAGGATTTCAAATGGAACACAACTCTAAATCTTAGTACACTTCATAATGAAGTAACAGCTCTTGCACCAGGTGTGCCAAGTATCGTTGGTGTTACATCGGGAACAGAAACAACTAACCGCACTCTTGTAGGTTATCCTATTGGAAATATTTGGGGTGTTAAAACATTAGGTGTTGATCCACAAACAGGTAGAAGAATTTTTGAAAAATTAGATGGAAGAAAGGTTTACTATGATCATAGCCAAACAGTTCCTGCAAACAGATGGAAATATGAAGATGGAACAAATGCTGCTGCGATTAATATTACTGAAGATGGCAGAGTTCTAGGTAGCCCAATTCCAAAAGTGTATGGTGGACTAGACAACAATTTTAACTACAAAAATTTTGATTTATCTATTGGTTTAAGCTATGCATTTGACTTCAAAATTTATAATGGATCAAAAGCAGGTTTAAGAGACCAGAGATTCTGGAATAACTCAGTAGAGGTTTACGAAACTGCATGGAAGAATCCAGGAGATATTACTGATATACCAAAACCAATTTGGGGAGATAATGTATCAAATGGATCAACTATGGTACAGTCTCAAAATGTTGAGAAGGGCGACTTTGTAAAATTAAGAAACCTAAGTTTTGGATATAATTTAAGTGAAAAATTTGCAAAGAAAATAGGAGTATCTAAACTTAGACTATACTTCCAAGCATTTAACCTATATACATTTACAAAGTATACTGGAGCCGATCCAGAGATATCATCAAATGGCGATGCTAATATCACTCCTGGAGTAGATAGAAACTCAGTTCCTCAAGCAAGAACCTATTCATTTGGTATTAATCTCACATTCTAATACAAAACATTTATGAAAAAAATATTGATAAAAATATCAGCATTAGCTGCAGCATCGTTAATTCTGACATCTTGTTTTCAAGATTATTTAGACCCGATTCCTAAAATATCTATTTCAGATTTAACCGCATTTGAAACAGCTCAAAAGATAGAAGGTCAAGTAATGGGTCTTTATCAAGCAATGAGAACAGAGACAAACACAGTAAACCTGTCTCAAGCATTTCTCTCAGGTAGGACACAAATCTATTTGGATATTAAAGGCGATGATTTTTGGAATCTCACACAAAATCAAACAACTGCGTTCCAAACATGGCAGCACAATGTAAACTCAGCAACAAATGAGGTTCAAAACACTTGGGGAGCAGCATATGCCGCAATTAACAAGATAAATACATTCCTCGAAGGGCTGGATGCTTCAAACGCAGTAGGAAAAAATATTATAACTGAAGCAAAATATAAGCAATACAAAGGTGAAGCGTTATCAATGAGAGCTATAGCCTATTTCTATCTTGCACAATTATACGCTCGTCCATACAATCAAAATCCTAATAATCTTGGCCTTGTACTTAGATTAACAGCTCAAAAATCATCTGCAGATAATGATAAAGCCAGAAGCTCTATAAAAGATACATATGACCAAATTTTAGCAGATCTCAATACTGCAGAGCCACTTCTTCCTATGTTTTATGGAACAGCTGCAAATTCAGTTAACAACGTTACTAGAATTCATAGAAATACGATAATTGCTTTTAAAACCAGGGTTTATTTGCATATGAATAACTTTCCGGCAGCTTTGACAGAGGGTAATAAAATAGTATCAGCAAATGCACCTTTCTCTGCTTCTTCTGGAGTTACATATTCTTTAGCACCTACATTTGCTTCGATTTTCTTACCTCCTTATGCAACAAGTGAGTCGATATTCTCTATAGCATTTACCTCTACAGAGTTGCCAGGTACTCAAAATGGATTTGCTGTTTACTACACTATTGCACCTAATGGTAACCAAGAGTATCCGATGAACACAGATAGTCCAAATTGGAAAAATACTACAGATTTTCCTCTAACCGATGCAAGAAGACAAATTACAAGAAAATCTACTGTAAGTGGAATAGAGTATACATTTTTACATAAATATCCACTCAATCCTAATACTGATTATGCTCCAATTATTAGATATGCAGAGGTATTACTAAACGTTGCAGAAGCCGAAGCAAAAGTTAACGGAGTAAACCAGAGAGCAGTATCACTCCTTAACGCTGTTCATAGTAGATCTGAATCAACTAAAACTTATTCTGTTTCTGATTTCGCAAATGCTGATGCATTTATTGATCAATTGCTAAAGGAGAGAAATATGGAGTTTATTGGAGAAGGTATTAGAGCAATGGATATTACAAGGAAACTAAAACCATTCCCAGCAAAAGGAAACACTGTTGCTTCAGCTAGTGCCGTCCAAATAAATGACCCAGCATATGTATGGCCTATCCCTCAAACCGAAATGTCATCAAATTCATTGATTGTTCAAAATCAATAGCAAAGTTCGTATAGATATAAGGAGTTTGCTCAGAAGCAAACTCCTTTTTCAAATATAAATACTATAAACTAAAACAAAATTCATGAAACGAGTAAAAGTAATTTTTACTGTTCTAATTCTGTCGATTGCCAACTATTTGTTTGCGCAAAATGTAACAGTATCTGGAACGGTTGTAGAAAAAGGGAATGGACTACCTATACCCAGTGTGAGTATCATAGTTAAAGGGACAAAGGTAGGAGCATCTACTGATGTTGATGGTAAATACACACTTAATGTACCATCAAATGGAATATTAACATTTTCATTTATTGGTTTTAAAACAGTGGAAATTCCAGTAAATGGAAGGAAAATTATCAATATTGAACTTGAGCAAGATGCTGTCAATTTGGGAGAAGTCGTTATGATTGCTTATGGAACAGCCAAAAAGGAATCAGTTACAGGTGCAGTATCAACTGTTAATACTAAATCGATTGAGAAGAGACCAGTATCAACAGTGTCTGCAGTTTTAGAAGGTCAAGCGGCAGGAGTTCAGGTCAATAACACATATGGAGAGCCGGGAACAGATCCTACAGTTATTATCAGAGGGTTTAGCTCAATAAACGGATCAAATACTCCTCTTTATGTTGTAGATGGGGTACCATATGGAGGCAATGTTTCAGATCTAAATCCATATGATATTGAAAATATTACTGTACTAAAAGATGCTGCATCATCTGCACTTTTTGGAAATAGAGCATCCAATGGTGTAATTATGATAACTACTAAAAAGGGTAAAAGCGAGAGAACAAGCATCAGAGCAAGTATTAATCAAGGATTTTTTGCTAGAGGAATAAAAGAATACGAAAAACTAGGAACAAATGATTACATGGAAATAATGTGGAAGGGGTATAGAAATCATCTGATGACCTCAAATCCAACACTTTTTCCTACAAAAGAGCTTGCTGGCGCAGAAGCTACAAAATCATTAATCCCTACATATTTGAAGTATAATCTTTACAACATGCCAGATAACCAACTATTTGATTCTAATGGCAAACTTGTTCAAGGAGCTACAATAAGACCTGGTTATGATGATTTAGATTGGTTTAAATTTATTGAAAGAGTAGGGTATAGACAAGATTATGTTATTAGCGGAGAGGGTGCTTCTGAAAAAAATAACTATTTCTTTTCTGTAGGATACCTTGATGAAAAAGGATATTTAAAATCATCAGATTTCAATAGATTGACAGGTAGAGCTAGTGTTTCGGTTACTCCAAAAAAATGGATAAAAGCAGGTTTTAATATATCAGGATCATTCCAAGTGGCAAATAGTACTACAGGTGATGCTGATAACTCTGCAAAATTCAATAACCCATTTAATTATGCAAGAAATATGGCTCCTATATATCCGGTATATTTACATGATATGGCAACAGGAGAATATTTACTTAACGCTAATGGAGAGAGACAATATGATAGTGGAAATTTATATACTCGCCCACAAAATTTAGGTAGACATATAGTTTGGGAATATGATTTGAACTTAGATAGAACATATCGAACAACACTTTCATCGCAAGCTTATGTAGATATAACATTCCTAAAAGATTTTACTTTCAGTATTAAAGGTGATTTAAACTTAAGAAATTTTGAAAACCAATCATATCAAAATGCGGAGATTGGAGATGGTCTAGGACAAGGACGTGCATACAGAACAATAAATCGATATAAAAACTATACAGTTCAAGAGATCTTAACTTATAAAAAAGAGTTTGGAGATCACAATTTCGAATTAATGGCCGCACATGAGAATTATAGTTATAACCAAACATATTTATATGGTGGTAAGACCAAAGAGACATTTAAAGGAGGAAAAGAATTAATTAATTTTAATGAAATTTTAGCATTAACAGGTTATCAAAGGGATTACAGAACAGAGAGTTATTTATCAAGAATACGATATAATTATTCAAATAAATATTTCTTTGATGCATCAATAAGAAGAGATGGATCTTCAAAGTTTATTGACTATAATAGATGGGGTAACTTCTGGTCAATGGGAGGAAGTTGGACAATTTCAAAAGAAAATTTCATGACGTCTGTTAAAGATTATATTAATAATTTGAAGTTAAGAGCCTCTTATGGACAAGTAGGAAATGACGGTGGAATAGATTATTTGGCGATTGATTTTAATGCTTATATGGCTCTATATAGTATGCAACAAAATGGAAATTTAGGAGCAGCCTATAAGATACAAAACGAAGCTAAAGACATTGTTTGGGAATCATCTAATTCATTTGGTGTAGCATTAGAAGGAAGATTTTTCAATAGATTGAATTTAAGTCTAGAATATTTCGATAAGAGATCTAAAGATCTATTATTTGATGTTTACCTTCCACTTTCTGCAGGAGCAACATCAACTACTGCCGCTGAAGCTACAATTAAGAAGAATTTAGGATCAGTTTCAAACAGAGGTGTGGAAATAGTAGCAGATGCCGATATAATTTCTTACAAATCATTCAAATGGAACTTTGGCATTAATACAACATTATTGAAAAACAAAATTGTCAACTTACCTGATCAAAACCGAGAAAATGGGATTGTGTCAGGAACTAAAAGATATTTTGAAGGTCACGACAGATATGATTTTTGGCTATATCAATTTGTCGGTGTAGATCAAATGACTGGAAAATCTCTATACTTACCGGATCTAGATAGATTCTATATAGATACTCCAGAAGCAGGAAAAACACAATTGCCATCACAATATGTTGTTAAAGTAAACGACAAATATTACACAACATACACAACATATGGTAAAAAAGATTGGAGTGGAAGTGCAATTCCAAAATTATTTGGTAGTTTTTCTACTACACTTTCATATAAAGATATCGATCTTTCTGTGTTGTGCACCTATTCAATTGGTGGAAAAACATTAGATTATTCTTATCAAGATTTAATGTCAGTAACAACAAATCCAAATTCATTACATAAAGATCTACTTAAATCTTGGGACGGAGCTCCAGAAGGGATGACCGAAACTTCAATAAATAGAATAGACCCTAAGGGTATTCCTGCAGTTAATTATGGTTTAAGCACATACAATGATGCACTTTCAAATAGATTTTTACTTGATGGATCTTATCTTATTGTCAAAAATATATCTTTAGGATATAGATTACCTAAATCAATTCTATCCAAAATTGATATCAGCGAAGCTAGTCTAAATTTTTCAGTTGATAATTTAGCAACATTCTCTGCAAAGAGGGGAATGAACCCTCAACAATCTTTTTCAGGAATAAATGATAATGCATTTGTTACTGCAAGAGTGTTTTCAGTAGGTCTAAGCGTAAAATTATAGAAAATCATGAAAAGAATAATTAAAATAACAACATTGACAGTAATAATTTCCTTATTTTATGGCTGTTCAAAAGATTATCTAAATACAAAACCAACTTCATCTACAGCAACTGCAACAATTTTCGAGACTGTAGAAAATGCGGCATTAGCTATAAATGGAATTAATAAACTAATGACCAGGCAGTACCTTGGTAGCCAAGGATTCAATGGAGAGGGTACTATTAAAATGTGGTATGGAAATTATACTGGAAACCATTTTTTTGTTAATCTACCTGGCTGGCTGCCAATTATTAATGGTGCATTCAGAGAGGAGGTTAGTAGTATTTATTTATATTATCCATGGTATTACTACTATATGATTATTGGGAATGCTAATGCAATAATCCAAAACATAGATCAAGCAAAAGGATTAGAAAAAGATAAACAATTTGTTAAAGCTCAAGCCTTGACTTTCCGCGCTTATGCATATACCATGCTTGCTCAATTATATTGTTATAGATGGAGTGATTCAAATAATGGAGAGAGCGATGGATTAGTACTACGTTTAGATGAATCAACAGGAGATATGCCTTTATCTAAATTAAAAGATGTTTATAATCGAATTTACACAGACCTTGATGATGCAATTCAGTTGTATACTTCTTCTGGCAAAACTCGCACAAAGAATTATGATCCTGATAAAAATGTAGCATATTCAATCTATGCTAGAGCAGCGTTAGTTAGACAAGATTATCAAAAAGCGGCAACAATGGCAGCGAATGCTAAAGCCGGATATCCTTTGATGAGTAATGATGACTATAAAGCTGGTTTTTACAAACCTACAAGTGAGTGGATTTGGAGTAGTTTCGGATCTGTAGACGAAAATCTACATTACTATTCATTTTTAGCATATATTGCTTATAACTCAAACGCAAGTGCTGTAAGATCTTATCCTAAATGTATCAGTAAAGAGCTATTTGAAAAGATTCCATCTACTGATGTAAGAAAAGGTTTATTCTTAGATCCTACTGGATATAGCTACACAATTTCAACAGGAGTTGCTGGTTCGGCTCTTAAGAGCAAAGCTTTTCAGATGTTTCCAAAAATAAATGCATCAGCAGCAGTTTATGCCTTTATGCAGTTCAAATTTGCAGCAGAAGATGTACCTGGAGTAGGTTATATCAACCATTTTCGTTCATCAGAGATGTATTTAATTGAAGCAGAAGCAAAATATTTTATGAATGATCCTACAGGGGCACAACAAGCACTAATATCTCTTAATAAAAATAGTGGTAGAGATGCTTCATATAGTTGTGATAAAACAGGTATAGATTTATTAAACGAAATTAAACTATATAGAGCATTAGAGTTATGGGGCGAAGGTTTTGATTGGTTTGATCTAAAACGTTGGGGGGACAGTATTAACCGTAAAAGCACATCTAATGGAGGTAACTTCATAACAGATCTCGCAATTTTTTCGGGCCCAAATGATGGAAATAAATGGACTTGGAAAATACCACTTAGAGAGACAGATTATAATGGGGCATTGTAAAAGATATTAATTTATTAATGCAACAAAACACTTTCAATTTCGTCTAAATAATGAGTTTAACCGGGAATCAGTATGTTTAGGTTTAGTACAGACATTGAGATTCTAGTAGTAAGTTTTGGTTAATAATCTTGTGTTTAAGATTCCCGGTATATTATAAGAGGCTGTCTAGGAGTAGACAGCCTCTATGTTTAATGTTAATTTAGTTATTTCCCTCTTTATTTCTCTTTCATATAAGGGTATTTTATATCAACAGAAGGAATAAAGGTCTCTTTAATAGTTCTTGGGCTTACCCAACGAATAAGATTAAATTGGCCACCTGCTTTATCGTTTGTTCCAGAGCCTCTTGATCCGCCAAAAGGTTGCATACCAACTACAGCTCCAGTAGGCTTGTCATTTATATAGAAATTGCCTGCAGCATAACTCAATTTACCACAAATATCCGAAACAGCGATTCTGTCTTTTCCAAATACAGCCCCGGTTAAACCATAAGGGGAAGTGTTATCACATAATTTTATAGCTTCTTCAAGATCTTGATCATCATAGATATATGCAGTAAGCACTGGCCCGAAAATCTCCTCTACCATCGATTTAAATTGTGGATTTGTAGTTCTGATCAAGGTAGGTCTTATAAAATAACCTACAGAATCATCATAGGTGCCTCCAAAAACAATTTCGGCTTCACTTGAATTTTTTGCAAATTCGATATAAGAGACAATATTCTTAAAAGAGGCTTTATCGATAACTGCATTGATAAAATTCGAAGGTTCAGCTACATCTCCCATTTTTGCCGAGTCATCAATACTTATCATGATACTTTTAATTCTCTCCCATAATGATGCAGGAATATACATCCTGGAGGCGGCACTACACTTTTGTCCTTGGTATTCAAAAGCTCCAGCATAGGCAGCAGTAGCTACCTCAATTGCATCAGCAGATGGGTGAACAAATATAAAGTCTTTACCACCAGTCTCTCCAACTAATCGAGGATAAGATTTGTATGTATGAAGTTTTGCGCCAACAATATTCCATATTGAATTAAATGTTGCGTTTGATCCAGTGAAATGAATTCCCGCTAAATCTTTTGAGCCCATAGCAACATTTCCGATTAATGATCCACTACCTGGAATGAAGTTAACTACACCATCAGGTAGTCCAGCCTCTTTAAAAATCTGCATTAGATAGTAATTAGACAGAAGGGCAGTCGTTGCAGGTTTCCAAACGGTGGTGTTTCCCATCATAACAGGAGACATATTTAAATTAGAGGCAATTGCTGTAAAATTGAATGGACTTACAGACAGAATAAAACCTTCTAAAGCACGATATTCCATTCTATTTAGCTGATTGTAAGAAGATTTTGGTTGTGTTCCATAAATTTCTGAAGCAAAAGAGACATTAAATCTCAAAAAATCAATTGTCTCACAAGCTGAATCAATTTCCGCTTGGTAAATATTTTTACTCTGGCCAAGCATCGTTGCAGCATTCAGCATCGCTCTATATTTATTCGCAATCAATTCAGCAGTTTTAAGCATAATTGAAGCTCTGATAGTCCACGGAGTCTCTGCCCACTCCTTATGAGCTTTCAAAGAAGCATCAATTGCCATTTGGATCTCCTTTTCACCTGCTTTATGATATGTTGCTAAAATATGTTTATGATTATGAGGCATTACTACGGTTTCGGTATTGCCAGTTCTAATCTCTTTACCTCCGATAATCAAAGGAATATCAACTACAATATTGCTTTGTCTCTTAAGTTCATTCTCTAGAGCTTCCCTTTCTGGAGAACCTTTAAGATAGCTCTTTACTGGTTCATTTTGAGGTACTGGAAAATTATAAATTGAATTATTCATATTGTTATTGTTTAATTAAGTTTATGTTAGCGATATGCAAAAATATGCAATTAGCTCTAATTATAACTTTTTTTCTTACTTTTATGCAACATTTAAAAACCGATTTCGTTTAACTAACAGAAGAGGATGATAACTTTTTTTAAGAAAAGTGACAAAAGTAGGAGAGAGTGGGAGGAGAAAGTCTATGATGAATGTCATAAGCGTCTCTACAACACTAGTTTAAGAATTGTTGGAGATCCAATGGATGCCGAAGAGGTTATGCATGACACTCTGATTAAATACTTTTCTGGTAATTATGAATTTGAAAATGACCAGCAAAGAAATGCATGGTTAACTAAAGTTTGTGTAAGAGCATCAATAGATAGACTAAGAAAAAACAAATCTCTTGATAATTTAGGACAACATGTAAAAGAGGAGAGTATGTTGGATAATTCGAATTACGATGCATCCAAAGAGAAGGAGTTGAACCTTACGGTAGAAAAAGTTAAAAAGGCTTTGGACGGACTTTCTGCTGGATATAGAACTATTTTGTCATTGTATTTGTTTGAAGGTTATGATTATCAAGAAATAGCGGAAATAACTTGCATACAGGAATCTACGGTTAGATCTCAGTTTATAAGAGGTAAAGCAAGATTACAACAGATATTAGAGGAACAAAATATTAAAAGATAGTAATTGATTATAAAACATAAATCAAATTTTAATAATGGACGAGTTAAAAAAATACATAGAGCTTAATCGAGAGGATTTTATGGAAGAACCTCTCGCAGGACATAAGGCTCGATTTATGAAAAAGCGAAATCAGGCAATCAATAATAATAGATTCACTATTTACCTTGCAGCAGCTGCGGTTTTGTTTATTGTTTTCTTAGTCCCTTTTTACCTATTGAAAAATGATAATAGTATAGATGTAGTCTCTCAAGAAGGTCAGAAGTCACAAATAGAGGTTACCGCATCTACAAAAGATATTCTTCCTGTTGAAGATCAGCAAAAGTTATCTGAGTATGATGAAGCTGAACAATTAATGGATAAAGGGGTGCCATTTGTTTCATTAGGACGAGCTCAAAGGCAATGGAGTCCTGCTGAATAACTTATGTTTTTTGAAAAATTTAAGCAATATTAATTTGAATCAACTATATACTTTATATGAAAAAGATATTTCTAATTGTTATTTCTCTAACTATTTATGTGTTAGGATTGTCTCAAAATGCTAAAACATTCCAAACAGGTCCCTTTAACGGGATTGATGCTGGAGGAATATTTGATATAGAGTTAACCTCCGACACCAAAGAGAGTGTTCAAATCGAGACCTCTCCAGAATTAATGCAATTCGTAAAAATTTATGTAAAGAATGAAATTTTATATTTAAACTTGGAGACATCAAGAATTCCCTCTTCATTAAAGACTAACTCATCAAATATCAAGGCAAAAATAAGTATGCGCAATTTCAATTATTTAAGCCTCTCTGGAGCATCAAAACTTCGTTCAAAAGCAGTTTTCAATGAAAAAGATGTAAAATTCAAAGTAAGTGGAGCATCGAATGCAGTTATGCCTGAAGTAACCTGCAGAAATGCTGAGATTTCTGTATCAGGAGCATCTGCAGTCACTTTAAATGGAAAATTTGAAGAGGTGATCTTAAATGTTGATGGGACTAGCAATGTGAAATTTAATGGAAATGCCGAAAGTGTAGAAGTTGGAATTAGTGGAGCAGGAAGATTAAATCTGAGGTCACAAATTGGAAAGTTGGAAATTAAATCGAGTGGGGTAGCAGGAGTTGTTTTAGAGGGAAAGGCTGATTTTGCAGAACTGATCTCTTCTGGATCGTCAATTATTCAAAGTCCAAATTTCAAAATTAATGATGCAGAGGTAAAGGCTTCTGGGGCTGCAAACATTAAGATTCAGGTAATAAACACATTGAAAGTCAATGCAAGTGGAAGTTCAATCGTAAAATACTTTGGAAACCCTAAAATTAAATCTAGAAAGGTCTCATCTGCAGCATCTTTCAATAGATTGTAGATTGTACATTAATTATAATTATGATTTATAAGGAGGCAAGCTTAGTTGTTTGCCTCTTTTTTCTTAACTTTATTGCATTAAAATAATAATCATGAAACCAGAAAAACTTCATCAAGAAGCATTTGTGCTTGATTCTCACTGCGATACTCCCTTAAAACTAATCGAAGGAGAAGATTTGTCTTCCGAAAATTTAGATGTCCACTTCGATTTTGAGAGAATGAAAAGAGGTGGTGTTGATACAGTTTTTTTTGCAATCTATACATCAAATAAACTCGAACCAGACGCAGCCACAAGGCGTGCTTTACAGTTGATAGCAAGAACGTATGATGCTGTAGAAGAGAATAGTGATATTGTCGAAATTGCACTTTCTGGAGAAGAGGCGTTAGAAATTAAAGAGCAAGGAAAAAGATCGATAATGTTTGGAATGGAGAATGGAACTCCTATTCAAAAAGACCTGAGTTTACTTAGACTATTCTACGACATGGGAATAAGATATATGACTCTTACTCATGCTGGAAACAATGAGATTTGTGATTCATGCGCTACTAAAGAAAAGAGATGGAATGGATTAAGTCCTTTTGGCGTTAAGGTAGTTAAAGAGATGAACAGACTTGGTATGTTAATCGACGTGTCTCATATTTCAGATGAAGCATTTTATGATGTACTTAAACACTCTACATCCCCAGTCGTTGCAACACATTCTTGTTGCAGAGCTTTGGCAGACTTACCTAGAAATATGACAGATCAAATGATAAAAGATCTTGCTGCTGCTGGAGGAGTTATTCAAATTAACTTCTATCCGCCATTTTTAGACAAAGATTATGCAGATAAATTCTGGCCGCTTTGTGATAAATTTGAAGAGGCAGAGGCATTATATAAGCAAGACCCACAGCAATATAAAGAGGTTTATCAAAAGGCAAAAGATGAAATGTTCGCCATACCTAGGCCATCATATAAACGTATTGTAGATCATATTGATCATGTTGTGAAACTTGTTGGGGCAAAGCATGTTGGAATAGGATCTGACTTTGATGGTATCGAAGTTACTCCAGAGGGAATGGAAGGTGTTGATAAACTGCCACTTATTACCTTAGAGCTTTTAGCGAGAGGTTATTCTGAATCGGATGTCAGAGCTATTATGGGCGAAAACTTTTTAAGACTTTTAAATTAAACAATAATATGTCAAGAATTGCATTAATCACAGGGGCTACATCGGGAATAGGAGAGGCAACGGCTCATGCCTTTGCTGCCGATGGATTCGATATAATTATAACTGGTCGTAGAGTCGCATTATTGTCTGCATTAGAAAAGGATCTAGAATCTAAGTACGGCATAAAAGTTCTTGCACTAAGTTTTGATGTGCGTAATCTTAATCAAGTTGAGCAGTATTTAGGTACCCTGCCAAAACCTTGGAATGAAATTGATGTGTTGGTTAATAACGCAGGTTTAGCAGTTGGATTACAACCAGTTCAACAAGGCATGTTCGATGATTGGGAGAGAATGATTGACACTAATATCAAAGGACTACTTTATGTTTCTAAAATTGTTTCCAATTTTATGATTACTAGAGGTAAAGGCCATATTATCAATATTGGTTCAATTGCTGGTAAAAGCGTCTATCCTAATGGCAACGTCTATTGTGCCACAAAACATGCTGTTGACGCACTGTCAGAAGCAATGATGATGGATCTTCATTCTCATAATGTGAAAGTTTCTCAAGTATGCCCAGGTGCAGTGGAGACAGAATTTTCACAAGTTAGATTTAAAGGTGATTCAGAACGAGCATCTAATGTTTATAAGGGATTTGTTCCACTTAAAGCGAAAGATGTTGCAGATGCAATCTTATATATTGTAAAGGCACCTGCTCATGTCAATATTAGTGATATGGTAATTATGCCTGCTGCACAAGCCTCAGTTTCAATTATAAATAGAAAGGATGGTTAATTTAACCATCCCTCTTTCTTCAATACTTGATCAATTTTATCAGCTAAGTCCTCTCTATTTTTGTCATTTCTGTTTGCAAAAATAAGATAGAGGATTTTTTGTTTAGGATATCTTGCGGCATAGATTTGAAATCCTCCATTGTCACCAGTATGAAATACTTTTTGCGGAAATCCAGGTTTCTCTTCAATAAACCAACCATAACCATAACTAGTATTAGGGAGATCGGTGACGGTAATTTTAGGGGCATGTGCAATATCTGTCAGATCTTTACTTATTAAGCTATAGTTTCTTAATGCCTTCTCCCATTCAATAAATTCATTTACAGAAGTATATATTCCACCATCTGCCTTTGTTGCAAAAAAAGACTCCTCTAAATAGTCGTACTCTTTGAATCCATTTTCTTCTTTAATATAACCATGGGCCATTGAAGGAATTATTCTACCCTCTTCGAAATATAATGTATGACTCATATTTGAAGGGGAAAATATTTTTTCGTGCATAAATTGTTCAAAAGGCATTCCAGAGGCTTTTTCAACCAAAGTGTATAAAAGTTGAAAAGTAGGATTCATATATTCATAACTTGTACCTGGTTCAAAATTCAACTCTTTAAGATCTTTGATATATGAGTAGGATTCAACATCTTTTGCCTTTAAAACAAACTCTCTGTTCGATCTATCACGAGAATCGGGAATTCCAGATGTATGTGAAAGAAGGTGTTTGATTTTGATCTTTTGAAAAAAATCTGCTTTAAAATCGGGAAACCACTTAACAATACTATCTTCTATACTAAGCTTTCCCTCTTCATGAAGCATCAATGTTGCGATAGCTGAAAACTGTTTCGAAACCGAAGCTATATTAAAGAAGGTGTTGTCATCAATCTTCTTCATTGTAGACATATCTGCAATTCCATATCCTTTCGAAAAAACAACAGAATCATCTTTCATAATAAGGACAGCAGCTCCAGGTTCATTGTTTTTGTACTCCTCTTTAAAAATTGAGTCAATAGAAGAGTTAAATGTATTGTTCTTCATGCACGAATTAAGAATTAATAGCGAAAATGACGCTAAAAGTAGATGTTTAAACATGATATTTATATATAACAAGGTTGTTATATGTTGTAACTATTGAGTTTTATAGCTTTAATCTCAATAGATTGATTGCATCAGAAGATGATCTCTCAATTATTCTTTGACGATCTCCTGTGAAAATCTTTTTAGCTGTGAACACCTCATTTCCTACTACAACTGCAAACCAAACAAGCCCTACAGGTTTATGATCAGCACCGCCTCCTGGCCCAGCAATACCAGAGGTGGCTATTGCACAATCAGATTTAGTTAATTTTTGTACTCCAAGCGCCATCTCTCTTACACACTCTTCGCTAACAGCACCATTCTTTTCAATTATCTCATGAGAAACACCTAGGATATTAGTTTTAAGCTCATTACTATATGCAGTAATTCCTCCTTTATAGACAATAGAACAACCTGGAACAGAAGTTATAAGAGAGGAAATCTTTCCACCAGTACATGATTCAGCGATTGATAATGTCAAACCTTTAGATTCGAGTAATTTTAAGATTACCTTTTCTAATGTGTCCTCATTTTCGCCGTAAATAGCATCACCAATAATTGCTTTTAACTTTTCAACCTCTTGGTTTACTATGATTTCTGCATGAGGTGCAGACATACCATAAACAGATAACCTTAATCTTACTCCAATTAACGGATTTGGGAGATATGCTAGCTTCATAGACTTTGGAAGCGCTAGTTCCCATTGCTCAATTGTTTGAGATAATACAGACTCAGGTATTCCATAAGTTACTAAAGTTCGGTGAAATATGCCGTCTATTTTAAGTTTTGATTCAATAAATGGAATGATTTTTTCCATTAAATGCTCCATTTCAAAAGGGACCCCAGGCAACGAGAAAAGCAATGATAAACCAGATTCAGTCTCTCTATTTTCAAAAATAAAGCACATTCCAGGTGCCGTTCCTTTTAAATTAGTGAATACTTTTGCATTATCTGGTACAAGTGCCTGATTTCTATTGATATCAGTTAACTCTAATCCTCTTTTTTCACAGATAGATTTTATTACATCAAACTGATCTTGATTATAAACATAAGATTTACTCTTACTTATGTTAAATAGAACATCTTTTGTTATATCGTCCTTGGTAGGACCTAGACCTCCAGTAACGATAACAACATCGTATTTTTCTGTTAATTTGGATACTACACTCTCTATCTCAGATTGGTCATCCTGGATTGAAACCATTTTCTCAACTTTAATGCCGATCTTGTTCAGCAATCTTGAAATATGAGCAGAATTGGTGTCAACTATCTGACCAATAAGAATTTCATCACCAATAGTGCAGACACAAGCTTTATGCATTTTTGTATTGTTTTGATAAATATCGGTTGATTTTTGAAACAATACTTGGGCCTTCGTAAATAAATGCAGTATAGATTTGAACAAGAGAGGCACCTGCATTAAGCATTTTCTCTGCATGTATTGGAGACATCACTCCTCCAACTGCAATAATTGGAAGCTGACCCGAAGTCTTTTTGTTTATATAACTTACTGTATCTAAAGATCTTTCAAATAGAGGAGCTCCACTCATACCGCCATCTCCAATTGTTTCAACAATTGCTTGATCAGTAATTAATCCATCTCTTTTTGTTGTTGTATTGGTAGCAACTATTCCGTCTAAACCAGAAACTAAAATTAATTCGATTATTTCATCTAATTGTTCGTAAGTCAGATCTGGTGAGACCTTTAAGAGAATAGGACGATATTCATCCATATATTTTCTGAGAGTAATTAATCTATCAACAATTTCAGATAAAGAGGTGATATCTTGAAGTTTAGTAAGACCTTTAACATTAGGACATGAGACATTGACTACAAAATAGTCAACAAAATCATATAGTTGAGCAAATGACTTTTCGTAATCTAATGGTGCATTTTCATTCGAGCATGCTGTGCTTTTACTGATATTACCTCCAATAATAACCTTAGGACGGCGCTTTTTAAGGTTTTTAACAGCATATTTAACACCCTTGTTATTAATTCCCATCCTGTTTATAATGGCACTATCCTTGACTAGTCTGAAGCATCTTGGTTTTGGGTTTCCTAGTTGTTCTAAAGGTGTTAAAGAGCCGATTTCAACAAATCCAAATCCAAAATTTGCTAAATCATTGTACATATCACCATTCTTATCAAATCCCGCAGCTAAGCCTATTGGATTAGGAAATTTGATACCAAATATCTCTCTTTCCAAATAACTGTTTTTGTAACTAAAAAAGAGCTTGAGTATTTTATCTGAAAACGGAATAAAACGCAAAATAAATAGCAATCTCTTTACGATTTTATGAGCCGTCTCTGGCGAGAATCTAAAAAGAAGAGGTTTGAAGATTTTAAACATTACAGAGAAATTTTCTGCAAAGATATAATTAATACTATTGCTTGTCAAATAGAAGAGCTTGGTTTTATCTCTTCAAAAGTCATGTCATCGTAAATCATTATTATCTTCATAAGAACACGATTTTTGCGTATCTCCGGCTTATTTTCGACTTTTATTGAATTCTCACGAACTTGATTTTCTACTTTAACTGGTTCATCTTGTTGAATACTAAACAAATCACGTGTATTATCCTTTTTACGTTCTATCGGCTGTTCCTGCACAAACTCTTGTTTGTACATCTTACCCTTACCTGTAATCAACCATTCTGCACTTACAGTAGGGAATTTTAATAAAAGTTTTGAGATAAACTCGTATCCGGGCTTGTTCCTTCCAGATAGTATATGTGATAATCCCGATCTCTGAATACCTAATATATCGGCAAACTTAGCAGGCGATAGCTGCTCTAGCTGCATTAATTGTAATAATCGGTCTTTCATAACGAAAAATTGCTTGATTAATTATGTAAACTTTACATGTTACAAATGTAAGTATAATATTGTTTACAAAAGTAATTTAATTGAATTTACGGATGTAATTTACAGATATGGATAAATAGATATAAATCATAATACTATTATAACTTAAAGCTATTATCAATTAATAAAAGGCATTACTTTAAATAAGGTCGTTAAAATGTTGGTAAATAGTACTATAAATTGATGCAATCCTCATAATATAGCTAAAACAGATATATACAGACAATTTTTACTAAATATAATTAAATCAAAACATGATATAATACACATAAAATGCTGGTAAATAGAATAATAAAACACATATAAATACTATCTATAAAGCACATACAAATGTAAATTCACTGCACTAACAATTGCCTCAGTATAGATAGGAAAAGTATACAGATGTAATCTTAAAGAGTTATTAATGTAATTCACATTTGTAAACAAACCGTCAAATTTAAAAGATTTCTGTATAAATGGATATTTATATAGTTTTGCAAAAAATAATTGATTGTGGAGCTTAAAATTAAAATTCAGGACTACTCATATAATCTACCTGACGAAAAAATTGCAAAATATCCTCTACCCGATAGAGACCTCTCTAAGATTTTAATCTTTGAAAACAAATTGATATCTGAGTCGAAATTTCGAAATCTCGCTGAGTTATTAAAAAATGATACCTTATTAGTATTTAATAATACGAAAGTTGTCCCAGCAAGACTTTTCTTTAAAAAAAGTAGTGGCGCAAATATTGAGATTTTTTGTCTTGAGCCTCATATGCCTGAAGATTATGTTAGATCATTTGAAGCTACAGAATCTTGTGAATGGGTTTGCATTGTAGGTAATATAAAAAAGTGGAAAGATGGATTTGTATATTTTAATGATTATCAACAATTAACAGGAGATTTAAATCTTAAAGCCGAAATTGTTGAAAGATCAGATAATAATATAATAATCAGATTTTCCTGGGATACTGGAATACCTTTTTCAGCAGTTATTGAGCAGTGCGGAAAGATTCCAATACCACCTTATCTTAATAGAGATACAGAAGAGTCTGATTTAGAGAGATATCAAACAGTGTATGCTCTAAAAAGAGGATCGGTGGCAGCACCAACAGCTGGATTACATTTTACTGACGTTGTTATTGAAAACCTTGCTCAGAAAGGCATTGAAATTGAGAAAATATGTCTACATGTGGGTGCCGGAACATTTCTTCCTGTAAAATCTGAGTATATTGTCGACCATAAAATGCATTTTGAGCCATTTGAAATCACTAAAAACTTTTTGTTAAAAATTCTTCAATCATTAGATAATAAGGATATTGTAGCTGTTGGTACAACCTCTGCAAGAACTTTGGAGAGCTTATATTATTTAGGAGTTCAGTGTATTAGAAATGGTAATCCTGGTTTTGTAGAACAATGGGAGCCATACAAATCACAATACGAAATAAGTACTAGAGAGTCAATAGAAGCGCTTATAAATTGGATGGATAAAATGGACTCATCTTCTTTTAAAACCAAGACGGGGATAATTATTGTTCCAGGATTTAAATTTAGAATTATTAATAGATTAATAACTAATTTCCATCAACCACAAAGTACACTTTTACTGTTGATTGCAGCTTTTATTGGAAGTGATTGGCGAAGAGTGTACGAATATGCTTTATCTAATAATTTTAGATTTTTAAGCTATGGTGATAGCTCTATTCTGACAAAAAATAGTTCTCTTAATGTAATTGATTGACTGATTGAATAAACTTTAATGTCTGACTTGCCCATGATGAAGATAGTGGACCTGCGCTAACCACAGATTCTGCTATGCGAATTATCATTGATTCGGCAATTTCTCTATATTCCTGATTACAAGTATGAACATATAATTCAGACATGTTTCCAAGCATAGTTGAGTTTGTTGATGGTAAAATAAAATCAGAATTGGAATTTTCAACCGATTGAAAAAGATTCCTTTTTGATTTTAAATCAGTAAACATATGTTTACTAGGATCATAATATTTGGCAATAAGGTCTTTGGCCAACTTTACAGCTAAATCTAAATACTCCTGTTTTCTTTCAGTAGAATAAAAATATAGTATTGTACTTATTATTTCAGAGTTTGCAGATATAGATAAATTATAATTTAAACTATTATTAATTAAGAAATTAAACTTATTCTTAGCAAAATTATACATGTAAAGGTCATTAAGGCTTTCAGAAGCCTTTGCTATAGATTTTACAGCTCTAGCCATATTTCCTGTAACTACTCTTTTATCAACAAAGTATCCCCTGTGTTCTTTTCTCCTCTCAATAAGTCTCTTCAGATGGATGTCGTTCAATATTAGATACGTAGCCATAGACCTTACAGGAAGTTGCTGGTCCATTTTATTATATCTTAAATTGAATCCTAATGCCTCTGCTACATCTCGATAATCGTCCGGAAATAATATTGAAAGCTCATTTACGGAAAATGTATAATAAACCGAATCTTCAAATGAGTTCATTAAAGTAGTTGAATTATAAAGACCTCCATCAGCTTCGGAAAGGTCTCTTTTTATAAATTCAAATATTTTAAGAGCTGTCTCCTTGTATGTTTCATCTCCAAAAAACTTATATGCCGAAGAATATAGTTCTAAAAACTTAGCGTTTTCAGAAAGCGTTTTTTCAAATAACGGCTCAGAACATGTACTATCAATAGATTGTCTGAATATTCCACCTTCTATAGGGTCAAATGAGCCCGAATATTGAATCAGATCTAGAAATGCAACAACTGAGTTTGATAGTTCTGAATTTCTAGAATATTTAACTAAATCTAAGAGATTTGAATATAGGTACGGGTTAGGAGTGAAGGGTCTTATTTTGTATAAAAAATGGATATTTTTTTGAGGTGAAAGCCAAGTTTCAATATGATTTTTTATAATTAAGTCCGATATACTAAATTCTGAATCTGTTAGTTTAAATGGATTGTTACGAAATAACGATTCATTCAATTCATCAGAAAGTTCAATCAATAAGCTCTTTTTTTCCTTGTTTGCCTTAGATAGATTAGATGCAACATTTATAAAGTAATCTCGATCGCAGTTTGAAAAGCAGACAAGAGGGCGTCTGGAAGGGAGAGCGAAAATGTTCATCGGCATAGTCGAAAAATCATTATTCATCATAAGCATATCTATGCCAGTTAAATAAGCTTCAATATTCTCATCTGCATCAAGCATTACAGGAATGAAGTTCTTGTTAATGATGTCTGTAACATAATCATCAAAGAACAAATCCAAAGCAGATTCTCTTGCAATAAGATTACTATTACTCCCGATATGAATGAATATAAGCTTATCCTCTTCGTAAGCTTTACGAATGACATTTTGCGAAAGATCGAAATTCCAACGAATTCCTTTGTTGTCGAAAAGTTTTATATATGGAGAAGAACCGCTGTTCATCGTTTTTATAATCTAATTACTATTTTTGTATAACCTAAACTTAATAAGAATGAAGAGAACAATAATAGATCTTTTTGAAGAATCGGTACAAAAATACTCCGATTTTACATTTCTTCTCGAAAAAGATCAAGATTGCTACAAACCTACATCCTACAAGGAAACTAAGCTGATTGCAAAACAATTTGGAGCTGGCCTTTGTTCACTCGGCTTTACAAAGGGAACCAATCTATCTATTTTATCCGAAGGTCGAAATCTTTGGATCATTGGCGAACTAGCTCTATTTTATGCAGGAGGAGTAAATGTACCATTATCGATAAAATTAGAAGAGAGTAGCGATCTTCTTTTCAGACTTTTGCATGCAGACGTAAAGTATATAATGGTCTCCTCTAGGCAATTATCAAAAATAAGAGCCATAAAGTCACAATTACCTCTTCTGGAACATATTATTTTATTCGACAAACTCGATAATTATGAAGAGAAAGAGATCTATTATGAAGATGTAATTGAACAAGGTAAAGAGTATCTGATTAAAAATGAGGCTGAATTCGAAAAAATAGCTAAATCAATCAATAATGATGATTTTGCTACAATTACTTATACTTCTGGAACAACTGCTGATCCTAAAGGAGTTATTTTGACTCATAGAAATTATACTGCAAATGTTGAGCAATCACTAACTTGTATAACTATACCGCCTAAATTCAGAATGCTTATAATTCTACCATTAGATCACTGTTTTGCCCATGTTGTAGGCTTTTACATCATGATTGCAAGCGGTGCAACTGTAGCAACAGTACAGCCAGGTAAAACAGCTTTAGAGACTTTGAAAAATATACCTGTTAACATTAAAGAGGTAAAACCACATATTCTTTTATCAGTTCCGGCTTTGGCTAAAAACTTCAAAAAGAACATTGAGACTTCGGTAAAGGCTAAAGGTAAATTTGCTGAGTGGCTATTTAATAATGGATTGAAAGTAAGTTACTTTTATAATAAAGATGGATGGAACAGAGGATCTGGATTATCTTTTCTAGTATACCCTTTAGTCGCACTTGTTAAAAATACACTCTTTAAAAAAGTCGCCGAAGCAATGGGGGGTGAACTTCAATTTTTTGTTGGAGGAGGAGCACTATTAGACAAAGAGTTACAAAGATTCTATTATGCATTGGGTATTCCAATGTTTCAAGGATATGGATTGTCGGAGGCAACACCAGTAATTTCAACAAATACACCAAAAAAACACAGACTTGGTTCATCAGGAATACTTGTTAAGCCTTTAGATTTAAAAATTTTAGACAATGATGGAAATGAGTTACCTACAGGTGCATCTGGTGAAATAGTGATAAAAGGAGAGAATGTAATGCATGGCTATTGGAAAAATCCAAAAGCTACAGCAGAGACAATCAAAGATGGTTGGTTGCATACTGGGGACCTTGGATACATGCATAAAGATGGGTATTTATATGTGTTGGGACGCTTTAAAAGTCTTTTAATTGGAAGCGATGGAGAAAAATATTCTCCAGAAGAGATTGAAGAGACGATCGTTACTCAATCTAAAGTAATTCAGCAAATAATGCTATATAACAATCAGTCTCCATATACAATAGCTGTCATTGTTGCAGACAGATCCATTACAACTGACAGACGAAAATTACTTGATCTTATAACAGAAGACCTTAATCGTTACAAAGGAAAAGGTGAGTATTCTGGAATCTTTCCTGAACGTTGGCTGCCTGCTACATTTATCCTTGCAAAAGAACCATTTTCGGAACAAAATAAAATGATAAATTCAACAATGAAGATGGTAAGAAACAAAGTAGAGGAGGCATATAAACAAGAAATTGAGTTTGCATACACTCCTGATGGAAAAAATGTTTACAATAAATTTAATATGGATTGATAATGAGAAAGTTTAGAATAGCATTATGCATCATTTCAATTCTTGTTACATTAATATTGTCGCTGAAATATCTTCAAGGTCCAAAGATTGATAGAGACACTGTCGTAGGGTTTAACGCAAAGAATACTTTACATGATTTAAAAGTCATTTCTATTTATCCTCATTCATTTGAACATCCAAATGAAAGGATAATGGTTAGAAATTATTTGTATAAAAGACTTATAGACTTTGGATTAAAGCCAGTTATATATAATTATGATTCAATTAAAACTAGAATTGGAACTTATAGTAATGCCTCAAATATCTATGCAGTAATTGACCCTGTTCAAGGTGAGGCTTCTTCTTATATTTTGTTGGTAGCCCATTATGATTCACGCTTTTCTAAAAAAGTAAACGACAAAATTGTCTACTCAAAAGGAGCCGCTGATGATGGATATGGTATAGCTACAATATTAGAGCTTATAAGAGTATCGATGAGGTATCATAATCATTGGAACCAAGGCATCAAAATCTTGTTTACGGATATGGAAGAGAACGAGCTAGATGGGATGAAAAATGCTTGGGAACATAACAGAGAAATTTTCTACAAGACAGGATTGGTCATAAATTTGGAGGCTAGGGGAGTTAAAGGAGCTGCATTAATGTTTGAAACATCGCCGAATAATCATAAAATTATAGATATATATAAAGAGGCACGACATAGTTTTTCTTATTCTATAACTTCATTTGTTTACTCAATTCTACCAAATTTTACAGATTTCTCGGTTATTAAAGAGGAGATTCCTGGAATGAACTTTTCTGTAGTTGACAATCTGCATTATTACCATACAGATAAAGATAATTTCAACAATATAAGTTTACACTCTATTCAACATTATGGTGTACAAACTGAACCAATTTTGAAAACATTTTTAACTGACTCTAAATACTCAAATGTTGATTATTTCAAAGCAGAAAAGAGTATGGTTTTTCATACAATTCCATATTTAGGACTACTACAGATGACAAAAGATAATAATTTTAAATACAGCGTTTTATTCGGTATTCTCTTTTTAGTTGCCTTGTATGCTTTCAAAGTCCAATCACGAATAAAATTCTTGAAAATTCTACTCTATTTTTTGCTAATTTTACTCTTTATTATTTTGGGAGGTGGGACAGCCCATTTGGTTGTAATGGGAATTTCTTATTTAACAGGTATAAAGGCAACATTGGTCTCAATGTTATATGTCCCCTATGAATTTGTGATCATGCTGACGTTTTTAGCACTTATTAGTCTGTTGTTTTATAAATTCTTTATAGCGATAACTAAGAAAAGAGGTAAGTACTTTGTTCTTGACTTTCTTTCTGCATCACTTTTTATATACGCAGTTTTAGCGGGTGTTATGTTCTATTTTACGGGAGAGAATCTTCTGCTTCTAATCCCTTTCTCCCTTGCAGTGGTTGCATTTTTACTTAATCTATTAAGATTTACACGTATTATATATCTTGTAGCATCATTAATGATTTTGGCCTCATCAGGAACATTTATTTATCTAATTGCAATTACATTGACTATTGGATCACTATCAATTATTACAAGTTTGGTATTATTGACAATGTCTCTAGTTTACCCATTATTAAATCTATATTGCCGAAAAATTGCTTTATAGAATTAATATTTACTAAATTTGCAACGCAATAAATACAGACAATGAATACAGATAAATATCAGGATATCAGGCCTTATATCGATGAAGAAGAGGCATTAGCTATGAGTCGTATAGCTAAACACCCACTTCTCTCTCAGATCTCTTCGTACCTTTTTCCCGGTCGAAAGCCTGAAGAATTGAGGCAATTTATTTCAACATTAAAGAGTGTAGAAGATTTTCAATCTAAAGTTATGCTGTATGCAATCAGAAAGATTATTTCTGATACTGCTAGAACTTTATCTTATTCGGGAATAGAAAAACTAAAAAACGACAAAAAACACCTTTATATCTCCAATCATCGTGATATATTGCTTGATTCTGCAATCATTCAGGTGATATTTCATATGAATGGCATTCAGACTTCAGAAATGGCAGTAGGAGACAATCTTATTACTGATTCATTTATTGAAGATATAGCCCGTTCAAATAAGATGATTAAGGTTGTTAGAAACACAAATCCGAGAGAGCTTTATAATAGCTCTATGGTGTTGTCTTCATATATTAGAGAGGCTGTTTCTGAAAATAGAAGTTCTGCTTGGATTGCTCAAAGAAATGGGCGAACAAAAGATGGCGTTGATCTTACAGAGCAAGGTCTTTTGAAAATGCTAGATATGAGTGGAAAGGATAATTTTATTGATGATTTTGATGCATTATCTATTGTTCCAGTTTCAATTTCATATGAGTATGAGCCATGTGATTTGCTTAAAACCAAAGAGATATACATATCAAGGCGAAAAAAATATGTTAAGGCTCCAGGTGAAGACTTAAATAGTATTTTAACTGGAATAATGCAATTTAAAGGAAATATACATATTGATTTCTGTAATCCAATCTCTAAAGAGGAGATTAAAAATTGCGCAGGACTTGAGAAAAACGAGAGATTTAAAGCATTAGCAGAGGTGCTTGATAAGGAGATAGTAACTTCGTTTCAGTTGTGGAAAAATAACTACATTGCATACGACATACTTTATAAATCCGATAAGTATTCTTCAAAATATTCAGCTACCGACAAGCAAGAGTTTGTGAGTTATTACAAGTACAAGCTATCAGAAGTAGAGGGAGATGCGAAAGAGATGGAAGAGATTTTCTTGTCTATTTATGCAAACCCAATTATTACTAAAGAGAAATACTATTTGAATAAGTAATTGAATTATAGAGTTATAGTAAATAAATAACAAGACTGTTACAACGTATAACAGTCTTGTTTTATTTATTGATAATATGAATATTGTCTGTTTGTTAAAAACATAAAACTATAAATTGTTTCAATTATTTAACATTTGATTAAAAATCTTAATCTAACACACATTTTTACCTATTCATTTAATTGTTGAAAGCAAATATAATTGCTAAATTTGCCAGATAAATTAAAAATATCATTATCTGATAAATTACTCAGTTATGAACAATAAAAAAATCTCTCTTCAAGATGCCATTTCTCTTGTCAAAGATGGCATGACAGTGATGGTTGGTGGATTTCTTGCCAACGGCGGAGCAAATACAATTATGGATGCTCTTGCAGAATCAGGAGTAAAGAATCTAAATCTAATCTGTAACGACACAGCTTTTCCAGACAAAGGTCAAGGTAAATTGATTGCATGCAAAATGGTCAAAAAGGTAGTAACTTCTCATATTGGAACAAATCCAGCAACTATTGACCAGATGAATGCAGGGGAGATTATTGTTGAATTCTGTCCTCAAGGTTCTCTGGCCGAAAGAATACGAGCTTATGGTGCTGGTCTTGGAGGTGTATTGACATCAACTGGATTAGGAACGGTTGTAGCAGAGGGCAAACAAGTAATTAATGTAGACGGTAAAGATTTTCTACTTGAAAAACCATTAAAAGCTGATATAGCATTTATTGGCGCAACAAAATGCGATAATGCGGGAAATCTGTACTATGCAGGAAACTCTAGAAACTTTAATCCTTTGATGGCAATGGCAGCAGATGTGGTGGTGGTTGAGGCAGAAGAGCTTGTAGAGACAGGTAGTATTAAACCAGAAGATGTTCACACTCCTGGAATTTTCATAGATTACATTTACACTAAATAACTTTAACTATGTCAAAAACAGCTTTAATTAGAGTACGAATGAGCTCACATGATGCTCATTACGGTGGTAACCTAGTAGACGGAGCAAAAATGTTGCAACTTTTCGGAGATGTTGCAACGGAACTATTAATTCAATTGGATGGCGATGAGGGTTTGTTCAAAGCCTACGACAGCGTTGAATTCATAGCTCCAGTTTATGCTGGTGATTATATTGAAGCTACTGGTGAAATCGTACAAGTTGGTAACTCTTCAAGAAAAATGAATTTTGTTGCTAAAAAAGTAATTGTACCAAGACCAGATATTTCTGCTTCGGCAGCCGATGTATTAGAAGAGCCGATTATTGTTTGTAAAGCAAGTGGTACTTGTGTTACACCAAAATCGTGTCAGCGTAAAAACCAATAAATCAACTTTATCTTATAATGGAAAAACTGATAATTACCGCCGCTATTTGCGGAGCAGAGGTTATGAAGGAGCATAATCCTGCAGTTCCTTATACTATAGAAGAGTGTGTTCGAGAGGCAAAATCGGCTTACGATGCCGGTGCAAGTATTATTCACCTTCACGTAAGATACGACGATGGTACACCAACTCAAGATAAAGAGCGTTTTAGAGTTATAATGGATGCAATTTACAAAGAGTGTCCAGATGTCATTATCCAACCATCTACAGGTGGAGCTGTAGGTATGAGTAATGATGAGAGATTACAACCAACAGAATTACTTCCTGAGATGGCTACACTTGACTGTGGCACTCTAAACTTTGGTGGTGATGATGTATTTATGAATACTGAAAATACTATCAAATATTTTGGTCAAAAAATGATAGAGAAGGGGATTAAGCCCGAACTTGAAGTTTTTGATAAAAGCATGATTGATATGGCTCTTAGATTGCATAAAAAAGGATACATTCAAACTCCAATGCATTTTGACTTTGTAATGGGAGTAAATGGAGGTATTTCTGGTGATTTAAGAGACTTTGTCTTTATGAGAGGAAGTATTCCTTCTGATGCAACTTATACAGTAGCTGGAGTAGGCAGATACGAATTCACTCTTGCAGTTGCAGCAATTATCGATGGAGGTCACGTAAGAGTTGGTTTCGAAGATAATGTATATCTATCAAAAGGAGTTCTTGCGAAATCAAATGGAGAACTAGTTGAAAAAGTTGTGAGACTTGCAAAAGAGTTTGGCCGTGAGATCGCTACACCAGCTGAAGCTAGAAAAATTCTAGGACTTAAAGCAAAATAAAAATTAACCTAACATAAACTATTAAATTTTAAAGCAATGAAAAAAGGTAACAAATACGGTATTCACCGTGTAATCGAGCCTAAAGGAGTTCTTCCTCAGCCTGCAAACAAGATTGATAACAACATGGATGAGATTTATGACAACGAAATCTTGATCGATGTTCAGACTCTTAACATTGATTCTGCGAGTTTTACTCAAATCGAACACCAGGCTGGTGGTGACAAGGCTAAAATTGCCGAAATCATGCTTGACATAGTTGCCAAACAAGGCAAACACCGCAACCCTGTTACAGGTTCTGGCGGTATGTTGTTAGGTACTGTTGAAAAGATTGGAGATGCTTTAATAGGCAAAACAGATCTTAAAGTAGGAGATAAAATTGCAACACTTGTATCGTTGTCTCTTACTCCTTTAAGAATAGACAAGATCAAAGATATTCGTCCAGACATCGATCAAGTTGATATAGATGGAAAAGCTATTCTTTTCGAAAGCGGAATTTACGCAAAGATTCCAGATGATATGCCTGCAAACTTGGCACTTTCTGCTCTTGATGTTGCAGGTGCTCCTGCACAAACTGCGAAATTGGTAAAACCTGGTGACACCGTTCTGATTATTGGAGCAGGTGGAAAATCGGGTATGCTATGCTGTTACGAAGCAAAGAAGAGAGCAGGGGTTACTGGTAAAGTAATTGGTTTGTGTCATAGTGAAAAGAGTACAAAGAGATTAATGGAGCTTGGCTTCTGTGATTACGTATTTTCAGCAGACGCTACACAACCTGTTCCAGTACTTGAAAAGATTGAAGAGATCACAAATGGTCAAATGTGTGACGTTACAATAAACAATGTTAATATCACTGATACTGAAATGACTAGTATTCTTTCGACAAAAGATACAGGAGTTGTTTATTTCTTCTCAATGGCAACAAGCTTTACAAAAGCTGCTTTAGGAGCCGAAGGAGTAGGAAGTGATGTTACTATGATTGTTGGAAACGGTTATACAAGAGGCCATGCAGAGATCACTCTTCAATTGTTAAGAGAAAGTGATAAACTAAGAAAAGTATTTACAGAACTATACGCTTAAAAGTTATATGAATAAAGGATGCAGATATGGTACTCATAGAGTGCTCGCACCAGCGGGCACTCTGCCACAACCAGCTCAAAAGCTCGATAATACTATGTCTATCTATGATAATGAGGTTCTAATCGATGTTCAGACTCTGAACATCGATTCTGCCTCATATACACAGATAAAACATGCTTGTGGGTCAAATGCCGAAATGATGAAGAAGATGATTCTCGACATAGTCGAGGAGAGAGGAAAGATGCAAAATCCGGTAACAGGCTCTGGAGGAATGTTGATAGGTACAGTAAAAGAGATTGGCCCAAACTTTCCAAAAGGTAAGATTAAGGTAGGAGACAAGATCGCTACATTGGTCTCCCTATCTCTTACACCGCTTAAAATCAAAGAGATTAAAAAATTAACTGCCGATTCTGATCAAGTTGATGTTGAAGCTCAGGCAATTCTATTTGAAAGTGGTTTGTATGCAATTTTGCCAAATGATATTCCTGAAAAGCTTGCTCTTGCTGCATTAGATGTTGCTGGTGCACCTGCTCAAGTAGACAGATTAGTTACCGAGGGTGACATTGTCTGCATTATTGGTGGTGGTGGAAAATCCGGAGTACTATGCTGTTATCAAGCAATGAAAAATGTTGGACCATCTGGAAAAGTGATAGTTGTTGAATATTCAAAAGACAATGCTCAAAGAATCATAGATATGAATTTAGCAACTGATGTTATTGTTGCTGACGCAACTAACGTTATGGATGTCTATTCAAAAGTGATGGCAATTACAGGTGGAAGAGGATGTGATGTTACAGTAAACAATGTTAATGTTCCTTCAACCGAAATGACATCAATTCTTATAACAAAAGGACAAGGTTGTGTCTACTTCTTCTCAATGGCAACAAGTTTCACAAAAGCTGCTTTAGGGGCAGAAGGCGTTGGAAAAGACATCAACCTAATTGTAGGAAATGGCTACGCAAAAGGTCATGCTGATCTTACTTTGAATATCATCAGAGAATCACAGCAAATCAGAGAATTATTTGAAAAATTATACGTTTAGTTATGGCAGAAAGCAGAAGAAAAATACTTTTTCCAGAGGTAACAGATGAACAATGGAACGACTGGAAATGGCAGGTTAAAAACCGAGTAGAGACTCTTGACCAGCTTAAAAAATACATTTCTCTTACTCCAGAAGAGGAGGAGGGTGTGAAAAAGTCATTGGCAACATTAAGAATGGCTATTACGCCATATTACATTTCTCTAATCAACCCAGAAAATCCAGATTGTCCAGTTAGAAAACAAGCTATCCCAACTGGATCTGAGACACATCAAGCAGCAGCTGATCTTTTAGATCCGCTACACGAAGATGAAGATTCTCCTGTACCTGGCTTAACTCACAGATATCCAGACAGAGTTCTTTTATTGATTACTGATATGTGTTCTATGTATTGTAGACACTGTACTCGTAGAAGATTTGCTGGACAAAAAGATGACGAATCGCCTGTTGATAACATTCAAAAGGCAATCGACTATATAGCAAGAACTCCACAAGTTAGAGATGTTCTATTAAGTGGTGGTGATGCGTTAATGGTTTCAGATGCTAAATTAGAGTCTATAATTCAAAGACTTAGGGCTATTCCACATGTAGAGATCATTAGAATTGGATCGAGAACTCCAGTCGTTTGTCCTCAAAGAATCACAGACAAACTTGTGGATATGCTTAAACAATATCATCCAATTTGGTTAAATACTCACTTTAACCACCCCGATGAAATTACTCCAGAAGCAGCAGAGGCTTGCGCTAAGCTAGCAAATGCGGGTATTCCACTTGGCAACCAGTCTGTACTATTAAGAGGAGTTAATGATTGTGTTAACATCATGAAACGACTTGTTCACATGTTAGTGAAGATGAGAGTTAGACCATACTATATCTATCAGTGTGATTTATCTATGGGTCTTGAACATTTCAGAACTCCAGTTTCTAAAGGTATAGAGATCATCGAAGGGTTAAGAGGACATACTTCGGGCTATGCAGTTCCAACGTTCGTTGTGGATGCACCAGGCGGTGGTGGAAAGACCCCTGTTATGCCAACTTATGTTGTATCTCAATCGCCAGGAAAGGTTGTGCTAAGAAACTTCGAAGGTGTTATCACTACATATACAGAACCTACCGATTACAAAAATGAATGTAATTGTAAAGATTGCCAAGAGAACGCTAAAGTAGAAGGAGTTGCCTCTTTACTTAGAGGTCAGAGACTAGCTATTGAACCTGAAGTTTTAATGAGAAAACTGAGAGCTCATAACAAATAATGCCTTTTATCCAGCAAATACTGAAGAGTGACTCGCTGTCTATCGTTGGACTCGAAAAGAACACAGGCAAGACTGTTTGCCTCAATTATGTTCTTGAGCGTCTCAAAGGATATAAAGTAAAGATGGCAGTAACCTCGATTGGAATTGATGGAGAGAGTAGAGATCAAGTGACTAATACTCAAAAACCTGAAATTTTCCTTAGCGAGAACACTATTTTTGCTACAAGCGAAAAACATTATAAAGAGAGAAGACTAATTTCCGAACTGATATCTATCGGTTCGGAAATGACTTCGCTCGGCAGAATTGTCACTGCATGTACAAAGTATGAGGGAAAAGTTTTGCTTTCGGGTCCATCTTCGACAGCATCTCTTTCACGCTGGATTACTGAAACACGTAAAACAACAGAGACCGATCTAATTATTGTTGATGGAGCATTATCTAGACTAAGTCTTGCTTCTCCAGCAATTTGCAGTTCAATGATTCTTTCAACTGGTGCTGCTTTGTCATCAAATATTAAAACATTGGTAAATAAAACAGCATATGTTGTAGAATTGATAAAAGTAGATATTACAAAACATTTTAAAGTTCTTACATCGGACAAGTTCACTAATGGAATTTTTGTTTTATGTAATAATGAATGGATTAAGCTAAAAACAGAGTCTTCGCTTGTATTTAATGGCGATGATGCGAGTTTGTTAGAAGACTGTGAAGCAGTTTATATTTCAGGAGCATTGACTGATAGATTTTTAAACCTTGTTTCACAAAAAAATGGCACTCTGTTACCCGAAGTAATAGTAAAAGATTTTACTAAGATATTTGTATCAGAACCAATATTTAGAAATTTTTCGAAGAGAGGAGGAAGAATTAAAGTTCTGTCAAAAAGCTCATTAATTGCTGTTTGTGTGAATCCTTTATCACCGGCAGGATTTAGACTCGATTCTGATATCTTATGCAAAGAGCTTTCTGATAAAATAGAACTACCAGTATATGATATAGTTAAAAATGGTTATGAAGCTTAGAAAATACATAGATACATACTCTGATTTCAGGTTTATTATAGAAAACTTGGAATTAGAATCTTCGTTTTCGAAGCAAATTTTGCTTGAAAAGCCATTTTTGACAAATAAAAAAGAGATTGAAAACCAATATTATAGAATAAAGTCTCTATTAAATTCTATCTCAAGGATTGATTTTTTATTGAATGATTTCAAGAGAGAAAAACACAGATTGTGTGAACTTAGAGACATAAGAGGAACCATTTCAAGATTAGAGTCAGGTGCAATATTAGACGATATTGAACTATTTGAACTAAAATCCCTTGCATTGACAAGCTCAAAAATTAACACTCTCTTATTAGAATATAAACTTGATGAATTCACTACAATAACAATTGATCAGGTTTTATCTCTTTTAGACCCAGAGGGTAAAAATATTGGATCATTTTATGTATATGATTCATATTCACAAGAGTTAAGAGAGTTAAGGAGCAAGTACAAACAAAATCCAGAAGACTCAGACTTACTAGATGCTGTCTTTAATAAAGAATCAGAGATTAGAGCATCAATCTCAAAAGAGATATCAAAAGATGTTGAGTTAATTAAAGAGGTTCTATTCTCTTTAGCAGAACTTGATATCCTTATTGCAAAAACACTTCAGATAGTTGAATTCAAACTAACAATACCAAAAATTGAAGATGGGCTTCTTTGCTATCAAAATATGTTTCACCCCAAAGTTGAAGCCTCGTTGTTGATGGAAAACAAACAATTTCAGCCTATTAATATTAAATTGGATAATATGTTGCCAGTATTGATTACTGGTGCAAATATGGGCGGAAAAAGCGTAGTGTTAAAGACATTAGCATTAAATCAAATCTTATTTCAATTTGGATTTGGAATTCCAGCAGAATCTGCTCAAATATCAATCGTTGAATCAATTCATTTTTGCAGTGGTGATGATCAAAATATTGATAAAGGATTATCCTCATTTGCAGCAGAAATATTAAAAATCAACAAAGTACTAGAAGAGATCAGGAGAGGCAAGCGAATTCTGGCTTTAATCGACGAACCAGCAAGAACTACAAATCCCGAAGAGGGAACCGCATTGACTGAGTCTCTAGTAGATATGTTAAAACAAAAAAATGTACTAAGTGTGGTAACAACTCATTATAATGTATCTAACAATAAGTGTTTAAGATATAGAGTTAAAGGGATAGAAAATGGAAAGATGAACTACACTTTGACAGAAACTGATACTCACTTTGTTCCCAAAGAGGCGATAAATATTGCCAGAACTTTAGGTGTAGATGAAGAGTGGGTAAGTAAAACAGAAGAAATTTTATCACTCAAACAAAAATAAATAATTATTATTCATTTAACATGCAAAGCAAGTTAGGACTAGATTTTAAGAAGGTGGAGTACGCAAGGCAGTTATCCAGAAACATTGCCGACGAAGTACAATCCTTTGTGGTAAATTACACCACAGTTGCTGTTGAGAGGACTCTATGCCGTCTTATGGGTATCGACGGTGTGGACGAGAATCAGGTTCCACTTCCTAATGTAGTTGTAGACGCTCTTAAAGAGAAGGGTGTGCTAAACCAGGGAGTAATTTTCTATTTGGCAAATGCTATGTATCAGACAGGATTAACTGCTCAGGATATAGCTGAAAAGGTTGGATCTGGTGATCTTGACCTTACTAGAATAGAGGTTACTGATAAAAAGAATCTGGAGACTATTATCAGTCCCGTTGTTGAGCAGAGTATCAAAAGAATCAAAGAGAGAAGAGGTAGAAGAGAACAATATTTACAGACAATCGGAGAGGGGCCAAAACCCTATCTTTATGTTATTGTAGCTACCGGAAATATATATGAAGATGTAATCCAAGCAGAGGCAGCTGCTAGACAAGGAGCAGACATTATTGCAGTTATCAGAACAACAGGTCAAAGTCTGTTGGATTATGTTCCATTTGGTGCCACTACTGAAGGTTTCGGAGGAACATATGCTACTCAGGAGAACTTCAGAATCATGAGAACTGCTCTTGACAAAGTTGGAGAAGAGGTTGGTAGGTATATCAGATTATGTAACTATTGCTCAGGCCTTTGTATGCCTGAAATAGCAGTTATGGGTGCATTTGAAGGGCTCGATGTAATGCTTAACGATGCTCTATATGGTATCCTGTTCAGAGACATCAATATGCAAAGAACCCTTGTTGACCAATACTTCTCAAGAATCATAAATGGATTTGCAGGAGTTATAATTAATACTGGCGAAGACAATTACCTCACAACTGCTGACGCTTTTGAAGAGGCACACACTGTTCTTGCGTCTGATTTAATCAACGAACAACTTGCGCTTTTAGCAGGTCTTCCCGAAGAGCAAATGGGTCTTGGACACGCATTTGAAATGAATCCTGAACTAGAAAACGGATTTCTTTATGAATTAGCACAGGCTCAAATGGCTAGAGAGATCTTCCCTAAGGCTCCTTTAAAATATATGCCACCTACGAAATTTATGACTGGTAACATATTTAAGGGACACCTTCAAGATGCTCTGTTTAATCTTGTTGGTATTTGGACTAACCAAGGAATTCAACTTTTAGGAATGCCTACCGAAGCTATTCACACTCCGTTTATGTCTGACAGATATCTTTCGATTGAAAATGCAAAATATATCTTCACAAACTTGAAAAACATAGGAGATGAAGTAGACTTTAAAGAGGATGGAATTATCAGAAAAAGAGCACAATCTGTTTTACAGGATGCGATCAACCTACTTGAGAGAATCAACAAAGAGGGACTCTTTACCGCATTGGAAAAAGGTATCTTTGGAGACGTAAAAAGACCTAGGAATGGTGGTAAAGGTTTAGATGGTGTTTGCGAAAAGAGCGAAAACTATATGAACCCATTTGTAACTTTAATGAAAGGAGAAAACTAATATGAGCGGTGGATTATATTCAATGCAATCCAGAGAATTCGACAAAACTTTGGATTTAACAAAAGTGAAGCCTTACGGCGACACAATGAATGATGGTAAGGTTCAACTTAGCTTTACTCTACCAGTTCCTGCTGGAGACGAAGGTGTTGAAGCTGCAAAACAACTTATCAAAAAAATGGGAATGGAGAATCCTCAAGTGGTGTTCTTTAGAGAGCTTACTCCTGGATTTACCTTTTTTAATTGTTATGGTAGCCTCACTCATACAGTCGATTATACTTCAATATATGTTCCTAAAGTTGAATCTAATGTGATGGATATGCATCAGACAGATGAATTCATCAAAGAGAACGTTGGCCGTAAACTTATTGTTGTAGGAGCAAGTACAGGAACAGATGCTCACACTGTTGGAATTGATGCCATTATGAACATGAAGGGTTATGCCGGACATTATGGCCTTGAGAGATATGATATGTTTGAAGCATATAATCTAGGATCTCAAGTGCCTAATGAAGAGTTTATTGCAAAAGCAATAGAACTTAAAGCAGATGCTCTTTTGGTTTCTCAAACTGTTACTCAAAAAGATGTTCATATCAAGAACCTTGTAGAGCTTGTAGAACTAATGGAGGCAGAAGGACTAAGAGATAAGATGATTTTAGCATGCGGTGGTCCAAGAATTTCCCATGAACTAGCAAAAGAACTTGGTTATGATGCTGGTTTTGGAATGAACTCATACGCCGATGACGTTGCTTCATTTATAGCTCAAGAGTTTGTAAAAAGAAAAAATAATCAGTAAACATAACAACTATGGATAAAAATCAAGTAAGAGAGGTGATTGCTAAAAGAGCTGCTCTCGAATTGAAAGATGGTGATGTGGTTAATCTAGGAATTGGATTACCAACACTAATCCCCAATTATCTTCCCGAAGGTGTAAATGTAACTCTTCAATCTGAGAATGGTCTGCTTGGGATGGGACCAGAACCTGCTCAAGGAGAAGAAGATCCTCACTACACCAATGCTGGAGGAGGATATATAACTGTTTTTCCTGGAGCTTCATGTTTTGACTCTTCTATGTCTTTTTCAATCATTAGAGGAGGACACGTAGATGTAACATTCTTAGGTGCACTTGAGGTTGATGAAAAGGGTAATCTAGCCAATTGGATGATTCCTGGCAAAAAGACTCCTGGAATGGGAGGGGCAATGGATCTTTTAGTTGGAGCGAAAAAGGTTATTCTAACGATGGAACATACTGCTAAAGGAGCCCATAAGATTCTAAAAACATGTAACCTGCCATTAACAGCAGCAGGACAAGTTGATATGATTATTACTGAAATGGGTGTTATGGAAATAACCGATAATGGTATTGTTCTTAAGGAGATTCATCCAGAATTTACACCTGCAGATGTTCAAGCAGCTACAGGTGCAACCTTAATTATCCCTGAGGATCTTAAGACAATGCAGTGTTAATTTAATCTTAAAATCATGAAAAAAGTATATATAGTAGCCGCTAAAAGAACAGCAATTGGCAAACTAATGGGTTCTCTATCAACTTTTAACCCTGGAGAACTAGGATCAATAGTAATTAAAAATTTATTAGATGAGACAGGAGTTCCTGCCGACAAAATTGATGAAGTAATCTCTGGTAATGTATTATCTGCTGGACAACTTCAAGGTATTGCAAGACAAGCTGCAATCAAAGCTGGTATACCTCAAGAGGTTCCTGCTTATGGAATCAATATGGTTTGCGGAAGTGGTATGAAGGCTGTAATGAATGGTTATGCTGATATAGTATCAGGATCTGCATCAATAGTTATCGCTGGAGGTACAGAATCAATGTCTAATGCTGGATTCGTAATGCCATCAGCAGTAAGAAATGGTATTAAAATGGGTAATATCAATATGTTAGACCACATGGTGTGTGACGGATTAACAGATGCGTTTAACAACTACCATATGGGTATAACTGCTGAAAATATTGCTGAAAAGTATAGTATTTCGAGAGAAGAGCAAGATTCTTTTGCATTTTCTTCGCAACAAAAGGCGATTAAAGCAGTTGACTCTGATGTATTTAAAGGAGAAATAGTGCCTGTTTCAATTGTGTCTAAAAAAGAGACAATTACTTTCGATAAAGATGAGTTTCCTAATAGAGGAAGCAATCCTGAAAAATTAGCAGCACTTAAACCTGCATTTAAAAAAGATGGTACAGTAACTGCAGGTAACGCTTCTGGAGTTAATGATGGAGCCTCTTTTGTAATGTTGGCAGATGAAGAGTCAGTTAAGAAATACAATTTAACACCACTCGCTGAGATAGTTTCTCACGGACAAGGTGGGGTAGACCCAAAAATTATGGGTATGGGACCTGTTCCTGCAATTAGAAAGGCGCTTGAAAATGGTGGTCTTAAATTATCTGACATTGAGGTAATTGAATTAAATGAAGCCTTTGCAGCTCAATCACTAGGTGTTATTAAAGAGCTTTGCTCTGAGCATGGAGTTTCAAGAGAGTGGTTCGATTCTAAGTGTAATCTGAATGGTGGTGCAATTGCACTTGGACACCCAATTGGAGCATCTGGAAATAGAATTCTTGTATCTCTAGTTCACGAAATGAAGAGATCTGGCAAAAAGTTAGGTCTCGCATCTCTATGTATTGGAGGAGGAATGGGAACAGCAATTATTGTAAAATCAGTATAAAGAGCATTTGAAATGAACTTCGATCTTACTAAGACACAACTTCTGTTTAAACAGATGATTAGAGAATTTGCAGACAAAGAGGTAAAACCTTTGGCTGCAGAAATTGACGAGCAGGAGAGATTCCCAGTGGAGACCGTAGAAAAAATGGCAAAACTTGGAATGTTTGGTATTCCTGTTCCAACAATTTATGGTGGAGCCGGCGGCGATAACATTATGTATTCTATTGCTGTTGAAGAGCTTTCTAGAGCATGCGGTACAACAGGCGTTGTATTGTCAGCCCACACATCTTTGTGTGTCGCACCAATTCTAGAAAACGGAACTGAAGAGCAAAAGCAAAAATATCTACCAAAACTTTGTAGTGGGGAGTGGCTTGGAGCTTTTGGTTTAACAGAACCAAATGCGGGTACAGACGCCTCTTCGCAACAAACAATTGCTATTGAAGATGGCGATGACTACATCTTGAATGGAACAAAAATTTTCATTACAAATGCTGGTTATTCTCATGTTTACATCATTTTTGCAATGACCGACAAATCTCAAGGAGTAAAAGGAATCACAGCCTTTATAGTTGAGTCAGACATGCCAGGATTCTCAGTTGGAAAAAAAGAGCTCAAGCTAGGAATCAGAGGATCTGCGACCTGTGAGCTAATATTTGAAAATTGCAGAGTACCGAAGAAAAATATGCTAGGCAAAATTGGAGGCGGTTTCAGTATTGCAATGAAAACTTTAGATGGAGGTCGTATAGGAATTGCAGCACAGGCCCTTGGAATAGCTCAGGGAGCAATGGATGAGACTGTAAGATACACCAAAGAGAGAAAACAATTTGGGAAATCAATTGCAGCTTTTCAAAACACTCAATTCCAGATGGCAGATCTTCAGACAAAGATTGAGGCTTCGCGTCTGCTTGTTCGCTCTGCGGCATTTAAAAAAGATTCTGGTCAGAACTACTCGACTGATGCTGCTATGGCAAAACTATACGCAGCAGAGACCGCAATGGAGGTTACTACAAAAGCCGTACAGTTCCATGGTGGTTATGGTTACACCAGAGAGTATCCAGTAGAGCGCATGATGAGAGATGCTAAAATTACTGAGATCTATGAAGGAACTTCAGAAGTTCAAAGAATGGTTATTGCAGCAAAATTATTTAGATAGAAATTATGACAATGAAAATAGTAGTTTGTATCAAACAAGTTCCAGATACAACGGAAATTAAGATAAATCCAGTTACAGGAACGCTAATTCGTGAAGGAGTTCCAAGTATCATGAATCCCGACGACAAGGGTGGACTCGAAATGGCTTTAAGACTTAAAGACCAATTTGGAGCACATGTAACAGTAATAACAATGGGACCACCGCAAGCCGAAGCTATTCTTAGAGAGGCAATGGCTATGGGTGCTGACAGATCTATTCTGCTGACAGATAGAAAATTTGCAGGTGCCGACACCTTAGCCACATCTCATGCATTGGCAGGAGCACTTAAGCAGTTAGAATGGGATTTAATCGTAGCTGGCCGTCAAGCGATTGATGGTGATACAGCTCAAGTAGGTCCTCAAATGGCAGAACACTTGGATATTCCTCAGATATCTTATGTTGAAGATCTAAAATTTGATGGAAAAAACCTGTTTACAATCAGAAAGCAGACAGAGGAGGGATACCAAATGCTTGAAGTTGAATCTCCATGTTTAATAACAGTCTTAGCATCAGCTTGTAAAGCACGATACATGTCGGTACCTGGTATTGTAAAAGCCTACGATTTTGAGGTTGAAACATGGGGTGCAGACAAGATAGATGTGGAGGAATATAGATTAGGACTTAAAGGATCTCCTACAAAAGTGAATAAAGCTTTCACAAAAGGTATTAAATCCAAAGGAGAGGTATTCGAGGTAGAGCCAGAAGAGGCAGTAGGAATCATCATTTCTAAACTAAAAGAGAAGTTCATTATCTAATTCAAAACAGGAAATTATGGAATTAAAAGATTATAAGGATGTTTATGTCTTTATCGAGCAAAGAGATGGAAAGATTCAACCTGTTGCTCTTGAGCTGTTAGGCAAGGCTAGAGATCTTGCAGAGTCTCTTGGAGAAAAGGTAGTAGCTATTTTTCCTGGTTATGGAATTAAAGAGCAGTCTCAATCATTGATTGAATACGGTGCCGATAAAGTTATCTGTATAGATGCACTTGAACTAAAGGATTATCTTACAGAACAATATGCCCAGGCAATCTATCAAGTAATTGTAGAGAACAGACCTTCAATTGTAATGATTGGCGCAACAACAATCGGCAGAGATCTTGGTCCTCGTTTGTCTGCAAGACTAGAGACAGGCTTGACAGCAGATTGTACAAAATTAGAGATATCTGAAGATGGACATTTGCTGATGACCAGACCTGCATTTGGTGGAAACTTAATGGCAACAATTGTCTGCAAAGAGCATAGACCTCAAATGAGTACAGTCAGACCTGGTGTGATGAAGAAGAGAGCAAAAGAGAGTTCTAGATCTGGTGAAATTGTGATGTTTACTCCTAATTTCGATTCTAAGAAGTTTAAAGTTAGACTTTTAGAAAATATTAAGGAGGATAAAGGCATGATTGATATCTCAGAAGCTAAAATTCTTGTATCCGGTGGTAGAGGAGTTGGAAGCGTAGCTGGTTTTGAGAAGCTAAATGATTTAGCAAAGGTGCTAAATGCAGAAGTTTCTGCTTCTAGAGCTATGGTCGATGCTGGAGTTATCAATCACGACAGACAAGTTGGACAGACAGGTAAAACAGTAAGACCTGATCTCTACTTTGCATTAGGTATTTCAGGAGCAATCCAACACCTTGCGGGTATGGAAGAGTCTGAATTTATTGTAGCTGTTAATAAAGATAAGTATGCTCCAATATTTCAGGTAGCTGACTTAGGAATCGTTGGAGATGTCAACAAAATTATTCCACTTCTTACTGAGCGTTTAGCAAAAGAAGAGAAGTAGCAATCAAATTGTATTTAAAAGAGGCTGTTTCTTTATATAGAGTTTCAGCCTCTTTTATTTATAAGATTTACAGAGAGTTGTATAAAGCTTTATAAAAATATAACTAATTTGTTATATAGAGAAACACATGAGTTACATATGCTGAATATCAATATTAAAGAAAGAAAAATTAGAATTATTTTTATATGTCTAGGAAATATCTGTCGCTCACCTTCGGCAGAGGCTGTTTTTAAAAACATTATTCTAAAAAGAGGTGTATCTAATCTATTCGAAATAGATTCAGCTGGTTTACATGGTTACCATGAAGGAGAGAGGGCTGATTCCCGAATGAGAAAACACGCTTTAAAAAGAGGAATTGAGTTAACGTCAATTTCAAGACCTGTAAAATTTGCAGACATTGAATATTTCGATCTTGTAATTGGGATGGACGACAGTAATATTTCAGCTCTAATAAGACTTGCTGGAGAAAAATATCGCAATAAAATCTATAAAATGACAGATTTTCGAATCAAAACTACTAATAACGAAGTTCCAGATCCATACTATGGAGGAGATGCCGGATTCGAACTAGTATTAGATATCTTAGAAGATAGTTGCGAAGGACTTCTAAATCAAATTCTAAGTTTTAGATAGTTTTATTGAGTTTTAGCCAGTTTTATAAAATATCTTTTTAGTCTCTCAGCATTTACAACTAAATAGACTCCTGAGAAAATTAATAATGCAGAGACTGGTTTTAACCAATGTAAAATATCTTGACCAATAGCTATTGCAATTGTAGATGCAATAACAGGTTGCATATAATTAAACATACTGACAGTTGTAGGACTTAGCAGTTGAAGAGCAAAAGCAACTAGAGTATATGCAATAAATGTCCCAAATATCAAAGCATAGGCTAATTCTATTACTTGTGTAAGACCATATCCATCAGCAAGACCTGTGTATTTATAACAAAATGGGAGAGAGGTTATCATTCCGTAGAAGAAAGTCCACTTCATCACATTTACAGGGGAGTGTTTTTGCATTAATGAAGGAACAGTAATTAAGTAAGTAGCATAAGAGAAAACGCTTATCACAACTATTAAATTGCCTTTAAGACTTCCTGTTGTATTTATTGCAGAACCAATGTAGGACGAATAGAGAATTAGTATAGCTCCTGATAGGCCTACTAATACTCCAATTGTCTTCATTAAAGAGATTCTCTCTTTCAAAAAAAGAGCAGAAAATAGCATTGTAACTATGGGTCCCCCTGTGATAATTAATGAGGCATCAACAGGAGATGTCATTGAGAGTCCTAAAAGAAATGTTAACTGGTTTAGTGAAGTCCCTGTAATTCCACAAATCAACAAAGAGAGATGCTCTTTTATTGTAAACTTATCATTGACTTTCATTAATTTAGACATCAAAAAAAATGCAATAAATGCAAAGCTGATTCGAAGCAAACTCAAACCTAATGGATTAATCCAAACAGGAGTCAATTCCCTGGAAACAGGCATATTAATAGCAAAGAAAGTATTGGCAACTATGATTAAAATCACCCCTTTTACGACAGGGGTTGATCGTTTATAAAATTTAAACGGCATGTTTATGCTTTTTCTTGTGTTCTGAAATTAGGACACTATCTATCTCTTTAGCCTTTTCAAGAGCAGGAATTATATGGTCGAATATATATTGTCTGCCTAACTCATCAGCAAATCCAGCCTTTTCAAGTGCGCCTAGAACTTCATTGCTCACACCCGATAAAACAATCTGGATATTCTCTTTTTTAGAACGTTTCCACAAGTTTCTTAAGTTATTCAAACCAGTAGAGTCTATAAATGGAACCTTTCTCATTCTTATAATCCTCACATTAACCATATGATGGCTTGCTGAGTCCATTTCGTCAAGCTTACTCGCTAATCCAAAGAAGAAAGGTCCATCAATCTCATAAATCTCAATGCTTTTAGGGACATCTAGCATCTCAGAGTCATCTGCCATTTCGGGATTCTCTGTTGCTGCAATGCAGTCGGTATCGAGTTGAGTAATACTTGAAGTTTCAGATACGCGTTTTACAAAGAGAATAATAGCTAAAACTACTCCTACTTCAATTGCAACTGTTAGGTCGATTATTACGGTCAAAAAGAATGTAATAAATAATACAGCAACATCTGCTCTATGTCCTTTTGTCAAGTACATAAATGTCTTCCATTCACTCATATTGTAAGCAACAATAACTAGGATTGCTGCAAGAGATGCCATCGGGATATAGATAGCATATGGCATTAAGAAGAGGAATATTAAAAGAAGAACAAATGCGTGGATTAACCCTGCAACAGGAGTACGTCCTCCATTATTGATGTTAGCCATAGTCCTGGCAATTGCACCAGTAGCAGGAATACCTCCAAAAAATGGAGTTACTATGTTTGCAATACCTTGACCAATTAGTTCTGTATTTGAATCATGTCTTTTTCCAGTTACACCATCTGCTACCATTGCTGCAAGCAAGGACTCAATTGCACAAAGCAGAGCAATAGTAATCGCAGGCTGAAAAAGCTCTTTAACAGCTGTGATATCTATTTGAGGGGTCTGCGGTTTTGGCAGAGGAATGCCTCCAGCAAGTTCTGGGAATTTACTTCCAATTGTCGCAAACTCAATATCAGAAAAATAGCTAATAGCCAATGCTGCTAAAGTTCCTGCGATGATAGCAATCAATGATCCAGGAATCTTTTTATTGAATTTTGGCCAATAAATGATAATCAATAGCGAGAAGAGCGCTAATGAAGTCTCCCATATATTTATAGTGTGGAAATTCTCTATATAACTTCCCCATTTTGGGATGAAATCCGACGGAACTTTTTCGATGGTAAGACCAAAGAAGTCTTTGATTTGGGTTGAAAAGATAACAAGGGCAATACCGCTTGTGAATCCAACAACTATAGGATAGGGGATAAACTTTATTATAGAACCAAGTTTAAAGACACCCATTGCAACTAGCATAATACCAGCTAAGACAGTTGCAATTATTAAACCCGAAACACCATATTGAGTTACAATTCCATATACAATAACTATGAATGCTCCAGTAGGTCCTCCAATTAAAAAATTGGAGCCTCCAAATAGAGACATCAAAAAACCAGCAACTATAGCTGTAATTAACCCTTGTTGCGGAGATACTCCAGAGGCTATACCAAATGCAATTGCAAGTGGAAGTGCAACAATACCAACGATAATACCGGCAATAAGATCCTGCGAAAACTTTTCTTTTGTGTAGCTCTTTTGTCGGATGATTTCAAAAAATTTCGGTCTGAAGACCGCAGATATATCTAATTTCATCACTTAGGCTTTAGAGCCGGCAAATTTAGTAAATTATATTTTTAAACCAATTAAAAAAGTGATTCCGCTGATTTTAAGATAATTTCGATATCAGTATTGTTGTCTATTACTAAATCTGGGGTTTTATAGATAAGTTTTTTCTCCGACTTAAACCTGTTTTCTCCTCCACCTGTAATGTTTAGCATTAGATTTTTAGACTTATCAATTTTACCACTTTCGATACTCTTAATCATACCTGCTACCGCTACACCAGCTGCTGGATGAATATCATTTCCCTCAGTTTCTAAAAATAGTTCACAAGCTTTTCGCAATTCTTGATTATCAACTATTTCAATATCTCCGCCACAATCTTTTAAAGCATCATACAGACCCCCAGCTACGCCGTATGGAGGACGCCTATTGGAGAGTACTTTAGCATCAATTGTCAATGCGTCAATTTTTGCCTTAGCTTCGTCTTCAAACACTATATTTCTAGAGTCTGCTTTCCATGAGTCGTGCATTGGTGTAAAGGGAATATTCTGGGATGGGAATAGCTTCATTTTATGGTTACCAAATCGTCCATCTTGAATAAGCCTTAAATTTGCCTCCCATGCAGCGATTGTTCCTGTACCGCTACCAATTGCTTGAAAATAATAATCGGGAATTGCTCCAATAAATTCGGCTGCCGACAGAACAGTTGTCGACATCCCATCTCTTCTTGCAACATTTCTTGCTCCTCCCTCTTCTATGAATTTCAATGATTTGCATATTTTATTAGAAAGGTCTATTGCGTCGAAATAGTCTGAGCCAGCAGGAGTACATACAAGTTTAACACAATCTGATAGTTCACTCTCGAACCACATAGCATCGAGATTATCGAAAGGCACTACAACCAACAAAGGAATATTGTTTTCTGAACAAACTCTTGAAAAAGCTCTTGCTGTATTTCCTGCAGATGCCACTACAAGCACTTTTCCGCTCTTTTCGGGAAGTCTGCCACATACAGAGTATGCTTCGGTCTCCTTAAAGGAGCAGGTGGTCATATTTGCCCCTTTTTCGGGCCAGTAACCACTAAAGCTGATGTATAAATTGTCTAGACCAAGGTGTTTAGCTAGCCCTACGCTCTTGTATGTAACAGTAGCAGAAGATCTTTTCAAGAATCTGTGGACAGGTAACCAGTCGGCAAATCGATAGATACCTAAACTTGGATCACCAAATTCAATTTTGTTCTTGTCATACAATGCTCTAATAAGCGAGGGTTTATCATATTGTGGATCTGATAATAACCATCCTGTGTCTTCAAAAATTCTTCCTGTTGCAATGTTTTGTAGCTTGTAGTTCATTTTTATATTAGATTTTCTGCTGTTACTTGTGCTATGTCTTTTACCGGAGTTCCCGATAATTGTGAGAAAGTTTTATAACATAATGGACATGCTGTCACTATAGTATCGGGTTTATTGTAAGTAAGAGATTCAATAGAGTGTTTAGTAATTGCATCTCTTTCTGGTTTACTTAATGCTAATGAACCAAGACTTCCGCCACAACATATGCTCTCTTTTTTATTAAAATTTGCCTCTACAACCCTTCCTTGGCTAGTTAAAACTCTTCTAGGCTGCCTATAAATGTTACTTCCTCTTCCAAGTTCACAAGGGTCGTGAAATACAAAAGATTTGTCACTTTTATTGATTTTTAGAGTTTTATCAGCTATCATTGAATCTATTAATTGAGTATGATGAAGAAGTTTTATTTTGCCTAAATCATACTCCTCATTAAACATTTTATAACATATAGGACAAGAAACCAGTAAGATATCTGCTCCTGATTCTTTAATAAGCATACTGTTTTTCTCAATTAAACCTTTTGCTTCCTCTTTTCTGCCACTCAACATCAGTGGTCTACCACAACAAATTGAGCCATCTTTGTCTAAGAATTCATACTCCAAATTTGCTTTGTCTAAAACATTAAATAAAGCATTATAAATATTTGGAGTTAAATGAGTCATACATCCTGAATAATACAAGATTTTTGATCCCTTTTTAACATTGGATGAATAACTTGAAAGATAAGTGTAATCTGCCTTTGCTCCATTTTCTGAGACATCCGAACGTTTGAACTGTTTTAGTCTACAAGAATCAATTCCAACAGGGCACATCTCTACGCACTTTCCGCACATCAAGCATTTGTCTGCAGGAACAATTGGTTTTCTCTTATTTCTTCTTCTTAAAAAGCGTAAAAAGTATACAGTCGTATTATTCAAATTCTTCTTTTGGGTCGTCATCGGACAGGCATCTATACAGATACCGCAGCTAGAGCATGAATAGATTTCTGTCTCAGCAAACCCTTCTCTAGTATTGTCTGATTTAATACCTGCATTTCTTAAGACTATAAGCAACATCTCTGTTGGAATATGCATGTATCTCGAAAATGGAAGCGCAAACAAGAAAATTCCTAATGCAGATGAGTATGCCCACCAAACAGGTAATATATGGTCAGAATTGTTTACAAAATTATGAAAGAGATGGTTGATAGACTTTGTAAGGAAGCTGCCACCACTAATGTCGGCAGTAAAGCTTTCTGCTAGTAATCTTAAAGGGAAGATTGCCCAAAGAGCGTAAAGGGCAATTGTATCTCTTTTAGATAATCTAGTAGTTCTTCTCATTCCTAAGGCTCTAGATTTAAATCTTTTATAGATAGCAAGCCCAATTCCACTTAAAACCATTAAAAGGAAAAAGTCCATCAAGAAGAAGAAAAATGCTCCTCTTAATGTCTCTTGGGTCTCCATTACGAAGTATCTAAAGAAGACAGGGTAGTATAGTACTCCATTTCTTTGAGGAGTATATATCATAACCTCTATATGTCCAATAAAGATTAGCATAAACCACCCAAATGCAATACTGGCATGCATATAACCTAAAAGAAGGTTCTTTTTAAAGATCTTAACATGTAAAAGACAATCAAAAATTATGTCTTTTATGGTTTTAATCAAAGTTGGAGATACGAAGGATTTAACTAGTTTAATTCTATCTTCTTTAGAGAGAGCTGCAATAATTCTTACTAAGCCAACACCTAAATAGAGAATAATAAAGATCATCCCTATCGTAAAGGGAAGAACAAATGCATCATATCCAAAAATTATCCTCTCCTTCATCACTTAATCTTTTTATTATCGGAATATCTCAAAATGAGATTAATTATGTTTCGTGTATTGATACCTCTAGGGCAAGTCATCGTACATTTACCACAAAGCATACACCCCTTCAAGAGCATAACAGCCTCTTCGGACAAACCTCTGTCGAGTTTTAAAATAGCCTGCCTAAAACTTACTTTTGTCAAATTTGAAGCACTACAAGAGGCAGTACAAGAACCACAAGCAATACATTTTTTTATATCAGGCTCAAGTTCAGATACAATCTTGTACAGGCGTTTATCTGCATTATCTAAATCGATACTTGAGCTTGGATGAAGAGAAAAACCAAAATCAGCCATTGATCGTAGAGTTAAGATAGTTGTGTATTTCTATAGCAGCACTTCGAGCATCATTTATTGTCTCTGGAAGAGTTTTTGGACCTGTTGCTGTTCCAGCAATGAAGACACCGTTTACATTGGTCTTGTTGCCTCCAGGTATTGTCTCTTCGCATTTATAGAATCCATCTTCTGCCAGTTTCACTCCTAAAACAGGAGAAAGTTGAGTAGAGGATGAGTTGTTTAACATTCCAGACATAAGAACTAATAGATCTAACTTAATCTTCATTGGTTTCGACGAAAGTGTATCTTCGCACTTTACAACCACCTTTTTATCAATATCTTCCGAGACTTCAGATACTCTGCCTCTTATAAATCTAACGCCATGCTGGCTTTGAGCTTCGAGATAAATGTCTTCGAATCCTCTGTTAAACATTCTTAAATCCATATAAAAGCAGTAGGCTTGACTGTCAGGAAACATCTCTTTTAGCTCAATAGCTTGTTTCACAGCAGTAACACAACATACTTTCGAACAATTTCGATTACAAATCTTCTCATCACGAGAACCAACACAATGTACAAACCCAATTTTTTTAGGCGAGTTTATCCTCTCATCATGTTTTGATAGAAAGAACTTTTCTAAATCTACATTAGTAATTACATGATCATAGATACCATAACCATATTCCTCTTTTCTTTCTGCTTTAAAAACATCAAAGCCAGTAGTTATCAATATACTATCGGCTTTTACAACATTATTGTTACTCAATGTAACAGTAAAGTTACTATTTGAGTTTTTTACTTCTATGACATTGGAATTTAAATATATATCAGAAAAAGATGACCTCTTTAGCAATCCGTCTAGAACAGCCTTTGCCTCAATACCATCTGGAAACAATCTGTCCCAATTTTTGATATTTCCCCCCAAAGATTCCTCTTTTTCAACAATCACGGGCTTGTATCCCAAACTGATCAATTGGGCAGCACTTTCGAGGCCGGCGGCACCTCCGCCAATTATCAATACACTCTTTCCGCTCATATCTTTTACAATTTATATTTATCTTCCTTTTTATACTCAATTCCAATTTTATCTAACAAAGGCTCAACATTAGTTTGGTGAATCTGAAGTCCAAGATCCCAAGGGTTGTAACCAAGAACTAGTCCCGCTACCTCTTCGTAGGTCAAAACTGGAATACCTTGTCCATTCTGTCCATATGTCTTTCCCTCCATTTCCGAAATTACATATTGCCATCTATCTAAGAAATAGGGACATCCAGGGCAATTTGTGATGATCATATCGGGTTCAAACGGAGACATTGACTCAAATTTTTTGTGAGTATTAGAGATCGAATAACCTCTGTTAGCTTGCACAAGATATTGTCTAAAGCCAAATCCACAACAGTGTCTCCTCTCTGGGTAATCTACAATCTCTCCTCCCCAGGATTCAACCATACCAACAAGAACATAAGGGTATTCTGCACCTCCGACACCCTTTGACGGGAACATTTTTGAATAGTGACATCCAATATGTTCTACAACCTTGAGTGGTTTACCTGTGTATCTATTTATTAGTCTGTGTTTAGCGTTTTGATTGATAGCACCTCTCAATTTATAGATAACATCACTTGCATGGGCTAAATGAGTTGGCTTTTTAAACTCTCGTTTACAAGAGTCCCAAAGCATCTGTCTGATTTTTGCCTCTAGTTCTGGAAAATGGTGCCATGTATCCAAAACTTCGGTATAGATACCAAAAGATGTAATACATGATGCTACATAGTTTTCATAACCAGACTCTGTCATTAGGGCAAACTGACGAGCCACGATAGTCATAAGAGTCTCTTGTGGGATAGAGTCACTATGGTAGGCGATACCCCCGCAAGTTGTATGATGCTCGGTCTCGAAAAAATCCAACCCTAACTTGTTTCTCACGATGTCGAGAAATGTCTTTTCCGAAGCTGGAAAAAAGTTTTGTCTAATGCAGCTTCTCACATAAAAATAGTGATTATCAGGAATCTCCTTTTGATAATCACTCCATATTTTTTGTTTTCCGTTTACAATCATCTCTCTCCTTGTTATTGATTCAAGTGGTCTTTTTCAACCGCTGTATATGTGTAATTAATATACTCCTCTTCTGTCATATTAAGCTCTTTAGCCTTCTTTAAGGATAGCTCCTCGATAAGTTCTAGCCTTTTAGTAGCACCTGTAATATCAAAGATTCTTTTTAATTCATCTAAATCCGATTGAGGGATTTGTCTTAAGACTCCAGGACCTTCTCCGTCGAGATTAGATCCCAATCTTTTATGAACAGCCTCTAGATTCTCCTCAATCCATTTATGAACTGGTCCAGATTCTGGATGATTTTTATGACTGAATGTTCTAGGGTAGATACAATATCCATAATTTAGGATGTTTCCACAAATTGCCTTATTTATAGCATATTGTTGTCTTCCTTTTTCGGCTTCAATAAAATAACCCAACTCTTGAGAAAGATTTCTAAGTGCTTGAATAATAAAACCAGGGGCATTTTTTCGAGGACATCTTGTCACACAAGACATACATTGGCCACAATACCAGATTGTTTCACTTTTCAAAAGAGCCTCAATCTCATCATCATCCTTAGATTGAACAATGTCGGTGATGGATCTAGGATCATACTTGTAAAATTCAGCTGCAGGGCAGATTGCCGTACATGTTCCACAATTAATACACGCGTTAAGACCCTCTTTGAATCGATAGTCTTCCATTAATTTGTCATAAAGCTTTCCCATCACCACAATTATTGTCGGAAGCGCTCATGTTTTCTGCCATTTTGTTCAGAACATTTACAAAAACATTCAAATCCTCTTCCGGAATATCTTTTATTATTTGATTTGTGCAATCCAGAGCAATATCGGTGATATTACCCTTCATGCTTTTAGCAAGTTCGGTTATATGAATAAGGTTCAACCGTCTGTCGATCTTGTCGGGAATCCTCTCAACGAGCTTTTTCCGCTCTAATGCATCAATAAGTTTTGTTACGGAGTTTTTGTCTTTCTTAAGAATGTCTGCAAGCTCCTGCTGCGATAACACGCCGTCGTCCCACAATGTATCCAGAACTAAAAACTGTTCTGGGGTGAGGTCATAACCATGTTTAGCAAAAATTGCACTGAGATACTGCTTGAAGCGGAAGTGCACAAGATTCAGAAAGACTCCGACCTGTTTGTTTAGTATCATAGGTTATAGTATAGGCTTTTACTATTGCAAATATAGTTTAATTTTCATTATTTTGTAAGAATTCAAACAATAATTCCATAAATAATGATATTAAGTTTATTGAGTGTCATTCTTGCCGCTTTGGCATTCGTGACAGCTGCCTTTGTCTATATTAAACTTGTAAAGTTGCATGAATCAGTATCTTCATCGTCGGATTCTGCGCTAAGGACTGAGAATCAGAATAAAGAGGATCATAGAATTTTCAGAGAAGAAAATTTGAGATATTTAAAGGAGAACAGAGAGGAGATCTCTGCTAGGATCAACGATGTCAGGAGAGATATTTCTGATCTTTTCAAGCAGTTCTCGGATTTACAGACAGAGAGTATGAAGAGATTTCAAGAGGCTTCGGACAAGTCTCTGAATATGCTTACAGAGATTCAAAAGGAGAAGCTGTCGCAACTTGAAAAGCAGCAGGCTGATATGATTAAAAATACTGAGCAGAAGCTGGAACATATTAGAGTGACAGTAGAGGAAAAGCTTGAGAAGACATTGAGTGAAAGGTTGGGGCAGAGTTTTGAGACAGTGGGAAAACAGCTTATTGAGGTTCAAAAGGGACTTGGCGAGATGCAGACTTTGGCTCAGGATGTTGGTGGCTTAAAAAGGGTTTTAAGCAACGTTAAAATGAGAGGTGGAATAGGAGAGGTTCAGCTTTCGATGTTGCTAGATCAAATCTTGGCTCCAGAGCAGTACGAAGCAAATGTCAAGACGAAATCTACTGGACGTGATTTTGTTGAGTTTGCAATTAAATTACCAGGAAAAGACTCTGATAAAAAGCAGGTATGGCTTCCGATTGATGCAAAATTTCCAAAAGAGTACTACGAAGCACTTCAAAACGCATATGATACAGGTGATATTGTATTGATTGAACAAGAGCAGAAGAAGTTAGATGATGCTATTAAAAAGATGGCTAAGGATATTAATGATAAGTATATAGATCCGCCATACACTACTGATTTTGCAATCATGTTCTTACCATTTGAGGGTATTTATGCCGAAGTTGTACGTAAAGCATCGCTTCTTGAGGAGCTTCAATCAAAATATAAAGTAATAGTAACAGGTCCAACAACTCTTGCTGCAATCTTAAATAGTTTACAGATGGGTTTCCGCTCTTTGGCAATAGAGAAGAGGAGTAGCGAAGTTTGGGCAGTTCTTGGAGCAGTTAAGACTGAGTTTGACAACTTTGGTGGGATGCTTCAGAAGGCTCAGAAGAATATTCAAGGTGGTCTTGATGATCTCGATAAACTTGTTGGTACAAGAACAAAGGCAATTCAAAGGAAGCTTAGAGGTGTGGAGGCATTGGACAGTGAGGCCTCTTCGAGGTTACTGGACGTTGATCAGCAACTTGGAATTAGTGACGAGTAGCTTTAGCAAATTTCACCAATAAATATTCGTAAAATATATACATCTAGGTGTTTGCCTTATTAGAGGTGGGGCACCTAGATTTTTTTTTAACGCTCGTCTCCTTGGTTTCTCGGGGCTTGCGGAGCTCCTCACTTCGTTCGTCAAGCGTTTGTTTAAGAAACAGATTGATTAGTTACTTTCTGATCTTTTCTTAATTGTATTTAGCCATACTCTACGAATAATTGCGCTTCCTGGGTAAATAATGCGCCAATAACGTCCAAAAATTCGACTGTCTTTTGGAGTTATTCCATTTACACGAGTTTCGGTGGATAATAAAGTTGCATTATTTGTCGAAGGGACAAATCGGAAGTTAATAGCAACTTTTACATAGTGCGGATTATTAAAAGAGCAGAATTGTTCGAGAGTCGAAATCTTAGGTGGGGCAGGGGTATGTTTATCATTTGAGATAAATGATGATTTAAGTATCATAACAGCAAGCCACTCATCTGGAGAGACGTTATAAAAGTTAAAATCTGGAGTTGAAATTGTCTCTGAATTTGAAGAATTACTAGCTGCTCTGTCGCTCATATCTACATTTTCGTCTGCTATGCCTCTGATTTTCATTAAAAAATGAGCGACTGGAATATCTTTTACACCGGTTATCTTCATCACTTGCATTACCTTTTCTACTGGTGCATTAATCATTACTTCATGATATTCATTAAATGCAAAAGCCGGTATCAACACATCAATCTTTTGATTGTCTGTTTTCGAATGAGTTAACTTAACTGGATACAAAAGAGATGCAAGACAAATTATAACTCCTACTATCAGAACAACTAAAGCAATGTCTCTATTTATAATAAACAAAAAAGATAGCGGTTGAAATAGAGAGACTGATCCAAGGATTGCAATGATTGTCCCTATCCAAAAAAGATATGAAGGTGCATAGAATTTCGCGTAGTGCATCAAGCGAATCATTACAATTAATCCAATAATAATGAAAGAAATAGAAGGAAATAGAGATTGGGAGAGCATGATATTTTAAAAAGATAAATTGTTAATATTTTATTTCTTCTGTGTAAAGTTATTATTTATAAATGAATGGTTTACAATATTATTATTATAAAGTTAATTAAAGTACTAATATTTCGTTTATTGTTAAACGTAGACCATAAACGACATCTTTAAATACTCGTTGTAAATACCTTTCAAAACAAAGGCTGTAACAACTGTTGATCTCAATAAAATATTGAAAAAGTGGGTTGTAAATACTTTTCAAAACAAAGGCTGTAACAACTTCGGCTCCCGGTTTTGCTTCAAATCAAAAGTTGTAAATACCTTTCAAAACAAAGGCTGTAACAACGATGGAAAACCGAATGATGACGACAAGTCTGTTGTAAATACCTTTCAAAACAAAGGCTGTAACAACATGTACCTAAAGCTTTGATAATGGACCTGTGTTGTAAATACCTTTCAAAACAAAGGCTGTAACAACGCACCGAACGAAAGGGCTGCATTATGGGGTGTTGTAAATACCTTTCAAAACAAAGGCTGTAACAACGCTCTAGCATACTGGGCTAACTTTCAAAGCGTTGTAAATACCTTTCAAAACAAAGGCTGTAACAACTTCCTTCTGCAAATGAGATCATCAACCACTGTTGTAAATACCTTTCAAAACAAAGGCTGTAACAACTTTTCCGGCTTCACTTCCTGCAAGTGGAGGGTTGTAAATACCTTTCAAAACAAAGGCTGTAACAACGCGACCGACATAGAAAGCGACCTTTTACAAGTTGTAAATACCTTTCAAAACAAAGGCTGTAACAACAAAGAGTTTATATTTAACATTAACTAACCTGTTGTAAATACCTTTCAAAACAAAGGCTGTAACAACCCATATTACCCTGAGGGCTAACAGCAGGTGGTTGTAAATACCTTTCAAAACAAAGGCTGTAACAACTCAAAACTATTTAAATATTAAATACCATGAGTTGTAAATACCTTTCAAAACAAAGGCTGTAACAACACAATCTTTTTAAGATATTGAATTATTGTTATATACTTGTTTTGTTTTAATAAAATTTTGGTCTAAAATAAAATTTTCAACTATCATTAAATAGAACTCCGCATATGTAGTTACTCTCTCATCATTAATACAACTTATTTTTTTACAGAAATTATGCACATGCTTACTTGGAAGTTGATTGTGTGCGAATTTATTTCGTATATATATTAATAAAATTGCCTTCTGTAGTCTTGGGTTGGCATTTACAATGATTTCTGGGAAACTATTTTCTAACAATTCAGAATTAAAGCAATTAATTATATTTTTATCTTCTTGTGACCAATTAAATATTTTACTATTTTCAATATATTTTCTAAAATTTGGGTACTCTCCATTATTAAATATTATTGGATGAGATTTATCTTCACGATGTAAGGTTTCTATTTCTAAAATAACCTTTTCTAAATTATGAATTATTTTAAATAATTTTTCTTCTCTAACAATTCGATATGATTCTAATTCCCTCTCAAGTTCTTGTTTTTGCCAGATTTGATCGTTATAAGATAAAATAGCTTTTACTTTGTCGTCCAACAACAACTGCTCAAATTTTCCTATTTCTTTTAATTTAATTTGAGGTGCTACTACTCTACCATTTTCAAAATTACATGGTGTAACTTTATTCCAAATTCCTAGTTCATTATATTTATTTTTAGAACAATTTCCTTGATTTCTATTATTTTGCGAACTAGCATTAGCAATCATTTTTTTTCTTTCCGCAGGAGATTGATAAAAATCAGTTAATGTTATGTTTTCCATTATTTCTTCATTACCAAATATTTCTTTATAAAGATGTTTAAACATTTCTAATGTGTAAATATCTTTAATTTTTTGATATTCAATACTTCTGTATTTTTCAATTCTTCTTCTCTTTTCTACAGAAGATTCTCCAGAAACTGGCTTTAATTTATCTTCTAATAAATTATAAAAAGATTGATAAGACTGATTCTTCTTTACAGTTTCAAACCAATTAGCTTTGGGATTATCTTTTAGATCACTTGGATAAAATGTAGGTGTATCATCAAAAATTCCTCTTCCTAAAAGAATAGGTTTTTTTAATAATTCTTCTGAGTAACTATTGATGTTTTTAATGTTATATTTTGATTGTTTAAAGAAAACCCAAATATCACAAAGCCCTTTTTTTAGTACTTTTTTTTCTTTAATATCTAATATGCTCAAAAATGATTTTAATTTTTCAATTTTACCATTTAAGTAATTAATATAGAGATCTTCCAGCGAATTACTCTTTTTAAATATATCTCTTAAAAAGTCAAATTTATCATCGAATATTATTAAATGGTTGATGTTGTTTTTCTCAATTTGAAAAAATGATAGGAGTTTTTGCAACTCACTATGATGATATCCTTTCCAGTTTTCTTTTAAGTTTCTTGGCATCCACCTAAGTATTTCATCTGCGAGAAAAGTTGCTACCAATCCTTTTTCTGAGTTATACATTAAGTATTTGCGTTTATTTTTAATATCATGATATTCTAATTTACACTTATTGAATTCGTTGATCTTTATTTCAGTCTTTATTATTTCTTTATTGATGTCACTTACTAATTTCTGACGATTAAAAGTATACTCATTTTTTTCTAATAATATTTTATTATTCTTGATTTTTTTGAGATGAACTAATTGATTATCATTGATATTCTCTTTAAAATTTAAGTCTTTTTTATACTTAAAATACTTATTTATTAATAGTTTAAAGACTTCTTTTTCTTTATTAGCATGATTAAAATAAACATGAAGCATAGCTGGTAGCTCATATAAACTGAGTAAAGCATTTGGTTTATTAGGGAATACATTATCGCCTAGAGTATTTTTCAAAACAGCATTTCTTACTTTGTTGATTTCTGTGTCTTCACAATCAGCTTCTTTTTTGTTATTATAAGATAAATAAATAGGGATATTATGCCCTTGAAAATAATATGAAGGATTTGCTGGGAATGGATATCCTTCAATTAAACATGTTGAGTTTTCTTCATCTATTAAGATTTGTCCGTTACAATTGTTACTATTTACTAATTCAATTTTTTTATCAATAACAGTGTTGATGTTTTCGAAAACAGTAACTCTTTTTTTAATAATACGTTCAGTCTGCATATCTAGTATATTTTTTGAACGTTTATCAATTATTACATTACCCCAATCAATCATGAATTTGATATTTTTTAATTTACTGTCTTCATCAAAAAAACGTAAAGCAAAATATTCAAATTTATCTATAGTTTTATTTGTGCCATAAGTATCTGAAAAAGATTTATCTGTCTGTTTATACCTTCTTCGAACAACATCATGTATTACTCTTTTCTCATCAGGATTTTCTCCATTTTGATCATTATCCTTATAATATTCATTTATATCAACAATAAATTCAGCTTTTTCATTATTATTTAAAAGATTGTATAATTCTTCTGGAATTTTCCCCAATTCATCGGCCATTTGTAACATCAGCTTTGTTTTGCTATGTTGAGAAACTATTTGTCTTTTAATTCCTTTAAAACAGAAGTGAGAATAAATTCTACGAGTTAAGTGAAAATATAGTTTGTGAGAAGCTTTATAACCTTCAATTTTATCCATTAAGCTCTCCATTTGATCTCTTTTAAGAAAGAGAGATAATAAAAACAGATGCCCATGTTTTGTTAGATAACCAGAACTGTCGAAGAGTAATCTATAATTATTGATTGAAAGTATTCCAGTTACTTTATCTTTTATAATGTAAGGCTTGAATAGCTTATTAAATATGCCATTATTAATTGATTCCTCGTCTAATGAGTATTTTTTCTTTTCAGAATTGCTTTTTGAATTTCTGATTTTTTCTTCAATATATCTTTTTTGCAATACTTTTAATTCATTGAATTCAACTGAAAAGTGTTCTCGTATGCTATTTCTACATAGCTCGTCTTTTACTGATTTTTTTATTAATTCAACAGCCTTAATAAAGTAATGATTAAGTATTTGCTGGTTTGACTCAAGAATAAACTCTGGACGATTATGTGCATAGTGTGTATAAAAATTTCTTTGTTTTTCAATTTCACTCCATAAAAATTTTAATAATGTTGTAATTTCAAATTTTTGATCCTTTATTTCCTTATCTACCACTAAGGATGGTATAAATGGAAGAAATCGTTGTAATTTATTAAGCCTTGTATCTAGCTCTGAATACGAAGCTTTATTAATTTCAGTAATATCTAATTTTTTATCAGAAATATATTTTAATTCTTTAAGAACATTATAAAAATTATCATTTGCAAGATTGTAATAACCTGCAAAAAAGTGCTTGTCTTCGATATTATTAAAATCGTAATAATTTATATTTTCATCCATGTCCATTATTTTTATATAACTCCCATAAAGATAAGATATTTAGAATATTTCTCCAAAATTTAATTAAACGTAAAAAAGGGCACTCTCGTGTGAGGGTGCCCTTTTTTGTAGTGTTTATTTTGGATTAAGAGGCGTATTCGTCCCAGCTCTTAATTTGGATCTCTTCGATTGGAATGTTGCAGAATGCGTTGATAAATGCTGATGCTAATCTTGCATTGGTGATGATTGGTATATTGAAATCAACTGCTGCACGACGGATCTTATAGCCATTATCTAGCTCTTGTTTTGTAAGGTTTTTAGGGATGTTGATAACAAAATCAATTTGCTTGTTTTTAAGCATCTCCATAGCCTTAGGAAGATCGCCAGTTTCACTTGGCCAAAGAACATGAGTCGCAGGCACATTGTTCTCGATAAAGTATTTATATGTTCCGCCAGTTGCGTAAATATTGTATCCTTTCGAGATCAATAGGCGAGCGGCCGAAAGCATCTCAGCCTTCTGTTTGGCGTCTCCTGTTGACATCAGAATATTCTTCTTAGGAATAGTGTATCCGACCGAAAGCATAGCCTTTAAAACCGCTTCATTGCTGTCGTCTCCGATACATCCAACCTCTCCAGTAGATGCCATGTCTACACCAAGAACAGGGTCGGCTTTTTGAAGTCTTGAGAAGGAGAACTGCGAAGCCTTAATACCAACATAATCAAGGTCAAATGCATTCTTAGAAGGAGGAGTGACCTCTTCGCCGATCATAACCTTTGTTGCAAGTTCTATAAAATTGATTTTTAGTACTTTTGAAACAAATGGGAAGCTTCTAGAGGCTCTAAGGTTACATTCGATAACTTTAATATCATTCTCTTTTGCAAGGAATTGAATATTGAAAGGTCCAGTGATCTCGAGAGCTTCAGCAATCTTTCTTGCAATCTTTTTAATTCTTCTGGCAGTTTCAACATAAAGCTTTTGTGGAGGGAACTGTATAGTTGCATCTCCTGAGTGAACCCCAGCAAATTCAATGTGCTCCGAAATAGCATATGCAACGACATTTCCGTGATCAGCAACTGCATCTAATTCAATCTCTTTTGCGTTTTGGATAAATTCCGAAACTACAACAGGATGCTTTTTAGAGACATTAGCTGCAAGTTTCAAGAATTGCTCTAATTCATCGTGGTTTGAGCAGACATTCATCGCAGCGCCAGAAAGTACATAAGATGGGCGAACCAAGACAGGGAATCCAACTACTTCAACAAATTCAAAGATATCATCCATTGAAGATAGCTCTTTCCATCTTGGTTGATCGATGCCAAGTTTGTCGAGCATAGTTGAGAACTTATGTCTGTCTTCGGCATTGTCGATGCTCTTAGCACTTGTTCCTAAAAGATTTACACCAGATTTATCAAGTCTGAGAGCCAGGTTGTTCGGAATCTGTCCACCTACCGAAACTATCATTCCGTGAGGATTCTCCAATTCGTAGATGTCCATCACTCTTTCGTATGTCAATTCATCGAAATATAGACGATCGCACATGTCGTAATCGGTAGAAACAGTCTCTGGGTTGTAATTAATCATAACACCTCTCCATCCTCTGTTACGAATTGTCTGCAGGGCATTTACACTACACCAGTCGAACTCAACGGAGCTTCCAATTCTATAAGCACCAGAACCTAGAACAACGATTGATCTCTTATCTCCAAGATATTTGACATCGTTATGAGTTCCGCTATAGGTTAGATAAAGGTAGTTTGTCTGAGCTGGATATTCTGCAGCAAGTGTATCAATTTGTTTTACAACTGGTTTGATATTCAGCGATTTTCTATGAGCTCTGATAAGCGCAGAGGCCTCATCTACATCCATTTCATCTTTGAAAAGAAGCCTTGCAATTTGGAAATCGGAAAATCCTTGGACTTTTGCAAGTTTTAGAAGATCAAAATTTAGCTCCTCTTTTTTGTTCAATTTAGATAACTCCTTAGAAGTCTTTACGATATTTAGTAGTTTTTCCAAAAACCAACGGTCAATCTTTGTCAACTCATGAATTTGATCTACTGTATATCCTTTTTGGAATGCTTTAGAAATCACAAAAATACGATTATCTGTAGGCTCTCTAAGTGATTTATCGATATCCTCAACACTAATCTCTTTATTAGCCACAAAGCCATGAGCTCCTTGTCCAATCATTCTCAGACCCTTTTGAATCGCCTCTTCGAAAGTGCGACCAATTGCCATCACTTCGCCGACACTCTTCATACTTGATCCAATCTCTCTAGAGACTCCTTGGAATTTTGATAAATCCCATCTTGGAATTTTGCAGACAATGTAGTCTAAAGCAGGCTCGAAGAACGCAGGAGTTGTTTTAGTTACTGAGTTTTTAAGATCAAAAAGACCGTATCCGAGTCCAAGTTTAGCAGCTACAAAGGCTAGGGGATAGCCAGTTGCCTTCGATGCCAAAGCAGACGAACGGCTTAAGCGTGCGTTAACCTCAATTACTCTATAATCTTCTGATTGTGGGTCGAATGCGTATTGAACATTACACTCTCCAACAATTCCGATATGTCTTACTATTTTGATAGCTAGCTCTCTTAGAAGATGGTATTCGCTATTAGAAAGAGTCTGCGAAGGAGCAACAACAATACTCTCTCCTGTATGGATGCCAAGTGGATCGAAATTCTCCATGTTGCAGACAGTGATACAGTTGTCGTATTTGTCGCGAACAACCTCATACTCTATCTCTTTCCATCCCTTTAATGACTTCTCTACCAAGACTTGAGGAGAGTAGGAGAAGGCTTTTGAAGCCAACACATTTAGTTCCTCTTCGTTGTCGCAGAAACCGCTTCCAAGTCCGCCTAAGGCATAAGCTGCTCTTAGAATTACTGGGTAGCCCAAATCGGCAGCAGCTTTTCTCGCGTCTTCAATATTTTCTACAGCATGACTTTTAATTGTCTTAACGCTGATTTGATCTAGTTTTTTAACGAATAGCTCTCTGTCTTCTGTATCCATGATAGCTTGAACCGGAGTTCCAAGCACCTTTAGATTATACTTTTCAAAAATACCAGCTTTATAGAGGGCAACACCGCAGTTTAATGCTGTCTGACCGCCAAATGCTAGAAGAATGCCTTGTGGTTTCTCCTTTTTGATAACCTCTTCAACAAAATATGGGGTTACTGGTAGATAATAGATCTTATCTGCAACTCCTTCGGATGTCTGAACTGTTGCAATGTTTGGGTTAATCAATACTGTCTGTATTCCCTCTTCACGCATGGCTTTTAAAGCCTGAGATCCAGAATAGTCGAACTCTCCGGCCTCTCCGATTTTAAGAGCTCCGGAACCAAGAAGAAGTACTTTTTGAATATTTTTTTCCATTGTTGTCAATTACAGCATTTTAATAAAATCATCGAACAAAAATTCAGTATCAGTAGGGCCGCTTGAGGCCTCTGGATGAAACTGTGCAGAGAAGAATGGTTTAGATTTGTGTCTGATACCTTCGTTAGTCCCATCGTTCATATTGATGAAAAGTGGTTCCCAATCGCTACCCAAAGTGTTACCATCAACTGCATAACCATGGTTTTGAGATGTAACGAAACATCTGTTTGTGCCTGCCATTCTAACAGGTTGGTTATGACTTCTATGTCCATATTTTAGCTTGAACGTAGAGGCTCCTCCAGCTTTAGCAAGAAGTTGGTTACCCATACAAATTCCAAAGATTGGTTTATCTTTTTTCATTGCCTCTCGTATATGTTCTACTGCTTCACCACAAAGCTCTGGATTACCTGGGCCATTTGAAATAAAGAGACCATCGTATTCAATTGTGTTGAAATCGTAGTTCCATGGAACTCTAATCAATTCAACGCCTCTTTCGATTAGACATCTGATGATGTTGTGTTTTACTCCGCAATCTACCAATACTACTTTTTTGTTGCCGTTGCCATATTTGATTACCTCTTTGCAGCTGACAACATCAACTTGATTGATTAGATTTGGGTCGGAAATCTGTTCGATTTTGCTTCCTTGTGGTTCGATTTTACCAAGCATAGTGCCTGCTTCACGAAGAATTTTTGTCAATTCGCGAGTGTCGATACCATAGATGCCAGGAATCTTGTGCTCTTTTAGCCATTCATCAAGACTCTTTTTGGCATTCCAATGGCTGTAGGTAAACGAATAGTCCGAAATTACCAGTCCTCGGACATGAATCTTCTCCGACTCATAGAAAGTGGAGAGATTGTCTACCAATGAATCTCCTGGTACTCCGTAGTTTCCTACAAGAGGATAGGAGACACAAAGAATTTGTCCTGAGTATGACGGATCAGTCAAACTTTCGGGATAACCAACCATGGCAGTAGAAAAAACGACCTCACCATCAACGGCTTGGTCGTATCCAAAAGCAAATCCCTCAAAACTGGTCCCGTTCTGAAGGGAGAGTATTGCCGGCTTATTAAAGTGCATTCCTTATTGATTTAGTAAAATTATAAACTCGGCAAAGGTATATATTTTACATTCCTCTTGCAAATATTGACCATAAGTCTGCCTTCATTTCTCTCCATCTTTTCATTGTCAATGAAGCAAAATCTTCGGTGTATTTGGTTAGCAATATTTTAGCATCTTCGGTTTTTCCCTCTTTAATCAGCGCTGCTGCTCTCTCTTCAATAACCTTGTTGTCTTCGAACATTTTGTTCTCAAAGTAGTGAATTTGAGGCTCTAATATCTTTCTTGTACGATCCCAATTGATTGTAGCAATTCTGTTAGTCTCTCTGAATGACCAAATTGCAGCATCTTCTCTGTATCTGTGTTGTCCGCAAACTTTGAAGCTTTGAGGTAGATCATTTGTACCCGCATAGATAGGTATTCTTGGGCTTTGAGCAGGGTTATCGAATGAGAAGTAAGCTACGCCACCAATTTCATCTGGTAACCAATCTCTAAGTTGGATAATATGCGAGTAAGAACATTGGATAACAGCAATACCTCTTATTCTTTCGGTTACTCCTGGCTTTAGCATATTAAGCAAAGCCCTCATGTCGTTGTTCATGAAGTTAGAAATGGGCTTAACCATCTCTTTATATTCACCCTTAATACGGTCTCTTCTTGTAACTTCTACAGCGAGGTTTTTTGTTTGATCCCATTCTGTTCCGTCGTAAGTCTCTCTATATAAAGACATGATGTCTCTTACAGATACCTTTTTTTCTGGTTTTACAGAGAATGGAAGCTCTTCTGCATCGAACTTTAGCCCTAATGATGGAGCTAGTGTACTGAGGACGTAAAATTCTCTAATTGCAAATGGTTTAGAACCAGAAGCAACTTTCCAAAACTTGAAAGGCTCTTTACCATCCCAAAATCCAAGTTTTTTGCATCTCTCTTTGATATCTGAACTATACATGAAGTAGTCTGGATTGTCAAAATCTACTACTGATATTCTTGGAATGTTTGCAGATATACCTACATGGTCGTCCGGTACTCTTTGAGCAACCCAAATTGCAGATGGTTTTCCTGGACCTGAGCCAAACATCTCTAATTGCCAAACCTCTTTCTTGTCGGCAATTGTAATACACTCTCCAGAATCGCCATAGCCATATTTCTCTGCAAGCATTCCGATTAGTTTTATAGCATCTCTTGCAGTAGAACATCTTTGTAAGGCAATTCTCTCTAACTCCTCAATTAGAAAAAGACCTTGATTGTTTTCGAGCTCCTTTCTTCCTGTAATTGTAGTTTCGCCAATTGCTAGCTGCTTCTCATTCAAACATGGATAAGCAACATTAAGGTAGGCAAAGGTCTCTGCTGGTGCTGGAATTCTCCCTTTTTCAGTTACATTACGCATATCATGTGGCTCTTCGTTATGAAGCATTCCCCAAAATATTGGCTCTGTGTCACCAGCATTATATTTTTTTCTCTTTTCGAATGTCAACCATGTTCTGTAGTTTGAATCGCAAGTGTGAGCGGTCATTACTGATCCATCGGTACTTGCATTTTTTCCTACCATGATTGATGTACAACTTTCTGTGTAGTCCTCATCATCTGGTGAGATGTAAGGGTAGGTAACCTGTGCTCCGGCAAATGCAACGAAAAACAGCATTAATGCCGTGAATAGAAGTTTCTTTAGTTTCATTTGGTTCTTATTGATTATTATTAATTTTTAGTGTTCATATCTAACAAAAATAAAAAAACAAATTAACTTTACACATACTTATTTAAAATCCCATTTATTATGAGAAAGTTTTTGACAGTTTTGCTCGTATTGGTGTCGTCGTTGATCTTTGCAGGAGAGCGTAAAGTGTATGTCATAGATATAAGACAGGAGATAAACGCAGCGTCTCAGAGAATTTTAATGATGGGAATGCGAGAGGCTCAAAAACTAAATGCAGACTATATAATTATCAATATAAACACGTATGGCGGTGCTGTTGATGCTGCCGACAGTATGAGAACTGCAATACTTAAAAGCAAAATTCCTTTTGCGGCTTTTATTAATAATCAAGCAGCATCTGCTGGTGCGCTGATATCTATTTCATGCGACAGTATTTATATGAGTAAAGGTTCTAGCATTGGTGCAGCCACAGTTGTTGATCAGACTGGGAAAGTTCTTCCAGATAAGTATCAATCTTTTATGAGAGCTATGATGCGCTCAACTGCAGAGGCGAACGGCCGTGATCCTAAGATTGCCGAGGCAATGGTAGACCCATCTGTGTCGATTCCTGGAATAATTGATAGTACAAAGGTGTTAAGTTTTACCAGAGAAGAGGCAATAAAAAATAATTATTGTGAAGGCAAAGCTGAGACAATCGAGGATGTAGCTTTTCAATTCGTTGGAAGTAAAGATTATGTAATTATCAAACAGCGGATTACGTTTCTAGATAAAATGATCTCATTCTTCTTGTCTCCAGTTGTGCAAGGCATCCTGATTATGATGATAATTGGGGGAATATATTTCGAGGTACAAGCTCCTGGTTTTGGATTTCCAAGTGTTATTGCTATAATTGGTGCGGTTTTGTATTTCGCTCCGCTCTATTTAGAGGGATTAGCAAACTATTGGGAGATCATTCTCTTTTTTATTGGTATTGCATTGATAATTTTAGAGCTCTTTGCCTTTGTTGGTTTTGGCATAGCAGGAATTTTGGGGATAATCATCCTCTTTGCAGGTTTGACATTTGCTATGATAGATAATGATCTGCTGCTTAAAGGAGACGAGGTAAACTTGATGCCAATTATTAAACCTTTAGCTCTTGTAATGGTAACAGGAACATCATCTTTGATATTATCTATCTATTTTGCATCTAAGGTTTTTGGTAGCTCTAGGTTTACAAAATTAGCTCTAAAGACAAGTTTGATGGAGAGCGATGGTTTCGTTGGTGTAAACACTGATTACGCCGATTTAGTAGGTAAAATGGCAGTTGTGATGACCGATATGAAACCTTCGGGCAAAATTGATATTGATGGTAAGTGGTATGAGGCTTCGCTTGAGTTTGGAATGGTTCGCAAAGGGGGAACTGTTGTTGTTACACGTTTCGAGGGCGGGCGACTTTATTGCGAATGTCTTCCTCAATAAGCTCGAGAAGCTTATCGATTGCTTGATCTTGAGGTACAGACCTGTATACAGGCGTCTTTCCTCTATAAATGCATACCTTTCCTCTTCCTTCACCAACGTAGCCGTAGTCTGCGTCTGCCATTTCGCCTGGTCCATTGACAATGCAACCCATTACTGCGATGTTAAACCCAACCAGGTGCGAAGTTCTTCTCTTTACCTCTTCGAAAGTATCCTCAAGATTAAACAGGGTTCTGCCACAACCAGGGCAAGCTATATACTCTGGTTTAGTAAATTTCTTTCGTGCTGCTTGCAGAATTTCGTCTTTAAGGAAAGATATCTGCTCTTGAGTAAATAGAGAACTCTCTTTATGTTCAATTGTAAAGTCTTCAATTTTATTGTCCATAAGGTACGGACCAATTCTACATGCTGCAGACAATATAAATTCGTTCCAACTCTTCTCTTCGAATAGAAAATGATTATCTACTTCGTTCGGAGAGTTAAATTTGAAATAATTCGCTATATATTTTGCAACAGGAATTTCATTTACAGGACTTTCTGTTAATGAGACTCTAATTGTCTCACCAATTCCTTCTTTTAGAAGGGTCGATAGTCCAACTGCCGATTTAATTCTGCCTGAATCACCATTTCCAGCTTCGGTGACACCTAAGTGTAAAGGATAAAGTTTACCATCAGCTACCATTTGATTGTACAATAATCTGTAGGCTTCGGTCATAACCTTTGTGTTACTTGCCTTTAGTGAGACAACTATTTGATTGAAGTCGTTATCTTCGGCCATCTTTATCCATTCGTAGGCAGCCTCCTTCATTCCTAGTGGAGTATCTCCGTATTTCTCAATAATCCTTTCGCCTAATGAGCCATGGTTGACTCCAATTCTAATTGCAGTATTATTTATTTTGCAGACCTTAATCAGTTCGGCAAATTTACTCTTGGCTTCATCAAAATCTTTTGCAAAATTTCCTGGGTTGATCCTTACTTTTTCGACAAATGAGGCTGCTGCAATTGCAACATCTGAAGTAAAATGGACATCAGCTACCAGGGGAGTGTTGATTCCCTCTTCTTTGAGTCTTCTGCTGATTTCGCGAAGCGCCTCAACCTCTTTCATCCCTTGGGTTGTAAGACGAATAATCTGTGCTCCAGCTTTATGGAGTTCCCGACATTGATTTATAGATGACTCAATGTCACAAGTTGCTGTATTACACATAGATTGAACTACGATTGGTAGCCCTTTTCCGATATAGATATTGCCTACTTTAACAGTAATATTGATCATGATTCAAAGAATAATTGGTACTATAAGTGGATAAATAGTGCAGCACTTATTAGCAATTGATGTGGATATGTAAATTGTAAATCCATCTCGCTATACTTTTTTGGATGGTAGAGGTTAGAGAGAGAATATTGATAGTTACACTCTATCTGTATTTCGAATGGTTTTAAGATGAAAGCTAATCCGCCTCCTCCGATGAATCCAAAATCGCCTCTTTGGTCGAAATTATCAAACTTATCACTAACAATAGAGCCTGTAGTAACATCAGTGATCTTTTTGCTGACTCTGTATCCTGCAAAACCGCCTGCATTAAGCAATAGTCTCATTTTCCAAAAGTCTACATGAAATTGAGAAACAAATGGAATTTCGACAGCTGTCATTCTAAACTCCTTATTGTCTTTTATATACCCTTGCTCTTGAATTGAGACTCCACTCTGGATACCAAAATAGGGCATTGTCTTCCAAAGCGGATGGTAGTATGTGTATAGCAAAGAGTAGTTCTTGTAAGTTTTTATTGTCATTTGTTCCATTGGTGGAGTAAAATCAACTCCACTAATGTTGTATGCTGCTCTTACACCAACCATATGCAGTCTATCTTGTGAGAATGTAACTCCAAAGATCAGAACTAGTAACGATGTCAATATAATTCTCTTCATAATCAGTCTGCAAATATGTTTTTAATGTTTACCTCCTGAACAATCTCCATCGATTCTTCAATAATAATCACAGAGGATCCGTTGCTCATTCTGTATAATCTAACTTTTTCTGGTTGTCTCCTCTCCGAAAGATTACCAGTGTCGAGAAATCCATTTCGATTGGCATCGCTAGTAATTCTCACTGAATATTTTCCTGGAGCAATATAAGGAAACTCTATAATTCCATCTTTAGAGACATTGATTGTTTTAAGTACTCTATCTCGCGAAAGCGTTGTCAGTTCTACGATATAATTGCCATCAACATCAGTCATGTTTAAAGATATCTTGCCAAGCTTTTCGTCGTTAGGTAGCATTACACTTTTTAATGTTGTATCGTTTACGAAACCATAGATATCGACAAATGTTTTAGCTGGGATATTTAACCTGTATTCAAAGCCTTGTCTAATCTTGTTCTTGGGTTTAATGTAGTATGTGCAAACTAGCGCAGTATCTCTTGCAAACTCAAATTTTTCTACACCTTTTTGACCTTTAGGAGAGATGAAATTAATTGAAATTGAATCAATTGCTGTTTTTATTAATGGTGCTGGGAAATTTAACACAAATCCCTGATGTTCAATATTATCAGCAGCAGCTTCAATTTTCAAATCAATTAGATTTTCTGGCTTTTTATTCTCTTTTTGACCAAAGTTGTTGCGTTTTGGCTTCTCCTGAGCTTTTTTTACTCTTGGAGCAATCAATTCAACTCTCTCTTTAAATGGAGTAAGTCTGTTCAAAGAGTCAGTCTTATGGTATTTTACATTTAGATATAATGTATCTGGGGCTTTGTATGTTGTGTCGTTTATCCACATCACCAAGCTATCTCTAGTCGGATTGAATTGTTTAATGATTTTTGACATCTGTAATCCTTCGAATCCAATTGAATCAATCTTCGGATATGGGGCTGAGAATGATATGAACATCATCTTTCTCTCTTTTCTTCCAGAATTTTTGATGTACTGGCGGGTTGATGGTGTCTTAAAAAGGTAAAGATCCAACTCTTTGGGTCTTGCCAGACATGCTGCAGTGTCTTTAATATCGGTGTATGCCAATTCAGGTGAGTATTTGCGCATTGCTTTTGAAGGGGTGATGAAGTTGTCAATGAATGCACTCTTCTCGTTTTCGATATCGAACTTACTGTTTGAATTAATATCTAAAAAGGCAAATACTCTGTATGGTATTTTCTTTAGGTTTTTTACTACAAAATAGCCCCACTTGTCGGTTTTGGCGATTTTGGCAGGATAGGTCTTGTAGATTGAGGAGTCTGAAAGATCGGAGTAGAATCCAACAGTTACCCCTTCAATTGGAAGCAGCGACTTATAGTCATATAAGAATCCAGATGCCATCAGAGAATCTACTGTAGATCCAGTAGAGAATGCTAAAGAGTAGGGAGGGAATGGATTTCCTTCGTTATTGTCGGAAATTGACGCTCCAAAATCAACTGTATAAGTTGTATTTGGCTTTAAGGTGTCTTCCAATTCGATTACTACACTTTTGGCTCTGATTTTCGGTTGAATTCTTTTTGATAGTGAAGGTGAGATATAAATCTGCTTTTCGGCATCTTTTAATTGGACAAATTCATTGAATCTCAGCTCAATTCTGACATCTTTTACGGGAACATTTGTTGCACATGAATCTGGAGCAACTTTAACTAATACCGGAGCAAGAGTATCTTTTGGACCTCCCATTGGAGGAGTGGACGTGTTTGCACACGATCCTGCCGTAAGATAGAGAGCTGTAATGGCAATTGCGGGTAAAAGAGATACTTTTTTCAACATTTTAATTGTCCTTTATTTCTGTTCTTGTTACGTGAGACATGCCCTTAACGGTACCTATCTGCTTGATTAATTTATCGAGATCTTCTGTGCTGTGAACATACAAATCTATATAGCCTTCGAAGATTCCGTCGTGTGATTCTATGAAAATTTTTCTAATGTTAACACTCAGAACAAGAGTAATATATTGTGTTACTTCGTTTAAAATACCTATTCTATCGATTCCTCTCATACTAATTCGAGCAAGAAATGATAGAACTGAGTGTTTGCTCCATTTGGCTTTTACAATATTTTCACCCTCTCTGGAGGCTAACTCTATTGCCTCTTTGCAGCTGCTTTTATGCACAACAACTTCTCCGTCTTCGCCAATGAATCCAATAACTTTGTCTCCTGGAATAGGTTTGCAACACTCTGCAACTCTATAGGATAAAGTTTTATCCAGTGGGTTTTCTCGTAATAAATAGTCTTTCTTTTTGTCTATTTTATCTGAAGTAATTTTTGCCTTTGAAGCATCATTTGTTCCAACTTGATTCAAACTTATACGAACTCCGTTCTCGTCGAAATTTAATTCACCGTCATTAGTATCGTTTTCTTCAACATCCTCAGTCTCTTCTCTATTTTTTTCACTATTTTCTGAACCTGTAATCTTAGAAAATTGGATACTCCAGTATCTTACAAATTTGTTACTAGAGTTCTTTTTCAATAACTTAGATAAGTCTGTGAGGTCAATTACCTTAGTTGCAACTTTAAGGAAAAGTTCCTCTCTATTGTTTAGGCCATATCCTTCGGTAATTTTTTTATAGACTCTAACTTGTGGGGTAATCCCCATCTCTTTAAGTTTTTTATCAAGAATTTCTTGTCCCTCTTTAATTGATGCATTCATTTCGTCTTTTATAGCAACCATTATAAGCGTTTTGGCTTTTGGTGTCTTGACGAACTCTAGCCACTCTCTTTGAGGCTTTTGGGATTCTGCTGTAATAATCTCTATTTGATCGCCATTCCTTAATTCATAAGTAAGAGGTACTAACTTAAAGTTTGCTTTAGCTGCAATAGCTTTGTTACCAACTTCTGAATGAATTGCATAAGCAAGGTCTAAGGCTGTAGATCCTTTTGGAAGAGCTTTTGATTCTCCCTTAGGTGTGAAGACATATATTTCTGAAGATAAGAGACCTGTGTGAAATTTATCTAGAAATTCAAGTGCATTTACATCTGGATTTTCGAGAACCTCTCTTACCATATTCAACCATCTGTCCATATCATTTTCACTAGCAGATGCTCCTTTGTAGGTCCAGTGAGCAGCAACTCCTCGCTCTGCAAGTTGGTCCATTCTTTCGGTACGTATCTGAACCTCTATCCAATTACCTTGCTTGCCCATAACCGTACAGTGAAGGGCTTCGTATCCATTGATTTTTGGAGTACTAACCCAATCTCTAATTCTATCAGTTTTAGATAGATAAAGCTCTGTGATTAATGAGTATATGTGCCAGCACTGAACTCTCTCGGGTTCATTCTCTTTTGGTTCAAAGATAATTCTGACAGCATAAAGGTCGTAGATCTGCTCAAATGGGATCGACTTTGAAGTCATCTTTCTCCAAATAGAGTAGGGAGTCTTTGTCCTTTTTGCGATGGAAAACTTATATCCAGCCTCTTTTAGACTGTTTGAGATTGGCTCAATAAACTGATCAATTGCGCAACCTTTCTCTTCGGATATTTTGGAAATTTCACCTTGAATTTCATCATATTCGGCAGGAAGTGTATGCATCAACCAGATATTTTCTAGCTCCGATTTAATTGTATACAGACCAAGTCGATGGGCAAGAGGTATAAAAATATACATTGTCTCACTGAGTATTTTTGCCTTTTTATTCTCTGGCATATACTCAATTGTCCGCATATTATGCAGTCTGTCGGCTAGTTTGATCAAAATAACTCTAACATCGTCGTTGAGAGTTAGAATAATTCTTTTGAAGTTCTCTGCTTGGCCAGATGATGAACTGTCAAACGCGCTCTTGATTTTGGTGAGACCATCTACAAGAGATGCGATTTTTGCACCAAAAATTCTTTCGATATCCTCTGTTGTATATTCAGTATCTTCTACAATATCGTGTAAAAGTGCGGAGACTATTGATTTATAGCCAAGACCAATCTCTTGAACTACAATTTTTGCCACAGAAATTGGATGAAGTATATACGGTTCTCCCGATCGCCTTCTCACACCATTGTGAGCGGCATTTGCAAAATCAAATGCTTTGAGCACGGTTTCGTACTCGCTTTGATTGGCACATCGTTTAAGACTGGCAATTCTCAGCTCCTCAAACTCTTTTTCTATCAGTTCCCTGTCTTTGTCCGTAAACATATCTTCTTATTTATCAGATTATCTAGTATAATAGATCTCTTTTTCCACGTTTAATTTGATCGATTTTTAATTTAATTTCCGACCTTTTAACAGGATCAGATATTTTTAAAATCTCATTTTCAATTAATTGATAGCCGGCCTCTTTTGTTTTATCAGACGAATAGTCTTCCAAATATTCTGCCAAAGTCATCATAGCATTAGGTGTACAGAATTTTCCAATGAATCCTGGAATTGCATATTCCATGAAATGTTCTCCAGTTCTACCTACTCTGTAGCATGATGTACAGAAGCTTGGGATAAATTCTCGTCTTAACAGCCATTCGATTACAGAATCAAGTTCTCTGTTGTCACCAATTTGGAACTGTTCGCGATCGAGCTCTTGCTCTTTTTCTCTGGACTCCTGGTAACCACCAATTTCTAATCTTGTTCCAGCATCAATTTGTGATACTCCAAATTCAATTACAGCATCTCTGATCTCTTTGCTTTCGCGAGCAGTCATGATAAGGCCTGTGTAAGGTACTGCCATTCTTAAGATTGCGACAAGTTGTTTAAACTGCTCGTCGGTTACTTGATATGGTAAGTGTAAATCCAGACCTAATGCTGGTTTTACCCTCGGAAAACTAATTGTATGAGGACCAACTCCAAATTTGCGTTGCAGGTAAAGAGAGTGGGAGACAAGACCTAAAACCTCGAATCTCCAGTCGTATAGACCAAACAAAGCACCAATTCCAACATCATCGCATCCACCTTCAAAAGCTCTGTCCATTGCATTCAGACGCCACATATAGTCGCTTTTTATGCTTGGTGCAGGATGGAACTTTGCATAGGTTGGCTGATGGTAAGTCTCTTGAAAGACTTGAAAAGTACCTATTCCAGACTCTTTTACAATTCTGAACCCTTCTACATCTAATGGAGCTGCATTAATATTTACCCGGCGGATCTCTCCGTTTCCAACTTTTACGCTATAACATGTTTTAACGGTTCTAGCAATGAATTCCGGAGTGTATTTTGGGTGTTCTCCGTAAACCAAGATAAGCCTTTTGTGACCCTCTTTCTCTAATTGCTCTACCTCTGCCACTAATTCGTCTTCCGAAAGTGTTCTTCTTACTGCATGAGATAAAGAGCTTCTGAATCCACAATAAAGACAATTATTTACGCAATTATTACCAATATAGAGTGGTGCAAAAAGGACAATTCTATTGCCATAGATAGATTTTTTTAACTCTCTAGCTGTTTGGTAAAGCTCCTCTAATAGTTCGGGAGATTTAATAGCTAGCAAAGAGGCTGTCTCTTCGAGCGAAAGAGCCTGTTTTCTTTTACTTTTTTCGAAGACTTCCCTAATCTTTATAGGATCTTCTTTAGTGTTGTTTATTAAGTCGTGCAGAAGATCTTCGTTAATGAAGTTTTCTGCATCTTTTGATAATTCTCTTTTCATTCCTTAAATTTATAATTGTCGACATTCTGGAAGGCGTGAGATAGTTCGGTGCCGAAAAGGATCAGAGTCCAGCTGATATTCATCCAGATTAAGAATAGGGGAATAGCTGCAAATACTCCATAAACGGCATTAAGACCCGAAACCATTATCTGAGTCTCCAGATAGAAAAATTGAACTACGATAAATGCAAACGATACAATTACCGATGAATTAAATGCTGCAGAAACTTTTACTTTCGTGTTTGGTATAAATCTGTATATCAATGTGAAAAGAGTTGCAACAAGAACATAAAATATTATCCATGTAAACAGAGAGGTAATAGGAATGTAGTTGTTAATACCTAAACTCAATGATTGCATAGTGTTGATATATAAGACGGCTAGCGTCAAGAAGGCCATGATTATAAAAGGGGCAACAGCTAATAGGATTAGATAAAAAGTGATTTTTTTCCCAAAAGATCGACGATTTCCAACCTTCCAGATGTCGTTAAAACACTTTTCAACACTAAGCATTAGCCATATAACAGTCCATAGGTAGATAACAAAGCTTATTATGCCAAACAATCCGTTTTGACTTGTTGAGATAACATTGTTGGCAAATTTTAAGATATAGTTGATAGTCTCTTCGTTACCCGAAAAATATGTATATATAAGTGCTTCTAATCGTTTTCCAAGTCCAAAGCCATTTGTAATAGTAAAGACCATTGCAACAAATGGAACAACTGCCATTAACGAAAAGAAGCTTAGAGTTGTTGCTTGCATACCAATCTTATCGGCACCAACTCCTCTGATAGTAATGATAAAAACCTTTAAATAACGCACCATCCGAGCTTTCATAATGCTTAGCTCAGACATATCAAGATGCCAAATATCATTTAGAATGAACTTGAGAACTCTTTGATAAGTGTGTTTTATTTTTGGATATTTTTTCACTTTAGTTTACTCATAAATTTTTCAGAATCAATAATAAATCTTGTGTGGGTACCTTTGCCAATCAGACCTTTGGAGTCCGATGCAGTGACTTCGAAAACAATCTTTCGTCCATCGACCTCACTAACAATACATTCGGCAGACACTGTGTCTCCAACAGGAGTTGCTTTTAAGTGTTGAATGCAGACTTCGGTTCCAACGGTATCAAATCCTTTGTCAAGATAAGGTTTTACAGCCAAATGACAAACCTGTTCCATAAATGCAATCATTGCAGGGGTTGCAAAAACCTCTAACAGTCCAGAACCATATACTGATGCTGTATCTTTAATCTCAACGATTTTTGAGATTTTATTCTTAATTCCTCTCTCTAACATCTTTATAGAATTTTGTCAGCAATTTCAGAAAATCCCGCCATTTTCTCTTCGTCAGGAGCACCAATCAATTCAACTGGAGGGGCAACCAGGTTCCATGACATCTTTTCTGCAAATAGTTCCAGATATTTTACTCCGCCACCATTCCAGCTATAAGAGCCAAACAGAGCATAGTTTTTGTCTTTTGGATTTACAATCTCAAGTTCATGACATAGATGTGTCATCATTGGATGCATAAATGAGTTGTATGCACATGAGCCAAGGATTACACTCTTGTATTTCCAGATATCATTGATTATGAATGAAACATGTGTTTTAGAGACATCGTGTATTTTGATGTTTTTAACACCTCTTTCTGCAATTAATCTGGCAACATAATCTGCCATTTTTTCGGTATTGCCATACATTGATGCATAGACGATTACAACTCCCTCTTCTGACTCAAATTTGCTCCATTTGTCGTAAAGTCCAACCACTTTCATTGGATCTTGTCTCCAAACAGGACCATGAGAAGGGCAAATGATACTTATATCCACTCCCTTTAGTTTTGCAAATGCCTTTTGCACCATTGCACTGTATTTGCCAACGATATTGGAGTAGTAGCGTCTCATTTCATCTTCAAAGAAGGTGAAATTTACTTCGTCATCAAAGATACCTCCATCTAATGTTCCAAAGCTACCAAAAGCATCGCAAGAGAACAGAATCTTCTCTGTAGTATCGTATGTCATCATTGTCTCTGGCCAATGAACCCAAGGAGTCATCACAAATTTTAGTTTATGATGTCCTAACTCTATCATATCTCCATCGGCAACTTCGTGGAAATTATCTTTGTTAAGTTTGTAATAAGCCTCAAGCATTTTAAAGGTCTTATTATTACCAACGATTTTAATATCTGGATAGAACTTAAGCAATACACCAATCATGCTGGAATGGTCGGGCTCCATATGGTTTACAATCAAGTAATCTAGAGTTTTTCCATTAAGATGGTCTTTTATAGTATCCAAATAATCATCCTTAGAACCAAACTCTAATGTGTCAATCACTGCAGTTTTTTCATCTACAATGATATATGAGTTGTATGCAACGCCATTAGGGAGAGGCCAATTGTTCTCAAACAGATGTTTTTTTCTGTCGTTAACACCAATATAAAATACCTTTTCCTTTACCTGTATCTTTTTCATAAATTATATAATATTATTTTTCAATTATTTATCATGTTCATGAACTCCTCTTCGGTAATAATTGCCACACCTAGTTTCGTCGCTTTTTCTAGTTTTGATGGGCCAGCCTTATCTCCTGTCAGTAAGTAGTCTGTTTTTGAGCTTACTGAGCTTGAATTTTTACCCGAATGTGACTCTATAAGTGCACCGATCGCCTCTCTTGAGATGCTAAAATTCCCCGATATAACAATCGTTTTCCCTATAAGTTTATCAGAAATTACTTCACTTTTCGACGATTCTGATTGAAATTTAAGGCCAAATGATTTAAGTCTGTTAATTAGCTCAATATTTTTATTGTCGGAGAAATACTCTATGATTGACTCTGCTAAAGTCTCTCCAACTTCTGGAATCGACAGCAGCTCCTCTTTTGTGGCATTCGCAATTTTTGAGATTTCGCTCAAACCTGTGGTAAGGTTTTTTGCAGTTGTTTCACCGATATATCTGATTCCTAGGGCAAAAAGCACTCTGTTAAACGGTACCGCTCTCGAAGTATTGAGACTATCAAGAAATCTTTCAGCAGATCTCTCTTTCCATCCTTCTAAAGTTAAAAGTCTCTCTTTGTCCAATTCGTACAGGTCTGCCGGATTTTTAATAAATCCTGCCTGGAAAAACTGTTCTATTGTAGCATCACCTGCTAAGATATCCATAGCCTTGCGTCCACAAAAGTGGACAATTTTTGCCTTTATTTGAGTTGGACATCCAATTGAATTCGGACAATAATGACGAGCCTCTAACTCTGATCGTTGAAGTTTTGTTCCGCAGTCTGGGCAAAATTCTGGAAACAGGATCTTTGCCGATTCCTCATTTCGCTTAGTTTTATCAACTCCCGTTATCTTAGGAATGATCTCACCGCCTTTTTCTACAAAAACATAATCATTTATATGTATGTCTAATAGTTCAATCTGATCTGCATTATGGAGTGAGGCCCTTTTAACTGTTGTACCTGAAAGGTGTACAGGTTCTAGATTTGCAACAGGTGTAACTGCTCCTGTTCTTCCAACTTGAAAATCGACAGATATTAGTTTCGTAAGAGCTTCTTCGGGCTTAAACTTATATGCTGTTGCCCATCTAGGCGATTTTGCAGTATATCCTAATGAATTTTGAAGGGCAATGTCGTCAATTTTGATTACGACACCATCCGTTGCATAAGGGAGGTCACGACGTGCAACGTCCCATTTATCAATATAATCGAAGACATTCTGTCTGCTTTCGCAAAGTTCAGTATATTTTGATGTAGGTAGACCCCATTCTGCTGCTTTTTTTAGCGACTCATAGTGGCTTGTAAAGTTAAAATCCTCACAAACAATATGGTACAAGATGCAGTCTAACCCTCTGTTTTTAATAAGTGTACTATCTTGTAATTTTAATGAACCTGAAGCTGCATTTCGAGGATTTGCAAATAGATTTTCTCCACTTTCTGCTCTCTCCTGATTGAGTCTGTCGAACGAAGAGTAGGGCATAAAGATCTCTCCTCTGATATCAAAATCTTTCGGATAACCACTTCCAGACAGCTTATGAGGAATTGAAGGAATTAGCTTCACATTTTCTGTAACATCATCCCCAACAATACCATCTCCTCTTGTCAACGCCTTTTTTAAAACACCTTCGGTATAGGTTAAAGATATTGCAGTGCCATCAATTTTGAGTTCGCAGCTTACTTTATAAGAGTCATTAACTTTGTCAACTCTTTCAAAAAAAGCATCTAACTCGCCTTTATCGTAAGTATTACTTAAAGATAGCATCGGAAACCTATGAGAAGATTGTTCAAAAAAACTACCACCAATCTTTTTTTCGATGTCGCTTCCAACTTTCACAGTTGGTGAGTCGATTGATGCAAATTGTGGATATTTTTTTTCTAATCCGGCAAGATCTTGTAAAAGGATATCATACTCAAAATCAGATATAACAGGCTCATTTTTTACATAATACCTGTGATTGTGTTCAAGTATGGTTTTACGCAGTTCATCAATTCTGCGCTTAATATCGTCGGTATTTTTTTTCATAATTTATCCCACAAATTTACATATTTTTTAATTATTATTAAATTTGCCCGCTCAATTAAATAATGTGAAGTAACAAAAGATGAAAAAATCAATTGTAATTCTGACAGGAGGAGGTCCTGCACCAGGCATGAATACCGTTGTTGGTAGTATTGCAAAAACCTTCATTTCAAGAGGATATCGTGTACTGGGACTACACGGTGGATACAAAGGTCTATTCTCAAAAGAACCTAATTTTACAGAGATTGACTTCGTACTCGCTGATGCAATATTCAACAGAGGCGGCTCATTTGTAATGATGAGCAGATACAAACCCACAGTTAACGATTTTGAACAAAATTTCAACCTTGATTTCTTTAAGGAAAACAACATTCAGCTTCTTGTTACAGTAGGTGGCGACGACACAGCTTCAACAGCTAACAGAGTTGCTAAATTCCTAGCAGAGAAGAACTACAAAATTGCTAACATTCACGTTCCTAAGACAATTGATAATGACCTTCCACTCCCTATGGAGGCTCCAACTTTTGGATATCAATCAGCTAAGGCAGAGGGTGCAAGAATTGCATCAACTGTATACGAAGATGCTAGAACAAGTGGAAACTGGTTTGTTGTTTGTGCGATGGGAAGATCCGCTGGGCACTTAGCTTTCGGAATTGCATCTGCAGCGCACTATCCAATGATTGTTATTCCTGAAATGTTTAACAAGACAACAATCACTGTAGATAAGATCATCAAACTTGCTGTATCTTCGATTATTAAGAGACAGATTTTAGGTCTATCATATGGTTCAGTAATGATCTCTGAGGGGGTATTTCATGAACTAAGTGATGAAGAGCTTAAAAAGTCAGGCGTTAACTTCTCATTCGATGAACATGGCCATCCTGAGCTTGGTAAAGTTTCTAAGGCACATATCTTCAGCGAAATGGTTGAAGCTAAATTAAAACAGTTGAATATTAGCACTAAAATTCGTCCAGTTGAAATAGGCTACGAAGTTAGATGTCAACAGCCTGTTGCTTTCGACCTTGTATATTGTACAAGATTAGGAATGGGTGTATATCAACTATTCAAAAGCGGAGAGACTGGATGTATGGTTTACATCAATGAATATGGTGATGCAAAACCACTATATTTAAAAGATTTACAAGATCCTCAAACTGGTAAAATTCCACCAAGAGGAGTAAATATTAATTCAGAAAAGATTCAAGCAATTTTCGATAATATTATGCACTATGTAACCGAAGAGGATTACGCTGCTGCAAAAGAGCTTGTTGCTGATCCTTCGGAATACGACTTCAAGAAGATTCTTAACTGGTAAATGTCAAAATTTACCATATATCAGTTACTGCCTAGATTATTTGGGAACACTAACGAGAGTTGTGTTCCCAATTCTTCTTTATTAGTGAACGGTTGTGGAAAATTTAATGATATTACAGAAGAAGTTCTAAAAAAAATCAAAGAGCTTGGGATTACACATATCTGGTATACAGGTGTTATAGAGCATGCAACTTGCACTGATTATTCAAATAAAGGAATTACTAAAGATTGCTGTTCTGTAGTCAAAGGAGTTGCTGGATCACCTTATGCTATTAAGGATTACTACGATGTCGATCCTGATTTGGCAGTTGATGTCGATAACAGGATGGAAGAGTTTCAAAATCTAATTTCCAGAACTCATACCTGTGGTTTAAAAGTCATTATTGATTTTGTGCCAAATCATGTTGCCAGGCAGTATGTTCATGATTATAATACAATCAATTTTCCAACTTTTAATGATGATAATTACTATATCCTTGATGGTGAATTAGTTTTGCCTGTGCAATCTAGCTCGTGTATGTTTAAAGAATCTCCAGCTAAAGCAACTGGAAATGATTGTTTCTCTACACATCCTACGATAAATGATTGGTATGATACTGTAAAACTAAACTATGAAAAAGAGGACACATGGTTAAAAATGGCCCAAATTCTCGATTTCTGGGCATCTAAAGGCGTAGATGGGTTCAGGTGCGACATGGCGGAGATGGTGCCTGTATCGTTTTGGAAATACTCTATAAATCGAACAAAGGAGAGATTTCCAGATCTTATTTTTATTGCAGAGATATATAATCCATCTATCTATCGCGATTATCTGAATGTAGGAGGGTTCGATTACCTTTACGACAAAGTAGGTTTGTATGATACTTTAAAAGATGTAATTTGCAATAGAAGACCAGCTTCTGATATTACAAAATGTTGGCAAAGTGTTGATGATATTCAAAATAGGATGTTAAACTTCCTTGAAAACCACGACGAACAGAGAATTGCCTCCGATTATTTTGCAATAGAGCCTCAAAGGGCTTTTCCTGCTGTAGCAATCTCTCTATTAATGAATAAAGCTCCTTTTATGATCTATTTTGGACAAGAACTTGGTGAGAGAGGTATGGATAACGAGGGGTATAGCTCAATTGATGGAAGAACTTCAATCTTTGATTACTGGTCTGTTAAAACCATAAGAAATTGGATTAAAGGAGGTTGTAATAGCAATTTAAGGAATCAGTATAAATTAATTCTAAATTTAGCTCTTACCGATAATTGTATTAAAGAGGGTGATTTTTACGATTTGCAGTATGCTCAAAGTGATGGTGAGTACTTTAACCATTACTCTAATTATGCCTTTATAAGATATTATAAAACAGAGCTTATAATTATTGTCGCAAATTTTTCAGACGAAAGCTGTAGTATTAAATTACGACTACCAAGTGAGATGTTTAACCACTGCAATCTTGTTGACAATTGTAATTATAAAGCAATAGATCTTATTAATAATAAGTGTTTTGAAAGGATATTAAACTCTTGTGATCCTTACGAATGCTCAGTTGATGGCAACAATATCTCTTTAATTAAATTCATTCAATTATAAAATATTGATATTTAATACTTCTAATATCAATTATTACATCTATACTTTTACTTTTAATATATCGTTCCAATCTGTTGTATATTTGGCAGATAAATGTTCTTGATTTGCTTTAAATCGATCTACACCCTGAGCAGCAGTAACAATTGAAGCTCTTCCGTATGACATATTAATCTCGTCCATAACTCTCATTATTTTGTCGTGTTTAATTGTGTCAGTCTCGCAAAAAAGTGATGCAGGAGTCTCTGCTTTAGGTGTTATATCTGAAAGAATAACCCCTGCTTTTTTATACAGATAACCTTTTCTATAGATTTTTAGCAGGCCGCTACATGCGTGTCTTATAAGCTCAATGGTGCTATCGGTATGGTTTTCGAGAGGAATTACAACTGACTGATGATGCTGTGGCATGTCAGCTCGATGAAAGTTTGTTAAAATAAACACTGTTAAACTTCCGCAGACAGAGCGTTGTTTTCTCAGTTTTTCTGCACAAGATGATGCGAAATATGCAACAGATTTACACAACTCTTCGAAATCTCCAATATTTGAAGCAAAACTTCTACTAGTACATATTTGTTGCTTATCTTCAATTATTTCTGCGAACTCGACACACGCTTCACCTTTCAATTCTTTCCATGTTTTTAATCCAACTATGCTCATTCTTTTACGCACCCATTCAGGTGATAAATTTGTAAATTCAAATGCAGTATAGACTCCGTTTTCGTTGAGCATTTTAGCATATCTTCGACCAATACCCCACACATCGTTGATTGGAAATGTTTTCAAAACTTTGTTTATATCACGGTCGTCATACATAAAGCATGAATTCTGAAGCTTTGGATATTTCTTGCATAACTTACTGGCAATTTTAGCAAGTGTCTTTGTCTTTGATATTCCAATGCTTACTGGAATTCCAGTGTGCTTACGTACGGTATGTGCAATTGTTCTACCTATGTCTGGAATCAACTCTTCATTTATTCCTGTAAAATCCAAAAAAGCCTCATCTATAGAGTATACCTCTGTTGCAGGCACAAAAGATTTTAAAGTCTCCATCACTCTTGCCGACATGTCTCCATAAAGGGTAAAGTTTGTTGAGTAGACTTTAATATCATGTTTATGAATAAGTTCCTTGATTTCAAATAGAGGTTGCCCCATTTTAACTCCAAGTGCTTTAACCTCATTAGATCTAGAAATTACGCAACCGTCATTATTGCTAAGCACTACAACAGGTTTTCCGCACAAAGATGGATTAAACACTCTTTCGCAGCTAACGTAGAAGTTATTACAGTCTGCTAAGCCAATGAGTTTCATAAAATCAGAAGTGTTTTCTGAACTTTTTCAACTTTGTGATTGAAAAGATTAAAATCAAACCTGACAATAACCCTAAATAATTTGCCAACAGATCAAAAAGATCAAAATCACGATAGTCTGTCAACCTTTGAGAGAATTCTAAACCAGTACTTAATATAAGACCGAATAAAAGTATATAAATAAAGATTTTATAATGATATTTATATTCTAAATTTTTACCAAAAGCAAACCAAGATGCAAAGGAAAACGGAAAGAACATTAAAAAATGAATATACTTATCTGTCTCAATACCCCAAAGTAAGCCAGGTAATTCAACTCCTGTATCTTTGAAAGAGTATAGACATAAAAAAATAAGCGTAGCTATATAAAGCCAGAATCCAAGTGTGAAAATTGCTCGTATATGTTTCATTTAAAATGTCTTTTTTATAATGTAACGAACAATACCCCAGATCATAAATTCGTTACTTTTATCAACTCTTATCTTTTTAAACTTTGGGTTTGCAGGTACAAGATAGACGCAATCCTCTTCGATTTTAACACGCTTTAAAGTAAATTCTCCATCTAAAAAACATACTGCCAAGCAATTATCTGTTGGATCGCATGATTTATCAATCACAAGAAGGTCACCGTCGTCCACTCCATCTTGAATCATACTCTCTCCCGAAACTCTAGCATAAAAAGTAGAGGAGGGATTTCTTACCAGTGCTTTGTTTAAATCCAGTTTATTGTCCAAGTGGTCGTCTGCAGGTGAGGGAAATCCTGCATGAACAGGGGATTCGGAAAATGTGATATAGAGCTCATTTTCCAGACTAGGGGAGTATATTTCTATTGTGCTATTTTTCATGCATTTAATTCTTTATTTATTCAAAAGAATCTGCAACAAAAATACTTAATCAAAAATTATAATCACACATTATATTCAATTTTTAACACATTCATTCTTAATTTTAACTCAAATAGTCCTTAAAAGATTAAATTTGAACCATAATTAATCACTAACACAATGAAAAAGATTTATTTGTTTCTGTTGATACTTATAATCAGCAGAGTCTCTATTAATGCTCAGAATATTGAGGGTTCATGGGGAGGAATACTAAAAATTCAGGAAAACCAGTTGAAAGTTGTTGTAAACTTGAAATTTAAAGACTCTGTGTATACGGCAACAATGGATAGCCCAGATCAAAATGTATTTGGAATACCTGTAAAAGAGGTCTCTTTCGAAAACTCTGTTCTTAAGTTGAAAATTCCTTCGATGTTTGTTGAATACTCTGGAGTATTTGTGATTGATAAATTCTTAGGATCATTTAAACAAGGAGGGCAGACATTCGCATTGAATCTCTCTAAAAGAGTTGTTAAAGAGCCGAAAAGACCTCAAACGCCAACAACACCATATCCTTATTACTCAGAAAATGTGACATTTGAAAATAAGAGTGCAGGTGCAATATTGGCTGGTACTTTGACTTTACCATCTAAAGAGGGCAAATACCCTGTTGTGGTGTTAGTAAGCGGTAGTGGACAGCAGAACAGAGATTCTGAGATTATGGGGCACAAGCCTTTTTTAGTATTAGCAGATTATCTAACTAAAAATGGCATTGGTGTATTAAGATATGATGATAGAGGTGTAGGGGAGTCTAAGGGTAGTTTAGTGGGTGTAACAACATATGATTTTACCGATGATGCAATAGCAGCAGTAGAGTATTTAGCACAACGTAAAGATGTTAGTATCATAGGGATGATAGGTCATAGCGAAGGTGGAATGATAGCACCACTTGCAGCAACAAAATGCGATAAGATTAAATTCATTGTAATGATGGCGGGACCAGCAGTGCCTGGAAGAGAGATTCTAGCGAAGCAAAACACCGAAATAGCACTTAGATCGGGCGTAGATTCATCTCAAGTGATGCTCTTTGAGCAGTTGAATAGAGAGTTGTATGATATAGTAAAGATTGCTCCAAAAAGCAGTGAATTGAAATCATTAATAAAAGAGAAACTTATAACAGCAAGTAAAGGTGCCGTAAGTGACGAAATTGCAGACAAACAAGCTGCGCAACTTACAACTTCTTGGATGGTAGGTTTTCTTAATTTCGAACCTGCAAAATATTTAAGCACGCTTAAAATCCCAATTTTAGCTGTTTATGGCAGTAATGATACTCAGGTAGATTCAAAGATGAATATAAGTGCTGTAAAACAGATATTTAACAATAATTATAACATGAATGTTACTACGAATAACAAGTCTGTTACAATAGCTGAATTACAAGGATTAAACCATTTGTTCCAGGAGTCTTCATCTGGATTGCCAAATGAATATGCATCAATTGAACAGACAATATCTCCGAAGTTTCTTATTCTTCTGAATGAATGGATAAAATCTATCAAAATTATCAACAACTAGCGTATTGACTAATATGAGACAACTAGAAATTAAAAGAGTCATCTTTATAACGATCTGTCTATTAATTTGCCAGATTGGTGAATCGTGCACTAAAGTTGAAAATGTAAACAAGAGTAGCGATTATCAAAACCCAAAATCATGGTATAAATCATTAAATGAAAGTCAAAATTCAAAAAGGGCAGACGTTTTCTATATTGCGCCTACGTGTATATTTGATTGGAAGGACTCTACTGGACAGTTATTGCACAATATGGACATTAACAACGAAAGTCAAAGAGCAGCAGTAAATGGAGCTGTTGTTTTAGCAGAAAGACTATTTGGAGACAGCTGCAACTTTTATGCTCCTTATTACAGACAAATTACGATAGAATCTTGGTATTTATACCCTTATACCGAGTGGCAAAAACGTTTCGACATAGCAATGAGTGATATCAAAAGTGCGTTTGACTATTATATTAAGCACATAAATAATGGACGTCCATTTATTCTAGCCGGACACAGCCAAGGAGCAAAGGCAGTTATTGAACTGCTAAAAAGCTCAATGAACGAAGAGATTTACAAAAGGCTAATCGCTGCATATCCAATTGGATTCTCAATCAATCAGACAGAATTAGATAAGAATAAGTATTTAGTCCCAGCGCAAGACTCTTTGGATTTAGGAGTTATTATCGCTTTTAATTCAGTAACTGATAACAGTGGATTGTCACCGATGTTAAGAGATAATAAGGTTTGTATAAACCCAATTAATTGGAAAACAGACGAAACTTATGCTGATTCTACTAAAAACAGAGGAACGGTATTTATCGGTCCCGACGGCTCGATTGTAAGCGAACGAGCTGGAAGTATAGCTGCAAAAATAAATAAGGAACATAATGTTTTATTTGTAGAAGGAGCTTCTGCAGATAAATATTATGTTCCTCAAATTAAATTATTGTTCCCTAAAGGAAGCTTTCATGTTCAAGAGTTCAATTTCTATTTTCGCAATCTTCAAAAAAATGTGATTGATAGAATGCACTCCTGGTATAATAAACGTTATTGAATATACAAAACCTTTTGATGCAACGATTTTTCGCGTCCATTTACTGCAATAACAATATAGTTTTTACCACTTTCTCCAGTAAATGATTTATTAGCACCATGATATTTAAGAATGGCATCCCAAGAAGTTGTGGTGCCTTTTCTTTTTAATTCATAAACAGCATATGTTGTTGCATTAGAAGCATCTGGCCAAGTGATAGTTTTACTACTAAGGGTTACAGAAGGCACACTAGGTGCTGCATACTGATATGTTCCCATTTTAGGCACTAAGCTTAATCCAGGATATAGAGTTTGCTTAAGAAGCTGATTAAGTGTATTAAAAATACTTGTAGGGTCGGTATTTGTAATATGTTGTGTTCTGAACCAACAGTGACCTTTTACATTTGACAAACCTCTGCATACATTTACCTCATTTTGGAATTCAGTAGATGAAGGGAAGCCTGATTCTCCCAATCTATATGCAGCAAGACCAGGGAAGATTGGAATATTGTTAGCAGACTTGGTATTCCAGAAATTTGCAAGAGTAGTAAAATCTGCAGTTGAGTGACCAATCTGCCAATAAATCTGCGGAGCCAAATAATCAATTGTACTGCTATTTATCCAAGTTACAGGATTTGCGTATAATGCAAGTGTGTTTGCGTATTGACCCGAAGGAGATATTCCAAATAATGCTTTAGGTTTTGTTGCTTTTACTGCATCATAAACGGCTTTTACCATTAGATCGATATTGTTCTCTCTCCATTTATGAATATCTGTAAAAGAGCCTTTATATTGCTGGAAAGTAGCGGCATCATCCCAAGTGTCGGGAGTTGTTTTAAGGCCGTCTGGGTAGAAATAGTCGTCGAAATGAATACCATCAACATCATATTTATTCAAAATCTCTTTTGCAACATCTTGTAAATAGGTTCTGACTTCTGGTATACCAGCATTCCAGTATCTTGTGCCTTTATAAGTACAATACCATTCTGGATGCAACAACGCAGGGTGTCCGGCAGGATAGGTTATTGTTGATGAACCTAACCTTAATGGGTTTAACCAAGCATGAATCTCAATACCTCTCTCATGAGCAGCTTGTACTGCAACAGCTAAAGGATCGTAACCAGGATTTTGTCCATAATTACCTGTCAGGTAGCGTGACCAAGGAAGAATCGACGATGCATACATAGTTTCGCATGAAGACATTGCCTGGAAGAAAATCACATTGATGTTTAAGTTCTTTAGTTTGTCAATAGTGTTAATCAGTGCAGATGTTTGAGCAGTAGAGCCAGTAGTACCGGCAGGCCAGTCAAGACCATATACAGTAGTTACCCATGCAGCTCGCATTTCGTGATTTATAATCACATTATCGGTCGCTGGGTTAAAAACTGCAGTTGGATCTGGATTGGGGTTTGGATTCGGGTTGGGAGTGGGGATTACGCTGTCTTTGGAGCATGAGGCAACTAATACGACAAGCGTCAGGAACAGAACAATTTTACTTTTCATAATTAAGTTTTTCGATAAATTCATCAATAGCTTTATAGTTGATATTAGATTCGCTTTGTGAGATTTTTGCAACTTTTTTGATGGCCATTTTTTCGAAAAAATTCATCTTTTCGAGTAAAATTTCTCCTCCCATAAATTTTTTAACTACTGCCATTTCATATGCAAAAGCAGGAAAAGAGTTTTTGATCTCTAGCTCTTGTTTCTCTGGATCGGGTTCCATTCCGCAAATAAAAAGAGCAATTTTTTTGTTAGATAGCTCTTGCTGATTGGCTTCACAAAATTTAAAAATGCTTTTTTGGATAGTTCCAACATAAACAGAACCTCCAAGAATTATTGTATCGTAATTTGAGAGATCTATAATTGTCTGACTTTTAAGATTAACAACATCAGTTTTTTCGATTCCGATCCTCTCAGCTATCAAATTGGCAACCTTTTCGGCTGTGCCATGTTTTGAATTAAAAATAACAGCAGTTTTCATGGAAAAATAATTTCTGCTGTAAAGATAAAGAATATTAATTTTGCGCAAAATCCGAAAAGAATGAAAACATTATTATTTATGGGGTTTGGAGGGTTTATTGGAACCTTATTGAGATTTGGAGTAGGAAAATTGTATCCTGTGGCCGATAAATCATCTTTTCCTATCAATACATTTATCGTAAATATCCTAGGGTGTTTTTTGATTGGTCTTTTCTATTCATTGTCGGAGAAATCAACAATAATTAATAGCGATATTAAACTATTTTTAACTGTTGGATTGTGTGGAGGATTTACAACGTTCTCTACTTTTGCTCATGAAAACCTACTGTTATTGAAGGGTGGAGACATCTGGATATTTGCTCTTTACACTGGTTTGAGTATCTTTTTTGGAATTTTAGCAGTTGTAGCTGGAGCCTTTATTGGCAATTCAATTTGAGCGATACTGACAAAATGTCATAAAATTTTGAGTGGTATCTAATTTGCCATATTCATAGTCAAACTAACATAAAAAACGGAGGTTACTATGACACTAATAAGAAGAAATGAAAATTTACCAATGTGGTCGAATTTCATTAATGACTTTTTGAATAACGACTGGCTAGATTGGTCGCACAAAAATTTCTCATTAACAAACACAACTTTACCATCAGTAAATATTAAAGAGGGGCCAGAAGGATTCGAAGTAGAGATGGCAGCACCAGGAATGGAGAAAGGAGATTTTAAAATTTCGGTAAACCAAGGAGTTCTCTCTATTTCATCTGAGAAAAAGATGGAAAATGAGACAAAAGAGGGAGAACAATTCACTCGCAGAGAGTTTAGTTACCAATCATTCTGCAGATCTTTCTCACTACCATTATCTGTTGATAGCGAAAAAATTGCAGCTAAATACGACAACGGAATCCTTACAGTTTCGATTCCTAAGCGCGAAGAGGCTAAGCCAAAACCAGAAAGGACAATCGAAATAGAATAAATTATTTAAGGTTAAGTAATGCCGAAGCCGTCTTTTTAGACGGCTTTTGCTTTTAAATGTACTTGATATGGATATGCGAAATTTATATACTCCGCTCCATTTAACCATTTTTCTTCGTCATTTTGAGAGAGTATGATTGGCATTCTCTTTTTAGTGTTATGTATCTCAGACATCAATTCATTTGCTTCAGTTGTTAGAATAGTGTAGGTGTCATTGCAATAGAGCCCTGCAAAGGCAAATAGAGATTCATCCTCGCATGTTATCAGATGTCTGATTTTAAATTCTTTACCATTTACAACTTCGCGTTTCCATTCGTAAAATCCATCAGCTATAACTAAACATCTCGAAGTTGTATAGTCTTTAAAAGAGCGGACAGAATCAATTGTCTCAATCCTCGCATTTAAAGTATACTTCCTTATTTCCAGATTCCTTGAAAAATTTGGGACTAATCCCCAACTACAAAGTTGAATCTTATCACGAAACTTATCTTTTACAACAGGTGTCTTTGGAAAACTAAACCCATTAATCATTTCTGCAGGATTATACTCTTGGGCATCAATAAATTGAGCCTTAAATCTATTTGCTATTTTTAGAGCATCCTGAGATAGTTTGCTATAGAAACACATAATCTTTACTTTTCTTCCAAAATTAACCAAATATTTTGTTATGTTTGTGAAAACAGTGGGTTATGAAAATTTTAACCGGCAATCAAATTAAAGAGGCAGACCTTTTTACAATTCAATCAGAACCTGTCTCATCTTTGGAGCTCATGGAGAGAGCTTCAGAAAACATTTTCCAACAAATTCGTAAACTTTTTTGTAATCAAAAAAAGTTTATTGTCTTCACAGGAAAAGGAAACAATGGAGGAGACGGCTTAGTCGTCGCTAGATTGCTTTCGCAAGAGGGTAGAGAAGTCGAACTTGTTTCACTATATCCAACACATCAATGTAGCCCAGAATATCAATCAAATTTTCTCAAACTTCCCTCCTCCATTAAAGTCTCAGAATTCAATAATTCAATTAACCTTTCGGGCGAAGCGGTAATTATTGACGCAATTCTTGGAACTGGAATAAAAGGCGAAATAAAATCAAAAGAACTAGACGCAATAATATTTATCAATAATCTCAATCAGCCGACAATTTCAATCGATATCCCTTCTGGAATGAAGACAGAATATGCAAATAGCAAGGACATTAGTGTCAATGCTGATTATACTGTAACGGTTGAATATCCAAAACTATCGATGATACTTCCTGATTCAGGTGCAGCTGCTGGAGAGATCTCTATTGCAAGGGCATTTCTGTCTGAAAGATATCTAAAAGCTGCAGAGACTCCATATCATTTTATTACAAGAGAAGAGATTAAAGAGTTGTTAAAAAAGAGACCCAAATTTTCGCATAAAGCTAACTTTGGACATCTACTAATTATTGCAGGTTCGAAGGGAATGGGAGGGGCCGCAATTCTTTGTGCAAAAGGGGCCTCTAAATCGGGCTGTGGCCTGATAACTTGTCAAATTCCCGAAATATATGAGACATCACTAATTACAGAACTCCCTAATGTAATGTCGTTTGCCGATCCGTCTGACCACCTGTCAAGCACTATAGCGGAAATCAATAGATTCAGTTGTATTGCAATAGGCCCTGGAATTGGGAAAAAACCAGACACTCTTGGTCTATTAAAAACAACTTTTGCTGATTATAAATCACCATTAGTTATAGATGCAGATGCTATAAATTTAATTGCTTCCTCTCCAGAACTATTGAATATGATTCCTAAAGGATCAATTTTAACTCCGCACCCGGGAGAGTTGAGACGAATTATCGGGGCTTGGGTCAATGACTATGAAAAGATAGAGAAGACAAAATCGTTATGTAAACTAAATATGATTAATGTAATCATTAAGGGGGCATATAGTTGTTTAATTACACCCGAAGGAGACGTATATTTCAATTCAACCGGTAATTCCGGCATGGCTAAAGCAGGAACAGGTGATGTTCTTACAGGATTATTGGCTGGCTTGATTTCTAGAGGATATAACCCTACCGATGCTGCTTTGATTGCTATGTATTACCATGGGAAGGCAGCAGATGATTTAGTTGTTACAAGAGGGACAGAATCGTTTTCTAGTGTAGATATTGCAGATAACATAAGAATACTTTAATCATCAGTATCCCTTTATCATCAGTACCCTTTTATCATTGGAACCTCCATAACAAGGATTTCGGTTGGTTTTACAACATTGATCTTTACATCATCACTCTCAGTAATCCCAATTCCATCACGTGTTTGAGCAGACAATCCATCTATTTCAATCTCTCCTGAAATTATGAAAATATAGACTCCGTTCTGACGGTTTTTAAGAGTATAATCAATCGTTTGATTAGCGTCAAAACTCCCGATATTGAACCATGTTTTTTGATGTATCCAAACCCCTTCATCATTTGAATCAGGAGATAAAATTTGAATCAACTTGTTTTTACTTGATTCTAAATCAATTTTCTTATGATCATATCGAGGATTAACATCCTTCGAGTCTGGGAAAATCCATATTTGTAAAAACTTAACTGGAGAGTCTTCGCTTTTATTATACTCACTATGATATACCCCTGAACCGGCACTCATAACTTGTATTTCCCCCTTTTTTATCAAAGAGACGTTATTCATACTGTCTCTGTGCTCTAATACCCCTTCGAGAGGAATACTAACAATCTCCATATTATCATGATGATGAGTTCCAAAGCCCATTCCAGGAGCTACTAAATCATCATTGATAACTCTTAAGGCTCCAAAATTAATTCTTTCACGATTAAAATAATCTCCGAAACTAAATGAGTGATAAGAGTCTAACCATCCCATATTGGTATGACCTCTTGTATGCGATTTATGAATTATTTTTTTCATTCTATTCTTTTTATTTCAAGCATCTTAACTTAATTTAACTACTGTTTTACTATTACAATTAATTAACAACAATTTTTAAATTTTGTTTATTTAGCTTAATAGCTGAATAGAAACCATCTATTAATAGATAAAATATATCTGTTTGTTTTTATGTTTGACATAATCTATCTTTGTAATGAAAATTAGAAACAATTAAAAAAAATAATATCATGAAAACAACATTACAATTATCACAATTATTGGCAGACATTCAAGTTGCTTACACTAACCTTAGAGGATTTCATTGGAACATCAAAGGAAGAGAATTTTATGTACTACACTCAAAATTCGAAGACATTTACAATGATTTAAACGAAAAGGCAGATGAAATCGCCGAAAGAATATTAATGTTAGGGGAGACTCCGGCTCATAATTATTCTGACTATTTAAAGATTTCAAAGATCAAAGAGACTGGAATTATCAGTGACGGAGATAAAGCATTAGGGTTGATTTTAGACTATTACCAATCTTTTATGAATCAAGAGAAGGAGATCCTAAAATCAGCTGCAGAGAATGAAGATGAGGTTACTATCGCTTTAATGACCGATTATCTAAAAGAGCAAGAGAAGTTTGTATGGATGCTTAAAGCATTTATGAGCAAATAATCAACAACTCTTATAAATACCGTCTATAGATTCATAGACGGTATTTTTTAAACAAATAGCGGCCAATCTGCGTTTTAACTGAAAAATCATGAATTATGAAAACATTTTTTATTACAATTCTTTCGATCTTATCGATGAATCTTTATGCAAATAACAATATAAACAATAATAAACCTGTTAATATGAACAATATAAATAAATTTGAATTCCCTGCATTACCTTACTCTTACGATGCTCTTGAGCCATTTATTGACAAAATGACAATGGAAATCCATTACTCAAAGCATCATAAAGCATACTTCGACAACTTTGTTAACGCTATCAAAGGAACTGAAATGGAAAATATGTCTATTGAAGACATTTTTAAACACATAAGTAAGTATCCTGCAGCGGTAAGAAACAATGGTGGTGGATTTTACAACCACATTCTGTTCTGGAAAAACATGAAGTTAAATTCAGGTAAACCATCAGAAAAGCTTATTGAAGCGATAAACAAAAAATTCGGCTCGATGGACGAATTGAAAAAACAATTATCAGATGCTGGTAAGACAAGATTTGGAAGTGGCTGGGCTTGGCTAAGCGTTGATGATAAAGGTGAGTTGTTTGTATCATCGACTCCTAATCAAGACAATCCATTAATGGATGTTGCAGACAAAAAGGGAACTCCAATTCTAGGAATGGACGTTTGGGAACATGCATATTATCTTAAATATCAAAATAGAAGACCAGATTATATTGAAGCTTTCTGGAGCGTAATTAATTGGGAATTTGTATCTGAAAGATATGCAGAACTTGTAAAGTAAGTTATTAGACAAGTATTGATTAAATAAGAATTGATTAAACAAGAAGAGGCCCGTTTGACTATATGTCATTCGGGTCTCTTTGAATATCTTACCTCATCGATGGAACATCTTAATTGATAAATCTCATATTCATTTTGAGATATCTTGTCTTTGTATTTTTCAATTATCTGATTATCACCTTCGTCTCCGTTAAGTAGAAGAGATCTCATCTCTTTTTCAAAAAATCTGTTTTTAGAAATCAATGCATTCACTTGATCTTCTAAATCAAGAATCTCCCTCTGCTTTCTCTCTTCAAACTCTTTATCGGCAATTAATTTTTGCTGCTCTCTCTGCCGCTCCTTATCAAGTTCGGCGTAATATTCCTCTCTGTCGATATTAGCTTTTCTTAGTAACTCACTATTATCGAACTTTTTTGCTCCCTCTTTTTCGTTCTCCAACATATAACTATTTTGATGGAAAGATAAATAATTTTTATACTTTTGCAATAACTAAAATCTTAGTTGTTATGAAAAGGTTAATTATCACTAGTTTGTTATTGTTGTTTTTTATTAGTGTCTATTCAAAAGATTACAATCAAGTCAAGAGAGAGATTCTTGTAAACATTACAGAAGGTAATCTAAAAGAGGCTAGGAGTATCGTTTTTCAATCGTTAAAGGATAGTGCCTTTATATCACAGAAAGGGGAGTTGAGATACTATGGCGCTTACATTTTACGACAATTTGGAGAATTGAATGAAGCAGCAGCTCTACTAGAAGAAAACCTCAAGGGTAAAAGTGATTCTAAAAGCGTAGAAATGCTTGCTGAAATTATGTTGGAAAGAGGTCTCTATTCAAAATCAGCTAATTTATATGAGAAACTAATTGCAAATGGAGATACATTATCTGTAAAAAGTTCTATTAAGTATGCTGATGCACTTTATTCGAGTGGGTATCCTGCCAGAGCTGTTGAGATTGTTAAATCCGAGTGTGTAAAAAGTCCCTCAAATTTTTTGCTAAACAAATTAACTGGAGACTACTATTGGGCTGCATCTATGGCTGATAGTTCATTAAAATACTATTTAAAGGCAGAGAAAATCGACAAGAAAAACACGTTTGTCAAATTGAATATTAGCTATATTCACAATAAATTAGACAATTTCAGCGATGCCTATATTTATGCTTCAAGAGCCTATTATGGTGATTCAACTAACATTAAAGCACTTCAACAATATGCTTCATGTAGCTATAAACTAGAGCAATTTAAAGAGGCAAAAAGGCTATATGAGAAATTGTTACTGACTGGTGATTCTTCTTCTAGAATAAAGCTTATTATAGGAATTTCATCTTATATGATTGAAGACTATACAAGAGGAGAGGAGATTTTAAGAGACTTAATAGAAGAAGACGAAGATGCCGATTCGAAGGCCTATTTTTACCTTGGATCATGCTGTTTTTTTAATAATAAGGAGCAAGAGGCATTAAAATATTTCGACGAAGCTATCGCAAAATTAGCTCCAGACCCAGAAGTTATTGCAATGATTATGAATCAAAAGGGAATGGTAAATTTGAAATTAAAAAAATGGAGTGAAGCTTTTACATTTTTAAATGAAGCATATAAAATAAATGGATCAAATGCAAAGCTTATTTATTACATGGGAATTGCCAAGTGTCAAATGAAGGAGCGAATAAACAGAGAGGAGGGAATAAAACTTCTAGATCGCTTTATAGAATTATGCAGAGACAGCGAAGGTAATATAAAACAACCTTATAGAAAGATTGCAGAAGATGCGTCGATGATAAGAGATAAAACTAGAGAGGAGCTGTTTATGACTGATAAATATCTTCCCGAATCCTCGAAATAGCCTCTTTAATCGCTGAATAAACCTCACTTTCAGATATATGATACCCCTCTTTTTGAAGAGAGGTAACAAAATCTTCATGAGGTCTTCCTTTCCTGTAATCAGGTTCACTTGTTGGGTGTTTTAAATATTTTGAAATTGAAGAGACCTCTTCATTAATATTTAAAACAGCATGATAAAAGATTGAATTGTTTTTTAAATACATCGACGAGCCAAGGATTTTTCTGTCCTCAATAGATAGATCAGAGATTCCTCTAGAATGAATGTTGGTAACACCTCTTTCGATAAATGATTCAATCAGACGCATGTTGACGAGTCTAAAAAAACGTTTTGGATTACCTGCTCTTTTAAAGTCTGCTTTGATTGAGAATACTGCCATTTTATTCGACAAAATAACTGTATGACCACCTGATGGCCTTTTAAATACCGATATTCCATCATTTACCACATTTTCGACCTCTAAAGCTGAATCTGGCGAGTCTGATCGTCCAAGTACAATACAGAATCTGTCGGGAGTCCAAAAATGAAAATCGAACTCCCTTTCAGATTCTATAATCTTGATATCTGGCAGATTATATTCTGCAACTTCTATCATTTTTTTTGATTTATTTGTGAATAGCAAAATCGACTGCTTCAAAACCAGCCTCCATAAACACTTCAGAAACAGTTGGGTGTGTATGAACAGTCTGTGCAATATCGTAAACTGTTGATTCTAACTGTATATATGCAGATGCTTCATTTATCATATCTGTAGCATTGGAAGCTACAATCTGAACACCTAAAACCTCTCCATATTTTTTATCAGAAAGTATTCTCACAAAACCTTCGGCATTACCTTCGGTCTGAGCCTTGCCGTTTGCAGATAATGGGAATTCACTAACTTTATAATCAACACCTTCGGCTTTAACCTCGTCTTCTGTTAATCCAATCTGAGCGGCTTCTGGTATTGTATACATATTTAGTGGCAGTTTTTTCATATCTAGCTTATGATCAATCCCCTTGAGTCTATTTACAACATTTAGCCCCTGAGCAGAACCAACATGGGCAAACATACTCAATCCATTTACATCCCCAACAGCATAAATACCATCTACAGAAGTCATAAAATGCTCATCAACATCATAATAACCATTAGAAGATCCAATATTTATATCCGAAGCAATTAAATTTCCAAGCCTGTCAGAAGCGTTGATAATTACATCACATTTTACCTCTTTACCATTCACATTTAGAATATTGTTGCTCCAAATTGCATCTAGAGATTCGATTTTAAAATCAAAAATAACCTCAATCCGCTCTTTTTTCAATTTGTTTAAGATATAGTTACTTATGTATGAATCTGCTTTTGGCATTATTGATGAACCATCAGAAATCAATGTAACTTTTTTGTCCATCAAATTAAATGCTTGAGCAAGTTCAACAGCCACAGGTGATTTGCCGTAAACTACTACGTTTTCTGGAAACTCTCTCTCTTTGAAAAGGTCGGCTGGCTCTACAACTAATCCTGCATTAGAACTTTTAAGAGAAGGAGATGTTGAGCCTGTTGCAATAATTATATTCTTTGTTTCTAATAGCCTGTTATCTACAAGAATAGAGTTTGCTGACACAATTTTAGCTTCGCCATTTATAATGTCTACACCATTTTTCTTAAGAAGAAATTCTACGCCTCCTGTAAGCTTTTTTACAATACCGTCCGATCTCTTTAATGCTTTATTCCAATTGAAGCAGACAGAATTCTTGTCTATTCCCTCAATTCCAAAACGTCCAGCATCTTTTGAGATTTTGTTGTACAGTTTAAGGCTCTCAATCATTGATTTGGATGGAATACATCCCCAATTGAGACACATTCCGCCTATTTTGGATCTTTCTACAATTGCAGTCTTCAATCCAACTTGTCCTGCTCTGATAGCTGCTACATATCCTGCAGGTCCCGATCCGATTATGATTAAATCATACATTATAAACCTCCTTTTTTATTCCATTAAAAGACTTACCGGATCTGATAGATAAGCCATTAAACTATTTAAAAATCTTGCAGTCTCTCCTCCGTCGGCAATTCGGTGATCTACACTTAAAGAGAGAGGTAGAATGGTTCCGGCAACTACTTGCTTGTCTTTGACAACCGGTTGCTCAGATATTCTTCCTACTCCCAAAATTCCAGCCTGTGGATAGTTAATTACTGGGACAGCAAATTTTCCTCCTATGCTGCCATAGCTTGTGATTGTGAATGTACCATCTTTCATATCGTCCAGAGTTAACTTACCATCTCTTGCTTTTTCTGAAATCTTTTGAATTTCAATAGCAATCTCTTTGATTGAGAGTTTGTCTGCATTTCTGATCACCGGTACTACTAGACCCTTATCGGTATCTGTTGCTATTCCTATGTTATAATATCTCTTGTAGATCATTACACCCTTTTCGGAATCCATTTCGGAGTTTAGAGCACGGAACTTTTTCAAAGAGACAGCTGTGGCTTTTACAATAAACGCAAGATATGTCAACTTAACATTGTCGCTCTTGAATTTATCTTTATATCTGTCGCGTACTGAAACGAGTTCAGAAATTTCGATCTCATCAAATACTGTCATGTGTGCAGCATTGTGCTTGCTGTTCAACATATTTTTAGCGATCGTCTTGCGGATCTGTGTCAGAGGTTCAACCTCTACAAGATTTACACTTGTTTCAACCGAAGTTGTGGCAGATGGTGTAGATAATTTTGCATTTGACGATGTTGTACTACTCTTACTGAATCTTATTATGTCGTCTTTAGTAACTCTACCCGCAGGACCCGAACCTATAACTCTATTTATGTCTACCCCAAGCTCTTTTGCAACAGCTCTCGCTACTGGGGTAGCAAGTGCCTTTTTATCTCCAGAAACTCTATGCTCTGAACTCGCAACTCCCTCTTTACTTGCAGATAAAACCATACTATTACCAGCAACTTCGAGGGTTCCAACTACTCCTGCTCCCTCTTCTGCAACTGCTTCTGTTTTTGTTGCCTCTTCGATTGCTGCTGCCCCCTCAATACCAGCCATGTCTATCTCGACAAGAGCAGCTCCAACGTGAATTGTCTCTCCAACTTTTCCAAATTTTGCAGCAATAGTTCCATCTTTTGGAGATGGAATGGCTGTTACTACTTTATCTGTCTCCATTGTAACAAGAGGATCACCCATCTTTACAGACTGTCCCTTTTCGACATGCCATTCGACGATAGTTCCTTCGTCGAGACCTTCGCCTATATCTGGAAACTTAAATACATATCTCATAATATCAATATTTTACAGTTTTTTCAATTTGGTGGAATATCTTGTATTGATCTTGCATGTAGTGGTGTTCTCCACGTGGAAGAGGTACAATCACATCAAATGCAGAGACTCTTGCTGGCGGTGCTTCTAAGTGTAAAAAGGCCTCTTCCAGAGCTATTTGACTGATTTCGGAACCCACACCATAGGTGCGAGGACCTTCAGTTACAGTAATAATTCTACCAGTTTTTTTCACAGATTTGACAATTGTCTCTTTATCTATTGGGTAGATAGATCTTAAGTCTATTAATTCTACACTGATCCCTGCCTCTTTAGCCATAACGATTGCCTTTTGCACCTCTCTGACCATCGCCCCATAGGCAACTACAGTCACATCTGTTCCTTGGGTCAACACATTCGCCTTACCTAATGGGATAGTGAATTTGCCTTCTGCTACCTCTTGTTTAATGGCTCTGTAGATTCTTTTTGGTTCCATATAGAGAATAGTATCATTACTCTCAATTGCTGCAATCAGCATCCCTTTTGCATCGTGAGGAGTAGATGGAACAACTACTTTCAAACCAGGAATGTGGCCAAAAATAGCCTCCATACTTTCGCTGTGATGCTCTAATGCGTTAATTCCGCCTCCATAAGGCATTCTAATTACCATCGGAGTCTCATGCTGACCACGTGAGCGATTACGCATACGAGAAGCGTGACTTATTATTTGGTTGAACGCAGGGTAAATAAAACCACAAAACTGCATCTCTACAACTGGTCTTAATCCTGCTACAGACATACCAATTGCAGTTCCGACGATTCCTGACTCTGCAAGAGGAGAGTCAAAAACTCTGTCAGCTCCATATTTTTGTTGTAACCCTTCGGTTACTCTGAATACACCTCCCTCAACACCTACATCTTCTCCGTAAACAATTACGCTCTTATCTTCTGCCAATTTTATATCCAATGCATCATTTATAGCATTGACCATATTCATTATTTTCATCTCTGCAAAGTCTTAATTGGTTTTAATTTTTGTCTCTTTCCATTTCAGGAAATTGTCGTATTCGCGCTCTTGTTCCTTCAAATCATCGGGAATTTCGGCGTATAAATATTTAAACACATCCTCTTTAGGATATGCTCCATAGTTCTCGGCATCTCTAAATTGTCTATCGACCTCCTCTTTGAATTGAGGGATGATCTTTTGTTCCTCTTCATCGCTCCACAACTTTTTATCAATTAGATATGCCTTTAATCTCTTTAACGGATCTTTGCAATCCCAAGAATCTTCTTCGTCTTTGGTTCTGTATTTTGTTGGGTCATCGGAGGTAGTATGTGCTCCTTTGCGGTAGGTTACAGCCTCAATCAGAACTGGTCCTTCGCCCTCTTTGCAGACTTTAACAGACTCTTCTATTGCCTTATACATCGCAAAATAGTCATTGCCGTCGACTCTCAAACTCTTCACACCATAGGCAACACCTTTTATCGCAAGTGTTTCGGATGCAGTCTGCATTTTAGTAGGAGTAGAGATACCATATTGATTATTCTGAACGATAAAAATTACTGGTACCTTCCAAACTCCGGCAAAGTTCACTGCTTCATGGAAATCACCTTCGGATGTTCCTCCGTCTCCGACAAATGCATAAACGACTTTGTCCTCTTTTTTGTATTTAATTGAATATCCAATACCTGCTGCATGAATTAATTGTGAAGCAATTGGAACACTGATAGGGAGTGTGTTTTTGGCAACTGAGAACTTAGAACCATCTTCATATCCCATAAAATAAAGAAATAACTCTTTTAAAGTTACACCTTTAGCGAGCATAGTCCCCATCTCTCTAAAAGCTGGCACCATCCAGTCTTCGTCTCTAATTACGGCACCTGCTGCGCCAGCAATTGCCTCTTGCCCATAGTTTGGTGGATATGTGTAAATTCTGCCTTGTCTTTGATAAGAGACAATCTGAAGGTCGGCAGTACGTGCGAAAAGCATGTCTTTGTAGGCTTTGACAAGCTTATCATCTTCAATTTGAGGCATCCATGGCTTGTTGATGATTTTTCCGTCATCGTCCATAACCTGGAATGTCTTTTTATCAATTGGATTGTATTCGCTGAATATCATTAGTTTTATTTTTTAATTAGTAAATAAAAAACACATATTGATAACATTTATGAGCTAATTTTGTTGAAAGAAAAAATATATCGGGCTATAGATGATGAATGTATTAATAATTGGAGCAAATGGATTTACGGGTAGACGTTTATTAGAAACATTGTCTGATAAAGGAGAGTACAATATTTACGGGATGTCATTATCTGCTGATATTGCGCCATCTGAGGGATACAAATTCTTACAATCTGACATGACAAATTATGAGTCAGTTAAAGATATTTTTAAGAAAATTGTTCCAGATGTGGTTATCAATTGTGCTGCAATTTCGGTTCCGGATTTTTGCGAAAATAATAAGGAGATCGCTGATTCTGTAAATTATCATTCAGTATGCAAAATTGCAGATTTATGTAATTTATATGGGGCGCGATTCATCCAACTCTCTACCGATTTTGTTTTTGACGGACAAAAGTCATCTCCTTACACCGAAGAGGATATTCCAAAACCTGTAAATTATTACGGAGAGACTAAGTTATTGGCAGAAAAGTACATCGCTGCTTATTCAAATAATTATGCAATAGCAAGAGTTATCGTTGTTTATGGGAAAAGATATTCTGGTCAACATGGGAATATTGTTCAGCTCGTTTATGATAAACTTTCTGCTGGGGAGTCAATAAATGTTGTAAATGATCAATGGAGATCGCCTCTCTTTGTGGATGATGCGGCAAAGGCTATTGAGAGTTTAGTGAAAACAGACAAAAATGGTATTTTTCATCTCTCAGGAGATGATATAGCGTCAATTTCTGAAATTGCATATAAAGTTGCGACATTGATGAATCTAAATAGTGATCTGATAAAATCTGTTTCCACTCTCGAAATGCAAGATAAAATAAAGAGACCATCATATTCTGCTCTCAGTAATAGTAAAATAAAAAGTGATTTTTTATTTCAACCTGTTAGTTTGGATGAAGGAATATTATTAACTTTAGGTGGCTAAAATAGACGATATGAGTGACGATTTACTTCTTTCCGTTATGGCCGGCAGCGAAACCGGATTCATATTACTAAAGCGAGACAAGGAACAGTCGCTGGGATATAAAATTTTTTATATAAACTCCTCTTTATTAGAAATTATCAATAAAAAGGAAGAAGATTTGATTAATTGCGACTATAAAATCCTTGGAAAATCAATTTGTAATGCTCTTCAAAGAGCAATTTCCAAGACATCAAGTTCGGATCTTCAACAAGAAAATGCTATTTACTCCGAGAATTATGGATTATGGTTTAAGATTAATGTGAATTATTCAAATGAAGATACTGTTGCAATTACGCTAACTAAACTTCATGACGACAAAAGAATATATCATAAAATATTCGAACACAATCCATTAGGAATTGTTCATTTTGATGGCGATGGTACTATTTGTGATGTTAACAGAGAGTTTATCAGGGTGGTTGGATCTTCTGCAGAAAAACTGCTCGGGTTAAACATGGTACTTCATCTAAAAAACAATGAAATCATTGACTCTGTAAAAAGAGCATTAAAAGGTCAGACATCATATTACTCAGGATATTATACATCAGTAACTGGAAACAGGACATCATATGTAAAAGGAATTTTTGTTCCTTTAAACGAAGGAGATAGTATCATTGGAGGTATTGGAATCTTTGAGGATATCTCTGATAAGATTACTACCGAATATGAACTTCATAAAAAGGATCTCTTTTTAAGATCAATAATTGAGAATTTACCATTTGAATTTTGGGCGCGAAATAAAGATATGGTTGGTATCTTCGAGAACTCGAAATTACGCGAACATTTCGGCTCTATTTTAGACAAAACTCCAGATAACCATATATTTGAAGACATTAAAGACAGAGAGGTCTGGAAAAACAATAATATTAGAATTTTAAATGGAGAAACAATTGTAGAAGATGTAAATTATAACATTAAGGGCGAAGAAAAAATATTTGAACAAATTGTTTTTCCTATAAAAGACTCTTTATCGGTTATTGGTATTGCTGGTATAAATATAGATGTTACCGACAAAAGAAAATCTGAACGTACAATTATTGAACGCGAAGAAAAATATAGATTGTTAGCCGAAAATTCAACAGATGTAATCTGGACGATGGGCTTAGATGGAAAATATCTATATGTCAGCCCTTCAGTTTTAGCTTTAAGAGGAATATCTCCCGAAGAGAACATGCAAGAGACATTTTTTGATACTTTGACTGACTCCTCAGCACGCGAAGCAATACAGATGTTTGAATATTATTCAAACATAATAAGATCGGGAGAGAAACCTCCTCCACAAACATTTGAGATGGAGCAAAAGCATAAATATGGCCATACAATTTGGACAGAAATTATGATTAGTGCAGTATTTGATGCATCAGGTGAGTTTAAATACTTTTTAGGTGTTACTCGAGATATAACTGAAAGAAAAAATTCGGCAGATGCTTTACATGCTAGCTTGAATGAGAATAAAACGCTTCAAACACTATTTAGAGAAGTTGCAGACAATATTTCAGATATGATTTGGGCAAAAGATGTTGATGGAAATTTCATTTTTGTTAACGAATCGATTTGCAAAAATCTACTATTAACAGATTCAACAATTGAGCCTTTAGGTAAGAATGAACTTTATTTCGCAAATATTGCAAAAAGAGAAAATCCCGATAATCCAATATGGTATACATTCGGAGAGACATCTATTGAGACAGACAAAGAGGTAATTGATAGTGGAAAGACTCGTCATTATGAGCTTTATGGTACGGTGATGGGCAACTATATTTGCTTAGATGTAATTAAATCTCCATTAATAGATGAAACGGGAAAGATTATTGGAGTTGTAGCTGCAGGAAGAGACGTAACAGAGAGAAAGAGAGATGAGTTGATTAAAAAACTTCACATAAGAATTTCTTCGGCTGTAACTGAATTCGACGATATTAAAGAGTTTTTGTCAATAGTCCAGAACGAGTTAAATACTATAACAGATGCCTCGAACTTTGAAGTTTTTTATAATGAAAATAGTGAATTAAAGCCACTTTACTCAGAGGTTGGAATTAAAGAGTGTTCAAAGTATTACACTCAACTCCAGCCCTCATTGCTAAAGATTGTATTGGGCGACAATAAAACTCTTCGTTTATCGTTGAAGGAAATTCTTAAATTGATTAAGGATAGCGAAGAGGCAGATATTACTTGTATACCCAAATCCTGGATTGGTATTCCTCTTAGAAAAAATGGCAAAGCAGAAGGCGTATTGGTTATCAAAAGTTTTTATGACAATAATGCCTATTCCGACAAGGAGATAGAAAACCTCGAATTTATAGCGCAACAAATTGCAAATACAATTGAGAAAAAAAGAATTGCTAAACAGCTTCAACTCTTAAGTGCTTCAGTTGAGCAGAGTCCTGTAAGTATTTTAATAACCGACAATAGAGGTGTTATTGAGTATGTAAATCCTAAATTCTGCGATATAACAGGTTACTCTTATTCAGAATCTATTGGCAATAATCCAAAATTGCTAAAATCAGGTTTTCAAAGTGATGATGTTTATACAAAATTGTGGAATAAAATTTCGAAAGGAGAGGTATGGAAAGGTGAGCTACATAATAAAAAGAAGAATGGAGACTATTTTTGGGAGTTTGCCAACATATCTCCAATTTTCAATGAAAAAGGGGCTATTACTCATTACCTAGCGGTTAAAGAGGATATTACAGAATATAAAAAGGTTATAAAAGAGCTAATTGAATCAAAAGCAAAGGCATTAGAGAGTGAAAGAGTAAAGAGCGCATTTTTAGCAAATATGAGTCACGAAATCAGGACTCCTCTGAATGGAATTCTTGGCTTTGCTTCAATTCTTGCTGATAGCGATTTGAGCAAAGAGGTTATTTCAGAATACGCGTCTATTATCAACTCGAGTGGAACTAGGTTACTTGAGCTATTAAACAATATAATGGATATCAGCAAGATTGAATCTGGAGAGACATGTGTTGTAAACAGACCCTTTAAACCCTATAGTCTGCTCGAAGAGTTATCAAAAACATTTTATATTCAGGCAAAATCGAAAAATATTTGTTTAAAGCTAGAAGTCTGTAAAAACAACCATGATTTCATATTATCTTCTGACTATCTCAAAATAAGGCAAGTGTTAACTAACTTCATAAGTAATGCTGTAAAGTTTACAGAAAATGGAAGTATCACTCTCGGTTTTGAAAATAAGGAGACCTTTATTTCATTCTTTATAAGCGATACAGGAAAAGGAATATCGGCAGAGCATCAAGAAAAAATATTCGACAGATTTTATCAGATTGAAGACTCTTATTCGAGAGGTTATGAGGGAGCTGGTCTTGGGTTATCGCTTTGTAGAGAGATAGCTTTATTGCTAAATGGTGCAATCAGAGTCGACTCTGCAGTAGGAGAGGGTAGTACATTTTATTTAGATATCCCAATTATTATCAATGACTAAAAAGGAGATTTTGGAACTCATTATTGCAGATTTTTATGAAGACTTTGCAATATCGATGAAAAATAAAATTCTAAGTACCAATTCTGTTGAAAATCATATAGAATTAACAGAAGATTTGATTAGATTTTCATCAGAAAAAGATTGTGATAAATACTCATATTTAAATAATTACACAAAAGAGAAGATAAAAAAAGGGGAATTTAGATCGGCTTATATTTGTGAGTATCTTTACTTACATGACAAGCATACTTTTGACGGTATTTATTCTAAAATTCCATCTCTGTTTCAATTAATCAAAAACGAAAGCACAAAAAGACATTTTTCAAAGGTTACTGCTCTTATTCTAAAGAGTAACCACTATAAATACTCTTATAATGAGTTGGATATTATCTCATCTATTTCAACAGAGTGGATTATAAATGACAAAGTCAAAATTGCAGTTCAGATTTGGGCAATAGAAATCTTAATCGAGTGTGAACAGCATATCGATTGGGTAAAAAGTGTATTAGAGGACATACTAGAAAATATTAGTTATGCACCCTCGGCAGGGATGAAGGTAAGGCTTAAGAGATGGGCCCAATATCGTTCCTGTCGATAAAGTTTTCGTATTTAAATAGAGGCATGCCTAGCCCCATTGCAGCGTGAATCGTTCCATCGATACCAAATTTTTGATTTATGACCTTTTTATCACTTGGACTCAACGCACATACAAACCCAAGATAAAAATGAGCTACACCTAGCGCTTCTGCCATTAGTGAACCATTTTGGTATGCAAGATTAGAATCTTCTTTTCCAAACTTACTAGACTTCGGGCTATAAATAAACAATACTGCTTTCGCCTTTCGAATTATTAAATCATTTCCCTTTTCATGTTCTATTTTAAGCCTATAAAAAGCTGGAAGATATTTATAAGCGTCTGGCATTATCTTCTTAAGAATGGACTTTAAAACAGGAATTTCTAAAAATCTAACAAGTTTATCATATGTATTTATCGTAAAGTCCGATATAAACTTGATATCATCTGGATTCTCTACTAATTTAAAAAACACTTTTTGAGAGTTACTGGCCGTAGGTGCTCTGTGCGCAGCCTCTAATATCATTTGAAGACTCTCTTTAGGAACCTCTGAATTAGACATTGCTCTATTCGATCTACGAGATTTGATCAGCATCATCAACTGCTCCGAAGTTGGATACAATGAATAATCAATTTTATGGACTTTTTCTTGAGGGAAATTAGAATGTTCAACTGCTCCAGTTGGGCAGACACCCAGACAATGTCCACAATTAATGCAAGTCTCAATATTCGAAACTTGAATTGACTTATCATCTTTTGATAATTCGAATATCATTGATGGACAAACCTTTACGCATTTTCCACAAAGAATACATTTTTCTGAAACTACTCCAATCGAAAGAGACATATATTGCTGTTTATTTTATGTAATTAATTTTTTTTCTTATCTGAAATGTTGTTTTTAAACTCCTCTGCAATAATTTTTGCAACAGGGAGGTCGGATTCCATTACCATCACTTTTACTGATTGTAAATTTGCTGCGTTAAATCCATAATCAGTCCCAACATAATTTTTAAAAAGGCATTCAATTTCGGCATCAGCCAATATTGATTTTAATATTTCGCATTCTAAAACAGTCCCTGAATATATCTCAACTGTTATTAATTCATCATTTTTCATGGCTTAAAACATATTTCAATTGTGTTTTTCTCTGGATCAAAAATTACTGCTTCGTAATATCCGTCTCCAGTGAACCTCGGATTTCCAATTATCTGTATTCCAATTTCTCTGACTCTACTTACAAATGAATCTACACTCTCAACTGAGTCCATTGTAAATGCCAAGTGTGCCCATCCAAAACAATTTTCATTCTGTTGTTGAGCAATATTCTTTGAGGTCATCAGTTCTACAGCAACATTGTTACCAAAAGTGACGAAATATGACTCAAATCCCTTTTTAGGATTTGAATATTTTTCCCCACAACTGCCGCCCATAATATCAACATAAAAATCTCTCATCGATTCAAGATCTTTAACCCATAACCCAATATGGCCGATATTAATTTTAGTATTATTCATTTCAAATTAGTATTCCCAGAAATTTTTCAGTACAATATTATTCTCTTTTGTTAACTTTTCTAGTTCTCTAACAAGATAATAGTGATGATAATACCCGCAAAAAACAACTATACGTTTGTTTGAGAAAATTTTAGCATGAGCCAAGATATTTTTCACCATTGTATCATTTCTTAAATACCAAAATTCACTATTTTTCTTTAAATAGTTCCATACTGGTCTGAAGGATTCATTTTTTAAATACAACTGTGTAATGTCTTTATAGAGAAGATCCTGTCTATATTCAAGAAACTTATCTGTACTTTTTTGATTTAAAATATATAGATTCTCTTGGTCAAATCCATTTGAAAGAACATTATTAACCAATAAATAATTTATAATTCTATTTACTTCATATTCAGACAGTTTGTTGTTTCGGTACAAGCTATCTAAAATTTTACCATGTTTAGCCTCATTTTCAAATATTTTATGATCGTTATAAAATTTTTGTCTTTGATCAAAGTCATATCTTCTAATATCAATTTTATTTTTTGAGGCATACTCTTTTGTTGCAGCGTTTTCTAAACAATCAAAAAATTTTATGAAATTTCCAGAATTATCCATAAAACTTGAATCTAGTTCAAGCAAAATAACATCTGGAGATATTTTGTTTAGAACTTCAACGAGACTCTTTACATTAATTTTATTCGTCGGATTGTGCATAGTTCCAACCACTGTAATTGTGGTTTGAGCAAATATAATATTTGCTGAAAAGAGAAAAAGAATAATAAGTTTTTTCATAGCTATGTACTTTTAAAATTAAGAGCTATTTCTTATAAGTCATCTTACCAGCATAAGACATTTCGGAAGCAAATTGTTCGACGCCAACAGCTTTAATTTTTTCGATGCATTTTGCTCTGTCACTTCTGAAGACAAAGCCAATGATTTTTGCAATAAAGTTGTTGTATTTTTTACACTCATTTAATGGCATAATTGTGCAATCGGCACAAGTTGTATAACCATTTGCTATACAGCATTTTTTAATTTCACACCATGTTGCTTTTTCGTTATCATAACAACCAGGACATGAGCCCTTTTTGAATGACCTACACTCAGCACAGTATAAGCCACAATACGCAACATTAAAATTTTTCATATCTATTAGTTTTGTCTCTCCATTTTGTAACCAAGCGTCTCAAGTCCCAATGCAGCCCCAATCAAATAGAAAACCTTCACGCTCTGCGCAAATATATCAAAAGCTGCAACACTTTGTTCTTCTGCAGCCTCTTTTTTCATTAAATTCAATGCTGCTTGAGCACACGAAATGAGAAGATCCTTGAGATCTCTGTTCTCTTGTTCGTCTGCTTTTAATCCAAGCATCTCTTCTGAGACATATTCATCTAAACAATCGAATCCCCTTGGCTCATTAATCATTTTATAAAGCCCATCTCCCTTAGAATAGTGATTCCAGTCTGTATCCCAGACAGAAGCAACTCCAGCTCCCAAATAAGCTGCCCACGATAGTGACACTTCGGGATATTGAGTAAACTCAGGGACTGCATCTGCCATATACTCCGGAGCTAAAACCTTCCAAACTAGAGCAATATCTTCTGTTTGAGGAATCTCTCCAATAAAATACCCCTTCGATCTACAAATACCGATTAAAATGTCGGTTAATCTAATTTCATATGAAACCATCTTCAATATCGTTAAAAAGTAATAACCTTATCGAATTCAATAGTTAGTTTTGACAATATCAACATCGTAGATCTATTTGCACCCTCAAAATATGGTTGATTTTTGTAGATTCCACATCGTGACATGCATGTTCCGCATACTTCTACCTGAACTCCCATTTGAATAAGATTTTTTAACATTAATTTTAAATCTTGATCATATCCTTCGGGTTTTTCCAAACATTCTCGTGCTAAGTCAACTGCGTCGTTCATCAAAAAAATACAAACTTTACATCCTTGTTCTGAAAGGGTTGTCGCTAACCTAAGTCCATTCCAAGTAACATCAGAGTTATCGTATGGCTCCCTATTGAAAATAATAAGTATTTTTTGCATATGTTTTTATTTCTAAACAAAGTTAAAACAATGAAAGTTGTATTGCATCATCTTCTCGCTTTATTTGATGATAGCCCGACATTAAATCATATCTTTTTTTATATTGAAAGACTCTTTTTTTTAACTCATTTGCATACTCTTGATTAACATATCCACCTTTGTATAATTCTGAGTATTTAGACAATAGAGATGGGTAGTTTTGAGCAATAAAACTCAAAAATGGAGCCTTTGTCTTTCCTCTCAAATGGAGCGGGTAGACATTCATGTGGTCTGCTTTTACTTGTGCAGACAATGAGAAGACACTGTCGAGATTTTCATCTGTATCACCAATGAAAGGCAAGATTGGCATAAAAAGGACACCAGTAGTGCATCCAATTTTTTTGAACTCACCGAGCATTTCAAGTCTCTCCTGGGCGGGAGATGCAAAAGGCTCAATCAAAAGCCGATCATTTTCATTCATAACGCTTACTGAGACAGCAATATCAACTCTTGTAACTTTAGCAAGTTGCGCAAATAGGTCAAGATCGCGTAAGGGCAGGGTAGACTTAGTTGCAAAAGCCAACGGGTTTTTGGCCTGAATGAAAGCCTTTAATACTCCTGGCATGACTGAAGATTCTCGCTCAAAAGGCTGGTATGCATCTGAAACTCCAGCGATACAAACAGGCGCTCTACGCCAGCTTCTTTTTGCAAATTCACGACTTAAAACCTCTGCAGCATTTGTTTTAACAAAGATATCGTCGAAAAAATCGGCTTCGAGGTATTGATGCGAATATTGCGCAAAACAATAGACACATCTATGTCCACAGCCACGATAGATATTTGCATCCCAATTTGTTGAGAACTCAGTATCGTGATAATGGAGCATCGACTTTGCAATAATGGGGCGGAGCATGCTGTTTTATTTATTCTATTATCAATGATTTATCTTTCGGATAGCGTACTTTGTACTTTAGTTCAATCTCCTTTTTGTCGTTTGGAGAGAGCTTTAAGATCCAAGAAATTTCGCCACTATTCTTATTTAAAATGCCACCCGAAATGTTTTCAATAACAACATCAATTTCACTGTTCTGCGAAACAGGTATCTGATCAATTATCTTTAAATTAACAAGATTAGATCTGTTATTTTGCACTTTTATCATCCAATTCCGAGCATCCTCTTTTTTGCTTCCAAAAAATTGGCTACTTCTTTTGTTGGATAAGTTTTCTCTCTTAACTGAAATATTGTTATCACGACCTAAAGATAGTTCCAAAGTATCTGATGAGTTAGCTAAATCGAGAATTGTCTTCCCAACATATGTATTTTCGAAAAATACATTTGCTTCGCCAGCTAAAAGTCCACTTTTATCGAAATCAGAAATTTTTGCAAGCAAAAATACATCTTTATCCAATTTAGGAACAGATAGATACTCGTAATCGGCCTTATATGACAACTTATCAATATCTACGGCTATTGATCTATTGTCCGAAGTGATTGTATAAGGAGTCTTTATGTCGAATTCAACAGAGGTTTGAGCCTCTTGAATATTCACAGGTATTTGAAGCGGCTCAGCTAAAGTATTATTTTTTGCCGAAATACTAGAATTACCTCGAATTTTAATACCAGCCGCTTTACCAGCAAGCTCTGAAGAAATATCTGATTGCTTTGAATAACTTGCAACAACAACTTCTTGAAGCATTAAAGTACTTGGTGTAAGTAGAATATCAATATTTGGGGTGGTTGCTCTTATTGTTTTTGGATCGAATCCAACAAAAGAGACTTCAATTTCACTGCCGACAGATGGAATTGAGATTGAGTAATTTCCATTTGCATCAGACATGGTTTTTATTGTAGAATTTTTCACCGAAATAGTAGCTCCTGGAATAGGGGAGTTGTCGTCGGAGGCTATAATCTTACCCGACAAAATACTGAACGAATTTTCATATCTCGGTGGAACTAGATAGTAATCTACAAGATAAGGTTTTAATTGTGGAGCAACGCCTCCTGTTTTTGGATTTGAAGAGGAGAGTTTGATTTTAACATTGTTCCACTCCTCCTTAGTATTTTGGTGAATATTAGCTTTATACATGATTTCGATTGGATCATTTGTACTTTTCGAACGAATGTCATAAGTTGGAAACCAACCGGCATTATTCACATAATAAGATAGTTCCACTTCACATTTTGTCTGAGTAGGAGCATTCATTTTCACAACTACCTCGCTCATGGGGTCTGATTTTTTCCCTGACACCTGATTGATTTGATTCTGTAATGCATTGCGCTCCAAGCTCAAAGTCTCAATTCTTTTAGAGATGTCTATCTGTTTCATTTTAAGCGCCGTCACTCTCTCAGAATAATAAGTCGCTACCTCTTTCAGCCCAGCTAAAGTAACTACTTGCCCCTTTGCACCAACGTTCCTGTTCTCTTTTAAAAACTCCAGCTCATCGTTAATGATTTCTGAATTAACACTCTCAAGCTGAATCTTTGAATCAACTGACCGTAGCTTAGAAGACAACTCTTCCAACTCTTTAGATCGTGCAATGCTATCGGTATAGTTAAACTGATGGTTGACAGACATAACCATCACTCCACCTTTAACTTTTACCTGAACACTTTTTGGATCTACATAAGGGGAGAGACCAGTGAATTTTAAGACATTACTCCCTTGTGTAATATCAATTGTCTTGCTTCTAAAGACTTGGGCTCCATTCATGAAAATAGTAACTCCATCTACCGAGGTCTTGATCGGTAGCTCTTTCACTTGTGCCGATATCTCAGCACTTATAGCGAGAACAATAAAAATGACTAGCTTTTTCATAACAAATAAATTACTGCTTGTAAATATAGCATTTATATGGAGAATATTCAGCGAACTCAGGCTTGAAGAAAGATATCACAAATTTTTGTGTAAAATATATAAAAATCATAACTTTACACTGCATTGTCAGCTATTTATACTAAAAGAGCAAATAATCCACAAATATTATACAAAAATATTTCAATTACACCAGACACTCAAATCACATATTTAAACATCTAATTTTGACAAACAAACAAACAAATCAACACTTCGCAAAACCAAAAAAGATAAATTTACCCCACTCATAATTAGACAGTATGGAATTAAAAGAAAAATTTTTAACTGAGCTACAAAAACGTCTGAAAATTGGGAATCACAGAGGAGTTCACTTAAACGCTATACCAGCAAATTCAAGATATAAGTTTGACTTAAATAGACTTTCTCATATTGACAAATATCTACCTGATAATTTCATTAAGGCATTGCTTTCTGAGCAACCATTGAAATTTCGAATAAGTTGGAAAGACAATGTCCCAGACCTTAACTCTTTATTTGAAGAAGAGCAGACACAGTTAGTAAGAATTTCTAAAGCTTTTGAAAACCTTATTAATCAAACAGAAGCAATAGAGTCTGAAAAAGGAATAAACACATTCGGTTTTGGTTTTCCAATATTGGCAAGACGAGACAAAATCGACAACAAACTGACAGTAGCACCAGTTTTAATTTGGAGTTTAAGGATAAAACGAACAAAAGAATTTAATACTTGGGAAATCCTACGAAATGATGATGACCCAATTTATATAAACGAAGTTTTGATAAATCATTTGCAAAACGATGCAAATGTCGAAATTGAAAAGATACCAAGCGATATGCTTGATGACGGACTAATAGAAAGAAAAGAACTAATTGAAATTTGCACCAAACTAATTCGGACCATAAATACATCTTCACCTGATAATTTGGAGGAAATATTTAAAAAGAAGTTAGACAATATCGTTTCAATCGGAGATAAAGCACATTATGAAAAATTACTATTAAACTCTACTAACTCTTTGATTGATTTTTGTGGTCTGTTCTCAATTTTTGAAGTTCAAAAGCAAAATATTATTAATGATTATAGCAACCTAATGGAGCTAGAAGGAATTAATATTCCTCTTGAAGATTTAGAAGGACATTCGTTTCAACCTATTTCATCGGTAGAAACCGACCCATCTCAACAAAGCATTTTGCATTCCTTAGAAACCACAAGAAATATTTTGATTCAAGGTCCTCCAGGAACAGGAAAAAGTCAAACACTTACAGCGATTCTTATTAATGCACTTGAAAACAATAAAAAAACAATTGTAGTATGTGAAAAAAGAACTGCACTTGAAGTATTGCATAATGCACTTATTGAAAAAGGTTTGAATTATCATTGCGTTTTAGTTCGAGATATTGTAAAAGACCGTAAAACGGTTGTAGATTCTGTCAGAGACAGAGTTGATTACTCTGAATACAAGCGCTACCGACACAACTACTCAAAAGAATCCTTGAATAATTTAATTCAAAAAATAAAAGATTTAATCACAAACATAAATATCAAACATCAGATTCTTGATAACAAACTTATTGGTAATAAGTCTTGGTCTGACGTCGTAGGAAATTTATTGGCAGAATTAAAAGGAATCCAAGACTATAGTAATTTAAATATTGAAAAAAAAATATTTAAGTACTCAACGCAAGAATTGAATATGTTACTAGACCTTGTTCAGAAAGGTCAAATACTTTACAAGGAGTACTTGCAAATAGAATCAACCTCATTCATTAATTCTCAGAAATTTGTTGGAGACAATCCGTATTTAATTGAACAAAGTATAAATGAAGACTTCGAGTTTTATTCAAAGCAACTTGAACTAATTAAACATCATTTAGAAGTAGTTAGAAATGAGTATTCTAGTTTGAGAATATTAGAGCTTAAAAATCAAATTAACTCAATTGAAAATTGTATAGAAAAAATAATTGCAAAAGAAAAGGAGTTATTTAGATTGATTTCCAATGTTAAAAATGATTATATAAATTTTAGAAATAAAGAGTTTGCCCAACATCTTGACCGCATATCTCAAATTATATCTCAGATTGATTCCATATTCTGCCGTAACGTAAATAATACTGACTTAATAGACACAATTAAAGTAAATGGATTGGGGTTTAAATTTTTATCTCTTTTTTCAAAAAGCAAGAAACAAACAATTGCCGACCACTCTGAATTACAAACCAATTCTATAAAACTTGAAGAATGTTTGAAAACATCAAAGGATTTTCAATCTCTGAATTTTTCAGGCAATTTGGAAGAGAAGAAGAATTATTTACAAACATTAAAAAATGAAATTACTAAACTTAATAATAGATTTAGTGATAAAATTGAAAACGAATTTGCGTTATTTAATCTAGAGTTAATTTTAAAGACAAAAGATAGTGGGAACGAATTAAAATCAATTCGCTCGATAATAAACGATTCAAATAATTCTGAAGCATTTATAACACACCTTCAATCAATTCAAAACAAGTTCAACAATTTCCTAGTTGAAACAAACAGCTTATTCAAAACCCTTTCAAAAGAATTAGCTGAAAGTAAAGATATTAGATTAAACCAAACATTCGATGAATCATTCAACGAAAACAAAGAAGCAATATTAGAATTGAAATCAAAAATTGAATTAATTAAAAACAATTTTTATCCTAAAATTCAAATTGAGTTTCAACAAATTAGTTTACTAAATGCAAACACTAACTATATAAATATCAAAAGCCTGCCAATTCTTCAAGAAAAAGTTACTGCATTAGCCAATAAGTTAAAAAATGATAGTTGGACTTTTGAAAAAGTAATGCTCACAGAATTTTATAAATTTATTTCTGAAATTGAAATACTTATCCAAAAGAAAAATAAATACTTTAAAGTAGACAAAGATTTATTCACAATTGAATTTAAGTGGTTTCAGTTTTATAATGCCTTATCAGAGACAGAAAAAATAATAATTAATGAATTAAAGAATAGTAGTGATTGGAGAAAAAATTTTTTGGTTTATTATCTAAATTCTCTCCTATTAAATTTTGCAAACTTAAATTTACCTACAAATGATAATGAACTTATTGAACTTGATAATATTCTAAATAAAGTTGAAAAGGAGCAACTGAAATTCATTAAGGAGTTTTGGTTTTCAAAACAGATTGATTCAACGAGAGAGTTTGAGCAGAAAAACGTTAACCTTTCAGTTGAAAATCTTTATAACAAACGAAGTAGTAATCGTTTTAAGAGACTTTCTCTTAGACAAATTGTTCAGTATGATACAAATCTTTTTACCAATTTTTTTCCAATAATTTTGACTTCGCCTGATGTTGCAAGTAATTTATTCAAAGGAATGAATGGATATTTTGATATTGTTATGTTTGACGAAGCCAGCCAATTACGACTTGAAGATAACCTGCCAGCAATTTTGAAAGGAAAGCAAATTATTATTGCAGGGGACGAGCATCAAATGCCTCCCTCAAATTATTTCAGCAAAGTTTTTGACGGAGCATATGAGGATGAGGATGATTTAGAAGAAGATAATAGTATAGTTGTTGACAAAGACAACATTCTATTGTCTTGTGAATCTTTGCTTGACTTTGGTTCTGAATTAAATTTTCAAAAGAAATATTTGGACTTTCATTATCGCTCAAGACATCCATTTTTAATTGACTTTTCAAATTATGCTTTTTACAATCAACGGCTAAAACCTTTACCAAACAACTTTGACTATGTTCCTATAAAATATGTTCAGGTAAATGGAACATTTTCGGAGCATACAAATGAGGCTGAAGCTGAAATGGTTTTATCAATCATTGACAAAAATATTAATAGACTACCAAACGGGGAGTATCCGACAATTGGAATTGCAACTTTTAATATCGCACAACGAAATTTAATTAAAAGCAAAATATTAGAAAGACAAAAGTTTTCAAAATTCGAGGAATTTAACGCCAAAATTCAAGAATTAGAAGAAAATGGAATGTTTATTAAAAACTTGGAGAACATTCAAGGAGATGAAAGAGATGTAATAATTATATCGACTACGTACGGAATTGGAAAAGATAGAAAATTTATTCAAAAATTTGGTCCAATAAATCATTCCAAAGGTTACAAACTATTAAATGTAATTATTACAAGAGCAAAATTTAAAGTATATTGTTGTTCATCCATACCAGAGCAAGTATTTTTGAACTATAAAGAATACTTGACTACAGAAGGTTCTAATAATAAACGAGCAGTTTTATACGCTTATTTAGCCTATTGCAAGGCAGTAAGTGAGTCAAATAATGATTTGCGTTTATCAGTTTTAACAACACTTGCCGAAAATACAACAAAGAGTGCAGATTTTGATTCATTTAAAGGCGGAGATTTGGAATCACCTTTTGAAGAAGAAGTTTATCAAAGTTTAGCTGAACATTTAGGAACTGAAAAGTTAATCCCACAATTAAAATTCGCTGGTTTTAGAATTGACATTGTTTACGACCCAAAAATTGCAGGAGTTCCAAAAGTTGCAATAGAATGCGATGGCGCAAAATATCATTCAAGCAGAGAAGCATATTTGTATGATAGACACAGGCAGAAGATATTAGAAAAGCACGGGTTTGTGTTTCATAGAATTTGGAGCACAAATTGGTGGCGTAATTCAAATAGGGAGATCAACAAACTTGTTGACTTTATTAAGCAAACTGAATCAATCATGAATTCAAATTATTATGACCATTCTAATACGGCATCAGCATTCAATGATGACATTGTGATTATTGAAGAATATGTTTCGCAAAAATCTTTCATTGATATAGAAAAGGACAATGAAGCAATTCAAGCAATTGAAAAAGTTGCACCTGTTCAGAAAAAGATTTTTGGTGACGAAGTAAAACTAAATAGTAAAGTACAAGTAAAATATGTAAATAATGGCAAGGATATCTGTATTCAAATTGTGTCTACAGAGAATAACAAATATGAAAAGTCAGATGGTTTTCAAAAAATTTTTTACAAATCACCTTTGGCTCATTCATTACTAGGACAAACCGTTGGCAACATCGTTAAAATTGGAAATCTTGACAATTACGTAGAAATATTAAAAATAACAAACTAGCGAAGATACTTTGCAGTCATACACAAATGCAACCCACTCAAGACAAAGTTTAAATAAGAGGTATTGAAGGAGTTAATATCGACTGAAGATAAAGAACGAATGCTTAACAACAGCTTGAAGAAATGGAGATTTTAGTTATATATTGGAATTAAGCGTCTTGACAATCTACACTTCAACATCTAACAAAAATTATCAGTGTTACAAATAAAAAATACAAAAATTTAAAATACTACTAACATATTAGATATGCTGGTAAAACTAATGTAATTACAATAAATATATTACTACCTTTAATGCCGAAGAATCGATTAAATCTTATCTCTATGAAGAACTCTAAACTTGTGTCAATAGTAATAGCAACAGCTATATTTCTAATTTTAAGCAGCTCATTATCTGCTCAGAATATTGTTTCAAAGGTATCTAAAGGCGAACTCGAAGAGGTTAAAAATATGCTCTCAAAGGGAGTAGATCCAAATACGAAACAAGGGAAAGAGACAATTTTAGCGATAGCTCTTGAATATAAGCAACCTGAAATTGCAAAACTATTGATAGAGACAAAGGGAATTAGAATTAATGAGTGGAATATAAGAACGCAGCCCGAAAGGTCGTGGAAATATCAGCATCTAATGAATGCTGTAGCTTTTCCCGAATTGGTGAAGCTCCTAATTGACAAAGGTGCGATGATAGATTCACAAGATGATTGGATTTTATGGGATGGAAAATTGCATGAAAGTGGAGGTAATACAGCTTTAATGTTGGCAATAGGATATCCAAAATTTACATACACAGAGTCGGCAAAAATCTTGATCGAAAAGGGTGCGAAAATTGATATTCAAAACAAACTTGGCTACACAGCATTGATGTTCTCTGTTCATAACACCGAAGTTGCTAAAATCCTGATTGATAAAGGTGCAAAAATTGATATCACAACAAAACATGGTGAGACAGCTCTGATGCTCGCTGCTGGGAAGTACACAGAGGTTGTCAAACTTCTACTAGATAAAGGTGCAAATATCGCAATCCGCCAATCTACTTATCAAGTCTCACCTAATGCTTTAGACTATGCAGCAAAAGAGGGGAATATAGACGCAGCAAAGCTTATTCTCGAGAAAGCAAAGACGCTTGGAATCAAAGAAAAAGTTATTTGCAGTGCGCTGCATTGGGCAGTAATTTCTAATAAGACAGAGATGGCAAAATATCTGCTCGATGAAGGAGCAAATGTAGAGGGAGCAGACGATTTAGGAGGCTTTACTCCGTTGATGGAGACATCTATGCTTGAGATGGTTCAGCTTTTAGTCTCAAGAGGAGCAAACGTTAATGCAAAGAACAAATTCAGTTTTACTCCACTTCATAAAGCGGTACAAAACTTCAACAATCCTGATATTAAAGAGAAGGACGCAGAAAAAATAATGGCTCTGTTGCTCGACAAAGGAGCCAATGTCGATGCTCAAGATGGTAATGGAGCAACTCCTTTGATGTATGCTGCAACCAAAGTAACACCAGTAAAACTTCTCCTGAATAAAAATCCAAATATCAATCTTCAAAACAAAAATGGAGAGAGTGCTTTGATGTATGCAGTTAAAGGTGGCTTGATTAAAGCATCTATGCTCTTCCCTGTTGTGGGAAGCTCTGTGGATGTTGTCAAAATGCTGATCAACAAAGGAGCAGATGTCAACTCGAAAGACAAATGGGGAAAGACTCCTCTGATGCACGCTGCTGGTGGAGTAAATGCAATCGGATCAAAGTATAGCTCATATATAGAAGTTGCAGAGATACTTTTACAAAAAGGTGCAAATCTCGAAGACCAAGATAAAGATGGACATACTGCGCTTTATTGGGCACAGAGGTTCGACCGTCCAAAGACAGCAGATTTGCTGATCGCAAAAGGTGCTAATCCTGCAAAGAAATATGTAAGATCTGCAGATAAATCTAATGTCACAGCAGGAATAGTTGGTAAATGGGACAAGAACATGGTTATAAATGGAGTGACATATACTACCAGAGTTGTCTTGAATGCAGACTGGAGCTATAGTAAAGCATTGAGAGCCGGAAAAGGGGAGTGGATTCCAGATGGTGGCGGATACTCAACCTACGACCTTAGAGACGGCAGAATTTGGCTATTTAATGGAATATCTCCAGCTGTTGTAGAGTTCAGACTAGAGGGCAAAGATCTCGTTTTAAATGGAGAAAAATTCAGCAAAAGTATTGCTAAATAAGAAACTCTTAGAGGTTGTTCAGAAAATCGAAAAGGTCTGTTTCTGGACTTATATTTAACTTTTTTCTCAATCGAGATCTGCTTACATTTATACTTGAAGGAAGAACTTTGAGAATATCTGACATCTCTTTAGAGTTAAGTCCTATTTTTAGATATGCACATAATCTAAGGTCATAAATTGATAAATTAGGGAACTTAGATTTCATTACCTTAAAAAACTCTTGATGAAGTTCATCCATTTGAATTTCAAATGTTTTATTCTCAATTTCCAAATAAGAATCAAGAAGTCGCCTCACCTCTTTGATCCTGAAATTATGAATATTGGGATTCTCTTCGGCCTCTTGAATTTTTTCTCGAATTGTGAGCAGTAGCCGAAGTTTGTCTTCGTCTTCTTTTGCTTTGATTGCTAACTCTATCGTCTTTTCCTTAATCTTATGAGCAAGTAGCTCTTTCTCCTGGTCTAGTTCCTTTTGTTTTTGATCTAAAGCAGCTTTATTTCTTCTGTATACCAGAAATTTATAGGCAAAAAATCCAAAAATAAGAAACAAGACAGATATTACAGTTAGAAAAACTGTAGAACTTACCTGCTCATTCAAAAAAAGAAAACTAATCATATAGTAAGATTAAAATTTCAACTTTTCATCTTTATCCCAGATTCCCCAATATGCTCCAACTTCGCCCTCAGAACTCTTTTTCCAGTTTTCGTCGAATGAAGAAAAATAGAAACATTCAATATTTTCGTCCATAGCCCAAAGCTGTGTATTTACAAAGTAATCTAAAGAATTCTCCATCGATGGGACAGCTCCATCTAAACTCTCACCCTGACTTGGCCACCCTGTTTCGGAAACAATAACTCTCTTTCCGCCAGCTGCCTCTTTTGCCTTTCGAAACATCTCTTTTAGATAACTTAAAGAACTGTCGAAAGGACAACTCTCCCAAAAAGGATAACAGTTAGCTAAAATTACGTCGCATGCAGCTGTAATTTTTGGTCTTGCAGAAAATTCATAATAGGCATCTACATAACCAACAGGCACTTCTGGAACTTCATCTTTGAACCTTCTGATATAAGCGATCAGCTCCTCTTCGCTTAAATCTTTACGATACATAACTTCATTTCCGACAGCGGCAATATCAACTAATCCCTCTTTAGCTAGTTTTATGAGTGCTTCAAGCTCCTTTTCATTTTTATCTAAATCATTCCCAAGCCAAGCTCCAACTAAGGTTTTTATACCCATCTCTTTTGCTACTACTGGAACATGCTCATTTCCATCAACACAAGAAAAAGAACGAACCCATTGAGTATGGTTTTTAATTATCTGCATCCTTCTTCTAACCTGCGAAATAGGGACTATATCACCTGGCTTCTGTCCATCTTCGTATATACTGAAACATAAGCCATGCATTCCATCGTGTAAAATTTCGAGGAAAAGATCTCTCTTATCCTGTTCTGTTTTGTCTTTAAGATAGTTATCTTGATCAATTTTGGGTAAAGACAAATACCTTTCTACTCTGTAAGACATTGTAATATTTTTTTAAAGTTACTTAAATTTCTCCTCTTCTCTTAACTAATTCTTCTTTAATCTTTTTAGCCTTCTCTTCCGACAAATCGTATTTCCACATCACAATAATAGCTAAAAATGCGGTTGCTGCTGGAATAATTATATCTGCAAGACGTAAATTAGTTATTGTTTCGGCAGATTGAACTGCTATATTTTGATCGAAACCAACAATTTTAAGCACCCAACCTCCAAGCACTAGTGCTAACCCTTGTCCTAACTTAACCATCCACCAATAAATTGCACCAAAAGTTCCCTCTTTTCGAGGCATTCCATTATTCAATTCATCTAAGTCGCAAACATCTGCAGTCATACTCATCATTAATGTAAATAGTCCTCCGATACCAAATGCCATAAATGGGAGAGGCATAAAGATCATCCATGGATTCTCGGGATTAAATCCCCACCATTTTAACGAATATCCAATAATTGATATTACTGTAGAAATTATAAAAGCATTCTTTTTTCCAAACTTATTCGACAAAAATGTAATTACTGGTATCACTAAAAATGCGGTTATAAATGCACTTACAGTAGAAAACCAAGCAGGCCAATTGCCAGTAGCTCCATAATCGCCATTAAACATGTAAAACACAATTATAAAATAGCTGAATGAAGCAACCATCTGGAAACCGTTAAATACTAAAAATGTGGCACCACAAAGCTTCATAAATGGCTTGTTTTTAGTTATTTTAACCATATTTTTAAACAGATCAACAATATTTTTTATAATATTTTTAAGAGATAAGTCTGCTCTGTTTTCGATATTAGCTTGATCAATCTCTTTACAGAATATTGCTGGAAGGATTCCAAAAAAGATACAGACACCACCTACTAGGAATGACAATTTTCGAACTCCTTCTGCTTGACTTGAGAAAAGATCAGGATCGGCGATAATAACCCAAAACCAAGGAACAATCATCCATGCAACTTGACCAATTGTTTGCGAAAATGCCATTAATCTTGTTCTCTCTTTGTAGTCTGATGACATTTCATATCCTAAACCAATTAAAGGTGTGGAGAAGATAGTATTTCCTGTTAAATACACTAAAGAGAGAATTAAAAAGTACCAAAAATTATAATTCTGAGTATTATTTGGGTCTAGTTGCCACAAAACTACAAACATTACACCGCTAAAGATAGCTCCGATGAAAATATACATTCTACGTCTGCCCCATCTCGATTTAGTATTATCTGAAATGTAGCCCATTATTGGGTCGGTAATGGCATCATAAATTCTAGGAAGACCACCTAATAAACCAGCTAAAAATGGGTCCATTCCAAATGCTGTGAGCAAGAAGAACATAAATACTCCTAATGAACCAGGTAACAGGTTATTAACTAGATGCCCTGCTCCAAATGCTGCCTTTTCAACAAAGGGGATCTTATCTCTTGAGTGTTTTGGTGTTATCATAGTTTTACTTTGCTTTAAGTTAGTAGTTTAGTTTAGTTTTATAGTTTGAATAGCTTGTGCGCTTAAGTTCGAATTTATAATTTGACCTTGAATGTTTAATTGAAGATTTATACTCTTTTCGGTAGGATTAAAGACAACAACTACTATTGAGCCATCTCTATTTTGTGCAGCAGTAGCCATTATCTCTGAATTATCTGTTTTAGTGTCTATTTTTATTGCTTCGGGACGAATAAATTTGCTAAAATGGGCCATCACATAGTAGAGTGGAGTAAAATAGACTTCGTCATTGATTTCATCTACAATAATTGGAGCTATGCACCAATTTTTAAACCAATTTGGGCCTCCTTGTCGGTTTAAAACCATATTCCAATCAATCCAACCATTAACATGGTTATTCAGGCATCCAATGATATCTCTTGCATATCTGTATGCTGGAACATACTTTGGATGTAAATATTTCTCTTCTGCTTTTGCCCAGTCCCAACCCCAATCAGTTGCCTCTTTACTCCAATACCATTTATCATCATTCCAATGAGGAACCTCTGCATCTACACAAGCTTCAGTCTGAATAATCATCTTGTCGGGAGCTGCTAAATGCGCATAATTTAGTGCTTCTGGGAAGTAATCATAGGTACTTTCATACCAGTGTACTGCTACACCATCAAAATATCGCGAAGACTTAGAGTCTCGATACATTTCGTCTACCCACTCCTTTAACCCAGCTCTATTTTGGTCATATCCAAGTATTTTAACATCTTTGTAACCATCTTTTTCCAACTTTGGACCTAAATGGTTTTGTACAAAATCTGTCATTTCTCGAGGAGAGAAAAGCATACTTTCCCAATTATTACCATTTCCATGTGGCTCGTTTTCAACAGTTACTCCCCAGATATCTATTCCAAGAGATTTATACTCTTTAATATATTTTGAAAAGAAAAGTGCCCAAGTTGAGCTATAGGCTGGATTTAATTTTCCTCCAATCCAAGAGTGGTTATCTTTCATCCAAGGAGGTGCTGTCCATGGCGAGGCAATAATTTTGAACCCATCTTTAGATACTTGCAATGCATCTTTAATCATTGGTATCAGGTCATCCAAATCCTCTTTAACTGAAAAATGAGTTAGTTCAAAATCTTCTGCAACAGGTGCATATGAGTAATGTCCAAGAGAGAAATCGCAAGAGTTCATGTGTGTTCTAGTTAAAGAGTAGTTAGCACCCTCTTCACTAAAATATGCATCAATAATCTTGTCCCTGTTTGCTTTGCTCAACTTGTTTAACAAATATGCAGAGCTCTCTGTGAATGCCCCTCCAAATCCAATAATTGTTTGATACTTTTTACTTGGGTCAATATTAATTATTGTCTGATTTTTAGTCTCTTCAACTAACTCCTTTCTGGTTAATTTATTGCCATTGGCAGAGGTCTCAAAAATTTCTGTCTTTAGCTGAATCTTATTATTATCTCGCTTTAAGCCCGAAAGCAGACCATCTTTATACTCTTTCCACATTGCAGATTTTGCTCTTCCCTCAACTGTAAAGAGACCAAAATGGTTTTCCGATCCTCCAGAATTATTGGCATCTTTCCACTTCTCATCAAAAGCCTCAAAGTAGAAACAAGTGATCTTTTCGCTGTTTGTCCACTCTCTCGTCTGTCTGTAATAAACACCAGCATTATACTCATTTGCAGCTTTTGTCCCATCAATACCATACATCTCATTGGAATAACTTGCCCATCCAGTCTCTCCAATATGAATTGGTTTATTATAGCCAAGAGATTGAACATATTTTTTAACGCTGTAAAACTGCTTTTTCGAATATTTAATTGCACTCTCCATTTTATTAGAGGATTCATTCCAAAAGGATGAGTTGTAGTAAGTGTCATGCATAGGGTAGGTGTGAACTGAGATGTAATCTACAGCTGCAATTAATTTTTCCAAAACTGGAGTTCTGTAAAGAGAGTCTCCACCTCCCCAAGAGGCAAAATTGTCTGAGCTTGTAATCCATACGCAATCAGGAATTACGCCTTCGGATTTTAATTTCTGAAGATATAATACCCAGTTCAGAATTATTTCGGGCTCAACATAATATGCTGTTGCCCACTTAACCATAGCTTCGTTACCTACAGAAATTATTTTCACAATTTCGGGGTAACTCTTCGTTAACTCTACCGCTTTTTCAATCTCTGATGCATTTCGATCACTCTCTTTAGAATGGTCTGGTTCTGCTCCTGTCCATGCATTTTTGCAATCAATCCATGCACCAAGCATAACATACATCTCAAAGGTTTCATCCTCATTATTAAGCTCTTTGATTGCCTTTAAAATATTTTCGGCTTCGGGTAGATGGACATTATATGTTCTAATGATTTTTATTCCAATTGCAGACAAAATTCTGAGATCCTCTTTTATTTGAGCTATAGTTGGTTGTATGTCTCGACTTACGTCACGATAACCTCCATAGCATATCGCCTGATAACGAGTATCTCCTAAAATTTCAGCAGCAGTAATCTTGGTTCTGGTGTCGTGCATATTTTTACAAGATGTGAATATTGCCAAAGTTGTTAATATTGTTAGAATGATTTTCATTCATCTACAGTTTTTCGTCTTTTACATTTACCTTAATCATCGATAATTTTCCGCTTCGAGTAAATATGTCTGACGAAATGTCTTCGGGAAGTTCAAAATCATCTAAAATAATTCTACTACCATCTATAAATATAATTTCAATTTCATTCTTCTCTCCATATTCATAGATAATTGGTGTTTGACACTTTGTAAAGAGCAATGAGCCCGGGTTAATAGTGAGAGTGTGAATAGTTGAATCCAATGAGAAAATGTCAACTGTTTTACTTGAATTAGATAGTTCGGTCCGATTTAAAAGATATGGATAAAACCTCAATTTTCCGTTTTTTATAATTAGTCCTAATTCGAAAAATCTACATAAAATGTCCTCTTTAACTTGCCCTGTCATGCCAGGTTGTTGGGCTCCCTTATTAGCTGGCGTGTGAGAATATGCATCAGTAGAAAATGCTCCATATTTTGATGGAGACTTATGTACACCAATGCCTTCCTCTATCTCTCTGTAGTGTCTAAGTAGCTCAATGGAAAGAGATTTTTCTTCATTTTCGACTGAATCGATACAGCGCTCCATAACAGCTAGAGCTAATTTTGAGACCATATGCCAGTAGATTGAGCCTAAACCTTCATATCCATAAAAAGTACCACTTCTACCTGTAAAAGATTTATGATTGAATACCTTTTCATAAAGATCTAAAACAACTTTTCTCTCTACAAGTACCAATTTTTTATACTTTGAATCCAGATTATTCAAAGCGGTCTCTAACTCTTTTGAATTTCTAAAATTTCCATTGAAATGATAGTTTCCCTTAATATCCTTTTCAATAATTTGTCTATTAGAATCATTTACTAATTGAGTGAGCAAATATGAGCTGTTGACCTCATTTTCGGTAAAAGAATTTTTACTTAAAAAGCCTTTTAACTCTTTTGCAGGATATAAAAGATAACTCATTTGATCCTCTCGATAGAGAGATGATCTCCTTAATGAATTAAGTACATTCAGAGATTGTGAATTTGTTAAAAATCCCGAAGACAAGATTGCTACTTGCCCCTCTAACATTTCATTCAGAAAACTTATCTCTAAGCTATCTTCATTAATTGTCAAAAGATTGTATGAATGAAACAGTCCGTCTTCTCGTTGATTTGCCTTCAGTGAATGGTCAATATAATCTAAGGCTAATTTTGAAAATTCAATAAGTTGTTCTTTGCTGATTGAATTGAATTCGCCACTAAATCCGTTGTGATAAACGCAGTATCTAAAGTGCGAAGCAGCAGTCCCAAGTTGGATTAAAATCCTCTTCTTCTCTGCGCCAGATATTGATTTTGATAAAATTGAATGGTTAGAAAGAAGTATTTGGAAGATTGAGTTGAATTGTTCAGACATCTCTTTTGTTAAAGAGGTTGAACTAATTGTACTCTCACTCACCAAATCTTTGAAATACTTCATAAATCTCCTTAAATAACATAGAGTAACAACTGATACTCCATTTCCCACCAATGCATTATTAGCATCATTCCACTCTGGTCTTTGTGTATTCATCCAAATTCCACCTTCTAGGATGAAGTTGGACAACTTGGCAAGGGTTGTAGCAAGCAGTTTTTCGGTGAAATTGACACGAACAATTTGACTACTCTTATCCAAAAGTAAAGCTCCGTCTGAGCCTATATCACCTCGTCTTTGTCGAATCGCTCTATCTAAATCAAAGTCAAAATCAATTGTATCTTTTGGATTATGCAGAATATCCTCAAAAGATTTGATCTTGTATGGAACATTTGCATAAACAAAGAGCTGTTTATTAAGAAGATTCGAGATCGATTTTGGAAAGTAGTTTTCTGCAAACTCCAAAAATTTAAGTAGATAAATTATTTGATGATCACCCCAATATCCAATATAGCTCCATGGATCATCTTTCTCGATAGTCTCCCAGTCAAAGCCATCTTTTGTTATCCTATATGGATTGTATCCATCAAAAGTTGACGCATTTACAAATCTAAAGATCATCCCTTGAATGAATAGAGGGTAGGAGTGCGCTAAAGACTCCCAATTTTGGAATATATCTCTCCAATTGCCTTCATAATCAAGAATTTTACTCCCATCAAGTTCATTTAGAGTATTAATTGAAAATTTATTCCAAGGGCGAGAAGGATCACCATGACGACGGCTAAATTTTAAGGGCAGATATTCAGTAGACAATCTGATAAGGTCAGGATTCTTAGACTTAGTAGCTAATTCAGTAAGCTGACCAAGTGTAAAAACAGAAGGCAGACTTCTAATCAGAGCTCTGTACTCTTCAAAAATATTTTTATTTGAATTTGAGATAAATTTTTCGAAGTCTGATCTCTCTATTAAGTAGTTGTTGTCAAAAATACCACCTCTCATTATATTAAAAGCAGTATTTGAAAAATGTCGAGACGCTTTGAAAATATCTTCAGAGTATTGGACTCCATCGGCAGAAGTAACAAGCTTAATGATCTCCTGAGTTCCTGCATCAATATCTTCTTGAATCTTTTCTATTAATCCTTCACTTTTAATCTCTTCAATCAAACTCACAATAGATGATTGAGATTGGTTCACATTTGCCACAAAATACCACTCCTTCGGGCTTGAATTTAAAGAAACAGACTCTTGACAAATAAAATATGCACCTCTTTCTCCTTTAATATCATTCTCTTGAATTATTGCCTCTCCATTCCTAAACTTATCTAACTGCAAAGAAGAGAGTAGATACTTCACTTCGTTTAGTCCAAAAGAGAAGACACTATTTGCTTTTAGAGCTTCACTTGGTTCTGCTTTGTCGACAATTATAGCACTTAAGGCGTATATCGCTAATCCAGAACCTTCGTCCAATTCCGTTCTCTTATAAGCATCACCCAAATTGCTTACTCTGAGCTGAAGTTCACTGCCAATACCATAAGGAATTATATTCTGAAAACCATCGAGGATCGATATCTTTTTCGACCTATCTGAAAGATTAGTTAATGTCGATTTTTTGACAAATCCATACAGGTTTGAATTATTCCATTCATACGAAAATCTTAACTCTAAATCATGATTTAACTCCTCGAATATTATCTTGTTTCCTACAACATTTTTGTAGAGATTTCTACTAATCGAGTAAGCTCTTTCCGATCTCAAAGAGAATGGCTCCCATAAGCTGTAATGCCCGTTTTCTTCTATTCTAATGATTGTTTTACTGCCAGTGTTCTCCGCTGACTCTGTGATTTTGTCATCGGTATAATAGGGAAAAAGGGCATTTTCAGAATTTTTCCTGCCTGCGGTTATTCCACCATTACTCGACAAAAACATCCAGTGATTTCCAGAACTGACAATAGTCATAAAAAATGGACGCAGCCTATCTACATTAGATATTTTGAAGAACTGCTCCCCATTTATTGTTACATTTTCTAAATCGATCTTATTATGTATGTTTCTAGTTGCGTCCATTTTATGAATCAAAGATTAGATAGCTTTATATACTCTTACATAGTCTATATACATCTTTTGTGGAAAAGCTGTACCATCTGTAGGGAATCCAACAAAGTTTCCACCTACAGCTATGTTTAGAATCAAGAAGAAAGAGTGGTTAAATGCCCAAGCACCAGGCGTATCAGTAGAGAATACTCTGTTATAGAGATATCCATCTACAAAGAAATCAATCTGGTTTTCACTCCATTCAATTCCAAATACATGAAAATCGGCATCAAATCTTGAATTTTGCAGACCATATGCTTTTGTGATTGGATTTCCCCCAGAATAACCAGGACCATGTAAACTTCCATAAGTGATATGAGGCTGATGTCCTTTTATCTCCATAATATCAATCTCACCACAAGCAGGCCAACCCGCTGTCTCAACATTAGCGCCAAGCATCCAGAATGCAGGCCAGATTCCAGGTCCAAAAGGAGTCTTAATCCTAGCCTCAATTTTTCCATAGGTAGGAGAGAAGAGGCCCTGAGTTTTTATCCTGGCACTTGTAAAAGCAGAACCTGAGTAAGACTCTTTTAATGCAGTAATAACAAGATTGCCAGAACCATCCAAAGAGACATTTTCACTTCTGTTAGTATAAAACTGAAGCTCTTGATTTCCCCATCCACTATTCCCTGTACCAATATCGAATTTCCACTTAGCAGCATCGGGCAATACTCCTGCATTACCATTAAATTCATCACTCCATACTAATTGCCAGTCTCTTTGCGGCAAAGTTTGGACAGAATCCTTCTCACAACTACTTAAAACCATAATAAACAAGGTTGATAAGAGAAGAGTGGATAAAATATTTTTATTTAAAGTATTCATAATTTGATAATTAAAACTTATTTACGAAAATAAATATTGTCGAAGTAGATATCTCCATTTCCCTCGATCTTAAACTGGAATATGCTTCCCAAATTTACAGGAGCAAAAGAAGATAACGGAATATCTATGCTCTTCCAACCATTTGTATTGGTGCCAATTCCAGTTGGAACAGGTAGAGAATATGCAACCTCTACAGGGCCAGGGCTAATCATAAATATCTTAAGTAAACTAGAGTTTGCAGAATAATAATCTATATGCAAATAGGCGTATGTTGACACATCGATATTTGCCCCTAATTGAGTTCCTTGATAGTTCAAATTAGCATACTTTAAAGTATTATTTCCAGAGATTGGTATTTGACTTACAACTGTGTTTTGTCCCCAATATGGATTAAAATCGGTTCCAGTCAAGTTATTATATGCATCGCTGAAGATTGAGAATACAGATGCAGCTGAGTGCGAAGGAGCAGGGGCAGCACTCTCTGGAACAGCCGGAATTATACTACCATCATTATAGAAATAGATATTATCGGCATAGAAGTTCGAAATATTTGTTCCAATGAAGATTATTTGACCTATATGCGATCTTGTTGTAAGATTAGTCATACTGCTAAATGGTAGATCTAATCTAACCCACTCTTGCCCTTTCAATGTAGGTGCAGATACTGAGGTTTCGTGCATTACATCATCACCACCACCATAAGTGCCGTTTGCTCCAAAGTCCAAAATCTGAATATTAAATTTTGCACCAGCTTGTAGCGTTCCAGGTATATAAATATCCATATGAAGATGAGACATCGACTTAGCATCAACAGTTGGAGCACTTGTCTGCATACCAACAAAATTGAAGTTTGTATAATTCAAAACATGGTCGTTGTTTACAACAAAATCAGCTGAACCAGTTGTTTGATATGGAGCCCAATATCCATTATAATAATCTACAGGGACATTAGTGTAAGCATCACTGAAAAGGGAAATTACTTTTGAAGGATTTACAGTTGGTGTCGGTGCAGGAGAAAAGACTCCTAATGAATTGATTGAAAGAGCTCCCAAAGCATTTTTACCCCCTAAGGTTGCTTTAATCTGAGCCGCACCAGCTCCAACAGTACTAACTTTACCCACATTATTTACAGTTGCAACAGTCTGCGAAGTACTACTGAAAGTAAAATAGTGAGGAGTCAAATTTACATCTTGAATGATACCATTAGGCAGACTGAATGTAGCCTTTAAGCCATCAATTGTTTGATTAAGCCCTACAAAAGATACAATGTTTCTTGTTTCACCATTTAATATTGAGGCAGACTGAAAAGTTACAGTTCCTAGATTTTCGAATTTAACTTCGTCAATCCAAAACGTATAGCCTTTACCATTTTCTGGTCCTTCGGAGTAGAAAAACATTCCTCTTTCAGCACTCAATTTTGAAGGATCTGGAATAGGAATTACAACCTTTTTCCAATTAGTATTCACAGCTACACCCGAAACTGAAACTTCATACATATTATCTCCAAGATAATTTCCAAAGCCCAATACATCGATGTTTGCAGCTTGAGATGCCTTTATCCAAAATGTCAAAGCTGTATAACCTTTTAAATTTCTACCTACCGAAGTAAAAAATGCTCCTCCAGCATAAGCTCCTGCAGGACTACCATAATCTGGAACTTCGAATCTCATAGATTTTGTACCAGAGTATGTCTCTTTATTATCAACTTGAAATGCCATTACATCGGAATTTCCGAATGCAGCGTAATTCAAACCAGAGCTAAAGTCATCAATAAATACCTCTGGATTTTTAGGGAATTCGGCTGGTTTTAATTCATCCATCTCCTTTTGACATCCTGCTGCCAAAAACAGAGAAAAACTTAATGCCGATATTAATATCTTATTTGTAAATATATTTTTCATCACAATCGTTATTTTCCAATGTTAATATGAATATAAGTTCTTATCTCCCATTCATTTCCATTAGGGAAACCAACTGCGTTAGGGTCTGGCACCCAATTTCCGGCACCATTAACAGTATATGTAGGAGCATATCGTGGTGAGTATTTATCTAGAGTTCTGTATGTGCCTCTTATACCAATTCTGGTTCCAGGAAGTACAAACCAATCTTGTTTACTTAGCTCAAAAGAGATATCTGCCATTAATTGCATAGGGAAGGTAAGATTGAAATCTTTATGATAGTCGTAAGGTCCCCAATCATTTAATTTGAATGCAGATACAAGTTTAAACTTATTGTAAATAACTCTAAGGTCGGCACCAAATCTCTCAATTTTTCTTGAATCACTTCCGTTAGCTTGTGCAGTACCGCCATAAATATTTGCAATCATTCCAAGTTCACTGTTAATTTTAGAGACAATTCTTGCACTCGACTCCCAAAGGTCTGTTGCAGGGGCTGCTCCTGGAAATGCAAACAGTGTTCTTCCATCGCCAAGAATACCAATTGCTGCATCTTGAGTAGTAGGGTAGTGTCTGTAAATAAAGCCTAAATTAAAAGCAAACTTAGCATCTTCGGCTCTGTCGTTGTCCCATTGGTAGAACCATGTAGCTGGAGTCGGATCGTAAGTAAGTAGAATCTCACCAGCTGTCTGCTCTCTATTTACTCTCACTGCAAATGGATCTTCTAAAATATTTCTTGGACGACCTGGAGCTGCAACATTATAAGGAATAGGACCTTCGATTGGTTTTTGCCACAAGAAGTTTGGAGCTATTTGAAGATTTCCAATATTAAAAGCAAAACCAGTCAAAACGTTGTATTGATTTCCACTACCATTGTCTTTTAGCTTCCATCCAGTAAATGTCTGAGTTTGATCAGCTCCACCGTTTGCAACCAGACCCTTGGCAGACGCTAAAGCGTACCATTTAATCATATTGCCATCGTATGTAAATTTGACCTTACCTCCCCAGTTGTCTTTATTATTAATCTCAGACTGGTAAATATTACCATCGCGATAAACTTGGAATGCTCTACCATTCAAAGGCTCTCCAGCCCAAATTCCGCCAAGATCTACACCAAATTTTCCAAATTTCCTTTGAATTGCAAGGGTAGCTCTTCTAGTCTTAGGTTGAGGTATTGCAAACGAACTTTGAGAGCCATCTCTCTGGTCCAAGTCTTCGTGATAAATTCCTGTTAGAGTGTATTTTCCTAGTGTTTTTGAATATTTTACCAAGATAGCAGGATTAGCTCCCCACCATAATTCTGGTCCAAAAGCTAATTTCAAGCCGCTGAGACTCTTTTTACCTGTGAACTCAAATCCAAATAGAGCTTCACCGTTGTATAAATCGATGTTTTCGCCGTAGTTAGCCTCAGAATATAAACCAAATATATCGCCTTCATAACCCCAATGGTAGTGACCTGTCCTATAGAATCCATTTAGTTCAAACCATTGATGATTCCAGTTATAGCTTGCATTATAGACTTGAATTCTGTTAAAATCTTTAACAACCATATTGCCGTTTGTTGTAGGAATCTCTACAGTACGGCCTCTGTTTTCATAAAATATTTGATCGATAGGATTTTCAGCAACATGTCCTAAGATATTCATATTCACGTTTGCACGCATATTTTCATCAGGTCTTGCCTCTACTCCAACATAGTATGATTGCATATGATCAAATCCTCTTTTATTTGGATAAGATGTGTAGTTAGGATCTTTATCTTTTGGAGTTGTAATCAAACTTCCGCCTGTGCTGAATGTGGTAAACTCTGCTCTAAGATTACTGAATCTAATCTTGCTGTTTTTTTGGCCTTCTAAAGCAGCTTTATCCCTTCGAGCAGTCAATGATGCATCTGTAAGATTAATGCTGTTAAAATAAGTGCTTACACCCTTGTTTTGGTAAGGATTGAATTGATGAATGCTCTTTAAAGCATAATATGCCGATCTTGGGTATAATTGATATAACCCTTTAGAGTCGGAAGGACCTTTTGCACAGATTCCAAACCACTCTTCATTCATATTATTTTCGCCTCTCTTATAGTCTCTGATGTACCCACCATTGCTCCATGAAGCATTTACATTATGAAGATCCAAGTCTTCGGTCTGTTTATATTTCCACCATCCATCGCTAAATTGGAATGTAAAGCCACCAATACAATTTCCTGCCTTACCATTACCTGCTGCATTTTCGTAAATTTCTTGCCAATTGCCCATCAAATAATATGTCTGAGCCTCTTGATCTTCTTTATATGTAAGAGAGTTGAAAGCATCTGACCCGAATTCTGTAAACATAATTGGCTTGCCATTTTCGTGCTTAACCCTTTGAAATAGATCGGTAAAAGAGACTCCTCTGTAAACATTCAATCCTAATATGTCTACATCTTTACACTCCTTATTTATGATATCTAAAAATAGAAGATCTCCATTACATAAAGCAACCGGATGGTTTTTATCCAACGATTTCATCTGCACTGCTGCTTCATTGAATAATTTGTATAGTGATTTTGCTCTATGTGTTGATTTTCTATCTTCAACAGGAATATTTTCGGTCTCAGCTCCATCCCAAAATAGACCATAGTTGTTTTCGTTTCCAAGAAGATACATTAATAGACCAGGAGTATCTTTATACTGTTCAACTAATTGCTTAACCTCTTTTAATAGTAGCTCCTGAGTTTTAGGATCGCTGTACTCAGTATTTGGAACCCAAACACCATTAAGAGTAAGACCATATCTACCAAAAGAGTGATTAATCATCGTGTAAATTCCATAACTCTCATAAATGTATTTTATCCACTTTTGAGGGATGCCTACATATACACGTATTGCATTTACACCCATGTTTTTAAGTAACGACATTTCACTATCGAGTGCCGCTTTGATTATACCATCTGGTTGAGTCCATAAAGAATAATTATAGTTGGTACCTATTGGGAAGTAGTCCCAATTCATCCCGTTGATCATGAATTCTCGTCCATCGACCACGAGTTTGTGTCCATCTTGATTAGAGGCTACTTTAACTTGAGCAGTTAAAGAAACCGAAATCAAAATAAGAATGATTAATAATAGTTTCTTTTTCATTTATTTCTGTTTTTAGGTTGTCTTAAAGTAAAATTATATATTAAAAACAACGCAAAACGAAAAAGGGCCATATACATTTAGTATACAGCCACTTTAAAATATGCTTTCTAATTGATTTACTTTGAGTTAAATTTATAGAATCATCAATAAATGGTCGTTAATTGCTATGGTTAAAATCATATATACAATTAATTTACATTACTCTAAAATAGACTTTACAAACTCAATCCATTCGTACTGCGGGATACTCTTGTCAATGTAAAAATCTGGTTGAATTCCCTTATTGTCTATAGTAAAATCGGGTATTCGCATACTTCTTGTCAAGCAATACCCAAGCTGGAAAATACCATCTGGTGAATCTACATAGTACATATTAGAAATATCAAGGACTCCAAAAGTAGTAGTTCCAAAAAGTTTCACTTTTTTACTTTGTTTTGCAGCTAACAGAAACTGTTCGTCTGTGCTTCCGTTGTTTTTATTTATAATAATTCCAACATTTTTAGGGAATGGGTAGATTGTGTCAAATTTGGTGACAGAGACAACGTTTTCGTTTAGCATAACAAACTCACCAATTCTCTTACTTAGCTTGTCATAAGCATTTTGAGCCCATTTTTTACCCTCTTCATTGAAACCATATTCTGGTTTGTTTATGAAATCCAACATTCTTTGATTATTCAATGGGGTAGAGTAGATCTCAACACCAACGCCTCTTATCGGATTTGTGTAGATCAGAGGAATAATCTCTGAATAGCTGCCGTCACTGCCTCCTGTGCCATTTTTTATGTCTATAATCAGATTTTCAGTCTTTAAAATCGTCTCTCTGTTTGCCTTAATCACGCTATCAATCTCACGCTTCTTATTCGACTGAAAAGATGGAATTCTAAAATAGAGAGTCTTGTCACTAAGCCTTTCCACATATGGCTTTGTAGCATCCAGCGATCTGAAATATTGAGCATATTTAGGATCATCCTGAATAATCGGATAGATACGTTTAAGAGTAATATCACCAACCTTTAAATAGTTCTTCCCAATCAACTCTACAGTATTTGAATAAACGGCAGAACGATCGAGCATAAAGTATACTGTCTTAATTGTTCCCAAATTGTTAGAAATCCCAAGCTTCATCTCTCCAGGTTTCCATGCATCAGTCTGCGATTCCATAACAAATCCAACATAATCACCATTAGATTTTTGGATACCAATTTTATATTGACCTGTCTGCCAAACACCTTCATAACCGGGCTCTTTTAGTCCATCTAAATACTTAACAAATTTATCCTTGTCAAAACTAACAACTTCCCAAGGTTTATCCTGCTTTTTGCTAGTCACTGCTGCCTTTTGAATAAATTGCTCATTGATTCTTATACCAACATGTCCAGAGCGGAAGAATGCCAACCAATCGCGCAGAAGCTGAGCACACTCTGTTATACTTTTTACAGAGTCTACCTTAGCAAAAAACTTAGTATTGTGAGCGTCGTAAGCAGCTCTTCCTTTATTCTTCAGAGCATATTCAAAACCGGCATCATTCTCCTCGAAGGTCTTTTTAACCCATTCTAAGTTTTTACGGCAGTTGCAATCCTGCGCAGTGGCAATGCCTATCGAAAAGAGAGCAAAAGCAAAGACAAAAAACAGTTTTTTCATGGTAGCTTAGGTATTATTAAATATTCGTGAATTATTCATTTACAACAAATATAAATCAATAATTAGTTTGTAGAACTAAACCCCTAGAATTATTGAAGCATCAATTGATAATTTTCTACACATTTCTCTGGCAACTTTAAGAGTTGGTTCACTTTTCCCCGTTAAGTATTCACTAACTCGAGAAGGACTAACTCCAAGCAATTCTGAAATGTTTTTTTGAGTTAATCCCATTTCATACATCCTTAATTTTAAAACATCTGGTAACGATGGCTTTAAAACAGGATAGTGAGATTCATCATAATCAGCAACTAGATTTGATAATAGAACTAACTCAACCGAGTATCTATCATCTTCCGAAGTCTCTTCACCAACTATTGGTAATAACTCTTCTATGCGCTCCATTGCTGCCTTATACTGTTTTTCATTTTCAATTTTTGCCATTTCTTAAATTTTTGAAGAGTCAATTTTATTATATTCATTGTGTGTGCCTACAAAACGCACATAAACCATTTTTATCTTAAATTTTATAATTGCAACAAGTCTATAATCATTCCCTTTTATGTTAAACACATATCTCTGATCTCCAACACAATCCACAGAATTAAAATCTTTTTTTATATCGGCAAATCCTTCCCATTTTGCTTTTGAAACTTTTGAATACCATTCTTCAAGAGCAGTTTTTGCAGTACTATGCTTTGTATAGAAAAGAACTAAAGTTCTATGCGAAATAATTCTCATTTTGTTTAATATATAACACAAAAATAAGAATATTGTTTTGATTTGCAAAACAATATTCTAAATTATAAAATTTACTACCCTAAATAAGCTATTCAACAGGAATATAAATTTCTGTTTTTGCTTTTTCTTGTGCTGTTTTTCGCGGATCGCTCACATATTTTTCCATACAATAATTGCTACGAGGTTCAAGACCATTTTTTGCAAGCAGTTCACCATAAATTTTATCATAAGCCAATCCAACCTTGTGATATTCTCCTGTATAAGTAAAAACAGCATAACGACCGCCAGGGATCTCTTTTACCGCTATATCATCATGAGGTTGAGCAGGTTTGCAAATACGCAGACAAACATCACTCATTAAATTCTCTCCAGATGTAATTTCCGGATTATTATAATACATACCAATATGCTCAATACCTGCTGTATATAGTCCTTGAATCTTTATCTCCTCCCATAAACGAGCAAATAGCGATCCAAAGTCTACGCTACTATAACTCCCTGTAGCTCGAATATAAAGAACTGTTTTAGGCTCCAATTCTACAATTTTACCTTTTGTTAGATTTACCTCTGGGCGTGGTGATTGCATTGTCATAATACGATAATTTTTAGTTGTTCGATACTCCGTTGGCGAGATCTTCATCTGCTTAACAAAAGCCTTTGTCAACGACGACGGTGTTCCATAACCAACCCTATAGGCAATATCCGAAATAGCCATATCTGAGTAGCGAAGAAGCGTCGCGGCAGCCTCCACCCTTGTGCGGACAATAAACGACCCGACAGGTTCGCCCAAGTAGCCTCGCAAAATTCGATGGAGATGGAAAGGGGAGAAGGCAGACAGCTCTGCTAATGTATTAATTTCAATCTCGCTATCGAGGTGCTCACGCACATATTCGATAACCAAATTGACCCTACGTCTGTAATCCTCCTCTGTTGTTAATCTGTTCTTCATCTCGTTTAATTATGACACAAAAGTATCGGAACTAAAAATCAAACACTTTTCCAAAGTTGCTAAATTGATTTTTTTAAAATTGTTCAATAAAGCTAAGAATTATGTAATTTATTAACATTATCATGTAACATTTTTTTTCATAAAGAAGCATACCTTATAGACATTAAGAAGAGTAAAAGTATGCTAAATTTAAAAAAATTCATCCAATCGAAAAATTGTTTCAATAATAAACCCTTTAATGGGGAATTGTTTAATATTGAACATTTGGCAGAGTATTCAAAAGAGCTAGGTAAGACTCATAAATCAACTGGTAGTACGAAGAGTAATTACTTACGAGAGCAATTAGATTACAACGATTCTGTTTTACATAATTTTAACAATGAAATGTTAATAAGCAGTAATCGAAGTTATTTAATTCCAGCAATAGAGTGGATGATAGATAATTTTTATTTAATCGAAGAGCATATTTTATTAGCTAGACATCACTATCCGAAAGATTACAATCAAGAACTTCCATGTATTTTAAAAGGTGAATATATAGGAATTCCTCGAATTTATTCTTCTGTAATAGAGCTCATCTCGCATACAGACTCTCAAATTGACTTAGAAACACTATCTGTTTTTTACAAATCATATCAAAAAAACTCCGTTCTCAAGATAGGTGAGTTATGGGCAATCCCAATTATGTTGCGCTTAGCACTAATCGAAAATTTGCAACGCATTGCAACTTTATTAGAATTAAATACTAGACATCGCGAAATTGCAAAGCTTTGGGTAGATAGATTAGAAGAGACCGCAAATAAAATGCCCTCAAAATTAATCGAAGTCATCGCAGATATGTCACATTCAAATATACCTACATCAGGTTCATTTGTCTCCGAATTTAGTCAACGATTATCATCTAAAAATCCTACACTAAAAATTTCTCGTGATTGGCTTGAACAAAAATTAGCAGAAGATGGCCTTTTCATCGACGAATTAATATATCAAGAGAATCAATGTCAAGCAGCTAATTTATTGTCTGTAAGCCATATTATTAAAAGTCTTAAATTTATCAACACAACAGATTGGAAAAAATTTATTGAAAAGCAAAGCATTGTAGAACAAATTTTACTTAAAGATCCTTCGGGCATTTATGGTTCAATGGATTTTAATACTCGAGATTATTATAGACACGTTATCGAAAAATTAGCACAAAAAAGTCAGAAATCTGAGGTTGAAATATCACAATCAATACTTAAATTATCAAACAATTATAAAGACAAAGATACTCTTCAAACTCATATAGGCTACTTCATAATAGGTGATGGAAGATATTTACTAGAAAAAGATATTGGAGTAAAGACAAATGTCTTAACAAAAATAAAAAAACTATTAAAAGGCATAAAATTAACTATTTATATCGGATTAATTACGACAATAACATTACTAGGATTGCTGTTATTTGTCTCCATATTTCAATCCAAAGAGATATCAATATTACATTGGCAATTCATTTTACTATCAACTTTATTTCTGATTTTTATTTCTCAATTTGCCGTATTCTTTGTCAACTGGATAATAACACTAATTGCAAAACCTAGTATTTTGCCAAGGTTAGATTTTTCCAAATCGATACCAGTTGATTACAGAACGATTGTGGTTATTCCTTCAATAATTTCGAATGAAGATAATATCGATAGCCTTATTTCTCAATTAGAAATTCATTACCAATCGAATAGAAACACTAACCTTTATTTTGCGCTTTTAACTGACTTTCCCGATGCAAAACACGAAAAAGAGAAGAGTGATGATATTCTACTAAGCAGGATTTGTACTGAAATTGAAAACCTAAATAAAAAATACAAAATAGAGAATAGCTCACTGTTTTATCTATTTCATCGTCCTCGTAAATGGAATAAAAAAGAAAAAAAATGGATGGGACATGAGCGAAAAAGAGGTAAATTGATGGAATTAAATTCATTACTCAGAGGTTCTGAGAATAATTTTTTTTCACATATAATAGGAGACCAGTCTATTTTATCAACCATTAAGTATGTAATTACATTAGATGCAGATACTCAATTATCACCTGACACGGCCCATAAGTTAATAGGCACGATGGCTCACCCATTGAATAAGGCAGAAATCGACAAAAAGTTAAATATTGTAATCCGAGGATATGGAATTCTTCAACCTAGGGTTTCGTCAAACCTTGTTAGCAGTCAATGCTCTATATTTTCTAACTTATTTACTGGAGATTCAGGTATTGATATTTACACAAGAACTGTATCCGATGTTTATCAAGATTTATTTAATGAAGGTTCTTATGTTGGAAAAGGCATATATGATGTAGATGTACTTAAAACCTGTTTAAACAATCGATTTCCCAATAATAAAATACTTAGTCACGACTTAATAGAGTCAAGCTATGTTCGCTCCGGATTAGTTTGCGATATCGAAGTTTCAGAGTCATTTCCTCCTGGTTACAATATGGATGCAAACCGTCGTTTACGATGGATACGTGGCGACTGGCAAATCATACAATGGATATTACCTTTTGTGCCAAAATATGGTAAGGGATTTTCTCGGAATCCTATTTCAAACTTGAACAGATGGAAAATTATTGATAATCTACGTCGTAGTTTAGTCTCTCCAGCAACATTGTTGTTTTTAATTGTATTTGCGACACTATTTCCTCAAAAACTTTGGTCAGGTCTCATATTGATAATTATTATTACGGGACTTCCATTTATCCTGGAAAATACAACGAACTCATTACGAAAAGCGAAGGATCTATTATGGAAACTACATCTATGGGACATTTTTGAAAAGAGCGTACAGCAATTAAAGCAGATTTTATTTATGTTTATAGTGCTACCTTATGAGGCATATCTAAGTATAAATGGTATCGCTATAACTCTTTGGCGGTTGACGGTAACTCATAAACAATTAATGCAATGGCAGACATCTGCAGATGTAGAAAAAAACTCAATTAACTCGTTTATAGGATTTTATCAAAGAATGTGGTTTTCTCCAATAATGGCTATTATTTGTGGAATATCATTGGGACTTTATAATCCTGTATTATTATACGTATCTCCATTTTTAATAATTTGGATATTAGCCCCATTAATTACTTGGATAGTAAGTTGTCCCAAAACAACGCAAACGTCGAAGATTACATATGAACATGAGATATTATTACATCGGATAGCTCGCAAAACATGGCATTTTTTCGAGGTTTTTGTAAATGAAAAAGAGAACTGGTTAGCTCCTGATAATTTTCAAGAGACACCTAATCCATTAATAGCTTCACGAACGTCTCCAACAAATATAGGGCTATCATTATTAGCTAATCTGTCTGCTTACGATTTAGGTTACCTTACAACAGGTAAACTTATAGAGCGAACTAAGTTGACCTTTGACACTATGTCCAAACTTAAAAAACATAGAGGGCATTTATACAATTGGTACAATTCTCAAACTCTAGAACCCTTGTTCCCTCTTTATGTATCAAGTGTTGACAGTGGAAATCTAGCAGGACATTTAATATCTCTTTCTCAAGGATTAAGAGAATTGGAAGAAACCAAAATATATAATCCAATAATTTTTGAAGGAATGTTAGACACTGTGCTAATAATGAAAAGTATAGATAACCAAAATGAATCTTTGCTTATTTTAGAAAAAGAATTAAATAAACCCCTCCCCGAAACATTAAAAGCAGGGTATTCCCTTTTAAAGTTTGCCGAAAAGAAAATAGAACAGATAAAAAATTCATTATTATCAGAAAATGAAATATTTATTTCGTGGGGCGAAGCTTTGAGCAAAAACTGTAAAGATTATATTGATGAAATGCTTTACGTTGCTCCATGGTTAAATAAATCTTTTATAGATCCTTTTGAAAGATTAGAAGAAAGAGTTGCAGGGATCCATATCGACCATATAATTTTTGCACTAGATTCTCTTGATTACGTACCGACACTAACTCAAATAGCAAATTTAGAAGAGACAGGAATTTGTTCTAAAATTCAATCCTTGATAAACCAATTATCTGCTAAGAATAATATTGCTATAGATAGTGATGTTCAATACTTATCATATTGGCTTAATTGTCTAAAAATTGCAATTAATAATGCCAAACACAGAATTCTTATTGTTAAAAATTTAGCGCATCAGAGTGACTCCTTTTCAAAAATGGATTTCGTATTTCTTTATGATTCTAATAAAAAGCTCTTTTCAATAGGATACAATGTAATTGAGCAAAGAATGGATAAAGCTTATTACGATATATTTGCTTCCGAAGCTCGTTTGTGTAGCTATGTAGCAATAGCTCAAGGGCAAATTCCATTAGAACATTGGTTTTGTTTAAGTCGATTACTTATTTTTTCGCAAGGCAAACCCATATTGGTCTCTTGGAGTGGCTCAATGTTCGAATATCTGATGCCATTATTAGTAATGCCTAATTATGAACAGACCTTAATCGATCAGACATATAAAGGAGTTATTTTTGAACAAATTGAATATTGTAAAAAATTCGATATCCCTTGGGGAATTTCAGAATCAGGATTAAATCGAACAGACACACAATTCAATTATCAGTATAAGGCATTCGGAATCCCAAGTTTAGGTTTGAAAAGAGGCCTGTCAAAAGATTTGGTAATTGCACCCTACGCTACTATGTTAGCATTGATGGTTAACCCCCGAAAAGCCTGTGAAAATCTAGAACGCTTAACGAATGAAGGTTATGAGGGTTTCTTTGGGTATTATGAGGCGATTGATTATACACCATCTCATCTTCCATTAAATGAAACAAGTATTGCTGTTCATTCATATATGGCACACCATCAAGGAATGGGACTTGTATCAATTTCCAACACTCTAAAAGAAAATAAAATGCAGAAGCGTTTTATGTCTTGTCCAATGGTAAAAGCTTTTGAACCACTATTACAAGAAAAGAGACCTCATAATATAAAAATAGATGTAATATCCGATGATTCAAAATATGAAATAAAAGGGGTAAACCCATTAATATCTAATAATGTAAATTATTTAAGAACCTTTGACGATACAATTATTCCTCCCGAAGTCAATTTATTGTCTAATGGACGTTATCAGGTAATGATAAATAATAGTGGAGGAGGATACAGCAGATGGAACAATCTAGCAGTAACACGTTGGCGCGAAGATGCAATCATAGGTTGTTATGGTTTATTTATATACATAAGTGATCTTGAAACTAGGGAATACTGGTCTATCGGCAATCAACCAATCTCAAGTCTGTCTAATGATTACAAAGTAAAATTCACCCAAGCATATGCAGAATTTAAACAACATCACTCTAAACTTGATATAAGCACAACATTATGTGTATCTCCAGAAGATGATATCGAATTGCGTCGCATTAAAATTAGCAATCACACTAATAGACCTAGAAGAATTGAAATAACAACATACAGTGAAGTGTCAATCTCTTCACAAGATGCAGACGAAGCACATCCTGCATTTAACAATCTGTTTGTACAAACAGAATTTAACCCGGCATCTTCTTCTATTTATTGCACCAGACGTCCTCGCTCTCAGGAAGAGAGCACACCAAACTTACTCCATTTATTATTAACAGAACAAGATCAGGAGAATGATGTTTCGTGTGAAACTGATAGGGCTCAATTCATTGGCCGCGGACACTCATATGCAAAACCATTGGCAATGCAAAAAACAGGTGCATTATCAAATAGCATAGGTTCAGTGCTTGATCCATGTATAGCTTTGCGTAGATCTATAGTAATTCCAGCTAGAAAGAGTATAAAAGTATATGTATTGTTGGGTATGTCCGACACTCACATAGGAGCCATATCTCTATCAGATAAATATCAAAATATTAGGATGACTGATCGTGCATTCGAATTAGCCTGGACTCATAGCCAAGTAGTTCTTTATCAATTAAATATTACAGAAACCGAAGCTCAAATTTTTGCAAAAATGGCAGGAGCCTTAGTCTATTATAATCAAATGTTTAGGGCTGATAAGAATACTATTAAAAATAATAGACGCGGACAGAGTGGTTTATGGAGTTACGGTATTTCAGGTGATATTCCTTTAGTATTATTACAAATAAAGGATAAGACAAATATTGAATTAGTACGTCAATTAATCTTAGCGCACGCTTACTGGAGATTGAAAGGATTAATTGTAGATCTTGTAATATTAAACAAAGACACATCAGTATATCGACAATCATTGTATGAAGAGATTCTAAATTTGATTCATAGCGGGGTAGACGCTGCTTTTTTAGAAAAAAATGGAGGCATTTTTGTTCGAAGGGTAGAACATATGCCACATGAAGACATATTGCTGCTACAGTCTGTTGCCCGAATTGTATTAGATGATGATAAAGGGACATTAATAGACCAAATGGAGAACAAACTTACAGTCGATTTGCAGCCACCGTTATTGAAGCCAAGTCGTTTTATAGAAGATATTAGCACACCTAAATTAGCACAGTCTAATATTATATTTTCGAATGGATTTGGAGGGTTTTCTTCTGATGGAAAAGAGTATATAATTACTTTAAAGCAAGGAGTATCAACACCAGCTCCATGGTGCAATATATTAGCAAATGAACATTTTGGCACCGTTGTCTCCGAAAGTGGAAGTTCTTATACATGGGGTGAAAATGCCCTTGAATTTCGTATAACGCCATGGCACAATGATGCAATATTAGATTCATCAGGTGAAGCATTTTATATAAGAGACGAAGAAACAGGTCAATATTGGTCACCAACACCATCTCCAAAAAGAGGAAATACACCATATGTTATTCGACATGGTTTTGGCTACTCTGTATTCGAACATACTGAATATGGAATAGAATCAGAATTATGGGTTTATATTGCTTTGGACAAAGCAATTAAATTCATAAACTTAAAATTGAAGAATATTTCTAATCGTAAACGAAACTTATCAATTTTTGGCTATTATGAATGGGTATTGGCAAAAAATAAAACAAAAAGCCATTTGTATACTCAAACAGAAGTAGATATAGAGACGGGAGTACTATACGCATATAACTTTTACAACCCAATTTTTGCAGATAATATTGCCTTTATTGATGTTAATGAACCGAGAACAGTAACAGGTGATCGTAAAGAATTTATTGGTCAAAATGGAAGTCTTTCTGATCCAGAAGCTATGAAATTCACTCGTCTATCAGGTAAAACAGGTGCAGGTATGGATTCATGTGGAGCAGTTCAAGTTGTTTTTGATTTAGCAGAAGGGAGCACAAAAGAGACTCGCTTTAAATTAGGATTTGCTCATACTATTGAGGAGATGAAGCAATTAATAAGTAAATATCGCCAAACAGGATCATCTCAACAAGTATTAGATGAGGTTTGCAAATATTGGAAACATACTCTAAGTTCAATAAAAGTAGATACTCCAGACTCCTCTATAAATTTCATGGCTAACGGTTGGCTACAATATCAAACATTAAGTTGTCGCATTTGGGCTCGCTCTGGCTTCTACCAATCGGGAGGAGCTTATGGATTCCGCGATCAATTGCAAGATGTTATTGCTCTACTTAATTCAGAACCAGATATTGCAAGAAAACAAATTATTCGTGCTGCTGCACAGCAATTTATCGAAGGTGATGTGCAACATTGGTGGCATCCGCCAACCAATCGAGGTGTAAGAACACATTTTTCAGACGATTATCTATGGTTACCATATACAGTCAATCAATATATTACTACTACAGGAAATAGTGACATCTTAAACGAAGTAGTATTTTTTATTGAAGGAAGAGAATTACAAAAAAACGAAGAGTCATACTACGATTTACCGAATATATCAAACAAATCGGCAACCCTATACGAACATTGCGTCAGAAGCATAAAATACGGGCTAAAATTTGGCATACATGGTTTACCACTAATGGGAAGTGGTGATTGGAACGATGGAATGAATTTAGTAGGAAAAGAGGGTAAAGGAGAGAGTGTTTGGTTGGGATTCTTTTTGTACGATGTTTTAGTAAAGTTTTCGGAAATAGCGAAGCTAAATAAAGACGACCAATTTTCTCAATTTTGTATAGAACAGTCCCAAAAATTAAAAAATAATATCAGACTTAATGCATGGGATGGAAAATGGTATTGCCGAGCCTTTTTCGACGATGGCAGCCCACTTGGCTCCGTCCAAAATGAAGAGTGTCAGATTGATTCTATTTCACAAAGTTGGTCGGTTATTAGCGGCGCAGGAGACGATGAACGTTCGGAAATTGCAATGAAGCAAGTCGAAATCCAGCTTGTAGAAAAAGCCGCAAAACTTATACGATTGTTTACACCTTCGTTTGACAAATCATCAACAAATCCAGGCTATATAAAAGGCTACATTCCAGGAGTTAGAGAAAATGGAGGACAATATACTCATGCTGCAATTTGGACAACTTTGGCATTTGCAATGATGGGAAAGACAGAAAAAGCATGGGAACTATTCGATTTACTAAATCCCATACAACATGGTGCGACAGCCGAAAGTATTGCAATATACAAAGTAGAGCCCTATGTTATAGCTGCTGATGTTTATACAAACCCACAACATCTTGGACGTGGAGGATGGACTTGGTATACAGGATCTGCAGCATGGATGTATCGATTATTAATAGAGACATTATTAGGTATTAATCGCATAGGAAATCAGTTAGTTCTTACCCCTCATCTAAAAAAGGTGTGGGATAACTATAACATCACTTATAGATTTCAAACCACAATTTATAAGATTAAATTCAATCGAATCAAAGACTATTTAACAGAACCATATTTATTATTAGACGGACATCAACAAGATAGTCCAAACACAGTAAAAATGAAAAATGATTCTAAAGACCATTATATTGAAATGTGGATTAGAGAATAAAGAACATTTACAAATTTTCAATATTATTACGTCGTTTATTTTTAAGATGCTTATAAAAAGTAGGAGTTAAGCCTGTAACCTTTTTAAACTGATTAGATAAGTGAGCTACACTGCTATAATGTAATTTATATGATATTTCAGTTAGGTTTAGCTCATCATATAAGATTAACTCTTTTACTTTTTCAATTTTATGAATAATAATAAAATGTTCAATAGTGATGCCTTCGGCCTCCGAAAACAAATTTGAAAGATATGTATAGTTGTTATTTAATTTATCACTCAAATAATCAGAGAAGTTTACCTTAAGCTCTACTGTTGAATGGTGTATTATTTCAATTATAATTGTCTTAATCTGTTCTATTAGAATTGCCTTTTTATCCTCAATTAACTCTAGCCCCGATTTCAATAGGATTGTCCGAAGCAGCTCTCGTTTTTCATTCGAAATTTTATCTAAAGTTTCAATAACACCCAATTGAACACTAGAATACTTAATACCAATCTCTTCAAGATTAGATTTCACCATTAATATACAACGGCGACTTACCATGTACTTGACGTATATCTTCATAATTATACAAATCAAAGGTAAATATACTTATAATCTTTTCCTTAAATAGACCATATCCTTAAGCAATATTCCATCTTCATACATAAGATGGTCGTAATTATCAATGAAGAAATTTTCAATTCTATGAGATATTTCAAATCCACAATTATTATAAAAACCTAATGCACTAGGCACATCGCCAGTTCCAACTATCATCTGCGAATATCTTCCAGAAAAATAAGTTAAAATATATTTAATTAACATCTTACCATAACCCCGTCTTTGAGAGTTTGGCAAAACTGCAATATTTTTTAATTCACAAACCCCATTGCCCTCATCAGTTACCACACATACAGCCTTAATCCCATCATCTTCAAGCGCAAACATTTCGCCCCTCTCCAAATAGAGATCAATCATAGACTCCTGCTCATCTGCAAGCAATAAAAGATCTAAATACTCTTTTTTATTATGTGTAATCTGGTTTATATTCATCTATTTCCTAATACTTCAATGCGATTTTTTATTAAGGCTTTGTATTGATCTTTCATCTCTTCGGGGAGAAAGGAGATATCAATAAAATCAAACCACTTATCAATTACTTTGTGGAATTTTGAAAAAATATTATCAATAATCTTATCATCTAAATTACTATTTGACATCGCTTTTACAAAATCAGAGTGCTTAATTTTACGCTTCTTCCCATTTATTGTCAAAGCCAACTCTTCTGTATCTTCTGGGATAACAAGAGCTGTTGATAGCAAATCGTATGCTGGAGTGAGCGAGTAATAGCCTTTTTTCGGACTATAAAGTGAGAAATTTTTCAAATGCATATCAGAATTACCTGTCAACCAAGAGAAAAGTACTTGTTCCCAAAAATTCACAACATCCAGTTTAGGTACTGAAGAGTATTTAAATATCGTTTTAGCTATCTGTTCATACGAACCTTTATACTTGTACTCTGTAAGCCGCTCATTTAATTGACACATATCTTCCATCGGTAATTTTTCACCTTTTGGCCCTCTGTCAATCCGTTTTGTAATATAAGACAACTCTCCATCATTAAAACGAATAAGAGAGTGGGGGACAACGCTAATTTTAGCAATCTGAGCTAAGTGCATAGTTAAATCTTCTAATTCAACGATATGTTTATAATGCTCAGTTTGCGGTTTTAAGATGTATTTTCCCCACAGTCCAACAATTGTAAAACGTTGAGGCTCTCCACGAGTACCGATTAAATCAAGAGACAATTTCGCTTGTACTCCAGTTATAGTTGTATTTGAACGTATTACCTGCTCTGCTAAATTTGAAATATTCTCTTTTGAGTACGGTAATAATGGAGTAGTTTTTTTTCCAAAAATCTTCATAGCACAACGAGGATGAAAATTTTTTTCCTCATCGGCAAGCTCCTGATAACAATATAAACACCTCTCCATACCTATTAATCAATTTCATTAAACGGTATAACACTTACAGAGCCAATACAATCCTTGCAACACGCTAATAAAAGAGACATTCTATCTCTTCGATCTATCTTCCAGCTTTGCTCAGCTATATTCAAAAGCCAACCTTCGGGAATAAGCCCATCAAAAAAGGGGAATAGTGATTTTTCGACATATGGTTTATCACTCAATGGCAGAGTAAGACTTATTGGCTCTGCTTCACCCGAATTAAGATACTCCTGATTATAAACAAATGTATAACCATTATCATCCTCAGTGAGAATTCCTGCAAATTGATTTTTATTCAATATTTTAGCTCTTCTCATAATTATTCACTCTTTTTCATGGAAACAACACCTACTTCAGAACCGAATAGATTAAGTATCTGATTTACTTTATCGAGACGCAACGTTTGCTTTCCTTGTTCCAGCTCACGCACAAACCGTAAGCCAACTCCTGATTTTTCAGACAGCTCAATTTGAGTCAGATTATGCTCTTTTCGCATAGTTTTAACATATTCTGATAGTGACATCTTATCCATAATTATACCCTTTTGGGTACAAATATAATAAAATATTTGATTTTACACCCGAAAGGGTATAAAATAATTGTTTAAAGACTTAATTATACCTTATCGGGTATAATTCTTTGAAAAATAATTAAGAGCAGACGCTATATAACCTTTAAATATTGAGCCATAGCAGGCTTCTGAAGCTTCCAAGTTACATTCATAGGATAATCTTCATTAGAAGAGACATAATCTACCAAGCCAAAACAATGAAAAGGAGATGTATTGCCAAAACCATCCTTTTTCTCCTCACGAACAAACAAAATCATTTTATTTTTAGTTTTTGACTGTTTAGTATAGCGAGAACCTCCCTTATTGCTGTGAGAATCCGTATTCTGAGACTGCCAATGGAAAAGCTCTTCATTGATCAAATAATCATTATATTGAGTCGAAGGAGAAAAATACTCATCAGATTTATTAAGAGTTACAAATAGGAGAGTAGCATTATGTTCAGGTAAATTTATTACCCCTTGAACCTGCCCCTGCATTCTTCGATCCTCTGTCTGACGACCAACTAAAGTAAAAATGTCCTCTCTAGTATAACATCCATAAAGTTCTAATCCAGGAAAAATATCATCAGCGATTGGTGTAGTTTTAATAACTAAAGTTGACAGTAAATGAGATATAACTTCAGAAATCTCCTCTTTGAAACAAAAATATTTTGAATCATGAATTAGTTCTAAAGCATCATATATGTTCTTAAAACCAGCTAGCCCAATTCTATCTTGAAAAAGAGCATAGTAAAGAATGATCGCATATTTTTTATTTGCTTCGTCATAGAGATCTTTTTTGCCTGCAATATAACTTTCAATCAATCGAAGAAGAGAAGCTGTGTTATAATGTAGCAAATTTGAAATACCTTTCTCTAATCGTTTTGTAATCTCATCGTCCTTATATGTGATTCTACCAGCAGCACGTTTCAATGCCGACCAGCATTTTCCCCCTTGATAAAGAATACGGATATCTTGGCCATTATTTTCAAGGAATTGAGAAATAGTAGATATTGATGTATAAGTATTTATCTCTCTAATGATTCTATTTTTATTATAAATCGCACTTTGAATATTATCTAAAATAAATTGGCGAGCTCTTTTCTCCATTACTATATTACAACCCATTGGTAATACCGTAAAGCCCTCCTTAATTTGTTTCTGAATATTTTTTTCTGGGTGAAGTGTTAATGCTCTAAAACGACTTGCAAAATCGTATTTCTGATTAGCCTGAGCAACAAAATCAAGAACAGTTAATTCTGTTTTGCCAGCTGAAAGTCTTAGACCACGACCTAATTGTTGTAAGAAGATTGTTAAACTCTCTGTAGGGCGTAAAAAAAGTACAGTGTCAACTTCAGGAATATCAACACCCTCATTAAAAATATCTACGACACACAAGTAGTTCAATCTTCCATCTCTAAGTTGATTTGCAAATTGGCTACGCTCATTGGCTTGAGTGTCTGATGTCAAACTTTGAGCATTAAAACCATATAAACGAAGCTGCTCTGCCATAAAATCAGCATGGCGTTTATTTACACAAAAGCAAAGAGCCCTACAAGTGTATTCATTTTCTAAATATTTATGCAACGCATCAACAATAAGTCTTGCCCTGTTTTTAGAACAAAGTTTATCTGCTAGTCGTTCGATATTGTACTTCTGCCCACTCCATAAATTTTCGTCGCGAAGATCTGTTTCGTCTGTAATACACACATAGTGAAAATTTTATGTTTAAATGGTTGCTGAGCAAAGAATTTCATGATTATTTAACAAAGTATTCTCCTTCTCGAAGTACTTGAAAATAGGCTCTATCACATCAAGAATATGAAATCCATACGCTAATGCCGAAGGAACTGCATTGTCAAATTTGTATATCATTGATGAATTATTAGGAATAGGATATCTTGCTCCCCATTTTATCATATGGCTCAAGTGTGATAAAACTCTTACAAGTGCTTCGTAATCTGATTTATGCCTATACAATTCTACTTCATTATTTAAAATTCCTGACTGCTTAGCAAGTTCATATAGATTGTGAGTTTTCCCAGATTTTCCTCCGATGCTTTTTAAAACGACAACATCATTGCCACGTATCTCAAATTCTATCAGATCTGGATAATATTTAATAATTAAAGCCTTTAACCCATTTTCAATGGCAATACCATAATGATAGTGCGCATTACTCCATAAAACTACATAATCACTATAATCTGTGGTAGAACTAATTTCTGAAATGAGATCTGAATTTAAAATACAGTTATATAGAATTTTATCCGCAACTAATTTTTGATTTCTTGCATAATTAAACCAGACTCTATAATCTTTTAATTTGCTTAAATATTCTGTATTGTTCATATGTGTCAATTATGGTTTTTATATACCACATTTATATTCCACTAATATTCATTTTTCAAAAGACTATAAACCTCAATATCAGCAAAAATACCATCGGGAAATAACTCTCCTGCACGTTCGATACCTTCAAACTGAAAGCCGAGCCGTCGGGGAATATTACTGCTCGAAGTATTTTCAACGGCACAGCAGATCTGCACTCGATTCATCTCAAGCTCCTCAAAAGCGTACTTACACAGACAATCTACGGCACTGGTCATAATACCTTGCCCCTGATATTCCTCTGAAAGCCAATAACCAATCTCCGTTTTGCGGTTTGCTTTATCAGTAGCTTTAAAGCCAATCAGCCCGACAAATTTATCGCCCTTGCGAATGTGGTGTACGTTTTATCATCGGCATCCACCACAGAATGAACAAATGTCTGTTTAACTGCCACCGAAGTAGTGCCGACCACAAATGGCAACCATCGCCCCAAATAGTCGCGTTGAGCATCTATCGTATTGTACATATCGTTTGCATCGTCTACCTGTAATGGTCTGAGTGATATTTCGTCTGTTATTTTCATGTGTGATGTTTGTTTTTATACCTTATCGGGTGTAACTATAGTTTTATTCTTCTTAAATATACCCGATGAGGTATAAGCAAAATAGTTCTGTATGAGCAATTCGGCAACCTCTTTTGCAGTTATTCGGTTGTTATTTCTAATAAGCTCTTATGCACGTTATTCGTTTATACCGACATCGAACGACCTTTTGCACGGATACACTCATAAAAGAGAAGTTGATTTTCAATCTCAGTCACAGTCTACACCTCAATCACCGTAGTAGATAATAAGCGAGTAAAGATAGAATTTGCCAGCCTATCTACTGGTCTATACTCAATGAACCTAATTGAGCTAACAATGATAATATTTTCTGTTTTCTAGTCATTTCTATCTCACATCATTAGAGTGTCCTCTAATAATGCATTAAATTAATTACTTAAAAAATCACAACAATCTTTAAGGAAGGTTGATATAGCCCGTGCTTTTTCACCTCCCCAAGGCATTGTTCTTTTTGTGGGATATGTAACATACAAATGCCTCTTCGCTCTTGTAATAGCTACATATAGATTGTTTCTTTCTTGCTCCATTTCAATACCTCCTTTATTAATTGCTCTGTAATCGGGGAATGTTTCGTTGTCCATACCAATAAGAAAAACAATATTATTCTCTTGCCCTTTCATGGTATGTACAGTACTCAACGCAATTCCCTTCTGCATAGAGGTCTCGGCTGTTTGTCCTAATGACATTGCGTTTCTAAAAGACGATAATGTTTTGGTAGAAGCATTAACTTCATACCTGTGCCAATGCTTGAGCAGAGACTTACAATCATAAATGAAATACGCTCGTTCATTTTCATTAAGAGCACCTTTATAGTTATCTATATTTTGAAATTCAGCTTCCAATCTTGAGATTGTTTTTTTGAAATTAGAGCCGTCAATATTTAGGCCTACAATAGATTTTATGATTTCTTTATGACTGTCTTCTATACTGCTTTTTATTATCTCATCTAGTGAACTTTTCTTGGATAATTTAACTAACCTCTGTAATTGAGACAAATGCAGTCTATCTAATGGATTAATCTTTATTTGTAACGCCAATAATAACACTTGCATAAGCTCAGAATCATAAACAACTTCTCCCCCTGTGCTCTTGAAATAATAATCTATGTTATTTGCCTTTAGTTTTGCTTCAATGTCTGCAAAAACAAATTTATTTCGAGCAAGTATAGAAATACCTTCTTCTGTTACAGGATTCTCTATGCCAGCAATGTCTTTTTTATCTATTAGTTCTTTAATTTTACTAAGAACCCAAGATGCCTCACACTCCGGACTATCGTAGTGGTGTATTTCACACACACCTTCAACTACTACATTATCCAACGAAGATGATGCAGGAATAATCTTATTTGCAAGTTCTAAGACTTTTCTACTACTTCTGTAATTCTCGGATAGCACAATTTCTTTAGGTGCATAATCACTTGTAAAACAATCCTTCATATACTTTGAAGAAGAACCATTAAAACCATATATAGATTGATTGGGATCTCCGACTAACATTATGTTTTTATTCTCGTTGCCTGTTAATGCTCTCAATAACATATACTGAGCTTTATTTAGGTCTTGAGCCTCGTCCACACAAATAAATTCATAATTCCGTCTATATAAACTTGCAATTTTAGGATTGGAGATAAAAAGCTTGTAAACCAAAAGCAGTAAATCATCAAAATCAATGGCATTCATGGAAGTCATAATATCTGAATAAACTTTATAAAGTAGAATAACATCCTTGTCTCCAATTTTTGTTTCTAACTCCTCATCAAGAACAACTTCTCGTTTAATCTGAGAGAAATACTCGAGAATGTCATATCTGAGTTTATTTCGCTCTTTAGTATCTTTCTGACTATAGGACTGCTTAATAGTAGGGGTATTAATAATGGCTGCCTCCAAAACCTTTAAGCGGTCATCAGTGTTTGAAAATATCTGCGGTACTTCATTAAAGCCAATCAAACTGCCATGGCTCTCAATCACAGAAATACAAAAAGAATGAAAAGTACCGACAAAAAGTTTCTCGTTAATATCAATATCCTCATTAAGACGTTCTTTAATCTCTTCGCTAGCCTTATTTGTGAATGTAATTGCGAGAATTTTCCTTTTGGTTATCTCCGATAATCTTTTAATTCGTTCAGTTAAAACGCGAGTTTTACCACTTCCGGCACTTGCGAGAACTCTCAAAGCACCATAAGTAAACCCTGCAATCTCCTCTTGCTTTGGAGATAGTTTTATTTGATTCTTTGTACTCATAATCCTAATTCTGTTTTTATTTTTTCACACAAATCCACCACTAACTGAGGTAAGGGTTTTTCTGATGTTCTAATAGCTTCAGCAAAAATTAAAGCACACTCCGTCTTATTGGATTTTGCATATTGGAGTATGTCATTTTCTGACTTCCGTGCAACTTCTCTAACAATAGCATCTTTCTTTTGCTGTGGGAAATCTTTGTGTATATTTAATAAATTCTCTTGGTATACTCTTTTAATATCATCTATATGAGAATTACAAATGTATTTTTCAAAATCTTTTTTATCATCAATAATGAAAACGTTCTTTTCATTTTGGATTGTTGAAAATGCAGTACCTCTCACTGCTTTTACTGCACTTGACATATCTGCGACAGGCAGATCTTCACCATCGCTAAAGATATACCATGGTATATTAAAAGTTTCTGCTAATCGAATAAATGGCAAGTACTGTCCGGCACCACCAACCCCAATCATGTTGATACCTAATTCAAATACGTCACATCCAAAATGCCTTCCTGCAATAATTGGAATAGCTTGTTCTTCGGTTTCTCCCTCAAATAGCACTAACGCCTTTGAGAAAAAAACTTCTCCGCGAGTGTTAATCACTTTTTGGCGAATCTTACGCAATTCTTCTGTTGATAAATCTGAAACACTGATATTACCCCATTCGATAATATTATTTTTCTTATATAGGCCTATCACTTCATCAAGATTTGCTGACGCAGCAATAAACTGTGAGTGCGTTGAAATTATTTTTTGACCCGGGATCTCAGATATTTGTTTGTATAACTTCTTTTGAGCATTTGGGTGTAAATGAGCTTCCGGCTCTTCTATGGCTATTATTGGGAAAAATGGTTTTGCCTCTGTGTCAGAAAGTGACTTATTATGTGATATAAAAGCTTTCAGAGTTAGCAGTGAAGACCAACTGCGTGTTCCCATGCCATGATATTCCATAGCAAAGCTACTTTCATTCTTACCATAATGAATAGATAGAGTCTTGTTTAAATCCCTAATTTTCTTTGAGAAAGGAGATATATTTACACTTTCTGAAGTGTCCATTGTTGATGCCACTCCATTCAAAGATGTTTGGATAGTTGTTAAGATACTGCTTTTTTCTATTGCCTCCTCATTTAATTCTTTAATGATTTTTTCTAATGTTTCAATATCACTTTTTGTATAACTTTTTGCTACATCTGACAGCATTTTGCCTACAAATGAAGTTTTAAGTTTTAAATCTTCAACTATATCTCGTTGTGCTTCTTCGTAAAAGAAAGGCATCTCTTTAATGAAACCAGTCTGTTTTTTACCTTTAATGTCTTGCCATTGTTCAGTTGTTGCAGGCTCCCACTGATTCAAAATGTTTTGTTCTGTTTTAAATACACTGCCTATTGGGTCATAAGATACAACTGTTCTTAGAGGACAGTAAGCCTGTTCGCCATCAAATTTAATCATTGGTGCTCCGAAAATAGCCTCCCAATCTTCTGAAAACTCGTTTGCTCGGACTCCACATTCATTAGTCGGAATGATTCTAACGTCTACAATTATCTTGTCAACCTGACCATCAATAGAGATATGAAAATCATCATTTTCAATAAAAGCTCTACTACCTAATGCTATTTGCAGTGCCTTTAGGATACTAGTTTTGCCAGCATTATTAACTCCCGTTAAAACAGTTATTTGCTTTAACGGCATTTTAAAATCTTTTAAACCTCTTAATCCAGAGATTCGTATCTGGTCTATTAATATGTTTGACATATACTAGTTTTATTAAGTTAGATGAAATTTCACAAACGAGCAGTCGGTACTAAACACTCCAGCTCTTAGATCTAAAGAATCAGTCTGTTCTATTGCTACAATCAGATTGTCAGCCATATTAGAAACCCTATACATCTTGCCATTAAGTTGACGGAAATATTTTACTACAAACTCTTCAGTGGTCATTTCCTTGGGTGTTACTTTATAAAATTCGTAATGCCCACTGAAATACTCAATCATTTTATCACGAAATTGCTTGCGAGCCTTGTTTTTGAAATTAGTCTTCATCAAACTACTTCGTGATATATATGCCGAAAGTACAAAAAGAAAATTAATGTTATATCTTTGAATGAGTAGTGTATCTCTGTCGAACAGTCTTCCCTCGAAGTGGTATTGCAACTCAGCAGCATCAGAACCTTTTTCTTTATCTAAGCCATCCTTTAAGAAATCAAAATGAGGATCAACCAATGCTGAGATAAAGAAGTTCGGTGTTATGTTATAACCTTCTGTAAGTGGATCTCTATACCTAATACCCGCTGGTAGCTTTTTGTCATTAAAAAGATTGATGTTGTATTGAATAATATTTTTTGCATAGGTATACTGCTTCTCAACAGAATGCTTTCCGACTTTATTTAAAGGTCTGTAGTATTTGCTATCTCCAACGAAATAAATATCATCATTCATCATCAATGATTGATAGCGATATAGATGATCTACGCGTTTCCCGTCAAGTTGGTCTTTGAAGTAGTGTGGAATATCGCGATTCTTATCTCCGATAAGGTCATCTATCATATCTTCAAAAACGATATTGAAACTCTTAATAAGCAGAACCTCTTCTCGTTTTTTATCAGATTTTTCATTTGCTTCTGAATGTTCGAAGAATGTATATAGCAACTTCCATAATGCCACGAACTTATCTGTGAAATACTTGTTTTTGATTGTTTTGAGCTTGCGAGTACCATTGACTAACAAACGTTCAAACTCACGCCCTTTGATCAGATCGTAGTTCTGATTTAAAATAATGTTAAACCCAAATGTTGTTTTTATGTAGTTTAGAGCTGAGTAAAACAAGATTATTAACTCCTCATCAAAATCAATCGCTTTCTTCTTGGCTACAAGATTTGGATATATAGGCGTATTGTCACTTAAATATGGCGTATGTTTAGACACTGTTTTATTCCAATGAATCTTCTGCCCTGCATGATTAAGTTTGGATACGTAGGTGAAAAGCTGTTGATTCTCTTTGTGAAATTTGATTAGACTCAATATAATATCAAGCTCTGTATTCTCCGATTCACCTAGATTTGAAATTACGTTATTTATCTCCTCTTCTTCAATTATTGAAGTCTCTTTTTGCCTTTTTTTAAACTGAATAATAGCCTGATAAATCCATGTCGATATACTAAATAGTAGCTTGTCGCTACCATCCTCTTTCATCCTTTGTTTTGTCGTCTCGTTGGGCGATAAAATCTCTTGAGGTGTATATTTGCCAAAAGCCAATTCATTTTCATAAATGAAGACTTTGGGGAGTATTATAACTGCATCATTAATATGCGAGCTATAATAATACCCAACGTAGTCAACAACCGAGTAGTACGGGTTGTTGGCTAGCGAAAAGAAACGACTGTTTAGATAAGTTTCTAAAACCGTTGTTTCGTATTTGCTCCCCTCAAATAAAATTTTCATTGCTCATTTATTCTGTTTCTTCAGTATCTGTACTTGTCTCTACATTAGCAACCACAACTGGGCTAATAGGGTTAACCTTTAGAAACTTCAAAAAATTCTTGATTATATTTTTGGCATTAGGCTCAAATAATTCTCCGAATGAGAAACCTTTACTGTCATCTTCGGTTTGCCTAAATATGCAATCAGCTGTTCCGGCTTCATCTTTATATACTTCAAACCAAAGGTAAAACATTACTTTTGAACGGAATTGCTCAAACGGAATAATTCCATCTTTCGCCTTTACGAAGAATGTACCTAACTGTTTATCCTCCGAATTGTTAATCTCTTTAATCTTATTATTGACTGTTTCTATAAACTCACCCCAATTGTATTGCTCGCCATCAATATCTATTTTGACCTCTCTAGCTTTTTTGTAGTCTATCGGACGATATTCCCAATCCCAACGTCTTTTGAATGCACTATCCATTGGGAATAGAGATTGGTCCGAGGTGTTCATTGTTGCTATGATATGAAGATTTGCAGGAAGTGCGATCTTTGCAAAAGAGAAATTTCCTTCCAAATCCGCTTCTTTTGCAAGCTCCATTATCTTTGCAGGATAATCAGCGATGCCAGTAAGTTCTTCTTTTAGGTAGTTTTCGAAATCTTTATCTACATCAATTACGTAATCAGAATATCCATCAGCATTTCTGTCCAATAGTTGGAAAATATCTCCGAAAATTTGAGCACAGTTACCTCTGTTTATCTCCTCAATTACCAAGTAATAGTCTTGATCCGTGTTCTTCCAAGCATTAACATATGCTTTGGCAAACGCTTGCGGAACAAATCCGTAAGTTATTGTTTTACCATCTTCATGTAGTGTTGGTTTATATGCCCCAACGAATGACGAATAATCTGTGTCTGGATGGAATGTTACAACTGTTTTGCTCTTACCTTCTGTAATCTCTTTAACTTTGTGGGACTTTCCTGTACCCGGAGCACCGTAGAATATTTGTTGCAGACACGGACTTTTCCCATTAGGTTTTAGTAATTGCTTCGTTGAATCGAATCTAACTCCAAATAAATTAGTGTTGATTGATTCATATATATTCAGGGCTTTAGATAATTCAGTTACATAAGACTCATTTAATCCTGACGCTTTAATGATTGATGGTGCTGAATAATTATTCTTTCGTATAATCTTGCCGTACTTGATACCAAACATATGAATAGAGACAACCTTCTTTTTATCCTCTGCCGAATTATACATGCTTCTGAGAATCTTAGCAAGCTCGTCAATTGAGTAATCCAAAGAGTATAGTTCATTCAGAATATCCACATGATCCCTGCTGTTAGGGTGGTATACATTATTGAAGTTGAATTTCGTTAATAGCAGACACTCGAAGTTAGATTGAGCAGCATAAAGACTCTGTATGAAAGGAGCTCGTGATAATTCTGCCGGATGACTTACAATTGAATATGGGTGTTCAAAAGTTAGTGTGTCATTAGATAATGATATACCATACTTAGTTGTAATTTCACCGAGAATCATCTTTTTAGAGTAGCTTACTTCTGTTGTTGAAGTAATATTTTGGTAGTTACAATCAAACAGTGACTCTATATCTTCTTCATTCAGATTAAGCTCAGCAATAAAGCTATTGACGATGTAATCGAGATCTATGTCATCATCAAATTCTCTGTCAATCTGAAAATAAATAGCGGCATCACTAATTGAGGTTTTGCCATTTGCGAAAATTGCAGAAGCTCTTTCTGCCCACACGGAAGAGAATGTAACAAAGTTGTCATTATTGGTGTATGACTTAATGTTGTCTCCAAAGTAAAATAATCTCTCTAATGTTTCAGATAGTTCGACCGTATCAATTCTATATGTTTGACCAGCTTTAACTTTTTCAGATATTTGCAATGAACTTAAAACAGATATCAACCCCCAGAATTTGCTAGATGTTTCTGTAGTCAAATTGTGCCATGCTGACGTTATCAGCTCTTTTTTAATCTTGCTCATAATATAAAATCATGTTTTTCATTATTTCTTTAATTACCGGTACCGCCACGGCATTACCCAATTGTTTGTATGCCTGCCTATTAGAAACGGGGAATTTAAAATTATCGGGAAATCCTTGAAGTTTTCTACTTTCATCCACAGATAATTTTCTTTTAATATCCCACAGTTTAGGTGTTCTATTTGCAATAATAGTTGGTGCGTATGTATTTAGACAGCAATAAAAAGCTTCTTGGATCTGAGTTTTAGCAACATCGCCAACGTGAAACCTCAGAGATCCATCTTCTTTCTGAAATGAAAATACACCGTATTTGCCTTTCTTTGTATTAGGTTTGTACTTAGTATTGTCGTGTTTAACACGAGGTTCTTGATCCGTAACAGCTGAGAAATGATACTCAATTCTTTCTATTTCAAATTTAGTAAGTTTAAGAGAGTCGTCAGTATTATTAATATCAATAATATCTTTCAATTTGATACCTCTTCTGTTTCCAACGGGAAACTTAAAGGAGACATTTTTATCAAACCCCACACAATACCATCTTTCTCTATATTGAGGAAGTCCAAAATCATAACTATTTAGAATAGTCCAATGTATATCATAGCCGATTTTTCTTAGCGATTTTTCAATAACCTGTAATGTGTTTCCTTGATTATGAGATTTTAATCCCTTTACATTTTCTAGAAGAAACATTTTAGGTTTTTTCTCCTTTAATATACGCAGTATATCAAAAAATAGAGTACCTCTTGTTTCATCATTGAACCCCTCCTTTGCACCTGCAAAACTAAATGGCTGACAAGGAAATCCTCCTGTAAGAATGTCAAAATTAGGAATACTAGAAGCTTCAATTAATTTTATATCACCGGAGGGAATTTCTCCAAAATTTGCACAATAGGTTTCTTGTGCAAATTTGTCGATATCGGAAGAAAACACCGTAGTAATCCCCAATTCATCCATTGCACAACGGAATCCACCAATTCCACAAAATAAATCAATACCTTTATATGTTTCTTTCCTATTCTTTGTCATTTTGCTTTTTATGTTTTTTTGCTAATTCTATTGCTTCTAGAGCAACATCTTCGTCCTTTACAACATCATATATCTTATCTGCAAGCCACATTGTCAGAAGCTCTTCCTTGTCAAAGTTGCAAACTTCTGCCACTTTGATAATATTCTCCTTTTTAAATGGGCGCTCTCCTCGCTCCATTTTACTCAATATTGTTGGATCAATATCAAGCAATGCAGCCATCTGTCTAATCAAATAACCTCTCTCTTCTCTTAACTTTCTTATGTATAAGCCTATCATCTGTCTATATGTTTTTGTATGGACAACTTTTGGCAAAATTAATAAATTTCCTCCACATATCAACATAAAATCATATTTAATTTTACTGTAAGTATTTGTTTGAGAGTAACAAAGCGAAAAAGATGAGGAATCCGAAAATTCCTCATCTTTTCAATTAGTTGATTATCTATTTCTTTTGCTTAGTCTCTCCGCTTCTTGGCGTAGTTGTTCGGCCTCAGCCTCTTTTAGGCGGGCTTGCTCTAATTCTCTGGCACGCTGCTCGACACGTTGTTCATGTTCTTCGACCATTTGACGCAGAGAGCGTTGCTTCTGTTTGTCGGGCTCGAATGTGAAGATGGTTTCGAGTTTGAACAGGTTGTCGGGAGTGATTTCACCCATTGCCTTAACGTAGCGGTATTTAATGTCGTTGTCGGTTAGGCGGTTGTTTGCCGAGAGCTGATAAAAGTTGACGATAAGCGAGACGAGTAGTAGAGCTCCGAGCGACACCAATGCTGTGACCACTTTTGAGGATTTTATCTCGATGGTGTGGAGATGCTTTTGAGGCGGCTGAGGTGAGCGGTTTGGCGGTGGTGGAGCTGCTCCGCAATGTCATTTAGCTGCTCTTGTGACCTTAGGAATTCGCTCTTAATTAGGGTGTTGGTATCAGCTGTGGAGTGCTCCAATTTTGCGAGGTCGGGTTGTGGAATGTTTTGTATTAGCTCTTCGATTTGGGAGGTGACAACTGTGGGCGAAGAGTGTTCTCGCGGAGCGTTTTTTGTCGCTCACAAGGTCGGCGTAAATCTGCGTCGTGGAGACGTTGCGGTGTGTGAGCATCTTACTGACAGTATAAATATCTGTACCAGCGGCAATTTGCATTGTAGCGTATGAGTGCCGAAAGCAATGGAAAGTAATGTACTTCTTTACACCGCACTTTTTCAGCCAATTACGCAGTGGATAGTTTGTCATGCTACGTGTTAGACCCTTGAAAACTGTTCCTGTGTCAGGCTCTCCGCAAAGTTCATAAGCCTCAAAGCTAATCGGTAGTGTCGCTTCGGTTTGGGTTTTTACCGTTCTGATGCGGATGCAGTAACCTCGGTCGGGCGCAATCTCAAAATCCTCCCATTTGAGGTTCAGTATATCACTGATAAGCAACCCTGTAAGGCGCGAAAAGAGCGATGCACGTTTTAAGACCGGAATATCGCAGTCGGTAGCGGCTAACTGTTTCACCTCGTCATTGGTGAGGTACTCTTTCTTGACATCGGTCGTCTCGATGATCTCCAAAAAATCGTTGATATTCTCACGTATCATCTTGTCTCAATAGGCGACTTTCAGCACCGAACGAAATTGGCAATAGTAGCCCGATGCAGAATTGATGGATACTCGTCTACTGGGGTGTCGCAGTCCGTCGGCATTGAGCAGATAGGCTCTGAAACGTTTGCAAAGCTCCACTGTTAGGTCACCAAACGAACATTTGCCATGAACGAAATTCTCAAAATGAGCGTAAGCCGTGCGGCATTTGTGGTCTCTCATCCGCACCACCTTATAGAAGTAGGCAAGGAAGTCGGCTTTCATCTTGTGTTTATCCAAAAAACCGAACTCTTCGTTGATAAGCGACTGCACCCGAATGCAGCGGATAGCCTCCGCCTTGGTCAGCATATCGTTGTTGAACTCTCGCTCCATTTCGTTTTTGGGACGAGCGTAGATGTAGATACCCAGATACTCTCAGCGTGTCATCTGCATGGTTTCGGGGTTGCGAACGGCAGGGTAGTAATCTAGGTAGATTGAAATTTTATCGTTACGAATTGCGCGCTGGCGAACCGTAACTTTTGTACACGTGTGTGACATAATGGTTGATATTTAATGTTTTACAATTGTTGGAAAATCTGCTACAAATATGGGCGGTGATACGTAGGCGAAACCGTTAACCGCCAAATAACCGCTATTCGATTTTGGGAGCCTCGAACAGTTTGTCAAAATCGGGCTTTGAAATCTTGGTGTATCGTCCCTCACGGACTTTGGGAATGTTGTAGTCCTTGACATAGTGGTATATCTGATCACGGGTCATGTTGTAGCGTTCCATCGCTTCGGCAACGGTGTAGTATTGCGGCTCGTCTGGATTAGCTATGCCTTTGGCAATATCGAAGTGCTTTTTGGAGTAGTAGACCATTTTGCCCTCTTTGCGTTTGGGAATAGCTGTGCTTGACGCAAGGGTATAGATAGCTGATAAGGTCATGCCGAACTTGTCGATAATATCCTGCACCGAATACCACTCTGTAATTGCAGGGTCGGGAGCCTGTTTCGTGAAATATTTATCGACGTGCTTTTTGCTCCAATAAGTTTTACCTCGATTTAGAGTTTTAGGAATGCTATGCTTATTGGCAACTTTGTAGAACCACGACTCATTGACACCGAAAATCTTTTTTATCTCTTCGGTGGTGTAAAATTCGGTAATCGGGGATTGTTGTTTGGGTTTACTTACCTCTTGAACAGATAAGAAATCAAACATCTGGTCGAAGTCAACTCTTTTGATTAATGTTTTACCGTTGAATCGAACAGCTTTTATTTTACCTATTCTTAAATACCGATAGGTAGATGTTCGCCCTATGCCAAGAAATTTTGCAACTTCAGTAGGCGTTAAAAACTCCTTCTCGAAGCGAGAGGGTTTCTTCGCTTCTTCGGTGAATTTCTGTTGTAAGTTCTCAACCTTTTGCTTCCTTTTTTTCTCTTTGTAGGCAAGATTAGCACACCTGTGAGAACAATAGGCTGTGGTTGTTTTTCGGGCTGTGAATATCGCTCCGCACCATTCACATTTCTTTTGAATTTCGATTGTACTGCTCATTTTTTTATCTTGTTATTTAGCTAAAAGTGTTTCATCGCGTACCAGCACGTACCAATGCGTACCAGTTTGTGTATCACCTTTGCAGATGGAAATTTTAAAACCCCGTTCGAGAGCCAAATACGGTACAAAAATGAGCTGAAAATGCACTAAAAACGATTATCATCACCTAAGTGCAAAAAAGAAAAGGCGTTCATTATGAACGCTTTAGTAATTATTTGTGATATATGTTAATCGTTGGTAATCGCCTCTTACTTCCCTATACAAAACTTCCCGAATATGTTGCCGAGGATCTCTTCGGTGTTGATTTCGCCGACGATTTCGCCGATGTAGAAGATGGCTTCGCGAATGTCTTGGGTGAGGAGGTCGGTGGGGAGTTGTTCGGCCAGACCATCCTTTACGCGAGTGAGTGCTTCGCGAGTATCTTTGAGTGATTGGTAGTGGCGGATATTGGTCACTAGGGTAGTGGAGTTGTCGGCTTTGAGGTTTGCCTGGCTATCTACGAGAGTTTGACGCAGGGTGTCGAGTCCTAAGCCCGATTTTGCAGCAGTTTTAATGACAGATTCGAGCTTTATTCCGTTGGTAGATGCAGCTGAAGTTATCGTTGAGATATATTGCTGTAATTGGCTATCAATCTGCACAAGATCGCACTTATTAAGAAGGATGATTATCTTCTGATCAGCAGTAATTCTGGTAGAGAGCTGCGCTATAGCTTCGGCAAAGTCTTCGCTTCTGTCGGCATCTAAAACTAAAATAACCACAGACGCTGATTTAATCTTTTCAAAAGTACGCTCGATACCAATCATCTCTATCACCTCTTTAGTCTCCCTGATTCCCGCAGTGTCAACGAATCTAAAGGTTACACCATTCAGATTAACAGTGTCTTCGATAAAGTCGCGAGTAGTTCCGTGAATATCGGAGACGATAGCCCTCTCTTCGCCCAAAAGGGCATTTAAAAGCGTGCTCTTTCCGGTATTTGTAGCTCCAACAATTGCAACTGGAACTCCATTTTTGATTACATTTCCTAGTTTAAATGAATCGATTAAAGAGCTTGTATGACTGATGATTGAATCCAACAAATCGTTGAGCTGTTTTCTGTCGGCAAACTCAACATCCTCCTCGCTAAAATCGAGTTCGAGCTCCATAAGCGAGACAAGGTCGAGCAGCGATGAGCGCATCTGTGTTAACTCCTTTGAGAATCCTCCTCGCATCTGCTGAAGTGCTATGCGATGGGCAGCTTCGGTTTCGGAGGCGATAAGATCGGCTACCGCCTCGGCTTGCGCAAGGTCCATCTTTGCATTAAGGAAGGCCCTCTGCGAAAATTCGCCTGGTTTGGCAAGCCTTGCCCCATTGTTGATAAGTAGTGTAAGTATCTCTTGTTGAATATAAACCGAACCATGGCAAGATATCTCTACCGACTCTTCGCCGGTGTAGGAGCGAGGGGCTCTGAATATCGAGACAAGTACCTCATCGATAACTCTCTCTCCATCATAAAGCGTTCCAAGGCGCAATCTGTGCGAAGGTGTCTGAGATAGGGGAGTGGCTTTGGTCCCACGAAACACTTTATCTGTTATCTCTATTGCCTTTGGGCCACTTAATCTGATTATCGATACAGCACTGACGCCCTGAACTGTCGCCAAGGCACAAATTGTCTCCGAAACATGGTTGTTACTCATAGAAACACTATTGTTTTATTCTCTCTAATTTAACTACATTCTCCACGTGGTGTGTATGTGGAAACATATCTACAGGTTGAACAGCGGTGATGGTGTAATTTTCGTTCATGAGTGCAAGATCGCGTGCTTGAGTGGCTGGATTGCAACTTACATAGACGATAATTTCGGGTGCAGCCTCAACTACAACCTTTGCAACATCGGGGTGAATTCCTGCTCTTGGCGGGTCGAGTACGATAACATCTGGTTTGCCATGATTGGCAATAAACTCGGTTGTCAACATATCTTTCATATCGCCAGCGTAGAATGTTGTGTTGTTGAGATTGTTGTTTTTCGCATTTACTTTTGCATCTTCAATAGCTTCTGGAACATATTCTATTCCAACCACTTTGGAGGCTTGCGAAGCTAGAAAAAGAGCAATTGTTCCGGTACCTGTATATAAATCATAAACAATCTCTTTGCCTTTAAGTTGAGCAAAATCGCGTACAACCGAATAGAGTCTGTAGGCTTGTTCTGAATTGGTCTGGTAGAAAGATTTTGGGCCAATACGGAAGGAGAGACCCTCCATTTTTTCGTAGATGGCGTCGTTTCCATTGTATGTAATACACTCTAAATCTGAGACGTTATCGTTTTTCTTTCCATTAATAACGTAATTTAGAGAGGTAATCTGAGGGAAGTTTGCTTTCAAAGCATCCAATAGGGCAGTACACATCTCAACATCTTCATAAGCAAATACAACAATCACCATAACTTCGCCAGTTGTAGTATTGCGAATCGTTAAATTTCTGAGGAATCCGCTCTGTTCGCGTATATTGAAGAATGTATAGCCGTTCTTTAGTGCAAACTCACGTACAAATAGTCTGATTTGGTTAGATGGCTCTGGCTGAAGGTAGCATTTTTTAATATCCAGAACTTTGTCGAATAGGCCCGCAATATGGAATCCAAGACCCTGTCTCTCGTTTTCTGGAATGTTATCCATCTCTCCTCGGCTCTCAATCCATCTTTTGTCCGAAAAAGTATACTCTAATTTATTTCTGTACTCTTGAGTCTTCTCCGAACCAAGTACAGGCATAATTTGAGGAAGCTTAAGATGTCCGATTCTGGTAAGCTGATCTTCTACCTGCTGTCCTTTATATTTTAATTGTAGCTCATAAGGGAGCGATTGCCATTTACAGCCACCGCAGACTCCGTAATGGCTGCAAAACGGATCGATTCTGAGTTCAGACGGTTTTACAAGGTTAACAATGTAACCCTCCATGTAGCCCTTTCTTTTTATGTTCACCTGAATGTCTGCAATGTCGCCAGGAATTGCATGAGGCACAAAAAGTACCTTGCCATTTACATGAGCAATTGCTTTGCCTTCGGCTGCAACACTGTCTATCACTACGCCTTCTAGAAACTCTTTATCTCGTCTTCCCATTTTTTATATGTTTTCTTTAGGCTGCGAAATTAACCTTTTTTTCTGCAATCGTTCAATAGTATGCGCAATTTTAGTAATTTCGCCTCTATACACGGTTTTGTAACACAATTTATATTATGTTAAATAGAGATTTTCCGCTTCCTGAGAGGTTGCGACCTAAGACTCTCGATGAATATGTTGGTCAGGAACATTTAGTGGGCAAAGATTCTGTCTTGAGAAAGATGATTGATTCTGGCAATCTCTCCTCTTTTATTCTGTGGGGACCTCCAGGTGTTGGTAAAACAACTCTTGCAAAAATTATTGCGAATACACTCGATCGTCCTTTTCATACGCTTTCGGCTGTGAGCTCCGGCGTCAAGGATGTCCGCGAAGTAATCGAGCGCTCAAGAAGCAACTCTCTTTTTGTCAAAGCTCGTCCTGTTTTGTTTATCGACGAGATTCATAGATTTAGCAAATCTCAGCAAGATGCTCTTTTGGGGGCTGTCGAAGATGGCACATTCATTCTGATTGGTGCTACTACAGAAAATCCATCATTCGAGGTTATAACTCCTCTGCTTTCGCGTTGCCAGGTCTATGTCCTGAAATCACTCGAAAAGGATGCTCTCGACCAGTTATTGGCTAGAGCTATCGAGAAAGACTCAATTTTGTCGAAGAGAAAATTTGTTATCGAAGAGAAAGAGGCTCTTTTTAGATTCTCGGGTGGAGATGCACGTAAATTACTGAATATTATAGACATCATTGCTGGAAGTTTTCGCGAAGACGAAGATATTTTAATCAATAATGCCATTGTAACAGACAGGTTACAAGCAAATATCGCGACTTATGACAAAAGCGGCGAGATGCACTACGACATTATATCTGCTTTTATTAAAAGCATCAGAGGCTCAGACCCCAATGCAGCAGTGTACTGGATGGCAAGAATGTTGGCTGGTGGCGAAGATCCCCTATTTATCGCCAGGCGAATGTTAATTCTCTCTTCCGAAGACGTAGGATTGGCAAATCCAAACGCTCTCCTGCTTGCTCAGGCAACTTTCGAAGCAGTTCATAAAATTGGAATGCCCGAAGCCAGGATAATTCTTTCTCAGACAGCTATTTATCTAGCAACGTCTCCAAAAAGCAATTCGTCATACCTAGCAATTGATGAGGCGCTTGCAGAGGCAGAAAAGAGCGGAAACCTTCCTGTTCCTTTGCACTTAAGAAACGCCCCTACCAAACTGATGAAAGAGTTAGGTTACGGAAATGAATATAAATATGCTCACTCCTACTCTGGCAATTTTGTGGAGCAAGATTTTTTGCCTAAGGAGCTAAACAATAAAAAATTCTACGAACCTGGCGACAACTCAAAGGAGGCAGAAATTAAAAAAAGGCTCACTGCACAATGGAAAAAGTATAATTATTGATTGATTTTACCTAATTTTGCGGCGTTATGAAACTAAACAATATAGAATATCTAAAACACCAGGACTCTGGCAATTTTTTCTTACTTGCTGGGCCTTGCGTGATTGAAAGCGAAGAACTTACGTATAGAGTTGCTTCGCAAATCAAAGAGATCACAGAAAAACTAGAAATTCCTTTCATTTTTAAATCATCATATAGAAAAGCAAACCGCTCAAAAGCTGATTCCTTCACAGGAATTGGCGATGAAAAAGGTCTGGAAATCCTCCAGAAGATAAAGGAAGAGCTGAAAGTTCCAATTGTAACCGATATACACAATCCATCCGAAGCTGCACTAGCAGCCTCTTACAACGTAGATGTACTGCAAATTCCTGCGTTTTTATGCCGCCAAACAGATCTTCTTGAGGCAGCTGCCAGAACAGGTAAATATGTAAACATCAAAAAAGGCCAGTTCCTTGCGCCTTATTCTATGAAATTTGCTGCAGAAAAAATTGAACACTCGGGCAATAATAATGTTATTCTTACCGAGCGTGGCACGCAATTCGGATATTCCGATCTTATCGTAGACTTCCGTTCTATACCAGAAATGAAGTCTCTTGGCTATCCGGTAGTACTTGATATTACCCATAGCCTCCAACAGCCAAACCAAACATCTGGGGTAACTGGTGGAAGACCGGAGCTGATTGCAACTATGGCAAAGGCAGGCGTTGCTACTGGAGCAGACGGATTGTTTATCGAGACACATCCAGAACCTTCAAAAGCGTTGTCGGACGGTGCCAACATGCTTAAGCTCGACTATTTAGAGGGGTTGCTCAAAGGCCTTATCCCCCTTAAAAAGGCATGCGATATGTTTTAATTTAAAATGATATTTTTATGAATGTGAATTCAGATTTTACAAAGAGGTACGAAAAGGTACCGGTTGACATTTTTGAAGACTCATCTGTAGCTTCTACGCTGGTTGCGGAAAGTATTGCGGAGACGATTAAAAAGAAGGAGAGAAAAAACCAACCATGTGTTCTTGGTCTCAGTGCCAGCTCATCTTCCATTCAGGTTTATGAAGAGCTAGTAAAACTGTACAACAGCAAAGAGGTATCTTTCAAGAATGTGCACATTTTTTCGGTAGACGAGTACTACCCTCTTAACAAAAATGAACTTCAAAGTCACTACAGATTCCTTAAAGAGTATCTGTTCGACTTCATTGATATTCCTAAGGCAAATATTCATTGTCTAGACAGCGAAATCAAAAAAGATAAAGTACACCAGTACTGTGCCGATTACGAAAAGAAAATTGTCGACTTAGGAGGCATCGATATTCTAGTGATAGGCAATATGGGCTTCAATGAGCCAGGTTCGCACTACAACTCTAAGACTCGTCTGATAACACTCAACTACACTTCAAGAGTAGCTGCGGCATCGGAGTTCTTTGGAGTTGAATATGTTCCTTTCCACGCTCTTACAATGGGTATTGAGACGATCCTTTCTGCTAAAAAGGTCTTCTTCTTAGCATGGGGCGAAGGCAAAGCATCGAGTATACACAAACTTGTAGAAGGAACAATCAACGAACAAAACCCAGCTTCATACCTTCAAAACCATAGTAATCTGGAGGTCTTAATCGATACTTCAGCTGCAGCTGAGCTGACAAGAGTAAAGACTCCTTGGTTGACAGGTCCTTGTGAATGGACTGACTTTATGATTAGAAAGTCTGTATTCTGGTTATGTCGCAAATTAGAAAAACCAATCTTGAAACTTACTGATAGAGACTACAACGATAATGGTATGAGTGACCTGATCACAGAAAAGGGTCCTGCAAGTAAGATCAATATCAAAGTATTCAACGATTTACAACACACTATTTCTGGATGGCCAGGAGGGAAACCAAATGCAGACGATTCAACTCGTCCAGAGAGAGCACTTCCTTTCCCTAAACGTGTTGTTATCTTCAGTCCACACCCCGATGACGACGTTATTTCGATGGGAGGAACTTTAGCTCGTCTGTCTGAACATGGACACGAAGTTCACCTTGCATATCAAGTATCTGGAAACATTGCAGTGTTCGACCATGATGCGATAAGATTCCTGGACTTCTTGCGTGATAGCTCTAAGATCTACAATCTTGAAGATAAAAAGGCCGAAGATATCTATATGAAGGCACAGGAAGATCTTAAGCACAAACATCCAGGTGAACCAGATTCTGATAGTATCAGAGCGGTAAAAGGAGCAATTCGTCGCGGAGAAGCTAAAGCTGCCTGCCGTTACTTAAAGATTCCTGAAAACCACGTACATTTCTTGGATCTTCCATTCTATGAGACAGGTGGTGTTAAAAAGAAACCTATCAGCGATGCTGATATCAATATTGTTAAAGAGCTTCTTCAAGAGGTTAAGCCTCACCAAATTTATGCTGCAGGCGACTTGAGCGACCCTCATGGAACTCACAGAGTATGTCTGTTGGCTATCCTTGGTGCGCTTGAGCAATTAAAAGAGGAAGAGTGGATTAAAGATTGTAGAGTTTGGCTCTACAGAGGTGCTTGGCAAGAGTGGGATGTTGCGGATGCAGATATGGCAGTTCCATTGAGTCCAGAAGAGGTGAACATCAAGAGAGAGGCAATCTTCAAACATCAGTCACAAAAGGACAGACCTCTATTCCCAGGTTCGGACAAGAGGGAGTTCTGGCAAAGAGCAGAAGAGAGAAACCATAATACAGCCGTACTATTCGACAAATTAGGAATGGCTGAATATCAGGCGATCGAACTTTTTGTTAGATATAAAATATAATTAAACTAAAATGACTGAAAAGAAAAACTTTATCATCCCCCTAGCCTTTGTGGGGATGATGTTTTTTGCAATCGGATTTGCATTAGGCATCAACTCGTTCCTTATTCCGGTGTTAAAATCGACACTTGGTGTATCCTCAGGTGAATCATATTTGATTCTCGCTGCAACATTCTCTACTTTCATTATTTTCGGCTACCCAGCGTCGCTGACTATATCGAAAATAGGTTACAAAAAGACAATGGCTCTCTCCTTTATCCTTTTTGCAGCTGCATTCGCGATGTTTATCCCGTCTGCAAAGCAAGAGAGTTTTGTTCTTTTCTTAGTTGCTTCGTTCATTAGCGGAATTGGTAACACATTTTTGCAAGCATCGGTTAATCCTTATATTACAATACTAGGACCAATTGATAGTGCTGCAAAGAGAATGAGTATCATGGGTATATGCAATAAACTTGCTTGGCCGGTTGCTCCAGTTTTTCTTTCTATGGTAATTGGTAAAGAGACTACCGATACCTTGATCTCTGATTTATATACTCCATTCTATATTATTATTGGAGTTTTTGTATTGCTTGGAATCATTTCATTAATGGCACCACTGCCCGAAGTTAAGGTTGCTGGCGAAGAGGGAGCTGAGGGCGAAGAGAGTCCTTATGCCGCTAAGAAAACATCAATCTGGCAATTTCCTCACCTTTTGCTAGGTGCTATTGCTCTATTTTTATATGTTGGTGTTGAGACAGTTGCTCTAAGTACACTCGTTGACTATGCAGACTCTCTAGGTCTTGCAGATGCTTCGTCATACGCTTGGATATCATCGGTTGGAATGGTTATCGGATATATTTGCGGAATCATATTTATTCCTAAATATCTAAGCCAGGCAAATGCTCTAATGATTTGCTCAATCCTTGGTATTGCAGGTGCAATTCTTGTTGTTTTGACTCCAGCTGCAATGTCAATTTGGTTTATTGGCTTTATGGCTTTAGGTTGTTCGCTTATGTGGCCAGCACTTTGGCCGTTAGCAATTGCGGACTTAGGCAGATTCACAAAAACAGGATCATCTCTACTTGTGATGGCTATTGCTGGTGGAGCGATTATCCCTACCCTTTTTGGTTTCGTAAAAGATTCTGTTGGAGCTCAAAATGCTTACTGGATAGCACTTCCTTGCTTCCTGTTCATTCTATATTATGGAGTGTCAGGTTACAAGATCAGAACTAAATAATGAGACATTTCGCAATAACTTTAATACTCCTCTGCTTTGCATCTATGTGCACAGCAGGGGATTTTTCTATGTATAAAATGAAAAGACTGATAGTAAAATCTGTTACTCCAAAATCTGAGCTACCGCAACATGATGAAATAATTGCAATGTTCAACGAGAATCATATAGATTTTAATGATATAGACATTGTAAATTGGTCAAATTATCCATATAAACCATCAGTAAAATTCAGAATAGCATATTCAAAAGATGAAATTTTCATTCAATACGTTGTTAATGAATCCTGTATTCGCGCAAATTATATAAATGATGAAGGTAGCAGGCCTTTTACAGATTCTTGTGTAGAGTTCTTTTCGATACCTGGCGAAGATTCTGTCTATTATAATCTTGAAATGAACTGTCTTGGAGTTGGAACCTTTGCTGGTGGTGCCAAACGAACAGAGAGAACAAGGTTTGGCTCAGATGTATTGTCCCAGATTAGAAGATACTCTTCTCTTCCAAAAGAGGTTATTTCGTCGAAAGAGGGAAATTTTGAATGGAGCCTGACCATTGCGTTACCAATTAAACTCTTCTCTTTAAGCAAAGTAAAGCCATTAAAAGGTAGAGTAATCAAAGCAAACTTCTATAAATGTGGAGATGAATTACTACAAAGGCATTATTTATCATGGAATCCAATTCCAATTGAAAAACCCAATTTTCATACTCCCGACTATTTTGGAGAACTTCTTTTCGACTAGAAAGGATAGCCTACACCAAACTGAAAGCTAAATGAATCTTTCTTGAACCATCCCGAAGGATTGATCCATAATTTTCTTGCAGGGTCGTATGCAATCATACCCATATCTAATCTTAGAATTAGGAAATCCAGGTTCAATCTTGCACCGAGGCCCCAGTTTAGAGCGATGTTTCGATAGAAGTCACTAAACTTAAAGAGTCCCTCCTCTCTGTTTTTCTCACTTCGCATAGTCCAAATGTTTCCGGCATCAACAAAGAGAGCCCCCTCCATTTTCCAAAACATTGGAAATCTCAACTCTGTATTGAACTCTAGTTTTATATCTCCTGTTTGATTAGGAATTGAGAAGGTAGTATCGATTTGTGATGAGCCTGGGCCAACAGTTCTTGCTTGCCATCCTCTTAAACTATTTGCACCTCCTGCATAAAACAGTTTCTCGAAAGGAATTGATTTTGAGTTACCATACGCATAACCAACTCCAATATTAAATCTCGATGCAATTGCGCTCTTCTCTCCAAATTTAAATGTATAAACAGCAGTCATCTCTGTTCTCAGGTATTGAGAGTATGCTGTTCCCCAAATTGTATGTGCACCAGTTGAATCTTTTGGCATATTTCCATTGAACATACTTAGGATATTTCCAGAGATGTCATTATTCCATCTGATATAGAAAAATGACCTTTTGGGATTTGGTGATGGATCTGTTGTGTATAACAATGTAGCACCTGCACCCAGATCGAAATAGTTCCTATATGAATTCTTGATAAAAGGGTCTTTTAAGCTTTCATAAAAAGACTTACTCATATTGAAAAGACGAACTACACTAAGCTGAATCGGATTTACTCTGTAAAAAAATTTGTCCCCACTCTTCCAGTTATATCCATAGCTGAAAGAGATTAAGTTACGAGTGAACTCCGGTCTGTTCTGGTAGTTATATGTCATCCCTATGTCAGTTCGTGGGATAGTCGTCTTAAATATTTTGTCTGGAAGAAATAGAAAATCAGGGAGAGAAATACTTGCAGATACTCCAAGCTCTGTGGATTTTACGGGATCATTCAATTTGAATTGGAAATTTCCCATAAATCCAAGATTTAACCACTCTCCTCCATTGAAAATGTTTTTATGATAATATGAGAGTGCAGGAGATATTCCTAATAGTCCATTAGAATTATTTGATGCCTCAAGATTGATCTTGTACCCTTGAGTCTTTGATGGTGCTAAACGAATAGAACAGTCTACCATGCCTCTGTTAATTGAGTCAACCATTCCAGTTTCGTCGAACTGAATATTTACACCTGAGAAGATTCTTAGGTCGTTAAATCGATTATAAGTATTATTGACAACAGATTCGTCATATAATTTTCCAATTTGGATTCTGTTGATTGAATTTAATACAGTAGGGCGAACATTTGGTTTTTCGGATTCAAACTTAATCTTGATCCCATTGTAAATCAAAGAATCGTAAATTCTGATAGAATCTAATGGATCATAATCGGGATATATTGTAATATTTCGCACAATATATCTTTTATGTTCTCGTCTGTCCTTTGGAAGTTCGTTTCTTGTATAATTTTCAATCTTTACAGTAAGGTCTGCATATCCACTCTTTTTGAGTGTGTCCGCCTCGAAGAAGAAGAAGTTCTTACTAAAGTTATAAAATCCCTTCTTTCTTAATAATGAAGCAACTCTTTCGCTCTCTGCAGCAAGCGTCTTTTCTGATAAGTAACTATCCAGGACAACCATTGAGTTTTTTCTGTCCTTTTCAACATATCCTTTTATAGCGGTATCTAGAACTTTATAATTTATGTTATTAATTACATATCGTTTACCTAACTGCACTTTGTATGTTACAGATGCTTTTTTCCTTTTAATTACAACAGAATCTTCAACTTTAGAATTGTAGTACCCAAGCGTTTTAAGGTGATTTACAAAGTTTTCGCGAGTTCTAGAAATCGAATTTGTATCTAATACTATAGGAGCTTGACCTATCTTCTTTACAAATTTATCCCAGCCACTATTACTACCTGTACTCCAGTTATAAATATTTAAAAACGGATTCCATTTGAAAATATAATAACTGTTGGGTTTTTGTTTTATATATGGCTCTAGTTCAGCAGGATTAAACTCCTTTGAATTTGTTATAATGATTCTATTCTCTTTCAGCCTTTTTCCACCCTCTGGAATCACCTTCACGGTACTGCAGGATATGGCTGATATTACAACGTAAGTAATTGACAACAATGAAATAAGATTGCGTGTCTTCATTGGCGTGTTTGTGTAGTTTATACAAATTTACGAATATTTATTATTTCTTTCTTAAAACAACAAAAAAGAATATATATTTGCAGCCACTAAAAAATCCGAGTAACTTACATTGTAATTTTTTTTTCAATCTAACTCACTTACATATTAAAGATGAAAAATAAGTATATCGATCTAGTTGAACAAAGTTTCGAATTTCCTCAAGATGAGTTCGAAGTTGAAGATGGTGAACTTTACTTCCACAACATCCCAGTTATGGATTTAATTGAACAATATGGAACACCACTGAAAATAACTTATTTGCCAAAGATATCATCTCAGATTCAGAGGGCAAAGAGAATGTTCAACGTCGCAATGGCAAAGGTTGACTATAATGCCGACTATCATTATTGCTATTGTACCAAGAGCTCTCACTTCTCATTTGTGTTGGAAGAGGCTCTTAAGAACGACATTCATATTGAGACATCGTCTGCATTCGATTTGAATCTTATTGAGTCTCTTCATGAAAAAGGGGTAGTTAATCAAGATCTATATATTATCTGTAACGGATATAAAAAGGATCTATATATAGAGAACATAGCTAATTTCAAAAACAATGGCTGGAAGAACATCATTCCTGTATTAGATAATATGAAGGAGTTTGATGATCTTGATCTTTGTGTTAAAGAGCCTTGTATGATTGGAATACGAATAGCCGCAGAGGAGGAGCCAAAATTTGAATTCTATACTTCGCGTCTAGGTATTCGTTATAGCGACATAATTCCGTTTTACGAAGAGAAGATTAAAGAGAATCCAAAGTTCAAGCTTAAAATGCTTCACTTCTTTATAAACACTGGTATTCGCGACAACGCTTACTACTGGAACGAGCTATCTAAGTGTGTTTCTGTATATTGTGATTTAAAAGCTATCTGCCCAGACCTTGACTCACTAAATATTGGTGGTGGATTTCCTATTAAAAATTCTTTGGCCTTTGACTACGATTACGAATATATGGCCGAAGAGATTATTGCTCAAATCAAGAGCATCTGTCAACAAAGAAATACTCCTGAACCTAATATCTTCACAGAGTTCGGAAGTTTTACAGTTGGAGAGAGTGGTGCTACAATTTACCAAGTGTTAGATCAAAAGCAGCAGAATGACCGTGAGCGTTGGTATATGGTTGACAGCTCTTTTATGACAACTCTTCCAGACACTTGGGGAATTAAGCAAAGATTTGTTCTTTTGCCTATTAACAAATGGGACAAAGAGTATCAAAGGGTGTTCCTTGGAGGTTTGACTTGCGACAGTCAAGATTACTATAACGCAGAAGCACATGCTAATGCTATCTTTTTACCAGTAATTGAAAAAGAGGAAGAGCCGCTATATATTGGATTTTTCCATACTGGTGCTTATCAGGAGTCAATTGCAGGATTCGGAGGTATACAACACTGTTTACAACCTGCACCAAAGCATATTACTATAGATCGTGACGAAAATGGAGAGTACTCTACAAGACTTTTCAGTAAAGAGCAGACCTATAAATCTATGCTAAAAATTCTTGGATATTAATAACTTAAGATATCTCAATTATGATATCGAAGGCGGACATAAAGTTCATCAAGTCACTATCTCTTAAGAAATTCAGAGATGAACATCGGATGTTTATCGTTGAGGGAGAGAAGATGGTTGAAGAGGCAGAGAAATCTGGTTTTGAATTTGTCTATATGTTCCGCAAAGAGGATATAGGAGAGGATAATATGGAGAGAATATCACTTCTCTCCTCTCCTTCTCCAGTTCTTGCTGTTGTTAAGATGAAAGACAATCAACAGATTACAACAGACCCATCAAAATTATACTTGGCCCTTGACTCCGTAAGAGATCCTGGCAATTTGGGGACTATTATTCGTTTAGCAGAGTGGTTTGGAATAGAGGCAGTAATAGCTTCTGAAGATTGTGCAGAACTTTACAATCCAAAAGTTGTGCAAGCAACAATGGGAGCTATTTTTAGAAAAAAGATCATTTATACTGACTTAAAAAAGTTTCTGTTAGATCGATCTGGCGATTACAATATTTATGGCACCTTTCTAGATGCTCCTTCAATCTATGAGCACTCTATCGCTCCAACAGGAATCATTGTAATGGGAAGTGAATCTCATGGAATTTCAAAAGAAATTGAACATGAGATTACTCAAAAACTGTATATCCCTCCATATCCGGCAGATTCAAATGGCTCGGAATCTTTGAATGTAGCGATTGCGACTGCAGTAGTTTGTTCTGAATTTAGAAGGATCTCTGTCTTACAGCCTCAAACATCACGATAGCGGCAGCAACAGAAACATTTAGAGAGCCAATAACTCCACCCATTGGTATCTTTATTTTCTCATCACATAGAGCCAAAACAGACTCAGATATTCCTTTGTCTTCTGCTCCCATAATTATAGCTGTAGGTTTTTTGAAATCAACCTCATAGATATTCTTATCTGCCTTTTCGGTAGCTGCAATAATCTCAAAACCAGATTCTTTAAGATAATATAATGCAACTCTGAGATTTGCAGTTTTTGTTGTAGGGATTCTAAGTAGAGCTCCAGCTGATGTCTTAATAGCATCTGCATTGACAGCTGCTCCTCCTTTTGCTGGTAAAATAAGACCAGATACTCCAGCACACTCAGCTGTTCTTGCAATTGCTCCAAAATTTCTTACGTCACTTACTCCATCTAGAAGAAGTAGTAGTGGTGCTTCGCTCTTTTTAAAAGCTCTTGCAACCATATCTTCTAACTCAATATAATCTAATTGAGGCAGGTATGCTACAACGCCTTGATGCTTCCCTCTTGTTATACCATTAAGCTTTTCTATCGGAACAAACTGAAAAGGGATCTCCTTTTCTTGAAGTTTCTCTAGCATCTCTCTAAAAAGAGGACCATCCATCCCTTTTTTGAAAAGCACCTTTTCTATTTTTCTGTCATCTGCTATCGCTTCCAATACTGGATGCATTCCAAACAGATAGTTTTGTCTCTCTTCCATTTTAAAGTGTGTTAAGTCTCTCCCATTCAGCGAACTGTTGATCGAGATCAGATTTTAATTTATTATATTTCAGAATCATCTCTTGATAATTGGTAACCTTGGATGGATCAGACATTATCTCTTCGAGTTCAGCTACCTCTTTTTCCAATGTCTCTATCCTCTTTTCGCAATTATCAATTTGAGTTTTAATCTTTCTTTGTTGTCTCTCTATCTCCTTTTGTTCTGTATATGAGAGATGTTTGCTTTGAGTTTTATCGGTCTGCTTATCTTTTTCCTGAGCAGCAGTCTCCTTAATCTTTTCGGCGATGAGAGCTTCGTTCTTTTTCTCTAGTTCGCTTAAGTTTTCCATCTTCTTGCTATCTAGAAAATCTATCACGCTACCTAAATACTCTTTCACCTTACCATCGCGAAATTCGTAGATCTTATCAACTAAACCCTCTAAAAAGTCTCTATCGTGTGATACAACAATCAAAGTACCATCATAGTTTGACAATGCTTGCTTTAAAACATCTTTAGACCTGATATCCATATGGTTAGTTGGCTCATCGAGGGCAAGTAGATTATATGGATTTAGGATAAGTTTAGCCATTGCCAGTCTAGCTCTCTCTCCTCCACTCAAGACTGCGACCTTTTTATCAATGTCCTCTCCTCTGAATAGAAATGCTCCAAGAATATCTCTTAGTTTTGTTCTAATATCTCCAACAGCAATCTTATCAAGGGTGTCGTAAACTGTATCATTTTTATCTAATAAATCCTCTTGGTTTTGGGCATAATATCCAAGGGCAACATTATGACCTGTCTCTACACTCCCTTCTGTATTTTCCAACTCTTTGACAATGATCCTCATCATTGTTGTCTTCCCCTCTCCATTACGCCCTACAAAGGCAACTTTTTCGCCTCTCTCTATAGTGATCTCTGCATTTCGGAAGATGTTCTTTTCGCCAAAGCTCATCCCAACGCTCTTGCCTCTTACGGCCACTTGTCCAGAACGTGGAGCTGGTGGGAATTTGATCGAAATTAAAGCCTTATCCTCTTCATCAATCTCAATTCTATCGAGTTTATCTAGCTGTTTAATTCTGGATTGTACTTGATTTGATTTTGTTGCTTTATATCTGAACTTTTCTATAAACTCTTCGGTCTTCTCGATTAATCTTTGTTGATTGTCGTATGCTGCACGTTGTTGTTCTATACGCTCTTTTCTCAGCACAAGATATTGAGAATAAGGAACTTTATAGTCATACGCTTTGCCAAGCATTAGTTCAACGGTTCGTTTAGTTATGTTGTCGAGGAACTTCCGGTCGTGCGAGATTAATACGATGGCTCCTGGAAATTGCTGTAAGTAGTCTTCCAACCATTGAATAGACTCAATATCTAAGTGGTTGGTAGGCTCGTCGAGCAGTAAAAGGTCTGGCTTTCTAAGAAGAACTTTTGCTAGCTCAATACGCATATTCCAGCCCTGACTGAATGTAGAGGTCGGTCTGCTTAGCTCCTCTCTTTTAAAGCCTAATCCGAGAAGAGTGCGCTCTGTCTCTCCATAAATATTTTCGCTTTCGTAGATTCCTGCTTTGTAATGAAGATCATTCAGCTCTTCAATTAATTTGTGATATGAGTCCGATTCGTAGTCCTCTCTCTCTGCCAACTCTTGATTGATTTTTTCAATTCTGGCGTTCATAGCAAATACATGGGCAAATGCAGTTAAGGCTTCGTCTAGCACAGACTTGTCTTTTGCATGCTCCATTTGCTGCGGCAGATAACCAACATTCAACAATGAAGGTCTGACAACCTGACCTGCTGATGGTTTATTTAACCCAACAATGATTTTAAGAAGTGTAGATTTCCCCGAACCATTCTTACCGACAAGTCCTATTCTATCTTTTTCACTGATGTGGAAGTTTATATCATTGATGAGCGTAAAACCTCCAAAAACGACTGACAAATTATTTATCGATATCACGGCAAACTAGAATACTAAATTCGTAAAGCATGTAGAGCGGCATTCCGACTACAAAAAGTGTAAATGCATCGCCGCTTGGTGTAATGATCGCGGCAATGATGATCAGAATGACAAAAGCATGTTTTCGGTACTTCTTTAGAAGTGATTTTGTTATTATACCTAGCCTGGACAAAATCGCAGCCAAGGCTGGCATTTCAAACACTACTCCCATAATGAGAATCAACCATGTAAACATCGAAATATATGATTGTAATGAGATTTGATTCACCACCCAGTCACTTACTTGATATGTTCCTAAAAATCTGACAGTCAATGGAAACACAAAATAATATCCAGTTAGTACTCCTAAAAAGAAGAGTACTGAGGCAAATGCAAACGCTCTTGTTACAGCTTTTTTCTCTGAAGCGTAGAGGCCTGGTTTTACAAAAAGCCAGAACTGATATAGAATATAGGGAACTGAAAGAATTACAGCCAATGTCAAAGAGACGCTTACATGCGTGAAGAATTGTGCCGATAATTCAATATTTATCAGGTTTAGACGGAACGGCTCTGGTGCCATCTCAGGAACATGGAAGAAATTTGCTGCGGCTGCAAACCATTTATAAAGAGCAAAATCTGAGTTTATCGGGGCAAAGATAATCTTGTCGAATACAAATGATTTGTTTAAGAATATGATTACAAGGAGTACAAACACAACAATAGCCGACCTGAAGAGTACTCTTCTCAGCTCGTCTAAATGTTCCCAAAATGTCATCTCTCCCGACATGCCCTTTTCTCTTTTAGTCTTTATTTCTGTTCTTTATTTTCTGGAGTGGAGTCTTTTGAATCTTTTACATCGTCTTCGATTCCTTTCATCCCATCTTTAAAACTCTTTACACCTTTGCCGATTCCTTTCATAAGTTCAGGAATTTTCTTACCTCCAAATAGTAGAAGGACTAAGAATGCGATAATAATGATCTCTGGTGCGCCAAGACTGCCAAAAAGTAGAAAATTATTCATATTATTTCTGTTTTATTGTTCGTTAAAAAAAGGTTGAAACTTAGTTACGATACTTTGAGGAGCTCTTGTAGGGCGTCTGGTATCGGAGTGGATAAATCCTAAGGTAACATTTCCATAGCAAACTACCTCGTCTGCTGTGTTGTATATCGTTGTGTCTATTTTGATTTTTGCTTTTGGCATTTCAGAAATTGTACTTACCAATCTTAGTCTGTCGCCATTTTTAGCCGGTATCTTATAGACGCAGTTTACAGAAACAACAGGCATCATTATTCCAGCAGCTTCAATTGCTGTAATTGGAATCCCAAGCTTTATGAGGGCATCATTCCGTCCACATTCGAAATATCGAATATAGTTGGAGTGATGAACTATCCCCATAAGATCAGTCTCATAATACCTTACATCAAGAAATGTCTCTGAAGTAAACATTGTTCTTTATTTTAAAAGGTCCTCTTTTAGTTGGTTTAGCTTTGCAATCTTTGTCTCAGCGTCGCTTTTCTTCTTGTTCTCCATATCTACCACCGCTTTTGGAGCGCTGCTGACAAACTTTTCATTAGAGAGCTTTTTCATTACCGAAGTTAAAAATCCCTCTAAATGTTTTAGCTCTGCATCAATTTTTGCAATCTCTTCCTCTTTGTTAACTAGGTTTCCTAGTGGTACAAAAAATTCTGTTGTTCCCACCATAAAAGATGATCCTGACATCTCTTCGCTTTTAGCAGAATAGTCCGAAACTTCGGAGATATTCGCAATTTTCTTGTAAATGGATGCCATCGCAAGGTCATTATCTCCTTTAATATATAGAGCGAGTGGCTCTTTTGGAGATATATTTTTTGACTGTCTGATGCTTCTTATAGTTACAATTGCGCTCTTTGCCTCTTCGAAACTCTTAACGAACTCCTCTGAATAAACGGCTGCATTTGGTTGTTGCTGCATCATCAAGCTCTCTCCCTCTTTACGTTCTTCGATGTTATGCCACAACTCTTCTGTAATAAATGGCATAAAAGGATGAATGAGTTTTAATAGTTTATCAAAGAAGACAAGAGTCTCTTCATATGTTTTTCTATCTATCATTCCAGCTCCTGGCTTGATTATCTCTAAGTACCATGCGCAGAAATCATCCCAGAATAGCTTATAAATATGCATTAGAGCGTCTGAAAGTCTGAATTTATCAAAATGGTCGTCAATTATCTCTATAGATTGTGAGAGTAATGAATCGAACCATTTAACAGCAATTGCAGAGTGTTCTGGCTGAGAGACATTTTCGTCAACAGACCATCCTCTAACCAAGCGGTATGCATTCCATATCTTGTTAGAGAAGTTTCTTCCTTGCTCTACCTGACTCTCATCAAAGAGAATGTCGTTTCCTGCACTGCTGCATAATAACATTCCTAGTCTTACTCCGTCTGCTCCAAATTGTTCAATTAACTTCAGAGGATCAGGCGAGTTTCCTAAAGATTTCGACATCTTTCTACCAAGTTTGTCTCGAACAGTTCCAGTAAGATAGACATTACGGAACGGAAGGTCTCCGCAGAATTCATGGCCTGCCATAACCATTCTTGCAACCCAGAAGAATAGAATTTCTGGAGCTGTTACAAGGTCGTTTGTTGGGTAATAGTAGGCAAGGTCTCTATTTGGAGCCTTTTCTGGAAATCCTGGTTTAGAGGCATCAAACACCGATATAGGCCACAACCAAGAAGAGAACCATGTATCTAAAACATCTTCGTCTTGTCTCAATTGATCCATTGTAATCGATGGATTTATCTTTTTAGCCTCCTCTAATGCTGCTTGTGCATTTGGTGCAACAACAAAATCGCCATCAGGCAGGTAGTAAGCTGGTATTCTTTGACCCCACCATAACTGACGAGAGATACACCAATCTCTTACATTCTCCATCCAATGCTTATAAGTATTCTTATATTTATCTGGAATCAGCTTGATTTTGTCGCTTTCAACATATGCTAATGCATCTTTTGCTGGCTCAGACATCTTTAAGAACCATTGAAGAGAGAGTCTTGGTTCTATTACTGCGTTAGTCCTTTCAGAATAACCTACCTGAGATGTGTAGTTCTCCTCTTTTTCGAAGTTTCCAGCCTCCTGAAGCATCTTGACGATCTTCTTTCTTGCAACAAATCTATCTTCTCCAACAAGAATTACAGCTTTCTCATTAAGCTTTGCGTAGCTATCGAGAATATCAATCACTGGAAGTTTATGTCTTAATCCAATCTCATAGTCATTAATGTCATGAGCTGGAGTGATTTTCAAGCAACCTGTTCCAAAATCAACCGATACATAATCATCTTCGATAATCGGAATCTCTTTGTTTATAAGAGGAATAAGAACTTTTTTGCCTCTTAAATGTGCATATCTTTCGTCCGAAGGATTAATGCAGACTGCTACGTCTGCCATTATTGTCTCAGGCCTAGTTGTAGCTACAATGATGTAATCGTCGGTGGCTTTTCCGTTTTCGGAAATAAAGTATCTTAAATAATAAAATTTTGATGCAGTCTCCTTATGGATTACCTCTTCGTCGCTTACTGCAGTCTGTCCCTCAGGGTCCCAGTTTACCATCCTTACACCGCGGTATATCCATCCCTTTTTGTAGAAATGCACAAATGTATTAATTACACCCTCGCTTAAATCTGGATCCATCGTAAACTTTGTTCTCTCCCAATCGCAAGAGGCACCAAGTTTCTTTAGCTGCTCTAAAATAATTCCTCCGTGCTTCTCTTTCCACTCCCAGGCATGTACTAAAAATTCGTCTCTAGTGAGCGAACTTTTTTCTATACCTTCTGCCTTTAATTTCGCAACAACCTTAGCTTCAGTTGCTATAGAGGCATGGTCTGTTCCCGGAACCCAGCAAGCATTCTTTCCTTTCATCCTTGCCCTTCTGACTAATACATCTTGAATTGTGTTGTTCAACATGTGCCCCATGTGTAATACACCAGTCACATTTGGTGGCGGAATTACAATTGTATAGGCTTCTCTATTGTCGGGTTCTGAATGAAAGAATCTGTTTTTCAACCAGTAAGAATACCATTTGTCCTCAGTTTGCGAGGGGTCGTACTTTGCGGGAATTTCCATATATTTCTTTGTGATATAACAATTATAAACTGCAAAGTTAATTAATTTGAAAAGTTGACAAAATTCGCTTTACAGAAAAAATCTTATATTTGCAGAGTGTAATTATAACTCAAAACGTATGACACCTGAAAATGAACTAAATATAGAACTTAGCAGCGAAGTGGCTCAAGGTTCTTATTCCAACATGGCAATTATCACTCATTCTAGCAGTGAATTTATTCTTGACTTCATCAAGATGATGCCAGGAGTACCTAAACCACAGGTTACCAATAGAATAATCATGACTGCTGAGCATGCAAAAAGATTGATGTTGGCGCTTGAGGATAATATTGCAAAGTTTGAAAATCAATATGGCGAAATAGGACTCCACTCAGAAAAAAACATCATTCCGATGGGGTTCGGAAATAATTCAGCAGAAGCATAATTTACTTAATAACAATATGACAAAAGCTTTTAAAATTGTTGTTCTGGCTAAACAAGTGCCAGATACCCGAAATGTGGGGAAGAATGCAATGAAGGAAGACGGAACGGTAAACCGTGCGGCCCTTCCGGCTATTTTTAATCCTGAGGATATGAATGCTCTTGAGCAAGCTTTGAGAATCAAAGATAAATTCCCTGGATCCGAGGTTAAATTACTGACAATGGGCCCATCCAGAGCTGCAGACATTATCAGAGAAGGCCTCTTCAGAGGTGCCGATGGTGGTGTTCTTCTAACTGACAGAAAATTTGCCGGAGCAGACACTCTTGCCACTTCATATGCTCTTTCGATGGCAATTAGAAAAATGCAACCAGATATTATTATTGCTGGTCGTCAAGCTATCGATGGAGATACTGCTCAAGTAGGACCACAAGTTGCAGAAAAACTTGATTACCCTCAAGTTACCTATGCCGAAGAGATTGTAGGATTCGAAAATGGCAAACTTATTATTAAAAGAAGACTCGAGAGAGGTGTTGAAGTTGTTAGCACTCCAGTACCAGTTGTGATAACTGTACACGCTACAGCTCCTGATTGCAGACCTAGAAACGCAAAACAACTTCTTAAATACAAATATGCTAGAACTTTGACTGAAGAGCAAGATAATGAGCACAACTCTTATTTGCCAATTCTTAGTCTAGATTACTTAAGAATTCCTGAATGGGGTGTGAATGACGTTGGAGGAGATGAGACAAGCTATGGACTTTCTGGCTCTCCTACAAAAGTTAAAAAGATTGAAAACATCGTATTTCAAGCTAAAGAGTCTAAAAGACTTTCTGCATCAGAAGAGGATATCGACTCACTAATTAAAGAACTAATTTCATCACATACAATCGGTTAATAAAATCTGACAACAAATGAACAATATTATAGTATTTATCGAGACAGACAACGGTAAGTTATGTGATGTCAGTCTTGAACTAATGACTAAAGGGCGTCAACTTGCATCTGCATTGAAATGCGATCTTGAGGCTCTTCTAATTGGTCACGAAGTATCATCTCTAAAAGAGGAACTTTACCAGTATGGTGCTAAAAAAGTACATATTGCAGAAGATCCAAAACTTGAGTATTTCCGCACCCTTCCATATGCAGCAATAACAATTAATTTGTTCAAACAAGAACAACCTCAAATTGCGCTTTTTGGTGCTACAAGTATCGGTAGAGACCTTGCTCCTCGCGTTTCAAGCGCCTTGAAAAGTGGTCTAACTGCAGACTGTACTAGTTTAGAGATTGGAAATCATACCGACACCAAGTCTGGCAGAGAGTATAAAGATCTTCTTTACCAGATCAGACCTGCTTTTGGAGGTAATATCATTGCAACAATTATCAATCCCGACTGCAGACCTCAAATGGCAACAGTCAGAGAGGGTGTTATGAAAAAAGAGGCTCTTTCTCATTATTCTGCCGGAGAGACGAATGAAATTGATGTAAACTCTATTCTTAGCGACACTGACTTGGTTGTAGAGATTATTGAAAGACATATCGAAGAGAAGAAAATTGATATTAAAGGTGCTCCAATTATTGTTGCTGGTGGATTCGGAGTTGGTTCAAGAGAGAATTTTAAACTTGTTTTCGATCTAGCAAAGGTACTTGGTGCCGAAGTTGGTGCTTCCAGAGCTGCAGTTGATGCAGGCTTTGCAGATCATGCAAGACAAATCGGACAAACAGGCGTTACTGTACGTCCTAAGCTTTTCATCTCTGTTGGTATCTCTGGTCAAATCCAACATACTGCAGGTATGGATCAAGCTGCCATGATTATCTCAATCAACAACGACCCTAATGCGCCAATTCATCAACTTGCTGATTATGCAATTATTGGCGACCTTAATGAAATAGTACCTAAGATGATCAAATCGTACAAAAAAAACAGTAAATAAGATGGCTAATTTTTATAAAGACAATCAAGATATAAGATTTCAGCTTAAGAATCCTTTGATGAAAAAGATTGTAAAGTTGAAAGAGCAAGATTTCAAGGATTCTGGTAAATTTGACTATGCTCCTTGTACTATTGACGACGCTATTGACTCATATGATAAGGTTCTTGAAATTCTTGGAGAGATCTGTGGTGACGTAATTGCTCCTAATGCAGAATCTGTTGACCATGATGGACCTCATCATGCTAATGGACGTGTTAAATACGCTCCTGGAACTCAGCAAAACCAAGATGTTCTTACACAAGCAGGTCTTTACGGTATGTCTCTGCCAAGAGAGTACGGTGGATTGAATTTTTCAATGGTTCCTTATGTAATGGCAGCAGAACTTGTTGCTAGAGCTGATGCTGGTTTTGCCAACATTTGGGGTCTTCAGGACTGCGCTGAGACTATTCACGAATTTGCATCTAAAGAGATTAAACATGAATTTCTTCCTAGAATTCCGGATGGAGATACATGCTCAATGGACTTAACTGAACCTGATGCTGGATCGGATCTTCAAGCAGTTATGCTTAAAGCAACTTGGAGTGAAGAGAAGGGAATGTGGCTTTTGAATGGAGTAAAACGATTTATTACAAATGGTGACGCTCAGATAAAGCTTGTTCTTGCTCGTTCCGAAGAGGGAACTACAGATGGTCGTGGATTGTCTTATTTTGTTTACGACAGCAACTGGGGTGGAGTTCAAGTCAGAAGAATCGAGAATAAACTAGGTATCAAAGGCTCTCCTACTTGTGAGCTTGTTTTCACAAATGCACCTGCGAAATTAGTTGGTGAAAGAAAGATGGGCTTGATTAAATATGTGATGTCTTTGATGAATGGTGCCAGACTTGGTGTAGGTGCTCAATCAGTTGGTATTTCTGAGGCCGCTTACAGAGAGGCATTGAAATATGCACATGAAAGAGCTCAGTTTGGCAAACCTATTATTCAGTTCCCTGCTGTATATGAAATGCTGGCTGTTATCAAGGCTAAACTTCAAGCTTCTAGAGCACTATTATACGAAACTACTCGATTTGTTGATGTTTATAAATCATACAACTTTATTGCAGAGGAGAGAAAACTTACTCCAGAAGAGAGAACAGAGGCTAAACAGTTCCAAAAGCTTGCCGACATGTTTACTCCAATGCTTAAGTTAATGTCTTCGGAATATAGCAACCAAAATGCTTATGATTCTCTTCAGATTCATGGTGGTTCTGGTTTTATGAAAGAGTATCCAATTGAAAGAATCTACAGAGATGCTCGTATCACAACAATTTACGAAGGAACTTCTCAACTTCAAGTAGTTGCAGCTCAAAGATATGTAACAACTGGCGGATATTTGAATCAAATCAGAGAGTATGAAAAGGTTCCTGTTAGAGCAGAATTTGAACCTCTTAAAAAGATCTTGATTCGTATGACTGAACAGTATGAACAAGCTGTTGCAATGGTTGCTGGTCAAGAAAACGAGTATATCGATTTCCACGCCAGAAGACTTGTTGAAATGGCGTCACATATCGTAATGTCCTATCTACTTTTAATCGATGCGCAGACAGACGAATCATTCGAAAAATCTGCAGAAATTTACATTGGAAAATCTGCAGCATGGAACGACGAGAGATATTCATACATCAAAGATTTTACAGCATCTGATTTAGCTACTTTCGCTTCAATTAAAGAAGAGACAGTACCAGAAGCCTAAATCTCTTATTAAGAGTATTATAATATTTAAAAAGGGTGACTAAAAAGATTTTAGTTACCCTTTATCATTATCACCAATCTTCCTTCCTATCTTCCTATATTCCTATATTCCTATATTCCTCACTTTTTCACTTTCTCTCTTTTTCTCTTTATCTTTATCTTTCTCTTTTTCTCTTTCGCTCTTTCTCTCTTTTCTAGTCTCACTGCTAACTAAAAGAATATCAATATGTTTTGCATTTTTGTCAGACTATGGGTAGTCTGCCAGACTTTTTCAATACCATCTCACATTTAGCCATTTAAGTTTTTGATACGAACTTAAAAATTTTGATCTTAAAAAATTAGCACTTCATAATCAATGCGTTCTAAATTAGTCTGGCAGACACCCCCTGGTCTACATGTTTTTAAAAAACGCTCAGATAATCAACAATATAGCTCAGATAAGATTGTAGACAAAAAATTGTAATGACTTGTTCAGAAGATACATATATCTTATTTGGTTTTATTAAGACATAACTTTTCGATTCTAATGGTGCTTCGCAAGTTATGAGCTCAGCTACGCTTCGCGAAAATGGTGCTTCGCAAGTTATCAGCTCAGCTGCGCTTCGCGAAGATGGTGCTTCGCATTATTATATGCTCAGCAATGCTTCGCCCTGTCCGAAACATGACATGTATTTGTATTCGAGATATCTTAGTTTGAAGTTATGTTTTTACTTAGAGGCTAAGTATCACATAGACAGTGCGTTTTGCGATTTCCCGCAGATCCACCCAATCTGCCAGAATAATTCTTAAATGCTTGAAATAGTGAACTTTAGTTTTATTTAAAGATTACAAAACATTGAACTAAAAAAGCTATAATGTTTATTAATAGATAGTTATACTTTATTCTGGCAGATTGGGGGGATCTGCAGGAAATTGTATAACATCCTCTATATCAAGCACGAAAGCATTATAGTCTTTTCTGTTTCATATTATCCCTTTAAATAAATTAATAGTTCTTTTTCAATGCACAATTCCAATTATCTTATAATTCTTATATACAGTTCTTTTGCACAATACTCATTCAAAATCCTCATTCACAGTTCTTTTGCACAATACTCATTCAAAATCCTCATTCACAGTTCTTTTGCACAATACTCATTCAAAATCCTCATTCACAGTTCTTTTGCACAATACTCATTCAAAATCCTCATTCACAGTTCTTTTGCACAATACTCATTCAAAATCCTCATTCACAGTTCTTTTGCACAATACTCATTCAAAATCCTCATTCACAGTTCTTTTGCACAATACTCATTCAAAATCCTTATTCACAGTTCTTTTGCGCAATACTCATACAAAATTCTTATTTATAATGCTTATGCACAATTCTTATTCCCAACTCTTATTCCCAATTCTTATCCATAATACTATTTTAAATACGAATAGACTTTTGTCCTATAATTCTAATTCAGAAAACTCTTTTTTACAATCATTGACTATTGTCTTATAATTTATAGAGATAGTATTCGTAACGCTATTTTAGGACTGTACTCAATTTGTATAAATATAGGAGTGGCATGAGGTTTTTTTTGCCCTATATGGGGTTTCTATAATTCAATTTGCATAAATATAGGAGTGGCATTGTCTTATTTTGCCCCAAATGGGGTTTCTGTGCTCAATTTGCATAAATATTAGAGAGATGTCCTTAGATATGGGCTCCAAAAGTTATTGTCTAACTTTTGTAGTTCATTTCACTCTTTTTTGCCACCCTTTTTTTGTTTTGATTTTTTTAATTTTTACATTTGGTTAATATTTAATCTAAAAATGAGTCAGTTATGAAAAAATCTATCATTTTCTCTGCGCTCCTATTGGCTATTTCTTGCCAATCACAAAAAAATCAAAATTACGAAACACTCGTTTTCGAAGAGCCTGTCTCGAAAGTACAATTTTTTACAGATCTCGTAGATAGTATCGATATCATTCAATTGGATTCCAATGGTGATATTATGATCTCAAACACGCCATCGCTCATTGTATCTGACAGTGCATATTATATCAGAAATTTCGCAGCTTCTGGTGAAAGACAAATTACTGATGCAGTTATTAAATTTGGCCTAAATGGTAAATTTTTATCGCGTATTGGAGGTAAGGAGAATGGAATCTCAAATGTAATAAGTAATATCTTCTTAAATTCCGACACTATTGGAATTGTTACAGCCGAAGATAGCTCAATTAATTATTTTAAAACAAATGGAGATCTTCTAACTAAAGTAAAAATTTCTAAGGGATTTGCTCAAGCATATAAACATAAAGGAGAGACCATTTTATTCAGAACTTTGCAACACAATGCAAGTGAATATATTGACATCTTGAATGATAAAGGTGAAACAACTGCTTCTTATCTTCCGATCAACACGAAGGTTACACCATTTTTCGAGACAAGCTCAGTATTCACAAAAAGTGATGAAAACATTCTATTTAGAATGGCATATAGTTCAACTGTCTATAATAGAACTGAAAATGGGTTTGAACCAAAACTTGTTTTAGATTTTGGCGATAAAAACAAAGCTATGGATGAGTATCTTTCATCGAATGGTGCTAGCGAAGAGTTTAGCAAAATGGCTAAGGATACTATGTATTCAATTACAAAGTATTATGAAAGTAAAAATTTCTACGCTTTAGAAATATTCAATGGGCTTTCTGTTCCTGATTATAGATGCATTTATGTTATCAAAGACAAGCGTTCAGGTAAAGTATCTTATTATAATTTCGAAGGTGCAGGTACATATTTAAACAATTCCCTTCAGTTTTTAAAAGATAATAAACTCTATTTCGTTGTTGATGCTACCAACCTGGCAAGTATTCCTGATGAATTCAAGTCAAAAATCAGAAATCAAAATTCTTATAACGAAATAAATCCAAAAGGTAATAGTGTTTTAGTTATTATATCACTAAAATAACCATTTAATAGATATTGTTCAGACAAATTACCTGCAAAAATCACAGGTCTGTGCTTCGAGGCAGCCTTCGGTTTCTATTGTAACATGTTCTACTCCATATTTAGTGCAGACTTGTCTGCACTTATTTTTTATGTCTGCTAAATTGGCTGCATTACAAATATCATCAGCCAGAACAAGATGTACAGTCATAATATGATCTTGCCCATCTAAAGACCATAGATGGACATCGTGAATCTCTTTTATTCTAGTGTCTTGCTTAATTGCTGAAAGAAGGTCTTCTAGATCGACATCAGCAGGTACTTCTTGAAGCATAATTTTTAATGTGGATGATAGATTGTTGAATACGTTATAAAGTACCCATATCGAGATGCCAACAGACATTAATGGATCTATAAATGACCAAGATGTAAAATACATTACGATTGCACCAACTAGAACAGCAATCCAACCAAGAACATCTTCCATCATGTGCAAAAACACAGCCCTTTCATTCATAGATGCACTCCCCTTCATTCTTAAAACTGCGGCACCATTAACAATAATACCCAGCACAGCTAAAATTATCATCCCAGGAGCATCTGCTGTTTTAGGATCTAAAAAACGGAGTATACTCTCTCTAATAACAAAAACAGAGCTTACTACTAATACTACTGAGATAAAGATGGCTCCAAGCAGAGAAAATCTTTTATAGCCATACGAATATGACTGATCGCGCCCCTTAGAAGATTTTTTCTGTAAAAAAAATGAGACACCTATTGCCAAGCTGTCGCCAAAGTCATGTATTGCGTCAGAGAGAATAGCTACGCTGTTTGTATAAAGTCCTCCAAAAAGTTCTATGATTGCAAAGAAGAAATTTAAAAAGAAGGCTGTAGCTATATTTTTCCTAGTATCTTTATGTAGAGCGTGGTGCTGATGTATATGTTCGTGTGATTCCATAAGTCGATGTTTTTATAAATTTAATTTTACAAATATATCATATCTTTGCGTTTTAAAAGTATTAATAATAATGAACAGAGATAAGATAAGTATTGTTTTGTTTGCCTCTCAGCTACATGATAATTCTAGTGTTTTAGAGAGTCGCAAGGAGATTTTTTCGTTTTTAAAAGAGGAGTTCGACGTAAATATTATTACCGATTTAAATGAAATTCCAAGAGACGGAATTAAAATATCTTTTATTGCAACTGGCGGCACAGAGGAGAGTTTTCGTAAGAGCTACTCAAAATTAAGTTTTCCACTCGTATTCCTAAGCGATGGAATTCATAACTCTCTGGCAGCATCTCTTGAGATTTCAACTTTTCTCACAAACAAGAATATCAAACATAAACATATAAATATTCCATCAATTCTTTCTAGCGAAACAAAAGCAGAGTTAGTAAAGCAGATCTCAGATTCTGCTAAGATTCTAAATGCATTCGAAAAACTAAGGAATTTCAGGATAGCTTTGATGGGAAATGAGTCTCCATGGCTTATCTCTTCCGAAATTGACAAAGAGCTCGTTTACAACAAATATGGAGTTAAATTTATTGAAGTTCCTCTAAGCGAAGTTGAAGAGAGATATCTTTTCTTACTTAATACCTTCAACTCTTCTGGAAAAACTAGCTTCAATGATGAACTCACTTCAAAATATCTTGACAAACTTGAAGACAGAAGCAATGACGAGCTTAACAAAGCACTGATTTTCAATGAAGCAATTGGTAGTGTAGCTAGAAATTATAATGCAGGTGCCCTGACTATTAAGTGTTTTGACTTACTATCAAGTTGCAAAACAACAGCTTGCCTTTCGTTAGCGATGTTAAACGACGAAGGAGTTGTCGCAGGTTGCGAAGGTGACATACCTGCACTTTGGTCGATGCTCGTTACAAACCTGTTGACCGATAAAGCTGTTTTTATGGCAAATCCATCAAGTATAGATACTCTTAACAACACAATAGATTTCTCACATTGCACTGTTCCTTTGTGTATGACAAATGAGTACAAATTACCTTCTCACTTTGAGTCTCAATCAGGCATAGGTGTACGAGGAATAATGCCTCTTGAAGAGTACACACTAATAAAAATTGCGGGTAATAGATTAGATCGTTTTTTCTGTGCAGAGGGCAAGATAATTGAGAACACATCCTATGTTCAAAGATGCAGGACTCAAATTAAATTCAAGTTCAACGAACAAAATCAAATATGCAAGTTTACAGAAGCTGCTGTAGGCAATCATATCGTATTAGTTCCTGGCAGATATAAGTCATTACTTGAACTATTCATGAAATTATCATAACAGATGAAAACATTAGCTTATTTACTTCAATTAATAACATTATTATTAGGCACATCATTAACTTGTCGAGGTCAGATTCCTTTCAGACAAAATAGAGATATTGCATTGACTGTAAATAAGATCTCAATTGATTCACTTCACAATACAATAGACAAATTAGTTTCATTTCATACAAGGCACAATCTGAGTTCCAAGTCAAAAAGCGATTTTGGTATTGGAGCTGCAGCAACTTATATTGAGAGCAGACTTAATAGTATTAAAAAGTCCAATCTAAATATGAGTGTCGAAAGAATGACATATAAAGCTGGAGGTAAAGGATCTAGATTATTTCGAGAGGTTGAACTTTCGAATATTATTGCTACAATAAAGGGAGAAAGCAGCAGAACAATTGTTCTTTTGGCTCACTACGACAGCCGGACGGAAGACAACAATGACTCACTGTCATTTGCCCCAGGCGCGGATGATAATGGCTCAGGAGTAGCAGCGCTGTTAGAAATTGCCAGACTCTTACCAAAAGAGGGGTTAAAATGTAACGTAATTATTGCATTCCTTTCGGGAGAAGAACATGGTTTAATAGGCGCAGAGATGCTTTCAAGAAGGGCTGTAGAGGAGAGATGGAACATTGTTGCAGTTTTGAATAATGATATGATTGGAAATTCCACTGCCAGCGAAACAGGTGAGAAAAACAACTCAGTTGTGAGAGTTTTTTCAGACAATAATGAAGATATTCGCCAATTAGCAAGATACATTAAGGAGACAACTGAAAGATATGTAGAAAACCTGTCTGTAAAACTGATTTATAGAAACGACAGATTTGGCAGAGGTGGCGATCACACCCCATTCGTTAAAAAAGGATTTAATGCTGTAAGAGTTTGCGAATACTATGAAAACTACGACAGAACACATAGACCAGCAGAAAAAGGTCCATTGTCTAATCGAGGAGACGTTATTTCTGGAGTAGATTTCGAATATTTGAAAAAGAGCTGTGCTTTAAATCTAGCAACTGTTTATAATCTTGCACTTGCACCACTTCCTCCAAAAAATGTAGTGATGCACACTGCTGGATTGAGTAATTACACCACTATTACCTGGGATAACCCAGACAGCACATCAAATACTAAAATGTACAATATTCTTGTTAGAGATACCGATAAATCGATGTGGGACAAGAAAATCATAGTTAAAGGTAATTCAGTAAAACTACCATACAGTAAAGATAATTTCATCTTTTCATGTCAATCAGTTGATGAAAATGGACATGAAAGCATTCCAGTAGAAGCTGTTGGTAAAAACTAAGTTCTATGCATACAGTCTCATTTATTGGCACGGGCAATGTCGCATATAGGTTATCACTCGCATTTAAACAGCGTGGTATTCTAGTTAAATATATTCATGGCAGAAATCACGAAGAGGGAGCTAAACTTGCCGGAATATTAAATAAATTTGAATATAACCTACTCGGAGAGAAGAATATAACTCAATATAGCAATAATATAACTGATCTTTTTAGCAGTGATATAATATTGTTGACAGTTAGTGATGCTGCAATTCATGAGGTTGAAAATAATCTCATAGCGGCATACAGATCTTTAAACCAGTCACAAGAGAAGGGAGAAGAGAAAAAGCTCATAGTAGCGCATACCTCAGGAGCAAATCCAATTACAATGGATAATATTCACAATCTAACATTTGCAGTATTCTACCCATTGATGACTCTTAGTAAAATCAAGCCAGTTGAGATGAAACTTGTACCATTTCTTCTTGAGACTCATGATAAATCAACAGAAGAGGTATTAATTTCTTTAGTTAATCAACTTGGATCAGAATATAAGATTTGTAATTCTGATGAGAGATTAAAGACTCATGCATCTGCTGTATTTATAAGCAACTTTGTAAATTATCTCACCGGTCTAGCTTTCAAAGCAGGTGCTCCAAACCAGATGTTTCTCATGCCTTTGGCTCTAGAGACTGTTCGTAAAGCCTTTCTTTACGAAGACCCAGAAAAGGTTCAGACAGGTCCTGCGGTCAGAGGAGATGTCTCCACAATTGAGAAGCATCTAAATGTGCTAAAAGATATGCCAGAGCAAAGAGAGGTTTATGAGTTTCTAACAGATAAAATTTTAAAAAAGTACAACAAAACCAAATAACAAAATGTCTAATTACAAAACAAAACTATCTTCAGTAAAAGCCTTTGCATTTGATGTAGACGGAGTTTTTACGGACGGTACTGTACTTTGCACAGAGACCGGTGATCTATTAAGAATGCATAATGCAAAAGATGGATACGCATTAAGAGTAGCAATTCTCAAAGGCTATCCTGTCGCAATTATCACTGGAGGATCATCTGAGAGTATTATTAAGAGATTTGAGCCAATTGGAGTAAAAGACATATTTTTAAAATCACATTATAAAATACCTGATTTTGAATCATTTTGTAAAAAATACGATTTAAAACCCGAAGAGGTTCTATATATGGGAGACGATATTCCAGATTTAGAAATTTTATCAAAATGCGGAGTATCTGCATGTCCAGCTGATGCTGTAACTGAAGTTAAAGAGGCTTGTGACTATATCTCAATTTATGAAGGAGGAAAAGGATGTGTAAGAGATGTAATTGAGCAGACATTAAAGATTCATGGAAATTGGACTACCAATAAAGAGGCGTATTCTGGATAATTAATAACAAAATGCTACTTCATAAATTAAAGCAATATAGAGTAATTTTAGCCTCTGCATCTCCGCGCAGACATGAGCTAATGAAGGGATTGGGAATTGATTTTCGATTCGAAAAGGTGCAAGATGATGATGAGTCATTCGATTCATCAATGGATGTTGAAATTGTTCCCGAATTTCTTGCAAAAAAGAAGTCTTATGGATTGGGCAGAGATCTTTCCAAAGAAGAGCTTTTAATTACTGCAGACACAATGGTTCTATGCGAAGGTGAGATAATGGGAAAACCTCTGAATAGAGAAGATGCAGTAATAATGCTCAAAAAATTATCTGGCAACAAGCACGTTGTACTGACTGGAGTCTGTCTGAGAACATCTGAATTATGCAAAACCTTTACAGCTAAAACTGATGTTTGGTTTAAAGAGTTATCGGATGAGGAGATCAATTACTATATAGACAATTACGCCCCATACGACAAAGCAGGTTCGTATGGAGCGCAAGAGTGGATAGGTTATGTTGCAATAAGCAAAATTGAAGGATCTTATTTTAATGTAATGGGTCTGCCTGTTCACAGACTTTATACAGAACTAGATCTCTTCATATCTGAATAAGCAACCTTCATTTCGTTCATAATCTGACTTATCGTCTCTTTTACAGAGATGATTTTTTCTGCTTTAAATGCCTTTGAACCTGCAAATGCATATCCTTTTTTAAGATTACCTTTAAATGCGTTATATAATGCAATCATTATACAATATGGACTCTTTGTATAGTCACAAGTCCTGATACAATGAAATGGGCATTTTTTTGGTCTCTCTAAACCAGATTTAACTCTTTCGATAAACTTACTATAGATTGCCCTTCCAGGCATCCCTACAGGGCTTTTTATAATTTCAATATCTTTTTCAGAAGCATTTAAATATGCCTCTTTGAATTTATCAGAAGCATCACACTCTGTAGTCGTTACAAACCTAGACCCAAGTTGTACAGCATCAGCCCCCATCTCCAGGATCTTTACCATATCTTTTCCATCCGAAAGGCCTCCACCTGCAATTACCGGAATTCTACAGTTATGCTCTTTTTCAAAGCCTCTGACAAATTCCAGAACCTGTGGAAGTTGCACTTCTAATGAATAATCATGATCGAAAATTTGATTCTCTTTATATCCAAGATGTCCTCCTGCATTTGGTCCTTCTAAAACTAATGCATCTGGAATGTAGTTGTAATTTTTAAACCACTTTTCACAGATAATCATTGCAGCTCTAGCCGACGAAATAATTGGAACCAACTTGGTTTTGCTATCTTTTGTTAAAAAAGATGGCAAATCGGTTGGTAGTCCTGCTCCAGAGAAAATTATGTCGGCACCAGAAGATATCGACGTTTTCACCATGTCAGAAAAATTTGTGAGCGCAACCATAATGTTTACGCCTATCACTCCTTTGGCCTTCTCTTTGGCCTTTTTGATCTCCTCTTTTAGTCCTAAAATAGATGCTTCACAGAAATCTTTTGCTTTATCTCTGTAAATCAATCCTAAACCAGCGCATGAAATGACTCCGACTCCTCCTTCGTTAGCTACAGCCGAGGCTAAACCAGATAACGAAATTCCAACTCCCATTCCACCCTGAACAATAGGTACTTTTAGTTTAAGGTCTCCAATAGAAAATTCTTTCATTTTATTTATTTTATAACCATCAAATGTAACTAAACTGGGATATTTTCCCTCATTTTTCGAAAAAAAACTCACACTCCCTTATATATTATTGTTTATATGAAAGTTATGAGATTAAAAAAATTACACTTGGCAAATTAAATCAATGAAAGTTCATCATTATTGAGTTTAATGATGTCATAATCTATCATAGAACGAATAGTATAAGTGACTTCATCTTTAGAATAGCTCTCCAGATTCAGGATAAGACTCTTTATATCCATTGAGTTTGTTTTGAGAAGTTCAACAATTTTTTCTCGGATCTCTTTAATTCTCAACTCCTGAGATGAGGGATTTCCTGCTCTTTTGCAAACATCACATACGCCACAACGAATATTATTCTCTTCGCCAAAGTAGCTACATAAAAAAGAGGCTCTGCAAATGTCGTCATTGCTGGCATATCGTTGCATCAACCCTACCCTGTTGGAAAATACGCCTCTTCTCTCGGATAGTGCAGCTGCTGATATATACAAATTTTTGTCATCGAGTCTCTCTTCGTTCAATATAATCAATGGCGATCGCATCGCTGGAATGTATGAAACAATCTTCATTCTCGACAACTCCATCAAACTTGTCTTTACTGCTGCTTTGCTGTTTCTCGACATTCTGGCAATATACTCTTCATCTATAACTACATAATGAGAGAATAATCCTGTATACATTCTCAAAATTGTCTTGATAAATGAGTCTAGAGATGTATTTTTTAATTGTACTTTATAGAGCTCATCTCTATTCACAATGAATCTTAAGCGCGAAGGGTTGTCGATCTCTTCTGTAACGTCTAAATAGCCTTCTAGCTGAATGTATTTGAGCGCATAATATGCAGAGAGAGAATGCAGCTTTGCTTTTGTACAAAAATCCATTAAGTCAAACTTGAAAATAGACCCTTTTCCGTCGCCATACGCTATTCCTAGATATGAATGAAGTTTTTGATATACATCTTTCATATACTCTATTTCGGGATAAGTAACCCTTAATATCTGCTCTAATCGTTTAATATCGGTTTTATTCCAGATTATGACTGCATATGCTAACTTCCCATCGCGGCCTCCACGTCCAGCCTCTTGATAATATGCTTCAGGTGAATCAGGAATGTCTAAATGGCAGACAAAGCGAACATCTGGTTTATCAATACCCATTCCAAAAGCATTAGTTGCAACTATAATCCTGCAAGCATTTGTTTTCCAATCATATTGTTTTGAACTCCGAACATCGGCACTTAATCCTGCATGATATGCTTCAGCCTCAACTCCTTGTGCTTTCAAAAATGAAGCTGCCTCCTCTGCCCTTTTTCTCTCGCGAACATAAACAATCCCTGTTCCGTTGATAGCTGTACATATTTTTAGCAGTTGCCCATATTTATCTTCTGTCTGTCTACAAACAAATGAAATATTGTCTCTAAAAAAACTCCCCTTGATTACATTTTTTTCACTAAAGTTCAATTTTGCCATTATGTCGTCGGCAACTTTTGGTGTAGCAGTTGCAGTTAAAGCCATAATAGGTACCTTGCCTATAATCTCTAAAATTTGAGGAATCTCTAAATATGATGGTCTAAAGTCATATCCCCATTGAGATATACAGTGAGCCTCATCAACAACTATCATATTGATTCCCATTTTGTCAATTCTCGCTCGTACAATATCTGATTTTAATCTTTCGGGAGACATATACAGAAATTTATACTCTCCAAAGATTGCATTATTCAGGGTAATATCTATCTCATCTCTAGTCATCCCAGAATAGACAGCCAAGGCTTTTATCCCCTTCTTCTTCAAAGTCTCTGTCTGATCTTTCATCAATGAGATCAGTGGACTCACAACTAGGCACATGCCATCCATGATCAAGGCTGGCACTTGAAAACAGATCGATTTGCCTCCCCCTGTAGGTAGTATTGCAAGAGTATCCCTCCCCTTCAACACAGAATCTATGATCTCCTCCTGCAGCGGACGGAATGAATCGTAGTTCCAGAATTTAGAAAGTATAACTTTCGGACTATCCATTTCGTCTTTTTTTTGTAAAATTAAAATTTTTTTCTTTAATTTTGTAATGAGAAACCCGTTTCACACTTATATTATATAAGTTTTTCATAAACGCTTTTCCATCTCACCCACCATTTGACACTTTACTAACTTAATATTTTAACTATGGCACTTTTAGACCTATCTGTTTATGGCATTCATAATGCCGGAAAAATCATTCATAATCCTACCTACGAAGAGCTCTTCCAAGCGGAGATGTCGGAGAAGAACGAAGGCTTCGAGAAGGGTATTCTAACAAAAACCGGAGCTGTTGCTGTAAAAACAGGGATTTTTACTGGAAGATCTCCTAAAGACAAATATATTGTAAAAGATTCAATAACCGAAAATACAATATGGTGGGATGGTACAATAAATAAACCTGTTTGCCAAGAGACATGGAGTAAGCTTAAAGGGATTGCTCAACAACAGCTATCTGAGAAGGATGTATTATATGTTGTAGATACATTTTGTGGGACTAATGAAAACACAAGGATGAAGGTCCGCTTCATTATGGAAGTTGCATGGCAGGCACACTTTGTTACCAATATGTTTATCAGACCTTCAAAATATGAACTCGAAAATTTTGGTGAACCTGATTTTGTATTCTTGAATGCGTCAAAAGCTACAAATCCAAATTGGAAAGAGCAAAATCTTAACTCTGATGTATTTGTCCTATTCAATTTAACCGAAAAAATGTCTGTTTGCGGAGGTACTTGGTATGGTGGTGAGATGAAAAAAGGCATTTTCTCTATGATGAACTATTACTTACCTCTTAAGGGTATTGCCTCTATGCACTGCTCTGCTAATGTTGGAAAAGATGGTGATGTTGCTGTTTTCTTTGGTTTGTCTGGAACTGGAAAAACAACTCTCTCTGCCGATCCTAAACGCTATCTAATTGGAGACGACGAGCATGGCTGGGACGATCAGGGTGTATTTAATTTTGAAGGAGGATGTTATGCTAAGACAATCAACTTGAGCGAGGAGAACGAACCAGATATTTGGAGAGCAATCAAGAGAGATGCGCTATTAGAAAATGTAACTGTGAATTCTGATGGAAGTGTAGACTATGCTGATTCTTCTGTTACTGAAAATACACGTGTATCATATCCAATTTATCATATAAATAAAATTGTACTTCCATCAAAAGCTGGACATGCAAAAAAGATTATCTATTTATCTGCAGATGCTTATGGCGTTCTTCCTCCTGTATCAATTCTGAACAGAGATCAGGCTCAATACCATTTCTTGTGCGGATACACATCAAAACTTGCTGGTACAGAGAGAGGTATAACCGAACCAGTACCATCATTTTCACCAGCATTTGGAGAGGCCTTCTTAACACTACACCCTACAATGTATGCTCAAACTCTTGCTAAGAAGATGGATGAACATGGAGCAAAAGCTTATTTAGTAAATACTGGATGGAATGGAACTGGAAAACGCATCTCTATTAAAGATACAAGAGCAATTATCGATGCAATTATCGATGGTTCGATTGAAAATGCCGAAATGAGACACATTCCAATTTTAAATCTTGATGTTCCAGTTAAGTTGAATAATGTTTCTGAAGGAATTTTAGATCCAAGAGATACATATAAGGATGTGAATGATTGGAAAAACAAAGCTAATTCACTTGCAGCTAAGTATGTGAAAAATTTCGAACAATACTGTGACAATGACGCTGCTAAGGCATTGATTGCTTGTGGCCCAAAACCAGAATAGTTCACTTTGTTATTATAAATAATTACTCAAAAGGTCGACTGTGTTGCTAATAGTTGGCCTTTTGTTATCTTTGATCTTAATTTTTAAACATAGTCATATGACAAAATTTTTTATAAAGTTTTTAGTATTGGCATCTATTCTTGCAATGCCGTTAGTCTCTATTGCAAAAGCAGACGGTAGCAAAAAAGAGAGAAAATATATTGTAGAGATAACAACAACTGCTGGGACAATAAAAGTCGCGTTAAGCAATCTTACTCCAAAGCACAGGGACAATTTTGTTAAATTGTGTAAAAAGGGGTATTACGACAATGTTCTATTTCATAGAGTTATAAAGGGATTTATGATTCAATCCGGTGATCCTGACAGTAAATCACACGAGCCAGGTAAACTATATGGAGATGGTGGCCCTGATTACACTATAGAAGCAGAATTTACACCAGAATTATATCATAAAAAAGGAGTTTTAGCTGCTGCAAGGGAGGGTGATGATGTTAATCCAGAACGAAGATCATCTGCTTCTCAATTCTATATTGTCACAGGTAAAGTTTATGATGATAAAATGCTTGCAGAAGCTGCTCGAAAGATAGACAAAAGAAATGCAGCTATAAACATCACTTCCTCGTATTTATATACTGTAGAGCAGATGAATGCTTATAAAACTATTGGCGGTGCTGCTCATTTAGACTCTCAATATACCATTTTCGGAGAGGTGATCGAAGGAATTGATATCGCAGATAAAATCTCTTCCGTAGAGACCGATAAAAACGATAGACCAACAAAAGATATTTATATTATTAAAACTAAAGTATCAAAAAAACAACTATAAAAAATGAAAAAACTTCTAGCATTTGCAGCAGCTGCAGCAATCATCTGTAGTTGCGGAAACAACGATGAAATGAAACTAAAAGAGATCATTGCAAAGACAGAAGAGGCTGTAAAGCCTTTGAACAAGGAGGCTGCTTTGGCCTATTGGAATGGAACTATTACCGGCAGTCCGGAGGAGTTTAAAAAGTACGAAGAGGCAAATATGAAGATCACTCAGATCTACTCAGACAAAGCCACATTCGAAGCACTTAAAGAGATCAAAGAGAATGGAAACATTAAGGATTCAATTCTTGGAAGACAATTAACAATTCTTTACAACTCATTTTTAAGTAACCAGGCAGACACCTCTCTTCTTAATGCTATCATTAAAAAGACATCTGCTTTAGAACAAAAGTATGCTGAATTTAGAGCAGCATACAATGGCAAACAAATAAGCGACAATGAGGTTGAGTCGGTATTACAGACTTCTAAAGATAATAAAGAGTTAGAAGCTGTTTGGAAAGCTCATAAAGAGATAGGTCCATTTGTAGCAAATGATGTTATTGAGCTCGTTAAATTAAGAAACAAAGTTGCACAATCCCTTGGATTTGACAACTATCACACAATGAGTCTTGAGTTATCTGGTCAAAATCCACAAGAGATATCTGCTCTATTCGATGAGCTAGATTCTCTTACTAAAGGGACATTTGCCAAACTTAAAAACGATATGGACTCAACTTTTGCTATCAGATACAAAGTTTCTAAAGAGCAGTTGATGCCATGGCATTTCCAAGGAAGATATTTCCAAGAGTCACCTCAGTTATATCCTGTAGATCTTGACAAATATTACAAAGGAAAGAATTTGCAAGATTTAACAAGTCTATTCTATATGGGTATTGGTTTAGATGTAACGAAGATTATGGCAAATAGTGATCTTTATGAAAAACCTAAGAAGAACCAACATGCTTATTGTACTGATATAGATGGAGAGGGCGACGTTAGAGTACTGTGCAACATTAGAGATAATGAATCGTGGATGGGTACTATGTTACATGAGTTTGGTCATGCAGTCTATTCTCAAGGACACGACATTCCAGAAAATCCATATTTTTTAAGAAATTCAGCTCACACATTTACAACTGAAGCAGTTGCCATGATCTTTGGCAGACTCTCCAGAAATCCAGAATGGATGAGACAAAATCTTGGAATTAGTGAAGAGGAGAAGAGTAAAATTGCAGAGGATTGTTATAAATCGCTGAAGTTACAACAGATGGTATTTAGTCGTTGGGTGCAGGTTGTTTATAGATTTGAAAAAGAGATGTATGCAAATCCTGATCAAGATCTGAATCAACTTTGGTGGACTTTAGTTGAAAAATATCAGATGTTGAAAAAACCAGAGGGAAGAAACTCTCCTGATTGGGCAACAAAAATTCACATTGCATTATATCCTTGCTACTATCATAACTACCAGTTAGGTGAACTTCTTGCATCTCAAATGCACTACTACATTGTAGATAAGATTGTTAAATCTGGAGATTACAAAAATGAGTGCTATGTTGGCAATATTGAAATTGGTAAATGGATGTCTGAAAAGATATTTGCTCCAGGAATGAAATATGAATGGAATGACATGATTGAGAGGGCAACTGGTGAAAAACTAACTGCTAAATATTTTGCAAAACAGTTTGTTGACTAAATTCAAACAATTTATTATAAAAAGAGGGTGACTAAAAAGAGATTTTTAGTTACCCTTTCTCTTTTTCATCTTTTTTAATCTACTTTATTCTCATTCTTACTTACTTACTTACTTACTTACTTTCTTACTTTCTTACTTTCTTACTTACTTTATTACTCTCCTCTCTCTCTTCCTGAATTTCCAGCCTTTATTGCTAACTAAAAGAATATCTAGATGTTTTGCATTTTCCGTCAGACTATGGGTAGTCTGCATGTATTTGCAAAACGCTCAGATAATCTGCAATATAGCTAGGATAAGATTTTAGGCAAAAAATTGTAATGACTTGTTCAGAAGATACATATATCTTATTCGGTTTAATTAAGACATAATTTCTTGATTCTAATGGTGCTTCGCAAGTTATGTGCTCAGCTTTGCTTCGCGGGAAATGGTGCTTCGCAAGTTATCAGCTCAGCTGCGCCTCGCCCTGTCCGGAACATAACATGTAACAAGTAATTGAGGCAACTTAGTTTTAAGTTCAGTTTTCAAATAGAGGCTAAGTATCACATAAACAATGCGTTTTGCGATTTCCTGCAGATCCCCCCTATCTGCCAGAATAATTCTTATATGTCTGAAATAGAGTGATTTAGCCTTAATTAAAGATTTCAAAATATTGAACTCAAAAGGCTATAACGCTTATTAATAGATAGTTATACTTTATTCTGGCAGATTGGGGGGATCTGCAGGAAATTGCATAACACTCTTTATGTCATGCATTTAGCCATTATAGGCTTATCTGTTTTATATTATCTTTTCAAATAAATTCATAGTTTTTTTTCAATGCACAATCTCAATTATCTTATAGTTCTTATTCACAATTCTAATGCATAATTCTCATTCACAATTCTCATACACAATTCTAATGCATAATTCTCATTCATAATTCTTATGCAAAATTCTTATGCAAAATTCTTATGCAAAATTCTTATGCAAAATTCTTATTCACATCTATTATTCATAATACTATTTTTAACACGCATGACTTTTGTCCTATAAATCTTATTCACAATACTCATTTTTTATAATCATTGACTATTGTCTTATAATTTATTGAGTTGGTATTCGTAGCGCTATTTAGGGGTGTCCTCAATTTGCATAAAATAGTATAAGCATCGGCTTATTTTTACACTAAATAGGATTTCTGTAACTCAATTTGCATAAATATAGGAGTGGCTTTGGTTTATTTTTGCTCCAAAACGGTTTCTATATATCAATTTGCAAAAATATAAGAGAGACATGCTTCGTTAGATGTGGGCTCCAAAAGGTGTTGTCTAACTTTTGTGGTTCATTTCACTCTTTTTAGTCACCCTGTTTTTTATTGAAGGTTGAAGCACAGAAAGGATTCTTTCCGTGGTAAACAAATTAATTCAACATCTGTCCCAAGAGCGACTCCCAAGTTACTTAATGAAGTACTGCTCTCTTTAAAAGCTAATTCAGGAGTGTTATTGTTTGAGCTAAGATGACAAAGTAAAAGTTGCTTCAGTTTATCATTATATATATCCTTTAATGCTGCGGCAGTTTGACTGTTACTTAAATGCCCATGACCATTTTTAATCCTGTCAATTAATACTTGAGGATATGGCCCGTTTTTTAGCATCTGATCATCGTAATTTGACTCTAGAACTAGTCTTGTTGCCTTTCTTGCATACTCAACCATTTTTTCGGTAACTCTTCCGGCATCTGTAACTAGTACTAATGTCTCATCTCCAGCTTCAATCATATAACCCAAATTCTCACTGCCATCGTGCGGAACCTCAAATGCAGTTACACCTATTCCACAAATATCATATCTCTTCTCCTTTTCCATAATTTTTCTTGAAGCTGCCATTTTACCAGCTGTACAAGGATGGAATGCGAGAGAATTATGAATTTTTTCACTTGTATATACAGGCATTTTAAATCTCTCTGTAAGAGAGCCTAAATGTCTTATATGATCAATATGATCATGAGTTATAAGTATAAAGTCAATGTCTTCAATAGCTATCCCAAATTCAGTTAACCTCTTTTTGATAGTTCTGCCGCCTATGCCAGCGTCAATTAATAAAGATTTACCATGAAATTCAAAATAGTAGCAATTCCCATCACTTCCACTTGCCAAACTTATAAACCTTGTTGTCTTTGAATGAACTACTGACATTGTTCGATCTCCTTTATCTTCAAATCAATCTCCTTTTCAAATTCACTTTGTTGATCAATCATCAACGTATAGATTCCTAATTGGCTTGCCGCTTCCAAATTTGCATGTGAATCATCAATAAATAAGACACTTTGCGGTGATCCAAGTTCCGATAACATCATTTTAAAGATAGTCGCATCTGGTTTAGCTGACTTCATTTGGTACGAAAGATATAATTTATCGAAACAATCTTGCATTGAATATCCTAAGTCTTCAAAATAACCCTCAACAATCTTAAATGCAATCGGATTGGTATTGCTTAACATGTATATTTTATAGTTGCTTTTAAGCCTCTTAATATAGTCTAGCCTCTCTTTGGGTATCTCTATTAAAAAAGCCTTCATTGCACTATCAATCATTTCGTCTGTTACAGGTCGATTAATATGTTTACGGCATCTATCTCTAAATTCTGCTGAATCAAACTTCCCCTTTTCGAAATCAAGAAAAAAACCATCTTGGACATATTCGTTCAATATCTCTCCAAATGTCTCAAATCCAATGTTGGTAAATGCCTCAACACATGCGTTCCTGTCTAGCTTCAACAAGACTCCCCCTAAATCAAATACTATATTTTTAATCTTCATTTCAATTTATTTATCCCCTTTTCTGTAATAATAGCAGTAATCAGCGAAGATGGAGTAACGTCAAATGCTGGGTTATATATCTTCACTTCGCCTTTATATTTCATTGGTTTTTCATACCACATATGTGTAACCTCATCGGCTTCTCTTTGTTCAATTTGTATATCTTTCCCAGATGCTGTAAGAGGGTCATATGTAGTGCTTGGGCCTAAAACATAAAATGGAATTCCATAATGTTTTGCAATAATGGCAACTCCTAATGTTCCAATTTTATTAGCTACATCTCCATTGGCTGCAATTCTGTCGCAGCCAACCAACACAGCGTCTATCTTGCCAGAACTCATCAATGAAGCAGCCATATTATCACACTGTAATGTTGTATCAACTCCAAAACAGGAAAGTTCATAGGCTGTCAGCCTTGCCCCTTGCAGTAGTGGTCTGGTTTCGTCTGCATATACTTTAAAATTATACCCTCTCTCTTGCCCTAAATAGATTGGCCCTAGTGCAGTACCATATCTTGAAACGGCTAGATGGCCGGCATTACAATGGGTTAAAATTGACATCCCTGGCTTTAATAGAGAGAGTCCATTTTCTGCTATTGCCAAGCACATCTTTATATCCTCCTCTTTGATACTATCAGCAACCTCCATCATGTCATCAACAATCTCCTCGGTGCTCGATCTAAAGTTTATTGAAAGGTTGAAAGTATCACGTATTCTATCAAGTGCTGTTTTTAAATTCACTGCTGTGGGTCTAGATTCCAATAGTCTTTTATAGTAATCTTCAAATACACTTGACAGCTCTTTTTTACCAACAGGGTACCTTTCTAAAATTGATACACAAATTCCATACGCAGCAGCGATGCCTATCGCTGGAGCTCCTCTAACTTTAAGTCTAACAATAGCATCTATAATTTCATCTATATCAGACAAATAAACAAAACTCTCTTGCCATGGCAAAAGAGTCTGATCTAGTATTTTAAGTTTTTTTCTATCTTTTGATAGTTCTACAGAGTCAAAATTAAACATATCATTTAGATCCGTTTAGCATTTTATCTTTTACCTTCATTAGCTCTGCATACTCTTCGGAGGTAAAATGTCTAGGTTTACTGTTTCGTGCCTCAATTAAATGACTTATTCGACAGTGTGATTCAATTACCTCAGTTCTCCAATACGCCTCTTCGGGAGTTTTTCCCCAAGTTATAAGACCATGATTTTGAAGAATTAAACTATGTCTGTCTTGTGCATTATATTCAATTGCCTCAGCTAACTCTTTTGATCCTGGAATATAAAACGGTAACATTACAATTTCATCCATCCATAATGCCGCTTCTGGGCTTAAACATGGATAAGGTAACCTTTCAGTAAATGCATATGAGCATGTATAAGGAGGGTGACAATGAATGACCATATTTGCGGTTGGATCTGCTTTGTATACCGCCAAATGAGTTGTAATCTCGCTCGAAGGTTTTTGAATACCTGAAATTTGCTCTCCGTTCAAATTTACCAGACAGATATCCTTTTCTTTCAGTCTGCTTTTGGAAAATAGAGTCGGAGTGCATAATACTGTATTAGACGAAACTCTCATGGATACATTTCCACCGTTTCCGTCAACAAATGACTTATGCCACAAAATTGCAGCATATTCACATACTATCCTGGCTTTATCGGAGAATATCTCCGGTAATGGTCCCATAATACTATAGTTTTGATATCATTTCGGTAATCAATAGGGTCATTCTGTCGGCTGCTTTGTTTGCTGCAATAATTACATCATTTCCATCGTTTACAAAATCATCTGCAAAATTATGAGCTTCGTTTGTAATCACAGAGATTCCAAAGACAGGAATATCAGAGTGACGAGCAACAATAACCTCTGGAACAGTAGACATACCAACAGCGTCAGCACCAATACCTCTGAAGAACGAATATTCAGCAGGAGTCTCATATGTAGGACCTGTTCCTGCAAGATAGACACCTTTCTTCAAAGGGATCTGTTTCTCAGCAGCAATTTTTTCAAAAAGAGCAATAAGTTTCAGATCGTATGGTCTGGTCATATCTGGGAATCTTGGTCCAAACTCTTCTAGGTTTTTCCCGATAAGAGGATTAGGCATTAAATTAATATGGTCTCTAATCACCATCAAATCACCTACTTTATAGTCAAAATTTACTCCACCCGCAGCATTAGATACAAAAAGGTACTTTATTCCCAATACCTTCATAACTCTTACTGGCATAGTAACTTGTTCCATTCCATAGCCTTCGTAGTAGTGAAAACGACCTTGCATTGCAACAACATCTTTTCCACCTAATTTCCCAAAAATTAGATTTCCCTTATGCCCAATTGCAGTAGATTGAGCGAAGTTAGGAATTTCACTGTATGGAATAACAATTCTCTCCTCTATTTTTTCCGCTAGTTCTCCAAGTCCACTTCCAAGAATAATTCCTGCAAATGGAGTCTTGCCTCCAATCCTCGATTTAATATAATCTGACGCCTCATGAATTCTTTTTATGATTTCCATAATCTCAATAGTTTATAGTAGTTTTTTATATAATCTGTTTACGTTTTCTAAGATATCATTTTCTTGTGCACATATTCTGTTCTCCATTAAAATCTGTCCATTGCAGATTAATGTGTCTATACAGTCGCCATGTGCAGAGTATACTAGGTTTGCAAGAAAGTCAATATTTGGAGTAAATGCAACTGTATTTAGTTTAATCAAGGATAAATCCGCATAATACCCCTCTTGAAGCTTTCCTGTTTTCAATCCTAAAGCTTTTCCTCCATTTTCGGTTGCAAGAGTGAACAGTTCATCGAGAGGCATCGCTGTAGGGTCTTTCCTCCAAGCCTTTTGCATAAGAGCTGTTGTCTTCATTACCTCAATCATATCGAGATTATTGGATGAGGCGCACCCGTCAGTACCTAAAGTGACAGTAACACCAGCATCTCTCATCTCATTGTATCTAAACATATAGCCCGAAGCTAATTTTAGATTTGAATTAATATTGTGTACAGCTTTAACGTTGTTGTCTGCCAAAATTCTAATATCATCATCATCGAGCCATAAACAATGTGCAGCGATGACTTCTGGACCTAAAACACCTAGTTTTTGAAGATATTTTGTTGGACTAACACCATGTAGTTTAACGCTATCAGCGTTTTCAACCTCTGTCTCAGACAGATGAATATGGAGAAATAGTCCGTTTTTTCGAGCAAAATCTGATGACCATCTGATCATCTTCTCCGAGACACTATAAGGAGCGTGCACTCCAATGGCAAATTTATTCATCTCTCCCCACTTTGCTGACTCTTCCAGTGCCCTTTCGCAACCTTTTTTTATTTCATCATGTCTGCTTTCATCCATTAAATCCAAGACAACATAAGGTTGGATCGATCTGAGACCCATCTCAGATACAGCTTCAACCGCCGCAGATAAATTCCAATATTGATCATTAAAGCAGACAGTTCCACTTTTTATCATCTCTAGACAAGCTAGCTTAGTTCCCCAATAAACCAACTCATCATCAAGTCTTTTCTCTACTGGCCAAATCTTGTTGTAAATCCAATCCATCAAAGACATATCCTCCCCTATTCCTCTCATTAAAGTCATTGCTGCATGTGTATGCATGTTGACAAAACCTGGGATTGCTGCCATTTTTTGACCATCAATAATTCTCGAAGCAACAAAGTTTATGTCTTTAGAAATCTTTGAAATTTTATCTCCTTCGATTAGAATATCTTGTATACAATTGTTTACCAGTATATTTTTTATAAGAATACTATTCATCAAAACAAAACATTTTTTTTAATGTCATACAATTATAACATAATTCGGTGTAATAATCAAATCTTAATTATGACTATCTTTGCTGCAAAAATATGATAATTCTTTGGCTTGACATAAATTCTTCCTATTCTCACTCATCGTTGGCACTTCCTTCGCTTCATTCTCAATTGAGCAAAGAGCAGAAAGAGAAGCATGAATGGAGGGTTGTTCAAGGCACAACAAACAACGATCGAAATCAGATTATATCTCTGATAATTAAGGAAAAACCTGACGTTATCTTATCTACTCTCTGGTTATTCAACCATAAATTTGTTACAGAGGTGCTTACTGTGTATTCCTGCATATGTAAGAAGAGTAAAATTTTTCTGGGTGGGCCAGAATTCTTAGGAAACAATAACCAATTTTTAGAACAAAATCCCAATATAACTGCGGTCTTTAGAGGAGAAGGTGAAGAGATCTTTCCAAATTTTATTGACTCATTAGAAGATGATAGTTGGAGAGATATCCGAGGTTTTTGTCACACAGACTCATCGGGTTATCACGATAATGGAGAGTGTATTACAGAAGATTTTTGTTCGTTAAAATTCCCCGAAGAGTCTGAGTTTTTCAGTTTCGACAAGCCGTTCGTCCAACTTGAAACCTCCAGAGGATGCTTTAATACTTGCGCATTTTGCGTAAGCGGAAAAAAACAAAAAGTTATCGATTTAGATACTGAGACAATTGAAAAAAGGCTCCATGTATTTGCTAAAAATAAAATAAAAGAGATTCGTATTCTCGACAGAACTTTTAATGCAAATGACAAACGAGCTGCTGAACTTTTACATCTCTTTTCAAAATTTCAAGGAGTCTTTAATTTTCATTTAGAGGTGCATCCTGCACTAATTGGTCCTCAAACCAAATCAGCAATCGAAAGTCTGCCCGAAGGGTTACTACATGTCGAGGCAGGAATTCAAAGTCTAAGAGACCACGTGTTACAAAAGTGTCAAAGAAAAGGGGATTCGTCAAGATCTACTGAAGGTCTCAAATACCTAAAATCGATAAATAAATTCGAAATCCATGCAGACTTAATTGCAGGTCTTCCCGACTACAGCTATAAAGATCTCTATGACGATCTTATCTCTCTAATGAAGATTGAATGTGATGAAATTCAACTCGAACTATTAAAATTACTTCCAGGAACACAATTAAGGAATTCAGCCAATGAAATCGGAATTAAATACTCTCCTCTTCCTCCTTATGAGGTCTTGGAGACGACATCAATTTCATTTTCAGAACTATCCGATAGTATGATCTTGTCAGAAATTACAGATGTCTTTTACAACGACTCCTTATGGCGATATCTAATTACATCAATGCTGAAAATCAACCATCTCTCTATAGAAGAGCTTAAGGAATTTCTTAAGAGTTCTTCATATAAACTTAAAGGCAACTCATTGGAATACAAATGTTCTGTATTAGATAAATTTATCAAAGAGCACTACCCTGCATTAATGCCATTAGTTACAGAATTGTGGCTAATAAACGGACTGTCTACAAATAAAGGGGCAGGTTTAAGAGCACATAGATGGAAACAAATTGAAGGAGCTATTGAAAATCCAATTTATGATCCTCAAAAAAGAGAATCTCACTACTATCATATTGATTTTGGTGGACAAAACCGGACATGGCTAGAGTATAATAAGTCAGAAAACCAATATCGCCCCGTAAGAATTTTATCACATAATGCTATAAAATTAAAATAATAAATCACACTTTTACTTACTTATTATTATATTCGCACTCAAATTTCTTAAAATATGATAACAAAAGAGCTAATTTCACCTAAAAGCATTGTAATTGTCGGAGGATCAGAAGAATGCCACAAACCAGGAGGTAATGTACTTAAAAATCTAAAAGAGACCGGATTCAAGGGATCTTTGTATGTGGTAAACCCAAAAGCAGACCAAGTCCAGGGTATTAAAAGCTTCCGATCTGTTGAAGATCTGCCTCAAGTAGATATGGCAATACTTGCAATACCGGCCTCTTTATGTCCTTCTGCTGTAGATGTGTTGTGCAACAAGAAATCGTGTAAAGCAGTTATCATATTTTCTGCAGGATTTCATGAAGACAGCAAAGAGGGAGCTGAATTAGAAGATCAGATTGTTAAAATTGTCAATAAAGCAGGTGCATCATTAATTGGTCCTAATTGTATTGGAGTTATGACTCCAAACTACGCTGGAGTCTTTACCAAGCCTATTCCAGAGCTAAAAGAGGGAGCGGTTGACATCATTTCTGGCTCAGGAGCTACTGTCGTCTTTATTATTGAGACAGCAATGCAGCTTGGTCTTAAGTTTTCTAATGTGTTCTCTGTTGGCAACAGTGCTCAGATTGGTGTTGAAGATTTATTGAAATATCTTGATGAAACATACGAACATGGTAAGAGCGCTCCGGTTAAGTTACTTTATATCGAGAGTATCTCCAAACCAGATATGCTCCTAAAACATGCCTCTTCATTAATCAAAAAGGGTGCAAAGATTGCTGCCATAAAATCGGGATATAGCGAAGCTGGAAGTCGCGCAGCATCATCACATACTGGAGCAATGGCAAGCCCAGACAAAGCTGTAACTGCTCTATTCAGAAAGGCTGGTATAATTAGATGCTATAGTAGAAATGAACTTGCAACAGTAGCCTCTGTATTGATGTATAATCAACCAAAAGGTAATAAAGTTGCAGTAATTACACATGCAGGTGGACCAGCGGTTATGCTAACAGATGTTTTATCTAGCAATGGTGTAAATATTCCTCATATAGAAGGAGAAAAAGCTAACGAATTGTTATCAAAATTGTTCCCAGGTTCTTCTGTAGCAAATCCTATCGACTTCCTTGCAACAGGTACAGCAAGCCAGCTTGAGAGTATTATTAATGCTTGTGAAAACGACTTTGATGTTGATTCAATGGCTGTCATTTTCGGATCACCTGGTTTAACTACAGTATATGATGTTTACGATAAGCTTTTAGAAAAGATCAAAACATGCAAGAAGCCTATTTATCCTGTTTTACCATCTGTGATGAATGTTAAAGATGAGATAAGCCAGTTTCAATCAAAGGGAGGAATCTCTTTTCCAGATGAGGTTTTATTCGGAAATGCCCTCTCAAAAGTAATAAATTGTAAGGGTGTAGTAGAGGATACACCACTTCCTCCTGTTGACCATAAAATGATCAGAAAGATTATCGACTCTTCCGAAAATGGATACTTAACTCCTGAGAAAGTTCAGGCTTTAATGGATGCAGCCGGTATAAACAGAGCCAAAGAGATTGTTGTGACAGAAGTTGCTTCTCTAAAAAAAGGTGCGAAAGAGATTGGTTTCCCAATTGTTATGAAAGTAGTTGGACCTGTACACAAATCCGATGTAGGAGGTGTAGCACTTAATATTACAGACGAAGAGTCTTTAATAATGGAGTTCAACAGAATGATTAAGATTCCAGACACCAAAGCTGTCCTTATCCAACCGATGCTATCTGGAACACAAATCTTCATTGGAGCTAAGCGAGAAGAGAAATTTGGGCACTTAGTCCTTTGTGGTCTTGGCGGCATATTCGTTGAAGCTCTACATGATATAAGTTGCGGATTGTCTCCTGTAACTAAAACTGAAGCTTCTGAAATGATTCAATCTCTCCGAGGATACAAACTCATTCAAGGGACACGTGGACAAGAGGGAGTTAATGAAGTTCTATTCAACGAAGCAATAAGAAGAGTATCTGCTCTATGTACAGCTGCACCTGAAATTTTTGAGATGGATCTTAACCCACTGCTTGGAAATAGCAAGCAGGTAATAGCAGTTGATGCTCGAATAAGAATTGAAAAATAGCTAATGAGATGTTTCTTAAAAAAATCACAAACAAATTTAACAATCAAACATCTACAGTTCAGGCATTTATAATCCTAATTATAATTTTAGTAATCGGGATTGCATTAAGGTGGAACTACATAATAGATAACATAATAAAAGGTTTTGATTACTTTTCTCAATGAAAAATTAACATTTTATAACAAATTATTTCATTTTTGGATATTTTAATATATTTTTGTAAAAATTTATAAACTTAAAATAATATAATATGGCATTAAAAGGAGCTATAGTAGTTGACACAGAAAGATGCAAGGGATGCGGTGTGTGCCTTGTTAATTGTCCTACTAAAACTATTGCTTTGGCGAAAGAGGTTAACAGCAAGGGTTACAACTTTGCCTACATGGCCGCACCGGAAAATTGCACCGGTTGTACCAATTGTGCGGTCGTTTGTCCCGACACGGTAATAACTGTCTACAGAGTAAAAGTTTAATTGAAATAACTGAAATTAAGATATGGCAGAAAAGATTTTATTAAAAGGTAACGAAGCCATCGCGCTAGGTGCTATTCACTGTGGTTGCGACGGATATTTCGGCTACCCTATCACTCCACAGTCAGAGATTATGGAGACTCTTATGGAAGAGAAACCATGGGAAACTACCGGAATGGTAGTTCTACAGGCAGAGAGTGAAACCTCATCTATCAATATGGTTTATGGTGGTGCCTCTTGCGGTAAAAAGGTTATGACTTCATCAAGCAGCCCTGGACTTAGCTTAATGTGCGAAGGTCTTAGCTACCTTGCAGGTGCCGAGTTGCCTTGTCTTGTCGTTAACGTAGTCAGAGGTGGTCCTGGTCTTGGTACAATCCAACCTGGTCAAGGTGACTATTTCCAAGCTTGTAAAGGTGGTGGACATGGTGACTACAAAATGATTGTTCTTGCACCATCTTCTGCTCAAGAAATGTACGATTTCGTAGGTCTAGGTTTTGATCTAGCTTTCAAATACAGAATTCCTTCAATGATTCTTGCCGATGGCGTTGTTGGTCAAATGATGGAAAAGGTAGAACTTAAGCCTCAACAACCTAGATGGACAAACGAAGAGATCGTTAAGATGAGTTCTGATTGGGCTACAACTGGTAAGACTCCAAATAGAAAACAAAATGTTGTAACTTCTCTTGCTCTAGATGCTGTTGTTCACGAAGAGCTTAACCACAAACTACAACAAAAGTATGTTCAAATGGAAGAGGAAGATGTTCGTTTTGAAACTCTTCATTGCGAAGATGCTGAACATGTAATCGTAGCATATGGCTGTATGGCTCGTATTTGCGAAAGCGCTGTTGAGCAAGCAAGAAAAGAGGGTATCAAACTTGGCCTTCTTCGTCCAATAACACTCTCTCCTTTTCCTAGAAAAGAGATCGACAGACTTGTTCCACAACTTAAATCAATGATGTCAGTTGAGCTAAGTGCAGGTCAAATGATTGAAGATGTTAAACTAGTTGTAAACGGACGTATTCCTGTTAATTTCTTTGGTCGTCTAGGCGGTATCGTTCCGTCTCCTGAAGAGGTTCTGGAAGCATTCAAGAAATCAATCTAACTAAAAGCAGGAATCACAATGGATATAAAAGATATTATCAAACCAGAAAACAGAGTTTATGCTAAAACTCCTGTTCTCACCAGCAATGTGATGCACTACTGCCCTGGTTGCTCACACGGAACAGTTCATAAACTGATTGCCGAAATCGTTGACGAAATGGGCATTCAAGAACAAACAATCGGAATATCACCTGTAGGATGTGCAGTATTTGCATACAACTATGTTGATATTGACTGGCAACAAGCTGCTCATGGTAGAGCTCCTGCACTAGCAACAGCAACAAAAAGACTTCATCCAGAAAAGTATGTTTTCACATATCAAGGCGATGGTGACTTAGCTTCTATCGGAACTGCAGAAATCATGCATGCATGTAACAGAGGTGAAAACATTGTTGTAATCTTTATCAATAATGCAATCTATGGTATGACCGGAGGACAAATGGCTCCTACTACTCTTGAAGGAATGGTTACTGCAACTACTCCTTACGGAAGAAGAGCTGATCTAAATGGTTACCCTATGAAAATTACTGAACTTATCGCTCAGCTTGAAGGTACTTGTTTTGTTACTCGTCAATCTGTTCAAAATCCTGGTTCTGTAAGAAAGGCGAAAAAAGCTATTAAAAAGGCTTTTGAAAACTCAATGATGAACAAAGGAACCTCTTTTGTTGAAATCGTAAGCGCATGTAACTCTGGCTGGAAACTTAGCCCTGTTAAAGCGAACGAATGGATGGAGCAAAATATGTTTCCTTTCTATCAACTTGGAGATATTAAAGACAGATAAAAAAGTAAATCAATATGAAAGAAGAATTAATTATAGCAGGTTTCGGAGGTCAAGGTGTGCTCTCAATGGGTAAGATCCTTGCTTACTCAGGAATCATGCAGGATCAAGAAGTTACCTGGATGCCTTCATACGGACCAGAGATGAGAGGTGGTACTGCTAACGTATCTGTAATTATCAGTGATAAGAAGATCAGTTCACCAATCTTAAGCAGATTTGATTCTGCAATCATTCTTAACCAGCAGTCACTTGATAAATTTGAAAGTCAAGTTAAGCCAGGCGGTCTTCTGATTTATGATCCAAATGGAATCTCTAGACATCCAGTTAGAAAAGATATTACGGTTTGTTCTATTTCGGCCGTAGATGAAAGTGCTGCGCTTGGTAATTCAAAGGCTTACAACATGGTAGTACTTGGAGCTTACTTGAAAAAGAAGCCTATTGTTAGCCTTGAAAATGTAATCAAAGGGTTAAAGAAATCTATTCCCGAAAGACACCACGGTCTTATTCCTATGAATGAGAAAGCCATACAAGTTGGTATGGAAAAGGTGGTTGACATTAACACTCTTTAAATTATTTTTTCAATATCTATAAGCTCCCGCTTTTTAAAAGTGGGAGCTTTTGTTGTATAATCAATTATTAATTTATTATCTTTGCGAAACCAGAATTGGGTTATGAGTGAAAATTATCAAATAGTAATAAACGGGCTTAAGCAGAAGATAGAGGTTATTATCTCTAGATACGAGCAAGTTATTGCCGAAAATGAAAAATTAAGGACAGAACTCGATAACTGTAAGTACGAACTTGAAACCAAAATAAGTAAAGAAAAGGAACTAGAAAAGAAAGTAAACAATCTACAGCTGGTTGAGGCATTTAAATCCTCTTCGGCAGATGTTAAGGAGGCAAAACAGAAGATTGCCAGACTTGTAAAAGAGATAGACAAGTGTATTGCTTTATTAAATGATTAGCTGCAGCATGGAACAACAATCAATTCATATTACTATAGCAGAGAGAGTTTACCCTCTTAGAATAGCTGCTCAAGATGAGGAGAAGATAAGAGCCGCTGCAAAGCTGATCAACGAAAAAGTTGATTTATACAGAAAAAAATATTCGAACAGGGACATCCAGGATGCATTATCGATGGCTCTTTTACAGTTTGTTATTCGATTGCTTGAGGCTGAAAAAAGGGAAGAATCTTCTCAGATCATTGCAGATCTAAAGTCTCTCGACCATCTTCTCGAAGAGTATATAGAGAACAATATTGCCTGAAGCGCTGTTATTAAATATAGCCGTCGGTCAAAAGCTCTTTGCCAAAATCAACATTTTAAACATGCCGAGTGACCGACCTTCAAAAACAGGCCTTTTTACCCTTAGGGGGATTCCGTTTACGGGACGTTGGACGTTTGCGAAACTAAATCGGAGCTCAAATCTTATTATTTAAGATTTTTGTTAAACAGCTGATCGACGGCTTTTTTTAGAACAAAAAAACAACATATATATACCTAAAGACAGATGGAAATAGTTTTATCAATCCTGCTCCCGGCCATATTAAGTTTCGGAATAGCATATTATATCACCACAAACATTGTACTAAAGAAAAAGCGAGAAGAGATAATCAAATGCGCTGAACAAGATGGAGAAAATATCAAGAAGGAGAAGATTTTCCAAGCCAAAGAGAAATTTTTACAATTAAAGTCAGAACACGAACAACAAATATTAGAGAAAAACAATGTAGTTATTCAGGCTGAAAACAGAATTAAGCAAAAAGAACTTATTGTTAATCAACAAAATTCAGAATTACAAAAGAAACAAAAAGAGGTTGACTCTATCCGTGAAAATCTTAAAAATCAATTAGAATTGCTAGACAAAAAGGGCGAAGAGTACGAAAAACTCAAGCACGAAGCAATTCAAAAAATAGAAAATATCGCAGGAATGTCTGCTGTAGAGGCTAAAAATCAATTGATTGAAACGATGAAGGCCGAAGCCAAAACTCAAGCGATGTCATACATCAGTGAGGTAATGGATGAAGCAAGACTAACTGCAAGTAAAGAGGCTAAAAGAATAGTTATCAATACTATCCAGAGAATTGCTCCTGAAACAGCAATTGAAAATGCAGTTACTGTATTTAATATCGAGAGTGACGAAATCAAAGGAAGAATTATCGGTCGTGAAGGTCGTAACATCAGAGCACTGGAGGCAGCTACAGGAGTCGAGATAGTTGTAGACGATACACCTGAGGCAATTCTTCTTTCTGCTTTTGACCCTGTAAGAAGGGAGGTTGCAAGACTTGCACTTCATCAGTTAGTAACTGACGGTCGTATTCACCCAGCGCGTATCGAAGAGGTTGTTGCTAAAGTTCAAAAACAGCTCGAAGACGAGATAATGGAAACTGGTAAGAGAACTTGTATCGACTTAGGAATCCATGGTCTTCATGCAGAGTTAATCCGTTTAATCGGTAGAATGAAATATCGTTCTTCATATGGTCAGAACCTGCTTCAACACTCAAGAGAGGTTGCCAATATCTGTGCAACAATGGCTTCTGAATTAGGTTTGAATCCAAAAACAGCTAAAAGAGCTGGTCTGCTCCATGATATTGGAAAAGTTTCTGACGAGGATCCAGAATTGCCACATGCAATTCTTGGTATGAAACTAGCCGAGAAATATAAAGAGAAACCAGAAATTTGTAATGCAATTGGTGCTCACCACGAAGAGGTAGAGATGACATCTTTAATATCTCCATTGGTTCTTGTTAGTGACGCGATATCTGGTGCAAGACCTGGTGCAAGAAGAGAGGTTATAGAGTCATATATCAAACGTCTTAAAGAGATGGAAGATCTTGCTCAATCTTATCCTGGAGTTACAAAAACATATGCAATCCAAGCTGGTAGAGAGCTTAGAGTAATTGTGGGCAGTGAACAGGTTTCGGATCAAGATTCTGAGAAGCTTTCTTTAGACATAGCTAAAAAGATTCAGGATGAAATGGTTTACCCTGGTCAAGTTAAAATTACTGTAATTAGAGAGACTAGGTCTGTTAGCTTTGCTAAATAAGGAAGACCAAATCTATAATGAAAGTTATATATTTTAAATTGTACAACAGTTTCATCTAGAAACATTAAAATAAAACAAGCCCAAAAAGTAGAAGTAACTCACTTTTCGGGCTTGTTTTTTTAAGGCATTTTTCATTCAATATGAAAAATAATATCTAAACCTATTAGACATATATTTATTTATAGATCTGATTTTCTTGCTCAGCTACTCGTATAAATGTTGTTCTTTTAGAAAGTTCCTTTAACTGAGATGCTCCAACATATGTGCAAGTGCTCCTTATACCACCTAATATGTCGAGAACTGTATCATCTACTTTGCCTTTGTATGTAACATGAACTGTCTTTCCCTCACTTGCTCTGTATTCAGCAACTCCTCCAGAGTGTTTTTTCATTGCTGTAGCACTGCTCATCCCATAGAACATCTTATACTTTTCACCATTCTTCTCAACTATCTCTCCCCCACTCTCATCATGTCCAGCCAACATTCCTCCAAGCATTACAAAGTCTGCACCTGCACCAAACGCTTTGGCAACATCTCCTGGAGTTGTACATCCACCGTCACTTACTATTAATCCACCTAATCCATGGGCTGCATCTGCACACTCAATAATTGCAGAGAGTTGAGGATATCCAACACCAGTCTTTACACGTGTTGTACATACAGATCCTGGGCCTATTCCTACTTTTATAATGTCTGCACCAGCTAATAATAACTCTTCAACCATTTCGCCTGTAACTACGTTTCCTGCGATGATTATTTTATCATTGAACTTTTTTCTTGTCCTTTTTACAAATTCAACAAAGTGTTCAGAATAGCCATTTGCAACGTCGATACAAATGAATTTTAGTTTTGAGTTCAACTCAAAAATCTGAGAGATTTTTTCGAAATCTGTGTTTCCTGTTCCTGTACTTACTGCGATATGATTTTCAATTCCTTCAGGTGCTTTATTTAAAAAGTCTCGCCACTCTTCAACTGAATAGTGCTTATGAATTGCAGTAAACATCTCGTGTTTGAATAAAGCTAACGCCATTTGAAAAGTACCTACAGTATCCATATTTGCTGCCATTACAGGTACTCCTGACCACTCTATTTTCGAATGTAGCATCTTAAATGTTCTTTGCAATTTTACTTGTGAACGACTTTTTAGAGTTGATCTTTTTGGTCTGAACATCACGTCTTTAAATCCGAGTTTGATATCGTACTCTATTCTCATGTTTTTTTTTCTTCAAAGATAGCGATTAAATATTTTAAACCAATTGTTGCAATTGGAGTCTATCTTGTAAACTAATTTTAGATAACCAAAATGAAAAAACTACTTTTGATTTTGGCAGTTTTATTATCTGCCAGTACCTTTTCTACAGTGAACGCTCAGACTAAAGAGCAAGATGCGGAGATAACCTCTGATGTTCCAGCTTTAAAGTCATTTCACCGAATTATTTTCCCAATGTGGCACAAAGCTTATCCAGCTAAAGATGTTGAGATGCTTAAAGGATTTGTTCCTCAAATCAAAGCAAACATGGAAAAGATCAATGCTACAAAACTTCCTGGTATATTGAGAGAAAAAGAGGCTAAATGGAACTCAGAACTTGTAAAATTTAATGCAACAGCTGCTGACTATTACAAAGCTTGTGAAGAGAATAATTCAGAGGCAATTTTAAAAGCTGCTGAAGATTTTCACAGAGCTTATGAAGCGATGAACAGAGCTGTAAAACCTTTTGTAAAAGAGATGGATGAGTATCACCAAACTCTTTATGTAATCTACCACAAATACTTGACTGACAAAGATTATGCATCAATGTTAGCTGTTTCTGAGAAATTTGTTGCTCAAGCAGATGCGATGACTAAAGCTCAAAAAGATCGCTTAGAAAAGAGATTGAAAGACAAAGCTCCTAAGTATTATGATCTTTCTCAACAACTTAAAGAGGCTACAGAGAAATTTGCTACTGAACTAAAAGGCGACAACGCTAAGAATAAAGAGGCTGCTCTTGAAAAAGTACACAACATCTACAAAAAATTAGAGGTTGTTTTTGAATAGTTAATGTTTTGTTTATACACTGAGCGGCTAGAGGTATTTTCTTCTTTAGCCGCTCTTTTTTTGCATTTATTTAGTAGTTTTGCAGCATGATTAGTAATGATATTAATAAGGCCTCTGAGATAATAAGAGGTGGTGGTTTGGTTGCTTTTCCTACCGAAACGGTGTATGGACTAGGAGCCAATGCGCTTGATTGTAACGCTGTCGCTAAAATATTCGAGGCAAAAGAGAGACCTACTTTTGATCCGCTTATTGTTCATATTTCAGACATTAACGATATAGCCCTTTTATCAACTCAAAAATCTGATTTTATTTCGATTTTAGCCAAAAAATTTTGGCCCGGGCCATTAACTATGGTATTAGAAAAAAGTGATATTGTTCCCGATTTAGTGACCTCTGGACTAAATACTGTTGGTGTTAGAATGCCTGATAATGCTATTGCTCTTGAGCTAATTAGCACTTCTGGTTGTCCGATAGCAGCACCGAGTGCGAATAAATTTGGAAGAATAAGTCCAACTAAAGCAGAACATGTTCAGAAGCAGCTCCCTTTTTTAGAATGTATTTTAGATGGTGGAAGTACGAAGATTGGTATTGAATCTACTGTTATTAGAATTCATGATGATGGTTTTCAAATTTTAAGAAATGGGTTTATTACTGAAGCTGACTTAGCTGAGTTTGTCCCAAAATCAAACAAGACAGATGTTAATGAAGTAGAGCTTGCATCTCCAGGGCTATTAAAATCTCATTATAGTCCAGAAAAACCTGTTTATATTAAAGGAAATATCCCTGTTGAGATTGATTATTCAAAAGCCGCATACCTCTCATTTTACGGAGAAGATATTCATAAATACAAGATTGTAGAGTATCTATCGAAAACTCAGAATCTAACTGAAGCTGCTGCAAACCTTTTTACAGCACTTCATAAGTTAGAAGAGGCTGATTGTGAATATATCATAGCAGATACAGTGCCCCTTATTGGTATTGGAAAAGCTATTATGGATAGACTTTCTAAAGCCTCCTACAGATTCTTAAATAGTAATTTAAAATCAGTCTGAATTAGCTGTTTTGCTTTGTTTTCAGGTACAAACTTCCATGAGTTTATTGTCTCAAGCTCAACTTGTGGATGCTTTTTAAAATACTGATATACAAGCTCTCTTATATCAGACATTCTTTCAATCACTCTTTGAGATCGCTCATTAGAATCTAGCCCAGATCCCTTTTCTAATAGATCACCACCACCATTTGCTCTATAAGAGGAGATTGCAACTTTATATCTTCTTTTCAAATCAAATGATTCACCATTTCTCATCGATTTGATATTTATCATCTCACCTTTGGGTTTATTAATATTTACTTCATAGATAATTCCTGCTGCAGAATCGAAACTAAAGAAGTAATGTTCAAATTGATATTTCTTTCTTTCAATATTGTATTTTATCCTGAATAACCTCTTTGAGTTTGGTTTTACTGGTGCTAAAATCCACTGGTCGTACGACAGTTCAAGATAGTTTTTAATCTCTTGTCCAGTAAGCTCCATTACATATAATTGGTTTTCGAAAGGATAGAGATTCATCAAATCTTGGAAATTCAAATCACCTTTATCTATTTTTACGTCTAAATTTAATGGAGATGCAAATGAGATATCAGCTTTTGTTGTTTCTAACTGAATTTTATGAATTAAATCAATGTAAAGAGAAGGTCCGGCAAAAGCATCTCTTGAATAGATATCTTTTGTAATAGATCCAATTTTTTTATTTGTAAACTCCTTTACTTTTAAAAATTTAGCGTTAAAGTGTTGATTAAAATCTCTATCAGCTGGTAATCCTGACATATTCACAACTGCTCCAGATATGCTTTTCGCTACAACATTATCATTTTCTATTGAAATAGTTATTTTCACATGCGATACATTTTGGGCTCTATTGCCAGCTTCAATAACTAAGACACTATCCTCTCCATTGTAAACTTTTTTATTAAAAACTTTATGGTCGTGAGCGGCAAAAATAACATCAATTCCTTTTATCTTAGAAGCTGTATATAATGCAGGGTCTTCAATATTTGGATCAGATTCTACTCCAATACCTGCATGCATTGCAACAATGATAATATGAGGTTTTTCGATTTGATTAATATAATTAACCCAATACGATGTTGTTTCTGGTATTTTTTTAAATTCCATACCTTTCCATAGGCTTGGAGTAAGCCAACTTGGAATATTTGGATTTGTCAGCCCTATTACTGCAATCCTTATACCTTCGCGAATAATAATCGTATATGGTAAAAAGTAAGGCTTTCCATCGTTAGTTCTTATAGCATTAGCAGCTAAATATGGAGCTGAGAGCTCATTTTTTAATTTATTGTAGACTTTGCCTCCCGTTTCAATGTCATGATTACCAACAACTACAGCATCATATTTCATATATTCAACTATCTCTGTAAGAATATGTTTTCCAGTAGTATCTATATAGTTATAAAAGAAACTCGCATTATCCCCCTGAAGGTTATCTCCTAGTTCTAGTAAAATTGGATCAATTTTAGAATTAGCTCTCTCATTTTTCAGGTATTCGGAGACTATTGAAAGTGAGCTTTGGTTTACACCTTTGTCTATATATGTGGAATCAAAAAATCGCCCATGAAGGTCATTTGTAGCATAAATATTAATCACATGCTTGCCGTCTTTCGTATTTATCGGCTTTGCAACTACTAAAAATGGCAAAAATAAAACTATTAAAACTAATATTGATTTATTGAATTGCATATAATTGTGGGGATTGTGAAATTAAATTTACTCAATATAAAATTTATCAGCATCTTTCCATGCTGGAAACTTTTCTCGAAAATTGGCTAGTTGATCTTTGTCTATTGTTAATACACTATAAGACTCTTCTGACCCTAATTTAAATATTGTATTTCCTTTGAAATCTACTGCAATAGAGTTACCATTATATGAATTAGATGGCTCATTTCCTGTTCTATTGACGAAAATTGCATAGGCTTGATTTTCTATTGCACGTGCTTTTATAAGAGGCTCTGTTACGGATATTCGAGAAGATGGCCAACATGATATATTAATTAAAACATCATAATTATTTTCAACAATTCTTGACCATACCGGAAATCTAAGATCATAACAAATCTGAATTTTTATCTTTAAATTTCGATAGTCAACAACTGTTTGCGAAGTTCCTGGAGTAAAAAAAGAATCTTCTCCACCATATGAAAAGAGATGTTTTTTATCGTAATATCTAGTAAATTCCTCAGTAACAAAATATGCCCGATTGTAAATCTTTTCGTTTTCCCTTATTGGAATGGAACCAATAATTGCACAACTATACTTGTTGGCATTTTTCTTTAAGAAAGATAGTGACTCTCCCTCTTCTGTCTCTGCAAGAGAAACGTTCATTGAAAATCCAAACGAAAAAAATTCAGGAAGGACTATAAGATCCACTCCTGAATTTTCAGTAAATATCTTTTGAAAAATAGTTTCATATTTTTCAAAATTCAAATATTTGTTTTCCCAGATTATATCTGGTTGTATTAATGCTATCTTCATATTTACACTCGCAAATGCAAAGATAGTATTTGGTTTTCTATTTCAGCTCAACTATCATTGATGTTTGACCAGGGATTTCAAATTTTTCGTCAAATTTTATCTCTTTATCAGAAATAATATCTATTCCTCCTTTGAAGTTTTTGATATTTTCCTTGTATCTATTCCAATCAATTGCTATTGGTTTAACATTATTGTTGATAATTGTCATCACAGCCTGTCCAGTATTGTATCTGAAGTATATATATACATTATCTATTGGCCAATAGTGAGTAAGCTTTCCATCGTGAATTACTTTAGAAGTTTTTCTCCAACCAAATACTTTTCTTGTATGGTTAAGAATATCATTTTCAATCTCTGATAAATTCTCTCCTTTAAATACATTTTTAGCATCACCATCCCATCCTCCTGGCATATCCATTCTCTCCTGTCCATGTCCTAAAACACCATCCTTAGTTGCCATCATGATCTCAGTACCATAATATAGTTGTGGAATACCTCGCATGGTCGCTAAAAGTGATAATATCATCTTTAATTTTGAAGGGTTCTTTTTAATTAGTTCAGAGATTCTATTTGTATCGTGATTATCAGCAAAGATCATTAATGAATACGGATTTTTATAAATATAATCTAGTGCTAATACTCTATGAATCTTAAACATTCCCTCGCCCCAATTAGGATTTTCATCTTTCAAAAAAGCTTCGAAAATCATGTCTTGCATCCAAAAATCCATTACATGAGTTAATTTGCTATCATATCCGTCTTTATTTTTATTTCCACCTTCCCAATAGGCAATTTCTTGCGGTGAGTGATACCAACACTCTCCAACTATGCTAATCCAAGGATATTCGGTTCGAATTCCATTCATAATTTTAGCAATTTGATATTTATCACTGTATGGATAAGTATCAACTCTAATTCCAGAAATTCCAGACCATTCAACCCACCAAATCATATTTTGAATGAAATATGTAACAAGCTCTTCATTCTTTAGATTCATATCAGGCATTGAAGTGTCAAACCACCCTTTGATTAACAAATCTTTATCTGCTTCAGATGCATGAATATCAGCATGTCCCGTCATTGCAAAATTAGATTGGGTATATTTAGGAAATGTATTAATCCAATCCTTAAAGGGAGGGTTATTAACCCACCAATGACTTAATCCGCAGTGATTTGGGATAAAATCTTGTATAATTTTAATCCCTCTTTTGGCTGCTTCATCTACATATTTTTTGTACAATTCGTTTGTTCCATATCTTGGATCAATTTTATAATAGTCTGAACATGCGTATCCATGATACGATACTTTAGGTTCGTTATCTTCTAAAAGTGGTGTTGACCATATTGCAGTAGCACCTAAAGAAGATATGTAGTCTAAAGAGTTAATTATCCCTTGTAAATCTCCTCCATGTCTTCCTAATATATCAGATCTATTTGACTTGTCAGGGTAACCATTCGCATTATCATTACTAACATCTCCATTAGCAAATCTATCTGGCATGAGAAGATAAATCATGTCTGAACTATCAAAGCTTGTCCTCATCTTTGAACTCTTTCTGCCTTCAATTTTGTATTTAAAGGTTACAACTTTCCCCTTTCCATTCTTAAGAACAAATTCATATTCACCTGTCGATAATCCATTATCAAATTTTACATCTGCAAAAACATAATTAGGATTATCGCCATTTTTCACATTTAACACCTTTATTCGAGAGTCCTTAGCTGTTAATGTTGAATTGCGAAGATCCTCTCCGTATATCATTATACGAAGAGGATGTTTCATACCTGTCCACCATGATGGTGGTTCAACTCTGTTTATCATCTGTGAAAACAGAATATTAATAGTAAATAAAAGGGAAATCGATAAAAATATCTTCTTTCTCATTATTTGTATTATTATTTCTTATAGTAAATTTTATAGTCTCTTGGTAATAGTTTAAATTCTCCACTATTAGCAAGTTGCACTATTGTTGTATCCATAAAAGAATTATAAGTTCCTGCCTCTAATCCTTTTTCAACCTTAATAGTTAATGTATCGGTTGAAAAATTAAACATAGAGATAACTGAATTCGAGCCACTCTTTCTTTGCATTACATATACAGATGATGGTTTATCTGTAATGATCTCTTCGAAGTTATAATTATCAGGAGCATTTAATACAGCATTATCTTTTCTTAACTTATATAATTCTTGATATAACTTAGTATAACTTGTATCTCTCTTCCAATCTATTGAATCCTTTTCAAAGAATAGTAATCTTCTATTAAATCCAGCCTCTTGGCCGTTATAAATGAGAGGAATACCTGGAGCGACATATGTAAATACAGCCATCTGTTTTGCATATTCTCCCATTCTTTCATGCTCAGAACCCTTCCAGCTATTTTCATCATGATTTGAGGTAAAATTGAAAGGAATTGTATTTGACGGGAATCTTTTTACTGACTCTGTAAAGTATTTTCTTAATGTATCAGCAGTTGCTTTTCCTTGTGCAATATTATTCATTATGTGATGTAGATGCCAAGCATAATATGCGTTGAAAGCATTTTTCTGTAATTCTGGATTTTCAGCTTCAGCTAACATAAAGACATCGTTTTTAACTTTTTTGATCTCCGAAAATGCATCTTCCCAAAAATCTACAGGTACATGTTCTGCAACATCGCATCTGAATCCATCGATATTTGCCTCTTTAATCCAGAATATCATGGCCTCTTTCATTGCACTTCTCATCTCTTTGTTGTCGTAATTCAATTTTGCTACGTCAGTCCAATCAAATGGTGCGACAGGATTAGTTCCTGTTGAATCCATAACATACCACTCTTTATTATTAATCCATGCAGCATCTCTAGAAGTGTGGTTTGCAACCCAATCAATAATTACTTTCATTCCTAACTCGTGTGCTTTTGCAACCAGGCTCTTGAAATCATCTATTGTTCCAAATTCTGGATTTACTGCTTTGTAATCTTTTACTGAGTAGTAACTACCAAGTGATCCTTTTCTTGCTTCAACTCCAATTGGTGTTATAGGCATAAACCAAAGCACATCAACTCCAAGTGATTTTAATCTTGGAAGCTCTTTTTCTACAGAAGCGAATTTTCCATCAACAGAGAATTGTCTTGTATTTACTTCATAAATTACTGCATTTTTTATCCATTCAGGATGTTCTACAGTAGAAATCAACTTCTTTTCTCCGCTACAAGAAATCATTAGTAGCGAGAGGAAAACCGTGAAAAATAAGGCAATTTTCTTCATATAATTTATTTGTTTTTAAGTTTTGCAGAAATAATTGTGAATGAAACAGGTGCTACTTCTAAAGTCATTACTTTTTTGTCGGCTGATAGAAGTTTCCCAAAATTTTCAATAGTCGATTGAGGATCAATTTCAAATGGTAAATTTAATTGAATTTCCTTTTTTTCTTTTGTTTTATTTAGAGACACAATTACTATCTCACCAAAGTAAATACGACAATATGAAATTATGTCTTTTTCTGTTTTTAATGGTATTAAATCTCCGTAAATTAATGGTAATGATGTTTTTCTTAAATTAATCATCTTCTTTGCATTATTCACCAGAGCATTCTCTTTTTGAGAATATCCATCAAATCTCATCCATCTTCTATTATCTGGATCATTTGCTCCAGGATCTCCATACTCGTCCCCATAGTAAATGCATGGCACACCTGGAATAGTGAAAATAAAGGCTTGTAGCATTGCTAATTTATCATATCCAACTTCATCTCCTACACCAATTTCTCTTTTCCATCCGGCCATTTTAGTGTCTTCATTTTGTGATACAGCTCCTCCTGCCAATGAAATAAACCTCGGACGATCATGATTACCAGTTATATACCCCATAACATTATGATATCCATAAGTGCTAAGACTATTCATCAGGTTGTTTTTAAGATCATTAAAATCGCCTGTTGAATCGACAGTACTTCTTATAAATGCATCATATACATTAAAATCAAATTGTCCGTCAAGCATTCCATTTTTTACATAAGACTCAATAAGCTCTGGGCTTCCATAAGTCTCTCCAATTTGAAATACGTTTCTACCTGGAAATGATTTTAAAATCTTTGTAGTTAGTGTTCTCCAATATACTTCTGGTATGTGCTTAGTCGCATCGTGTCTAAAACCGTCAAAATCAAAATTTTTCAACCATAATAGAGCGGAGTCTGTCATAGGTTCGTATACGTATTGTCTCTCTAAATCCAATGAAGGAATGTGGTTATCAAACCATGTGGTTAATCTGAACTCATCCCATAATTGCAAATTAGGTCTACCATCAGGAGTCGTTTTTGGTGTTACCCAATCTGGGTGAGCAGTCAAGGTTGGGCTATTAATATGCATATGGTTTGCAACATAATCAAGAATAACATTGATTCCTCTCTTGTGTGCCTCATCTAATAGTTCTTTTAGCACTTTTTCATTGCCAAATCTGTCATCTATTTTTGTAATAAATATTGGCCAGTAACCATGATAACCACTAAACTTAGTTTTAGGATCTTTATTTTGTCCCCAAGCATCGTATGGATTCTGTGTAATCGGTGACAACCATATAGTGTTAACTCCTAAATCTGAGAAATAGTTTGATTTTATTTTTTCTAAGACTCCTTCAAGGTCTCCGCCATAGTAATCTACTTTTGGTAAGACATCTGGAGAATTAAGTTTCTTGGTATTTGAAGGATTTCCATCATAAAATCTATCAATCAATAATGAATACAAAATGTAAGAGTGTTTATCTCCTCTTGTAATCATGTTTGAATTATTAACAACAACTCCCTTTTTAATTGGGATTAAAATGTCGTTTGAAAGTCCTTTGCCATCTGTTGCATAAACTCTTATGAATGATGTTTCAAAGTCTTTTGAGCACTCTGGAATTTTTACAAATATATTGACAGAAGAGTCAGCACTTTGTCTTATGGTGCTGTAATCGTGACTAAGTACAGAGTTTTGCCACATAACGACCACTTTTTCAGGGATAAATTCTGCAGTCAATCTAATTTCAGAATCATCTGAATATTCGGAATACAATAAAAGATTATTTCGTTGTTCTCTTTTGTCGAATGCTATTATTGTAGCAGTCTCTCCTTCAGAAGATACCTCAATTGTTGTTAGAATTGATAAACTATCTTTTTTAATTAGTTTAATAGTATCATTATAAGGATTTGAAATAACGTCAAAATCCTTAGAGCTAATATTACTTATATTCTTAATCAAAGGGAAAAAGTCTCTAACTAGAATAAGTGTAGTATCTTTTTTAATTGTTAGCGGTCTAGCAATATCATACTTGTCTAGTTGGGTTGCGATATGTTCCTTAATACAAGATGACAAAAAAGCAGATGCTAAAAAAACATAAATTATAGCTTTAAGTTTCATAATCAACTATTTAAATTTAAATCTCAAAAATTATTGTTGAATATGGAGGCATTAACATAGAGAGGTTATCATTAGGTTCTTGTGTATAGTTCACTCTACCCATGTCTGCTATTGCCTTTTTTACCTTTTGGTTGATTTCATAACGAGTATAATTAGGAGATACATTATGAACTATTAAAAGTTTCTCTCCTGCTGCTTCGCGATAAAACACCATAAAATTCTTAGGATACGAATCAAAGTTGCTCGGTAGAGTCATTGTCCCCGAAGCCAACGCTGGGTATGTATTTCTTAATTCAATGAATTTCTTGTAAACTCTATACAATGATTCGTAATCAGTCATCTGTTGGTTTAAAGGTTTCACTGTATTATCAGTAGAGTTAGCTGGAGTAAACCATTTAGCTCTATATATATCAGTGGAAAAATTACTCCAAAGGAATGGCTCTCTTACATTTTTATCATCATTTCCCTTCATCCCAAGCATCCCTAATTCTTCACCATAATACAAATAAGGAGAACCACTTACTGTAAGCATGATTGCCGCAGCAATTCTCGCTTTCATCTTGTCAGTACCCAAAACAGAAATAGTTCTGTCTTCATCATGGTTAGACAATTTTGTAGCATTGATAAAATCTGTCCTTACCTGAACAAATCTATTTTCCATATCAATGATATCCTTTGGATACCATTTTGCATGAGCGTTATTGATAGCATAAATTAACTTATACCACGCATCAAAATTAAACATAGCAGGTAATCCCTTATAATAAGGAGCAACCTTTTGATAGTCTCCAGTTAAGTTCTCTCCTACCATGTAAATATCAGCTTTTGTCTTCTTTAATTCGTTATAAAATTTCTGTAGAAAAATTGGGTTTTCGTCAGAATCTTCATTCTGATATATGTGTTTTACAGCGTCTAATCTAAATCCATCAACTCCTTTACCTAACCAAAATTTTGCTGCATCTACTATTGCTTTAAATGGATCGCTATTTTCACATGTAGAGACTGGTCCAAAATTGATATCTGGCATCCAATCAGAAAACATTCCCATATATTTAAATCCAGTTGTTCCAGATGGAACATTATGCCATTGACCTGCAGAATAGTAGTTAGTCATTGGAACCATTCCATTTGAAATCCACTGTTGAACTTCATTTGCAGGCGCAAACAGAAAGTAGTTTCTATAAGAGCTAGTCTCACTGCTTATTGCAGAAGTAAACCATGGGTGAAATTTAGATGTATGATTAACAACAAAATCAAGAATAACTTTTATTCCTAGACTATGAGCTTTTGCAATCATAGCATCAAAATCAGCTTGCGTGCCTAAATCTGCAGCTACAGATTTATAGTCTTCCACATCATATCCGTGATAAGATCCTGTTTTATGAATTGGAGTTATCCATATTCCAGAGACTCCTAATTCATTTAAATAATCAAGTTTCGCAGTAATACCTTTCAGATCTCCTACTCCATCCCCATTTCCGTCGGCAAAAGAGCGAACAAAAATTTCATAAAAAACTCCACCTCGTTTACTCTTATCCCAAGTTCTTGCCTGATATTGCGAAACATCGTCTGGAACTGGTACTGGAACTTGTCCTCCTCCACCTCCTCCATTATCTTTTGAACAAGATATGATTAAAAATAGAAATAATAACGAATAAAGAAATCTTCTCATAATATTATCGTTTTATTAAGGAAAAGGGATTCTCCTTTCGGAGATATCCCCTTCCACTAACTAAATACACTTATAACTATTGGTTCACTGGCTTAACCTCAAAGGTAGGATCTACTTTATTAAGATTTAAGGTAATATCATATGTACCTGCCGCTACAGTAATATTCTTACCATTTGCAGTTGTTAGCTGATTTGGATTCTTACCTGCACTAGCATCGTAAGTTCCCCAGCTAATATCCCAAGTATCATTTGCACGGAATTTAATTTCACCTGCAGCTAATGTAACATTTTTCTTTTCAAACACTCTTGTTGCAGGATTAAAGGTCATTGCTATATCTGGACTTCCCCACTGATTAGGAGTTGCACTTCCAACAATACCAATTCTAGTTAAACTATTGATTAGCTCAAGAGTTCTGTTTGATTGATCTCTGTTATCTAATTTCAAGTACATTAAAATACCATTGAATAATCCAATATTTCCACCTGGTTCAACTTTGATTTTATTGTTTACCACAGCTGCTGCATTTGTTCCAATATCGTCACCATTCCATCCACCAGTATAGGTAATCTTAAATCCATTTTGAGCTTTTCCATCAAACATAACCCAACCTTCAAAGTATTTTCCATCACCTGCAATATCATACAAGAATTGAGAGTTCGCATGGTTCCAACCACAATAGTCTCCTACTATCCAAACCTTTGCATACTCTTTTTCTGCAGGCATATAAGTAGTTACATTAAAAGTTATTACTTGCGAAACAATTGGAGCAATTTGATCAACAATAGATGCTTTTACTCTCATTTGAACCGCTTGTTGCTGTCCTAAAGTTGCACCTAAAAAATCAAGAGCTGCTTGCAAATCACTCTGTTTAATAATTAGCTTATTTGTATTTACTGATCCTAAAACTCTTACTTTAGCAAAGTTAGCTCCTTGAAGACCAAGTTCAACAACATAAGTTACTGCTGCATCATATCCAAATTGGGCAGCTGTCCAAGTAAATGCAGGCAAATTCTCACCTTTGGTAGTTTCATTTAAGACAATCGCTTGAGGGACTGTAATAGTAGAAGCCACAACATTTGCCGGATCAAATACGATTCTTGTCTCATCTTTGGTACAGCCAACAAATGCTGCTAAGACAAGAAGTATCGAAAGTGTATATTTTAATATTTTCATAGCTCTAAGAATTAATTTGTATAACCATCATTTTGCACCAAATTCGGATTAGAAATCATATCTGATACCGGAATTGGGAACAAGTTATATCTAGCATCAATAGCTACACCTTGAGGTTGTCCTCCTTTAAATGGCCATAAGTATGTACCACCAGTGTATTTACCAAATCTAATAAGGTCAGATCTACGAGTTCCTTCCCAATATAGTTCGCGACTTCTCTCATCTAAAATGAAGTTTTCATCAAGAGAACTGATATTACCAGTTGCATTGCCATAAGCTCTACCTCTCAATTGGTTAACATATCCTATTGCATCTGCCATAGTAGCACCTGTTCCTCCTTTAACAACCGCTTCAGCTAACATTAGATATACATCAGCAAGTCTGAAGAATGGAAAATCAGTATCAGGGAAGTCATTGTGTGCTCCTTTACCTCCAGTTGAAGTAACATTAGTAAACTTAAATACAGACCATCCTTGTTTTGTAAATGTACTTAGTGGATTCTCAATAGTTTTAGTTCTACCTTTTCCATAGAAAATCGCTCTTTTATCTGAACTTACAGGATAGTCAGCATTTGGATCTGTATATGTAAATTTATCAACCAATTTTTCTGTTGATCTATTTCCATCCCATGCTTGTTGTGTTCCATTGTTAACAGAACTTTTTTCTGCGCCTGCTCTAGATGAAGCAACTAGATATGTCATACCTCCCCAAGTTGGAATTTTGTTTCCATCGAATACGATTGGGAAAATAATCTCATTTTTTGCAGCAGATGTATTATTGTCAGCCATGAATAGATGTGCATAGTTAGGAGCCAAAGAGTAACCACCAGCTATTACTTTCTTACAATATGTAATACAATCTGTATATCTAGCAGTTCCTGTATAAACTTTTGCATTTAGATACAATCTTGCTAGAAGAGTCCAAGCAGCACCTTGGTCTGCTCTTCCCCACTCATTTGCACGAGGAGCAACTAATTTTGATTCAATATCAAGAAGCTCTTTTTCTACATATTCAAATAATTTTGCTCTACCAATCTGAGAAGGCATATAGCTTCCAATAGGATCATTTTCAGTAATAAATGGAGGATTACCATAAGTATCAATCAAAACTGAGTAAGCTAAAGCTCTCATGAATCTAGCTTCAAGACGATACTTTGTTACAGTTGGAATCAACGCAGAGTGACCTCTTGAATTCAATTTATCATCAGTTGTTTGTTTAAGGTACTCATTTGTTAATGCTACAATAAACATTGCTCTATAATAAACGCCATCAATTGATTCGTTCTTAATAGTACTCCAAGTGTTGTTGTTAAGTTCTGGTACCCAAGAGTCTCCAGACCAAGCATTTTTACACTCATCTGTTGTTACAACTTGCAGGTTCCATAAACTTCTTAAAAATTGAGAGTTACCAGGGTCAATACCAGTGATATCGGTACTTCCAGCTCCATCCTGACCAGATATTGCCATTACAGAATAGATCTTGGCAAGTCCTTGTGTGTAGCTTATTTCAGTGCTGTATGCTCTATCAACTGTGTATGTATTTTCATCTAATGGTTTTAAATCAAGATCTTTAAAACAAGATGTCAGTGACAGAGATGCTACTGCTATTGTTATTAAAATTTTTGTATTTTTCATATTATCAAGCATTTAGAAGTTTAATGTTAAACCTAGAGTGTAGATTCTTGGTCTTGGCCATATATTTTTATCAATACCGTTGAATACCTCTGGATCCATACCTGAGTATTTTGTTATTGTAAATACATTTTGAACAGAGAATGATAGGCGGCCTGATAATCTGTCTAACAATACTTTGCTAAAATTGTAACCTAATGTTAAATTGTCCATTTTAACAAATGATGCATCTTCTACGAAATAATCAGACTTAAGCTGTTGAGGAGCATTAGTTTTGATAAATCCTGTTTTATAAACTACATCAACCATATTAGTTAAGAAACCTTGGTTGGTGAAGTTTGCAGCAGAAGAGTTTGCAGCAGCAAAATCATTAAAGATATAGTTACCAATGTTAGCTCTCATATTAAATCCTAAATCAAACTTCTTATATTTAAACATAGAATTTAGACCTAAATAATATTTTGGAGTTGGGCTATATTCTGATAAGTATCTATCAGCTTCAGTAATTTGGCCGTCTTTATTTCTATCAACAACAAGGTTTTGTATTGGATTACCATTAACATCGTAAACTTGTTGATAAACAAAGAATGTATTTGGCTTATAACCAACAACATGTCTTTGAATTGTTCCACCTGTACCTGAAGATAGATTATCACCAGCTTCTACTCCAAGATAATTTGGATTATTAGAAGCAGTAAGCTTTGTAATTTCTGTCTGGTTCCAGGTTGCGTTGAATCCAATTTCCCAAGACATCTCTTTATTTTCAATTGCAATTGCATTTATATTGAACTCAATACCATCATTCTTTAAACTTCCGATGTTTGTAACAATTCTATTTGCGAAGTTTGTTCCTGCAGCAATATCAATTTCATTCAACAAATCTTTAGTCTCTTTCTTGTATACATCAACTGAACCAGTGATTCTATTGCTGAAGAAGCCAAAATCTAGACCAATATTATAGGTTGTAGTCTCTTCCCACTTAAGATTAGGGTCATAACCAGTAGGTTTTAATAATGAGTAGAAAGTACTTCCAAATAGGTAATTTGAGTTAACTGTTGACATATTATATAAAGGAATATAAGGATAGTCATTCAATAATAGTTCTTGTTGGCCAGTTACTCCATAACCAAGTTTTAGCTTAAGATCTGATACAACTTTAGAGTCTTTTAGGAATGATTCTTTGTTCATCTGCCAAGCTAATGCTGCTGAAGGGAACATACCCCATCTATTCTCTTTTGCAAATCTAGATGATCCATCATTTCTAAATGTCAGAGTTAATAGATATCTATCCATTAAGGTGTAGTTTAATCTACCAAAGAAAGAAAGTAATGCGCTCTCAGTTGGGAAGGTAGTCTCCTTTTTAACAACAGGATTATATAAATGGTTAGAAGCCTCTTTACTGTAATCTTGTTTAAACACTTTTTGCCAAGAGTATCCACCCATTACATCAATTTTAGATTTAATAGCGTCAATCTCTTTAACATAGTTAAGATAAAAATCTAAAACTTGATTTCTGCGAAGGTTTCTCCAAGTAGTGCTTCTTCCGAAACTTTTGAAATCAGCATCTTTAATTGATTGGAATGAATTCCACATAACACCATTTTTTCCTCTACCTAATGCAGCGTCAAAACCAACATTTAAGTGAGCTCTTAGGTCTTGGAAATTATGAACTACATAATCAAGTTCTAAAACACCAATAACTCTGTTTGTTGTAGACTTATCATATTTATCATGAAGTAAAGAAAGCGGGTTAGTTCCACTTAAAGTATTAGGATTCTGAATAGTACCCCAGTTATAGTAACCATTAAACAATTTTGTATTAATAGTACCATCCTGATTGTAATTGTACATAGGTTTTGTTGGATCAAAGAATACAGCAGCTCCTACAGCACCACCATCTGCAAATTGATTATTGTTGTTAACGAATTTAAGGTTTCCATTAACTTTCAAATGATCTTTTAAGAAAGCAGGAGTTAAAGTTAAAGAAGCAGTATATCTATCAAATGAAGATGTCTTTAGAGTACCATTTTGTTTGTTTAAACCAAGTGATATTCTATATGGAAGAACTTTCGCTACTGTTCCTGACAAATTGATGTTTTGATCTGTAGAAAGACCTAACTGATAAATTTCTTTTTGCCAATCTGTATCATAAGTTCCCATCAATGCTGCAATTGCATTTGCAACAGTAGAACCAGCAGGATAAGCTTCTTCTAGTTTCGCTTTAAACTCAGATGCGCTTAATGCATTAAGAGTTTTGATATTCTGATTTACAGAATATGTAGAACTATAATCAAGTTTAAAGTTTTTGCTACCTTTTTTGGTATTAATAATAATAACACCATTAGATCCTCTTGAACCATAAATTGCAGTTGAAGAAGCATCTTTTAGAATCGTAAATGATTCAATATCATTTGGATTGATTGACGCAAGGGCATTTCTCATACCTGGAGCAGCATCATTTGCCAAAGGAATACCATCAATAACCAATAGAGGATCGTTACTTGCTTTAAGTGAAGCTCCTCCACGAATTCTAATTGTAGGGCCAGAACCAGGGGCTCCATCACCAGGAGTAATTTGAACACCAGCTACCTTTCCTACTAGTAGTTCTTGTGGAGAGGTTACAGCTCCTCTGTTAAGTTGTTCAGGTTTAATAACTGTAATTGCACCTGTTGCATCTTTTTTACGAACTTGTCCGTAACCAATCACAACAACTTCTGAGAGAAGTTGAGTGTCTTCGTTTAGTACAACTACAGAAGCATCTTTTAAAGACACCTCTTTAGTTATAAATCCAAGATAAGAGAAAACCAAGATTGAATTTGAAGAACTAACAGAAATTGAATACTTACCATCAAGGTTCGTTTCAACTCCATTTCTAGTTCCTTTCTCAACTACGGCAACTCCGATCAGTGGTAAATTTTTAGCATCAACTACAGTACCAGAAACAGATACTCTTTGTTGAGCGTTAATACCAGTAGCTACAATCATGAGCAGCAACATAGGTATTACCTTCAATAAACGCTTCATAAATTTGAGTTTTAGTAATTTGTATTAGGTTAGTTAGATTTAAATAATTTTATTTCAGCAACATCGTCCTTGTCTTCAACGAATACAACCGATAAAGAAGCCAATAACAGACATATACCTGCACCAACTATTGCATAGATTGCTTGCGAATCATACAATCTCTTTACAATAGGACCACCAACTATACCGTTAATAATCTGAGGTATAGTTATAAAGAAGTTAAAAATTCCCATATAGATTCCCATTTTCTTTGCTGGAAGTGAACCTGCCAATATTGCATACGGCATAGCAAGAATACTTCCCCACGCCATTCCAATACCAATCATTGGAAGTAACAAAAGCATAGGATCTTTTATAATGTAAAATGAAATCAAGCTAATTCCACCCATTAACAATGAAAATGCATGGGTGAGCTTCCTTCCAATTTTTTTTGCGATAGCAGGGAGTACAAGAGCATAAACTGCAGCTACTCCATTATATATTCCGAAAATAAAACCTACCCAGTTAGCTGCGTCTTGGTATAATACCGAACTTGTGTCTCCTATTTGAGCACCATAGATATGAACTGCTACTGCTGGTGTAGAAAATACCCACATAGAAAATAGTGCAAACCAAGAGAAGAATTGAACAATACCTAATTGCTTCATCGTTTTTGGCATCTTTGCAAAATCTTTAAAGATTTCACCTAATCCTTTAAGCTTCTCCTTTTCTCCACTTTCATTTTTATCAGGTGGGTACTCTTTAGTAGTATAAACAGTCCAAATTATTGTCATTATAAGAACTGCTGCTCCAAAATAGAAAGACCAAGTAACATTGTGGGGCACTTGACCAATGTCTGCAGTCTTATCGACTCCAAATAGTTCAGCTAGAATAAATGGCAACCATGAACCTACTACGGCTCCAATACCTATTAAAAAAGTTTGAATTGAAAAACCTAAAGTTCTTTGATCAGACGGGAGAAGGTCGGCAACTAATGCTCTAAATGGCTCCATTGCTACATTTATGGAGGCATCCATTATCATCAGCATTCCTGCGCCAATTAACATTGGAGGTAAAAGATGTGCTAGCATTGGAGAGTTAGGCATCATTATTAGTGCTAATGCTGCCATTATTGCTCCTACTAAGAAATAGGGTTTTCTTCTGCCTAACTTTGTCCAAGTTTGATCGCTATAGTGTCCAATAATTGGCTGAACTATCATACCAGTTAAAGGAGCTGCTATCCAAAACCAGGATAAATGTTCTACATCTGCCCCAAAACTTTGAAGAATCCTACTAGCATTTGCATTTTGAAGAGCAAATCCGAATTGAATTCCCAAAAATCCGAAACTCATGTTCCAGATATCCCAGAATGTCATTCTATTTTGTTTCATTTTAACATACTTTTAGTTAAAAGTACAATAAAATGTAACAACAAGTTTCTGAAAAACGATGGGGTTTAATTAATATAGGACGAACTTAACAAAATTGTAACCGAATTTATATTCCCTCTAGCCATTCCATAAAAGAATGCACTTTTACTCTGCTAACTAGAATCTCCTCTTTAAAAGGAGGCTTTAATTTAACCTTTAACCTAGAATTAAAATGCTTTGATATTGAATCAATTGAAGATATACTTGCAATACAAGATCTCGATAACTTAAAGAAGACATCTGGGCTGATCTGTGTTTCAATTGTATCTAAACTCAGGTCAGATAACAATACTTTTTTGTCAAAAGTCACAATATAAGTTGACTTATTTTCGGCATAAAAGTAAGCAATATCATTAGTGTTAATTACGATAATCTGCTTACCCAACTTTACTGTAAACCTCTGTTTGTATACTTTGGAAGATGTCAAGAGTTTTTCAATAATATCCTTTTTCATATAAGAATTTGCACTTGCCAATTGCTTACATTTCTCTACCGACTTAACAAACTCATCTTGATCAATTGGTTTTAGTAAATAGTCGATACTATTTACCTTAAATGCATTCAAAGCATAACTCTCATAAGCTGTTGTTATTACTACTTGTGCTTTTATATCAATCATATTAAACAGCTCAAAACAAACACCATCTGATAGCTCAACATCCATAAAAATCAGATCAACTTCATTGCTTTTCAGCCATTCTGCTGCAGACAAAATTGATGCATGACAAGCTTTTATTTCAAACTCTGGATAATTTATATTCAAGAGTTTTTTTATCTGCATCTGTGCAGGGATTTCGTCTTCTAGTATTAATACTTTCATTTTGACTAAATTAAAGGAAGTCTGACTTCGAAAAATTCTTTTGATTTGTTTATAGTAATATCCTTCTTAATCAATAGCATGTATTGACCTTTAATGTTTTTTATTCCTAATCCGCTAGAGTCTATTGTATTTATTCGAGGCTGAAGATTATTAACAACAACTAATTGATTATCATCTATAAAAATATTGATCTCCAAAGGAGAGTCAATACTAACAATATTATGTTTTGTAGCATTTTCAACAAGTAACTGCAAGCCTCCAGGTATAATTCCTAGTGCCATATACTTTTCATCGACATTAACATTAACATGTAATCCGTCACTAAATCTCTCTTTGAGCAAATCTACATATAAATTAACAAAATCAATCTCTTCTCTAAGTGATACAATTGTGTTGTCTCCCTTATTAAGAAGATATCTATATACCGAAGAGAGTTTACGAACAAATTCGCTAGCCTTCTCTTGATCAGTGTGAATTAAAAAATCAAGAACATTAAGACTATTAAAAAGAAAATGTGGGTTTAACTGAGTTTTTAATTGTTGATATTGATACCTGGCTTTGTTCTTTTTGCCAATCTCAATATTTAAAGCCTTTTCCTGTGTAGTTGTATAATAATTATAAACTTGAATAAGTGAAACTATAATTAAATTAAAAATGAAACTTGCAAACACAGTCAGTGTAAAATACAAATCTTTAAATAAAACTAATTCGGCACCATTAATCCAAAAGTTAAGCCTTTGCCAAAGTCCTGCAATTAATGAGATTATCAAACAAAGAACCAAGATTAAAGAGATATTCATCCAAGAATTATCTCTTTTTAAGTATTTGTTAAAATAGTATATTCCAGCAATATCTAAAACAAGAATTGTTAAGGTTAGGGGATAATTGCTTAAAAGTTTAATCAAGAATCTGCCAAAAGTGAGATTTAAATTCTCTTCAAAAAGAGGGATTAATTCTTCTATCAACAATCTAAACCCAAGTACCAAAAGGGCTAAGAATGAAAATTCTACAAACTGTCTTATACTAAGATTTTTCATCCAGGGAACATTTATTTTTTAATGCTCATTCTTTTCCTGAGAATTAGGAAAACAAGCCATCCTAAAATTTCTGTAACCAGAACAGTAGCAATCACATGAGTCAACACATTATTTCCGATAACCTCACCGATAAGCTTTGCGCCAGCTGTTCCCAAATAAAAACCAGCAAGACAAGACAAAACGGAAAGTGATAAAAATACATCAGTTGTTCCATTGAAATAGTTTATCAATAATACAATCATAATTATTGTTAGCACTGTTAAAATAAGACCATCCGACAATCCTGCTGAAAGAAAAGAAAAACATGCAGCAGCATGTACTATTGCAAAACCATGAATAATTGAATTTACATAAATAAAATCCTTTCTTTTGTCTCCTTCAGACTTGCTTATAATATGTTTTATCATAATTTTAATTTAGTTCAGGTGGATGTAAAATTATAAATTATATCTTAATTTCGGCATAAAATATTTAATCTTCATCTAATAAAAAATGGACTATAAGGCTTTTTACATTATAATGATTAATATATTTTCAAAAAAAATCATAGGTTTGTAACTAGGAATATTCTAATTTATCAATTATGAGAATTACATTTTCAATACCCTACAATACTACTTACGGCCAAGTCATTTGCATTAACGGATTACAATCAAATGATAATAGAGAACATTCATTGATAGGATTAACTCCTATGAAGTATTCCGAGGGGAAATGGATCTACTTATTTGAAAGTAATGAAACTTATGAATTTGAATATTCATATGTAATCAAGAACGATAATGGCACTCTTGAGTATGAATGTGGTCCATTGAGAAAGTTTATCCCAGAAAAAGGATATAAAAATTATACAATAGTCGATCAGTGGAAACCATTTACTGATGAATCACCATTCTCTTCATATGCTTTTAAGAATGTTTTTTTCATGCGAGACAAAAATATAGGGAAAGGTAATTTAGTAATTAAATGTAATGCCAACAATATCCCTTCTGACACGATTGTAGCTCTTTGCGGAGATGGAAAGTGGTTAGGTAAATGGAACCCAGAAAAATCATTGCCATTATATGTTAATGACCAGGGAGATTGGGAAATCAGGCTTGATTCTACTAAGTTTTATGGTAAAAATGAGTATAAATTCTTATTAATCAAAAACTATGGTTCTGAGCAACAATTAGTCACATGGGAGCATGGTGACAATCGCAGTTTCGAAGTTATCGACGGGGACAACTCATTCCAAATATTTAACAATTTCACAATTAATCTCCCAGCCCAAAAAGCAAGATTTGCTGGAACAGCAATTCCTGTGTTTTCAATAAGAAGTAAAACCAGTTTTGGTTGCGGTGATTTTAGTGATATTATTAAATTTTGTGAGTTATTAAAGCAGACTGGTCAAAGAGTGCTTCAAATTCTACCAATAAATGACACTACAATGAGTAGAACATGGCAAGACTCATATCCATATGGAGCAATTACAGTTTATGCACTTCATCCAATATATCTCAACCCTCTCAGAATAGGGTTAATTGAAGATGAAAAGTACATGAAAAGCTTTATGTCAAAAGCTGAAAAGTTAAATTGCCTTTCAGAGATTGATTATGATGCTGTATTAAAGCTTAAATGGGATTATTTTAATAAGATTTTCTCTCAAGAATGGGAAAAAACATCTCAACAAAATGACTATAAATTATTTTTTGAAAAAAATAAAGAGTGGTTAATAAATTATTCTGCATTTTGCTATTTGAGAGATAAATATAAGACAGCAGATTTTAGCCAATGGGGAGATTATTCAACATATAATAAAGATAAAATTTTTGATTTAACTAATCCAAAATCAAAGACTTATCTAAAAACTGCAATTCATCTATTTTTGCAATATCATTTACATATTCAACTCTCTGAAGCCCATAAATATGCAAACGATAATGGAATCATATTAAAAGGAGATATTCCAATAGGAATTAATAAAAATTCAGTTGAAGCTTGGGTAGAGCCTCATCTTTTCAATTTTTCTGGTCAAGCAGGTGCTCCTCCTGACGATTTTTCTGTAAGAGGTCAGAATTGGGGATTTCCTACTTACAATTGGGGATTAATGGAAAAAGACAGCTACAAATGGTGGAAGCAGAGATTTTCTAAGATGGCTGAATATTTCGACGCATATCGGATAGATCATATTTTAGGATTCTTTAGAATTTGGGAGGTACCATCAGAATCAGTAGAGGGAATAATGGGCCATTTCAATCCTTCGCTCCCATTCTCTGCAGATGAATTAAGAGGCAGAGGCTACAATTTTAATTACGACAGAGATTGTTTGCCATATATCAAAGAATATATGCTGGATGAATATTTTGGATCCGATAAAGAGAGCATTAAAAATGAATTTTTAGAAGACTTTGGATGGCAAACATATAAATTCAAAGAAAAATACAATACTCAGAAAAAAATAGAAACATATCTGAACGAAAATCCAGATTCAAATTTAAACTCTTATAAAGAGACTCTGTTTGCATTAATTTCAGAAGTTTTATTTGTTCAAGAGCCTACAGATCATTCATACTATCATCCAAGAATATCTGCCCAATTTACAAAAACTTACAAGGATTTACCATACGATCAAAAGAGTAGGTTTAACGAAATTTATAATCATTTCTACTACGAAAGAAACAATGATTTTTGGTATAACAATGCAATGAAAAGACTCCCTTCGCTAATCTCTTCAACAGGAATGCTTGTTTGTGGTGAAGATCTTGGGATGATTCCCGCATGTGTACCTTCTGTTATGAAATCTCTTAGTATTACATCTTTAGAAATTCAAAGAATGCCTAAAGATCCAGAAGAAAAATTTGGGAATACGTACAGATACCCATATTTATCAGTTTGCGCAACAGGTACACATGATACCAGTACGTTACGACAATGGTGGGAAGAGGATTATGAGAGCAGCAGAAGATACTATTCCGAAATCTTAGGAGAAAATGGAACAGCACCACTTTATTGCGAGCCGTGGTTGTCTCATAAAATTTTAAAACTTCATTTAGACTCACCTTCAATGTTGACAGTCTTACCACTTCAAGACTGGCTTTCTGCATTTGGAGAATTGAGAAGAGAAAATCCAAATGAAGAGAGAATAAATGTACCTTCTAATCCAAAACATTATTGGAGATACAGAATGCATATCAATATAGAAGATCTAGTATCGCATAAAGGATTTCTCAATATGGTAAAAGATCTCGTATTGAGCTCTGGTAGAATATAAAAAATTACAGATTAAGCTTTTCTCCTTCAGATTTTGCAATAACTACGGCGGCACACATGTCGCCGTAAGAATTTATTGTCGATCTTGCCATATCACATAACTGCTGCACAGCAAGGATCAATCCAATACCCTCTAAAGGAAGCCCGACAATCGACAAAACTACCGACATCATTACCAAGCCAGCCATTGGGATTCCAGCAGAACCAATTGCAGCCAAAACAGATGTTAATATGATTAAAAATTGCTGTACGAGTGTTAATTCTATCCCATAAACTTGAGCAATAAAGATTGCAGAAATTCCTTCATATAGTGCAGTCCCATTCATATTAACAGTACACCCTAGAGGTAAGACAAAACCAGCGACCTTTGATGATATCCCAGTTTTATTTTGAGATGCCTCTATACTTAATGGAAGAGCAGCTCCAGAAGAACAAGTAGAAAACGCTGTTAATAATGGAACTGACATCTGTTTAATATGCTTATAAGGATTATATCTTGTAAATGAATAGACAATTCCTGGTAAAATTAAACCACCCTGAATTAAACATCCTAGCCAAACAACAATTGTATAGAAGCCTAAACTACCTAGTATTGATAAAATTTTATCTGGACTCCCTCCTTGAGAAGCTATTATATTTGAGACTAAAGCAAACACTCCGATTGGAGTAAATTTTACAATGAAAATAGTCATCTTCATGAATAAATCATATAGACCTGAAAATAAATCACTAATTACCCCCCTGTATTTAGATTCAGTTTTTGTCAGAAAAACACCAAAAATTATTGCAAAAAATATAATTCCTAGTAGATTACCCTTAGCAAAATCGTTTACAATATTATCAGGAACAATGCCTAAAATTTGATCAACAAAAGAGACTTGTTCAATCTTAATTTCATTTCCAGCAGTATTAAGATTGATATCCGTACCTACTCCTGGTGAAAATACATTAACTAAAAAAACACCAAGAAGAGCGGCAATTAATGTAGTAACTATATAAAATGCAAATGTTTTCCAAGCTAATCTACCTAGATCCTTTGGAGAGTTAAATCCAGATACAGCAGAAACTATCGAAGTAAAGACAATCGGAACAATAATCATTTTTAGAGCCCTGAGAAAGAGATCTCCAATCCACTTAATATAATGAACATAATCAGAAAATATCATTCCACATGGAATAGCTAATGCTATTACAATCAAAATTTGCCAATGTAATGCAACCTTTATTCTCTTCATCTCTTATTAATCTTATTTACAATTATTGCAATAGCACCATCTCCTGTTACATTACAAGCAGTTCCAAAGCTATCCATTGTTATGTATAGAGCTATCATAAGTGCTATCATATTCTGATCAAATCCCAGAATTCCTTGTAAAACACCAACAGATGCCATAATTGCACCTCCAGGAACCCCTGGTGCGGCAACCATTGTAATAGCCAACATAAATATAAAACCTGCCATGATCATGTTATCAAAAGGCATATCAAAAAGATACATTACAGCAACAGCGCAAGAGACTATTTTTAACATACTTCCTGCTAAATGAATTGTTGCGCAAAGTGGAATTACAAAATCTGCCAAATCTGGATCAACACCATTTTTTTTAGTTTGATTTAACGTTACAGGAATTGTAGCAGCCGAAGACTGCGTCCCTAATGCTGTCATATAAGCAGGCATCATCGTTAAAAGAGCTTTAAATGGGTTTTTACCAGAGACTAAAGCCGCCACAGAATATTGGAACAAAAGCAAAAGGACGTGCATGATAAAGATTACTATAATTACCTTAAAAAATAATCCTAATACAATCGAAGCTTGACCCTCTGCTCCTATTTTTAAAAAGATGCCAAAAATATAGAAAGGAAGAATTGGAATTATCGCCTTATTGATTACAAGAGTGATAAGATCTCTAAACTCTGTTAATCCCGATTTCAAAGAATTACTATTAATCGAAGATAGTGCGATTCCTACAACAAAAGAGAAAACAAGTGCAGATGTAACCGACATCAATGGAGCCATCTCAATTGTAAAAAAGGATTTAATAATATTTCCATTAAGAGAATCAGACAATAGTGTCTGAGACTTATCTATTAAATATGGTAATGCTTGATTAGTAGTAATATAAGAAAAATATCCAGATAAAACAGTTGAAGTATAAGCAATTAATGTTGTAATAACTAACACTTTACCAGCACCTTTTCCTAATTCAGAAATACCTGGTGTAACAAGTCCGAAAATTATAAGAGGAATCAAAAAACCTAGAAAATTACCAAATATGTCATTAAAAGTAACAAAAAGTCTAACGATTGGTATAGGTGTAAAGAGAGAAAATAGAAGTCCAATTACGATTGCTGCAATCACCTTAGAAAGCAGACCTATTTTGAAGTTTTTTATCATTTGAAGTTTAATTAGTAGTCTATTTTAAAACACCAACATAGCGTTCTCCGGAAGATTTTGCCCATCCTCTGTGCATTAAAGAAGTGTTGAAGACAATTGAAACATTACAATCCTTATCAACAGCAATAATACCTCCACCAGATCCACCCATTGGAGATATTTTGTCCCAAATAACCTTTTCTGCAGCACTTTGAAGGGATAATCCGCAATACTCAACTAAAGCCGATATATCAAACGCAACAACTCTCCTTATCCAATATTCACCATGCCCTGTCCCAGAGACAGCCACAGTATTATTGTTAGCATAAGTTCCTGCACCAATTACCGGAACATCACCAACACGCCCCCACCTTTTACCCGACATACCACCAGTTGAGGTTGCTGCAGCTAAATTTCCTTTACTATCTCGAACCACACATCCAACAGTCCCTGTTGGATTTGATTCTCTCTGCTTAAGCTTTATTTGTTCTAGTTCTATATCTCTTTCAGAAGTTGAAAAATAAGTATTATCAACGAAATCCAACTTCATTGCTTTAGCAAACTGTTCAGCCCCCTCTCCAATAAGGAATACATGCTGAGTACTATCCATTACGAGTCTTGCTAATTTTATTGGATTTTTTATATGTCTTAATCCTGCAACAGCACCCGCTTTAAGAGTTTTACCATCCATAATTGCAGCATCCAGTTCATGAATACCATCAATGTTTTTAACTGCACCTTTTCCAGCGTTAAATAAAGGACAATTTTCAAGATATTCAACAACCATTTGAACTACATCCACCGCACTTGCTCCATCTCTTAATAAAGCAGAACCAATTGAAAGAGCCTCATTTAATGAGGCTTCATAAAGTTTTATTTTTTCAGGCGAAAGATTTTTAGGAGCTTGACCTGCGCCTCCATGAATAGCAATAGCCCATTGGTATGTATTCTGAGCATGAATACTTTGAATTAAGAAAAATAATACAACCGTTAAAAAATACTTCGACTTCATCTAAATTATATTTTTTTAGATATAATATATTCTAGCGCCGAAGACAATTGATCTGGACAAGATGTTTTTCTTCGACCGCAAGGAATACCTTTTAGCTTCTCAATTGCATCTTCTGCTTTCATTCCTTTTACTAAAGCACCAATTCCCTTTAAGTTTCCATCACAACCACGTGTAAATATTACACTCTCAATTATATTCTTCTTACTTACTTTAATCTCAATTAATTTAGAACAAACACCTGGGTCAGGAGTATAAGTTACAATTCGAGAACCTGTGGCATCCAAGGAATCTTTGATTACATTTTGAGCTAAAACTTCATTTATAGAAAATAAACATAGGAATGATAAAACAATTGAGAAGATCTTCATAACAAGTATTTAATATTATTGATTAGATTAAACAAGTAAGATTATAATATTAGTAAAATATAGTAATGTAATGTAAAGTATATTATATTGAATTATATTGAATTATATTGAATAGTATGGGATTGATTTAAATATTTAAGTTTAGTTAAATACCTGAATCAGAAATTGATTTAGAACTATTACCCCTAGAAGCTTCATTACATTCATCTTTTTTAATGAAATAATAACCAGCAGCTAGTGCAAAGATTAAAGCAGCAAGTCCAATATTTTCGATACCAGTTGATGTTCCAAAGTCAAACCCTATAAGTTTTCTTCCAATAGCAATAAGACCTATTAATAATATATTCAGTACTTTAATCGAGTGTTTATGATAATAGATACTAAAAGTATCAATTAATTCTATTGCAATAAGAATATTAAAAAATACAGGGAGAAATTCCTTTAACAAGGCAGCAGAAACCATTAGTCTTCCATTTTCAACTTCTGGGAATATTAATGCCATTGAAAACTGATATATAAGTTCAATTATTTCAACTACAATATAACTCACAAGAATTACAACCAAAACTGAAAAAACAGCTTTTTCAAATTTTTTAATATAGTCAACTCTCATATCTTAATATTTTGATACTAATTTAACTATTTATTTCAAAATAGTGGACGACAAACAACGATACCTGTGTTTTTTCCTGTAGATTTTACATAATCATACAATGTGCCCTGATGAAGTACTACTTTTTTTAAACTAGAAGAAGCGTGATAAAAAGTTAGTTTCTCGCCATCTTTATATATTATACCAACATGTGAAATATCAATTCCAGGAATAGTAGTTACAAAGCCAACCATGTCTCCGCTCTTAAGTTTATTCTTTACTTTTTCAATTTTTTCTGTAGGAATATAGTAATATTTTCGATGATTAATTGTTTGTTCAATGCCCTTAATCTTATTTGTTAAATCTTCATTTCCTTTGAGTTGTCTATATTTATCAAAATTTGTAGACATAATATAAAGATTAAGATCCAATTTAGATTTACCAACTCTTTTAGACTTCATTTTAACAATTTTCTTACTTTGGTTCTCGTACATCCAATCCGAAGTATAGTGAAGACGGTCTGAATAGTCATTTATGACTCCGTTTCTATATCGTATTTTTTGTAAATGAAACTTAAAACTTTCAAAAGATAGTTCTCTTGACTTAACAGTCATTACTAATGAATATACAGTTTCTAAAAAGGTTGTACAATCTAACTCTCTTAAATTTACGACTAACCCCTCAGGTTCCAACTCTAATGTATTTGCAACATAAGGTGTATTCAAAAAGAACTTTGCAGTTTTTATGATTAACTCATCAGAATTTGAATTATAATCATTATAGATATAACTGATATAGCGATCATAAATAAACCTATCTTCTAACATCATGTAGGATTGTTTCTGTGGCTGAGCGTCCATAACAAATGGATATACAAAGAGATAACAGAATAATAAAAATTTTAATTTCATATCATAAATTATTTTAGAGACCATGCTAGAGCACTTGCACCTAATATTGCTGCGTCTGACTCTTTCAATTGAGAAAACAGTAATTTAATTTTACCTCTCCATAAAGGTAGTAAATTTACATTCATCGACTCTTCTACTGGGTTCATTATAAAATCACCAGCTCTAGCCAACCCACCAAATAAAATTATTGCCTCTGGAGCACTGAATGCAACAAAGTCTGCGAATGATTCTCCAAGCTTTTTACCTGTAAATTCAAAAATTTGTAATGCTAATTGATCGCCCTCAACAGCAGCTTCATATACATCTTTAGAAGTAATTGGTGATGTAATATTTCTTAATTGACTTGGTATTTCTGTGGATTCAATCAGTTCTCTTGCTGTCCTCGCTAATCCAGTTGCCGAAGTATATGTCTCTAAACAACCTGTTCTTCCGCAATTACACAATCTACCATTATATCTAACAGCAGTAGTGTGCCCAAGTTCTCCTGCAAAGCCGTCATGTCCATAAACAACTTCGCCATTAATAACGATTCCACTACCTACACCTGTTCCAAGTGTAATCATTATAAAATTTTTCATTCCCTTTGCTACACCATAAGTCATCTCTCCAACAGCAGCAGCATTAGCATCATTTGTCAATGCTACTGGTAATGACAATTTTGCACTCAGTAGTTCTGCGAATGGTATAATTTTATTCCCTCCCCAAACTACATTTACTGCATTTTCTATAGTACCTGTATAATAGTTTCCATTTGGTGCTCCAACTCCAATTCCTCTAATGTTTTCGAAGCCACATGAAGAATTTACTAATTTGCTTATTGCATCATGTAAATCATTAATAAACAAGCTAACATCAGTATGTGTATCTGTTCTGATTACTGATTGGCAAGTAACGTTGCCTCGAGTATCTACAATACCAATTTTAGAAGTCTGTCCTCCTATGTCAATTCCTACTACAAAAGGTTTTTCCATTGTTTTTTTCTACAAATATAGTTAAAAAAAAAGAGTCCGATGAAAGATCATCGGACTCTTGTAAAGTTGGCGGCTACCTACTCTCCCACTTGGTATAGCAGTACCATCGGCGCAAACGGGCTTAACTTCTCTGTTCGGAATGGGA